>Ga0326728_10011361_pt1 | contig 20378 bp, 21 predicted proteins | sample MB3enrmetagenome_FD_207602 | JGI IMG/M metagenome (GOLD analysis project Ga0326728, IMG submission 207602) | Lab enriched peat soil microbial communities from McLean, Ithaca, NY, United States - MB31MN | ecosystem: Environmental > Terrestrial > Soil > Wetlands > Peat | place: USA: New York... | reverse complement strand
CGGGGCGAAGAGCAACAGGATGGCAGCGGCTGCGGCGGGAAGCTGTCGGTTCATCTCACAAGAAGATTACACCGGATTTGTGAAGGGAAGGTGCGCCGGCGGGGCGGCCGGGCGCCGCGCCCGCTCAGAAGCACTCAATGTGGTCGCAGGGGTTCATGAGGGGGAGCTGGAGGGTGGAGTCGCGGCCTGGGCCGCTGTAGATGGTGATTGTCGCCGGCTGGTAGTCGGAGGGTTTGGCGGTCATGATGTTGGGGACGAAAGTTTGTGGATTGCGGTCGTAGAGCGGGAACCAGGTGCTCTGGATTTCGACCATCACCGTGTGGCCGGCCTTGAAGACGTGGTCGATATCGTGGAGAGAGTACTTGTACTCGTGGATGGAACCAGGGCGCAAGGGGGTGGACCTTTCAAAAGATTCGAGATAGCGGGCGCGGAAGATTTCGGCGTTGGTCATGAGTTGATAGCCGCGCATTTGGGGGTCGGGTTCGTCCTGCGGGTACTGGTCGATGAGCTTGACGACAAGGTCGGCATCCACGCCGGAAGCGGAGGTCCCTGCGACCGAGGCATAGATGTCGGCGACAACTTCGCCGGTGACGATGAGGTCCTTCTTCAGGACGGGAAGCTTCCAGATGGCGACACCCTTGCGGTCGGCGACGAAGCGCTGATCTTCCGTGAGCCAGTCGTACCACTGCGAGCCGTCGCCGTAGGTAGGCTGGATGGGGCGATGGCGGTAAGGGACGGGATTGGCGGGGTCGCTCAGGTAGCTTGTGGTGGACTGGGCCGTGGGGTCGCTCCAACCGAGCTGGCCCGCGGCCTGAAGATGGAGGCCGGTGGGCTGGGATTCGATGGGCGGGAAGTGAGAGTAGCGCTTCCAGGTGTTGGAACCGGTTTGAAAGCTGGCAGTGTCTTCCAGGTCGAAACCGGACTCGTCCTTGAGGTAGTGGGCGAAGAACTTGGCTTCGATCTGGGCGCGGAATTCCTTGCCGATAGGCTCGGTGTAGTCGAGGTTGCCGAGATGGCGAGAGGATGAGGCCCAGGAGCCGTGACGCCAGGGGCCGAGGACGAGGAAGTTCTGGTGGTTCGCATCGTAGGGCTCGAGGGTGGAGTACTCGATCTGGGGGCCGAACATGTCTTCCTGGTCGTAGGTGCCGCCAACGCTGAGGGTGGGAACGGCGACGTTGTTGAGCGCGTGCTCGACGGCGCGTGAAGCCCAGACGGAGTCATAGGCAGGGTGTTCGAGAAAGAGCTTCCAGGTGGGGAGGGTCTTGGCGCCGGATTTTTTCACGGCTTCGGCAAAGGAGCCTCGTTCGAGGAAGTAGTCGAAGCCGTCGCGGGGCTTGCCGTCCTTGACTTTACCGTAGTCCACGGCGATTTCTTCCTTGCTTGATTCCATGGAAAGGACGTAGTCGTAGCCGTAGCTCTGGCGGAAGGCGCCGTTGTGAAAGAAGTCGTCGCCCATCCAGACATCGATCATAGGGGCCTGGGGTGAAATGGCTTTGACAGCGGGGTGGGGGTCGATGCCGGCCATCATGGCGAGAAAGCCGGGATAGCTGGTGCCGACGAAGCCCGCGCGGCCGTTGTTGCCGGAAACATTCGCTAGCAGCCAGGCCACAGTGTCGTAGGTGTCGGTGCTCTCGTCGATAGCTTTAGGGTCTTTATGCTCGGAGAGGGGACGGCTCATGACGAATTCGCCTTCACTCTTGTAGCGTCCGCGAATGTCTTCGGTGACGTAGATGTAGCCCGAGCGGGCGAGCTCGGGACGCTGCCAGAAGAAGGAGCGGCGGTTGGTTCCATCGACGCCATAAGGTGTGCGCTGGATGAGGAAGGGCAGCGGGGCGGGGATGTCGGCGGGCTTGAGGATGACGGCGTGGAGCTTGACGCCGTCGCGCATGGGGATCATGACCTCGGAACGCTGGTAATCGTGGAAGACGTGATGGACCGCCGGGCCGGTGCGTTTGTAGGGGATGTCGGGATCGTCGGTCCAGATGACGGAGACGGGCTGGCCTGCCGCATCGAGGGCGAAGCGGAGGTTGAACTTGTCGCCCTCCACGGAGAATTCGACGGGGGAGACGGGGGAGAGGGTAGTGGGAACGCGGCGCTCGGATTCGATGTAGAGCTTGCCGTTCTGGACGTAGATGTCCTGAGGTGTGTCGGGCTCGACGGGGTCGGTGTAATCGCCGGCGAAGGCTTCAATCTGGGCCGTGGTGAGGGCGGGGGTTGGGGAGGACGGCGCGGGCTGGGGCTGGGCTTGTACGGCGGGGAGCAGGCAGAGGCAAAGAACGGCAAGAACGGCGCGGCGCAAGATCAAGGCGAAGGGCCTCCCGAGGCAGATGCGGCGAACACTCAAAGTTGATGATATTTGAGAGGCCCGCATTCGCTCCGAAGGTGGCGCAGGAGGACCCGCCTGTGGTGGTGGCACTCTGGCTAGGATCGGCCGGGGTGCCCCACGAAGTTCAACGCGAATTTGCAGAGGATGGGTGGATCTTGTTCCCGCCAAAACGATAAACGAGACTTACGGCAGGCACATTGGTGACGGTGAACAGCTTAGTCATGGGAAAGCTGTTGCCGCCGCCATAAGGGGGCAGGGTAAAGTCGGGACACTTATAGAAGAGTCCGCGATATTCCGCACGGAGATTGAGGCGGTTGGTCAGTTTGTAGTTCATCCCCACGCCGAAGATCGTTGCCGGGCGAGTTTGTTGCCTGACAGGGTTAAGATCGTGCGAATCGGTACTTACTGTCGGCAGAAAGAACAGGCCGCCGCCGCCGAACTGACCAAAGGTGCTGAACTTCTTGTTGCTGGGTCCGCGGAAGACATAGGCGATGGTCAGGTCCAGCATGTTGGTGGGGATCGATCCCTGAGCAAAGTTTGAATAAGCCGGTTGGGTGGATGTGCTGGATGGAAGATAGGCTTGGCCGTAGGAGTAGTTCTCTGAAAAGCGCGAATACCCGAAATTCACGTTGTAACCGAGCCATGGCTTGAAGGATTGATGAAAGGTGGCGAAGACGCCTGGCGAATCGGATGTGCCCTGGGTGATTTGCCTGGTGAAAACGCCCTCCGGGGAGTCCACGACGGTCGTGGGCATGCGGGTGTTAGTGAGCTGACCGTAGATACCGGCGGATAGGTCGGTTTGCGGGGTGAAGTGCTTCTTGGCCGGAGTCTGGCCGGGGTTGCGATCCGGGTTTTGGGCGACTGCCGTGCGGCTCGCTAACAGTGCGAGCAAGCACGCAAGCAGCGGCATAACTGTGGACAAAGAACGGCGAGGGCGCAGCTCAAGTATTGTCAATCCGATTTCCTCCTGCGGGCCCGTGCCCAGATAGACGGAGCCCGTTCTCTTTTGTGAGCGTGCAGAGCTTGAATCTTGCCCTAACACGAGTTTCACGCGGGCGATCGATTTGCGTCCGGCCGTAGTTATGACCGTAACGCGATGTGCTGCGTCTGTGGGATTCTCTCGAACAAGCTTGTGGAGGGAGTTGTGCAACAGGGTCGTGGGTCGGTTTGAACAAGCTAGCTCTTCGAGGCTAAGACCCTCGATTCATACCAATCGCTTTCGGCATGACTGAAGCTGTGTGCTGGCGCACTTGGCCGCGTGTCGAGCCCGTACCTTTCAAACTGACCCGTTGCCCGCGCCAGCCTTCATAGCGGAATCAATGGGAATGGCCGTGGCGGGCCTGCCTGCTGGTGAGTTCTTCGATGGGGACAACGCAGCCGTCCAGTTCCTCGCAGCCCATGTGCTCAAACTGGATGGTGGTGTGGCTGATCTGGAAGTGCTCTTTGAGAACGTGGTTGAGCTTGACCAGGATGTAGGCGCTCTCAGAGGGGGGAATATCGGCGATGAGAACATGGCAGGCGAGGGCGCGGGAGTTGGAGCCGAGGCTCCAGACGTGGAGGTCGTGGACATTGAGGACACCTTCGACCTCTTGCATGCCGGCACGAATGGTGGGGATGGAGACGCCGCGTGGCGTGCCTTCGAGGAGGATGTTGAGGGTTTCGCGGACGATGCCGAAGCTGGACCAGAGGATAAGGGCGGCGATAAGCAGCGAGAGGACGGGGTCGATCCAGTTCCGGCCGGTGAGCAGGATGCCGGCGCCCCCGGCTATGACGGCGGCAGTGGAGAGCGTGTCTCCGGCCATGTGAAGGAAGGCGGAGCGGAGATTGACATCGCGGGCAACGCCCCAGAGGAGGGCGGCGATAACTCCGTTCATCAGGACCCCGGCGGCGGCGACATACATCATCAGTTTGGGCTGGACGGCGACCGGTTCGCTGAGGCGGTGGACGGCTTCGATGACGATCCAAAGGGAGATAAGGATGAGGGTGGCCGCGTTGATGAAGGCGGCGAGCACGCCGGCGCGCTGATATCCAAACGTTTTGGATTGGCTGGCCGGGCGCGTCTGGAAGTAGACGGCGGCAAAGCTGAGCAGCAGGGCAAGAAAGTCGGAGACGTTATGGCCGGATTCGGAAAGCAGGGCGAGGGAGTGGGCGCGCAAGCCGGCCATGAAGGTGACCACGACATAGGCGAGCGTGGCCCCGAGGGAGAAGCGGAGGACAGACTTTGTACGGTTGGCGCCGGGTGAGGAGGACGCCGCGTGGAGGTGCATAGGGAGAGTATACCGGGGGTGGGTATGGGCCGCCAAGCGGGGCGATCGAGAGCGATCAGCCGCGTCCGGGGCGCAGATGGCTCATATCGAGCGGGTCGGGATCGTCGTAGGCGGGGAGCACGGGGAGGCCTTCGCGCAGTCCGGACCACTCCTCGGCGACGACGATGGAGTTTTGCGGATTGCCGGGCTGGTAGCGAACAGTGGCGGGGAAACCGGCGCGCACGTTGGCCACATCGACCACGCCGGGCATGTCGGTAATCTCCTGGGAGCACTCGTAGTCGACGCCGCCAATGCGGTAGTGATAGACCAGGAAGGTGAGAGTGCTGCCGGCCTCGGGCCTGGATTTGGCTGAGGATTTGATCGGGGCGTCCACTTCGCAGATGTCGAGCAACATGGCATCGACAAGGCGGCCGGACTGGACCAGGAATTTGCGGCGGGCGCGCTCCAACTCCTCGGAAGTGGGGCGCCTGCGGAAGACGAGCCAGAGAGCAACAGTACCCAGCATGGCGATGGAGACCAACGCAGCCGCGATTTGCCATCCGTTGGCGTTGAGGAGGGTCATTCCGGGCAAGGCTCCAAAGGGAACTCCGGCTGAGTTCGAGATGCAGGGGTCCAACTAGAGGATACCGCAGCAAGGAAACGGAGGCGGGCACGCGGAGAATGCGACACTGCACCGGTTTGTTGCTGCGCTATACTCGTGACTGCATCTTGAATGAGTTCCGGCCTGCCGGACAGGCTTTTTCGGGGGTTTTTTCTTGGCTTCGAGCAAGAGTTCCAGAGCGGCACAGGATTCCCGGATGCGAAACCGCATCCGTTCGACCACGGTGATTTGCGTGCGGCGGAACGGGCATGTGGTGATGGCCGCCGACGGACAGGTGACGCTGGGCGAGACCGTGATGAAACACTCGGCCAAGAAGATTCGGCGGCTCTATCAGGACAAGATTCTAGCCGGATTTGCCGGTTCCACCGCGGACGCCTTTAACTTGTTTTCGCGCTTCGAGTCGAAGCTGGAGCAATACGCCGGCAACCTGAATCGCGCCGCGGTGGAATTGGCCAAGGACTGGCGCACCGACAAGATGCTGCGCAACCTGGAGGCGCTGCTGCTGGTGGCCGACAGGGGGCAGACGTTTCTCATCTCCGGATCGGGAGATGTGATCGATCCCGACGAGCCGCTGGCGGCCATCGGCTCGGGCGGCAGTTATGCCAAGGCCGCGGCCAGGGCGCTGATTGAGAACACCGAATTGAGCGCCCACGAGATTGCCGAAAAGGCCATGAAGATTGCCGGAGAGATCTGCATCTATACCAACGACCGCATCACCATCGAGGAGCTGAAGACGTAGGTGGACTGCATTATCGTGGTTGTATCTGAGACGGATTGCCTCGTTCCCTGTGGGCCGTGACAAGGAGTTTTGCCATGAAGTGGCTTCCTTATTGCGCGGTCGAGCCCTTCCGGAAGGCCCTCGATCGAGCATTCATAAGGGGAACGCCCACGAGCTTAAAGCAGACCGTTGTCGAAACGTTCAGTAGATATCCATATATTATGATATATGCTTTGGTATAGCTAGTACTCTTCGGAGGCTTTATGACGTCGCCCGCGATTTCCCGCAAAACCGCTCCCGCCTGGCCCACCGCACCCAAGCGCAAAGCGGCCGTCACCTACGCGGCTGGTAAGACCGCCAAGGCGCGCGTGCTGATCGAGTTTCCCGCCGCGGCGCTGCGCCGTACCGACGCGGCGGCGCGCGCCGAGGGCGTCAGCCGCAGCCAGTTCATCCGCGCCGCTGTCGAGCAGCGGCTGGAAGCCATGGAAGCTGCCGAATTCGAGCGCCAACTGGCCGAAGCGTGCATCGCGAATTCCCAACGCAATCTGGAACTCCTCAAAGAGTTTGAGCACGTGGACCGCGAGGCATGGGAGGCGCTCCCGTGACGGCGCGCACCGTGCGCGGGCAGATCGTCGAGGTCGATTTGGAGCCGGTCGTTGGGCACGAACAGGGTCGGCTGCGCCCCTGCGTCGTTGTCCAAAACGACGTCAGCAATCGTTTTGCCTCCACGACGATTGTGGTCCCCTTGACCGACGCCAGGAACATCGCACATCGGTCGCCGGTCTACGTTCTCGCACCGAGGGGCGACGGAGGACTGAAGAAGGAAAGCCTCGTGCTTTGCGACCAGATTCGTACCGTCGACCAACAGCGATTTAGCCGTTTCTTTGGCGTCCTTTCCCCGGAGACCATGACGGCGGTGGATCGCGCGCTCCTGATCAGTCTCGGCCTCGCGCGCGGCGGAAAAGCCTGAGAGAATAGAACGTAGCAGATGGTCATTTGCTTGCCCATTTCCGCCGTAGAACAGTATCTCTCGCTGGGCGAGCTGAAGCCGCGTGAGATCGCTGGAGGAATCTGTATTAGCACCAACGACCGCATCGCGATCGAGGAGCTGAAGAGCTCTTGAGCGATTTGTTGCAGCGTTTAAAGGACGAGGAGAAAGGGACCACCCTCCCGGCGCTCTTGGCGCGCTTCATCGAGGCGTACGAGTGCAGTCCCAGCCGCGCGGCGTATGTGCTGCGATTCAAGCATCTGCTGGGACGGAAATCGCAGGCTTCCAAGCAGGTGAACAGCAAGACAGCCGAGGCGCTATCTTCTTCCGACGCTGCTTCCCTCAAGGAGGTTTTTGAGAAGACGCTGCACTCACCCTCCGGGTATATTGCCGCCTATGAGGGCTTGCTTTTGGATTGGTACCGGGGCAATTCCGAGCTTCTTGCGGACCAGCTGACGGAAGACGAAGTGGTTTCGTGGGATTCGCGCTTCGAGCTGGCCGACGAGGAGAAGGAACGGAGAGGCGATCTGTTCGACAACCCGGGGTTCATGGCGTATTTGGAGAGGGATGCGGCGGATTACGAAGAGAATCCGGAGCTGAAGCGGGTGATCGCGCAGGAGTTGGGATTCGACCGGGATATTCCGGCATTCGATCTGCTAATTCGAATGTACCAAAGGAGCGAGAACGCTTCGGAAACCGTACACTTTGCAGCGGTGAGAAAGCCGCAGTCCAAGGTTCGCTGGGCCAAGGAACTGGTGGGGCGCATCGAGGAGATTGCCGACCGCGAAGAGGGCCTGGACCGTCATCCCATAGCGGCGCTCGGCGACGCCATTCCGGCGGCAATCCGGACGCTTTTCGAGCAAGCGCATCTGTGTTACCTGTTCGACTTCGACCTTCCCTGCACGGTCATGTGCGGCGCTTTGATCGAGCAGGCTTTCGAGGAAAAGTTTCCCGACATCTTCGCAGAGTGTGCCAAGCAGTACAAAGAAACCAAGCGCGACCTCAAGATGTGGGAAAAGATAGACAAGGTCATCGAGAAGTATCCACACTTTACTTCGACCAGGCAGCCTTCCAAGGAAGTTTGGCGGGCGAGAACGGATGCCATCCACCACCCCAGGACCTATCTCAACCAGGGCCGCCACAAGGCAGAGGAAATATTGCGCAAGACGAGCAAGGTTCTGGGAGTTTTGTTCGAGAGCGAAGAATTGGAAGCAGGAAGGAAGTAGACTCACAATCGATGGCCATTTATCTACCCGCATCCGCTGAAGAACAGGATCTCTCGCTGGACGAGCTGACGCCGCGCGAGATTGTTACCGAGCTCGACAAGCACGTGGTCGGCCAAAAGGCGGCCAAGCGCGCGGTCGCCATCGCGCTCAGAAACCGCCAACGGCGCCAGAAGCTGCCCCCGGACATGGCCGACGACATCATGCCCAAGAACATCATCATGATCGGGCCGACGGGGGTGGGCAAGACGGAGATTGCGCGGCGCCTGGCCAAGCTGACCGGCTCGCCGTTCCTGAAAGTGGAGGCCTCGAAGTTCACCGAGGTGGGCTACGTGGGGCGCGACGTGGAGTCGATGATCCGCGACCTGGTGGAGATTGCGATCGACATGGTGCGGGAGGAGCGCCTGGAGGAGGTGGAAGACAAGGCGGAGATGAACGCCGAGGAGCGCCTCCTGGACGTGCTGCTGCCGCCTCCGCCGCCCACGCCGCCGTCGCAGGAGGGGCAACTGACGTTGCCGGGGACGGAGAGCTACCAGCGTTCGCGGGAGAAGCTGCGCCAGCAGTTCCGCGATGGCAAGCTGGACGAGCGGCAGGTGGAGTTGGACGTGCGGGCGCAGAATATGCCGCAGTTTGGGATCATCAGCAACCAGAACCTTGAGGACATGGAGATGAACCTCAAGGATATTCTGCCCAATATCTTCGGGGGCGGGTCGAAGCGGCGGAAGATGAAGGTGACCGATGCCTTCGATTACCTGGTGCAGGAGGAAGAGGGCCGGTTGATCGACATGGACCAGGTGAACCGCGTGGCCACGGAGCGGGTGGAGTCGAACGGGATTATATTTCTCGATGAAATCGACAAGATTGCCGGCCGAGAGGGCGGGCACGGGCCGGATGTTTCGCGCGAGGGCGTGCAGCGGGACATTCTGCCGATTGTCGAAGGAACCACGGTGAACACGCGCTACGGGATGGTGCGCACCGATCATATTCTCTTTATTGCCGCGGGGGCGTTCCATGTTTCAAAGCCCAGCGATCTGATTCCGGAGCTGCAGGGGCGTTTCCCCATCCGGGTGGAGTTGCATTCGCTGACGGTGGAGGACTTTTTGAGGATTCTGACCGAGCCCAAGGCGTCGCTGACCAAGCAGTACTCGGCGCTGCTGGAGACCGAGGGAGTCAGGCTGGAGTTTGCTCCGGAGGCGCTGCGCGAGATGGCGGAGTTTGCCTTCAAGGTGAACGAGCAGACGGAGAATATCGGGGCGCGGAGGCTGCACACGATCATGGAGCGGGTGCTGGAAGATGTGAGCTTTTTGGCCCCGGATGTGGCGCGTCGTCCGCAGGACGAGGAGCAGGCTGAGAGACTCTCCGAGGCCATCAAGGCCGAGTCTTCGACGCCGCTGCCGTACGAGGAGCGGATGACGGCTTCGGGCCCGGAGAAGGTGTTCCGGATCGACTCCGAGTATGTGCGGCAGATGGTGGCGGCGACCGTGAAGGACCAGGATTTGAGCCGGTACATACTGTAACGGGATTCTGGGGCTGCCGAATGCGCCACACGGAAGTTCCCGAGGGTCGAATGGTCGATTTTGGAGGCTGGCAATGCCCGCTAATTCTCTATCGCCAGGCGATTTGATCGCCATTGCAGCAATGATCTTCGGTTTTGGGATTGTCGTAATCATGTTTCGGGTCCAACGGGAGCTTTGGGTGCGAGAGTACCACCCAGAATGGCCACTTTGGACGTCCTGGGCAGATTGGCTCATCTTATGGTCCGTACCTGTGGGTTGCCTGACAATTCTTTCACTTTTGGCCTTTCCTGGGATGCGACCCGTCAAGGCTCTAGCGGCGGCATTGTGCGGAAGCGCAGTCGTTCTGCAAGTGGGCTACATCCCCGCGATAATGGCTCACTACCGCATCTTCTTTGGCAAGCAAAGAAGAGCTGATGATGTCCCACGCGTAGCGGGAGAACCAGCCGAAAGGGTCTTCGTCCTCCTGACGGCCGTGGTTGCCGCATTGGTGTTCGCATTTGTTTTTCGCCAGCTGCAATAGGCGAAAGCCCCTAATTTCTCATTGACGCGCGAGCAGCTCCCAGCTATCGTTAACCTCGTACCTCGGCAGTCCGCGCGCTCGAACGAATCTGCGGGCTCTACCTGCACTCTCCGGCTTCTGAGGGAATGCGGATGGGGGCGCTTCAGAAGCACACCGGGATAGGTGTGCCTGCGCGCTTCGAGTCCGCGCCCGCCTTTCCCTCGACTACCTTTGAAACAGAGCAAAAGGAGAGAAGCCATGAGCAATGCAGGAAATCACCACAAGATCACCTACATCGAGTTCGCATCGACCGACATCGAGCGGACGAAACAGTTCTACGGGACGGTCTTCGGCTGGAGTTTTCAGGACTGGGGGCCGGACTACGTCAGCTTTGCCGGAGCCGGCATCGACGGCGGCTTCGCGAAAGGCGAGGCGAACGCAGGCAAGGGAGCGCCGCTGATCGTGCTCTACTCCGCGGACCTGAAGGCGACCGAGGGGGCGATTGCGGCCGCCGGCGGCAGCATTGTTGTGCCGACGTTCGCGTTTCCCGGCGGGCGGCGATTCCACTTTTCCGATGGGGTGGGGAACGTGCTGGCGGTCTGGTCGGAGTGAAGAAGGCAAGGAACAGGGGTGAGGGGATTCCAGGTCCCGGAATTGGGATTTGGAATCCCCATCTCGTCTTAGCCGGCACTCGACAATCGCACGGTCCGCGGCCCTAGTTCGCTTGTGGCGGAAGCATCAACGGCTTGCGGGGGCCGAGTTCTTCGCGGACCAGGGTGAGGCCGAGGAGAAAGCGCTCGAAGCCATCGGAGAGGCGGGCGAAGAGCGGGGCTTCCTGCTCGTACTCGAAGAGGTTGAACTGGCTGACGATGAAGTAACTCTCCTTGCCGGCGCGAATGAGTTCGCCAATGCTGGGACGATGGGGTCGATGGCGCTGGTTGGAGCCGGAGGCCTCGGGATACATGCCGGCGACAAAGAGCGCATAGTCGCCGATGTGCTTGCGCACGGCGCGCTCGGCATCGAAGGAGGGCGCGGAGCCATGGACGGGATCGGCGGCTTCGAGCATCTCGGTCAGGGCTTCGATGGGCCGGCCCGCCCGATCGCGCACCATGTAGAGCTTGTCGGCTTCGGAGAACTCGCACAGCAGGTGGGCGACGTAGCCTGTGATGTCGGGATCGTGAAGGCCGAGCTTGCCCTCGTAGCTGTTGCGGACCGCCTGGTGGAAGAAGGGTTCGAGTGGATGAGCTTGCGCCTGCATACACACCTCCCATGACCGCTTGCGCGGCCTGACTGCTGTTGAGGCATTGGCGGCAACTCATGGTGTGCTGCCAAGGCGCCGGCCAACGCCTATTGATCGTGCTTTGACAATCAGCTTATCGGAGATGTTTGTTCTTTTGAGCAGGGGCGGCGAAGTTTTTTGGCAGAGGGATGGGCCGACTGCAAGCGAGATCCGGAAAGGAGCAGCCGAAGACAGCCCTGGCCGGTTGTCTCTGATTACCTTTGGGGCGCCCAATCGTGCTTTTGCACTGCTTGAGCTATGCGGGCGCGGTTGCGCGCGATTCGAGTTCGGCGAGGCGCTTGGCGAGCAGGGTTTCAAGCTTGACGAGGGCGGCAGAGAAGCCTTCGATACCTTCCTTAAGCTTGTCGTGGGCCATGCGGTCGGCGGCGTGCATCCGGTCGAAGGCAGCCTTATCGACGACGATCTTTTCGATGGACATCGACTTCGCGGCATCGGGATCGAGTTTGCGCGCCAGGCCGGCTTCGGTTGATTCGAGCTCGGCGAGCAACTGCGGAGAGATGGTAAGCAGATCGCAGCCGGCTAGTTCGACGATCTCTCCGATGTTGCGAAAGCTCGCGCCCATAACCACCGTCTTGTAGCCGAATTTCTTGTAGTAGTTGTAAATCCGCGTGACCGATTGCACGCCGGGGTCGTCCGCGCCGTGGTAGTCCTTGCCGGTGTCCTTCTTGTACCAGTCCAGGATGCGGCCGACAAAGGGGGAGATGAGGGTCACGCCGGCTTCGGCCGCGGCGATGGCCTGGTGAAGGCCGAAGAGCAGGGTGAGGTTGCAGTGGATGCCTTCCTTTTCCAGGACTTCGGCGGCGCGGATGCCTTCCCAGGTGGAGGCGATCTTGATGAGGATGCGATCGCGGCCGATGCCGGCGTGGTCGTATTCCGAAATAATGGCGCGGGCCTGGGCGATGGTGGCCGCGGTGTCGTAGGAGAGCCGGGCGTCCACTTCGGTGCTCACGCGGCCGGGGACGATATCGAGGATCTTCTTGCCGAAGGCGATGGCCAGCCGGTGAAAGGCCAGGTTGGCGACGGCTTCGTCGGTGGCGCCCGTGCCCAGTTCGTTGCGGGCCTCGACCAGGACGCCGTCGACAATGGGCTGGTAGTGCGGCATTTGCGCCGCCGCGGTGATCAGCGAGGGGTTGGTGGTGGCATCCTGGGGGCGGAATTCTTCCATCGCCTCAATGTCTCCGGTGTCGGCGACGACCACGGTGTATTGGCGGAGCTGTTCGAGCAAATTCTTAAGCATGATTCCTCCTTGGGGAAGGGCGCTGCGCGCTCACAGCGCGTTCGGAAACAGTGTACCCCTCTTGTGAGATGCAGAAGATGAACGCCGGTTACATCCCGGCGAGCCGTTCGAGGTCAATCCGCTTCCGGCGCGACCGTGTTGGCCAGCAAGCCGAGACCGGGAATGCTGACTTCGACGCGGTCGCCAGCGTTGAGCGGACCAACGCCGGAGGGGGTGCCGGTGAGCACCAGGTCGCCGGCTTCGAGGGTCATGGCGGCGGTGATGTATACGAGCAACTCGGGGATTGTGAAAATGAAATCGAGGGTCGAGCCGTGCTGGCGAAGCTCGCCGTTGACGCGGGTTTCAAGCGTCAGGCCGGCCGAGGGGTCGAGTTCGTCCGAGACGATGGGGCCGACGGGGCAAAAGGTGTCGAATCCTTTGGCGCGGGTCCATTGAGCATCTCTTTTTTGCAGGTCGCGGGCCGTAACGTCGTTGGCGAGGGTGTAGCCGCGGATAACGTCGCGCCAGTTGTCTTCCGGTCTTAGATTGCGGACACGATGAGCGATCACCAGCGCCAACTCGCCCTCGAAGTCCACGCGCGAGGAGGCGCCGGGGATGCGGATTACACCTCCGGGTCCGAGCAGGGACGAGGGCGGCTTGAAGAAGATCGGCGGCTCGGCGGGAACTTCATTGCCGAGTTCCTCGGCGTGGCCGCGATAGTTGCGCCCGACGCAGACGATCTTGGAAGGGGTGACGGGCGGGAGCAGTTGGGCAGCGGAAAGAGGCATGGGTTCGAATGAAAAACTCCACGAAGTCGCGCGGCCGTGAGCCAGGCGGAAGGCAAGATCCTCTTCGGGCGCGCGCGTGAGGTCCACGATCCATGGTTCGGCGTGGGGCTCGCCGGCGCGGTCTTCCACGGCGCCGTAGTGGATTTGGTCTTCGAATAGGAAGCGGCAATATTTCATTGAAAGATTCCTGTGCGAAGCGGCTCGCAGAACTCCAGTCAATTCTTGCCTTAACGGAGAAGGGCCTTGTAGCCAGCTTGCTCAAAGTGTTTATCGTATGTGAGAGCGGAGTCGGTGCCGTACCGCCGCGTGATCAGAAAACTCGAGCAATCCGTCATGCTCCAATCCTTGTCTGGCCTGTCGCAATAAAGCTGGAGGGCCTCGTCAAAAGCCTCGCGGATCTGAGGTTCCACGACCACTTTGGGGTTTGTTCTAAGAGCAGCTACGGCATCCGATACCACGCAGCGGAGGTGAGGACCTTGCGGGGCAAAGCCATTGAGCAATTCGATCAGAACCCACTCGCTGGTGACGATCTCAGTTCCGGTGAGTGTTGCGTATAGCCTGTGCGCTTCTTTGTGCAAGCCATCCCGAGGCGTGAGCAGGGCAATCCAATACCCTGTGTCCGCGAAGACGCGCGTCATTCCGGGACTTTCGGCGATCCGTAAAGGTAATGGTCTGGGTTTTTTGAAAAGTCGGGGGGAACTTTCGACCATTCTTCTTCGGGAACGCGCTGCCCGAGGCGAATAAAGATCTCGCTGATCGAAGCCGCATCCCGATCCCGCGAAGCCTGAATCGTTTCCTCCCGGGCGTCTAACAGGTCGAGCCCCTCTTGAATCACTTCGTCAGGGGAGTGGTAGCGTCCGCTCTCAAGCTTCGCGGCAATTCGCTGCTCGATGTCCTGGTTTAGCAGAATGCTCATGCGATTCCTCATCGGGGCGGGTGGCGCAGGCGCTGCATCAAGCTGCCATTGCATGGATTCTACCAGAACTGCGAGTTTGGTCTTATCCGAGGAACAGCATCGGTTTTGTGTCCAAGCCTCTTGCTATGGTGTGGGAACGGTTTCTTCGGCTTCTACGGAGCGGGCGCTCTCATGGCCGTTCTGGCCGATAGCGCTCACGGCGTAGCCGTATGAGTGTCCGGGCAGGACGTGGTCGTCGCGGAAGGCCGGGGGCACGAGCGGCTGGGGGGGCGAGATGCGCTCCCAGGTTCCACCGGGATTGTCGCCCTCGCGGCGATAGAGGGCATAGCCGGCGAGATCGGAATCGGTGACGGGCTGCCAACTGAGGTCGATTGTGGGCGGGGCGCCGTTTTCGCCCACGGTAGCGACAGCGGCCAGGCCGGTGGGAACGGCAGGTGGAAAGATGTCCGCGGCCTCGACCCGGATGGGGGCGGAGAGTTCGCCGGCCAGTTCAAGAGTCTGGCCGTTGGCGGGGATGCGGGCTACGCGCTGGGCGCGATACTCATAGGTCTCACCTGGGCGGATGTTGTTGTCGAGGGCGCGATCGGCAGCAAGGCCGGGCTGCGCGCCGAGGTCCACGAGCAGGGTTTGCTCGACCGGCTCAGGCTGGGGAGCTAGAAGGGCCGGTTGGGAGTTGGGCCTGGCGGGTTGGGGCCTGAGCAGCTTGCGATGAAGGCGAATGGCGCTGGAAGCCGAATGCGGCGATGCGGCGGGGCCACGCGCCCAGCTGAGAGCGATTCCTTCTCTGGTTACAGTTCCGGAGAGGTTGGCCACTGGAGCGGGCGCCTCGCCGGCCAGGACGGTTGCGGGGTTGGAGTCGCCTGCCGTGCGTCCACTGTGGTTCGGCAGATCGACGAGATAGCTGAGGGGGCGCGGAGGGCCGGAGGCGAGCGCTGCCGGCAGCGTCTCAGTGAATGCGCCATCGGCTCCGGGGGCGAGAGACAGGGTGTTCGCCACGGGTTCGCAGGTTGCCGCGCCTTCCTTGCGGCAGATGCGGACCGCGATGTTGCCCTTGAGCAGCAGCTTGTCAGTGCTCTTCCTTGGCATGGTCCAGGTGAGCGCTACCTGGTTGCCGGTGCGAGTGGCGGAGAGATCGGTGACTGGGTCGGGCAGCTTGAGCGAGGGCGGCATGGGCGCGCCGGGCGTGCCGCATCCGGTTGCAAGCAGGCATAGAGCGAGTGCGGCGCCAAGAGCTGGCCAAAGCGACTTGAACTCGCGGTTCATGCCCTATCAGTCTACTCGAGCGGCGCGGGACGGAGACCAGGAGACGCGGCCGGACAAGTGGTGCGATAAGGGAGCGGATGACGGCAGGGGAAGCTCATCTCCTCGTGCTCAGCGGCAGCGTTGGTCCGGCGATACCATGGGGCGCTACAATGGCCCCTCGACGGGCGTTGGCAAGTGGCCATGCCCAGCGCCGAGTCCCATCGTTGAAAGGAACCCAGACGCGTGTTGATCTTTGCAGCTATCCTGGCCATCTTCGTGTACGGAATGATAGCCGCCATGCTGGGCACCATTTTGCCCGACCTGTCGGATCGTTTCCGGTTGACGCCAACGCAGAACGGGACGATCGCCTCCTCGCAGGCGCTGGGACTGATCATTGCCTCGGTTGGGGTGGGGCCGCTGCTGGACACAGAGGGCGACAAGGCGGGGCTTATTCTTGGCCTGGCGCTTATTGCGATTGCCCTTTTCCGGCTGCCACGGTCAAAGGGTTTCGTCGGCATTGTGGTTCTGCTGTTTCTGCTCGGGGTGGGCGGCGGTATCGTGGTCACGGGGGCCAATGCCCTGGTGAGCGGGGTGAGCCAGGCGCATCGGGCGACCGCGCTGAACCTGGTGAATCTCTTCTTCGGACTGGGCGGGCTGGCAACGCCCTTCATCGGCGCGAATCTCTTCAAGAGGAACTGGGTGCGGCTGTGCTACACGGTTGCGTCCCTGACCGTGGTTGCGCTGGCGATCCAGGCGGTGACCCGAATGCCCGCGCCGTCTGGAGCGGCGGGATTTGTGCTGGCCGACGCGGGGCCGGTGCTGGGGAGGCCGCTACTCTTCCTGCTGGGATTCTTGCTGTTTCTCTACGTATCCTGCGAGGTGGGCGTGTGGAACTGGCTGCCGCGGCACCTGATTGCGCAGGGGATTCCGGAGTCGCGCGCGCTCAATATTCTCTCGCTGGGTTTTGCGCTTGGCCTCTTGATCGGCCGCGTGGGCGTGTCTCCGATTCTGATAGGCGTGCCGGCCGTGACCGTGACCCTGGCGGCTTCGGTGGCCATGGCGGTGACCACGTTCCTGATGCTCAAGTCGAGCAACCCGACGGTGGCGTTTGTGCTGGTATTTCTTGCCGGATTGTCGATGGCTCCGGTGTTTCCGACCACGCTGGCGATGGTGGGGAATGCCTTTCCGCGCATGAGCGGGACGGCAATCGGGTTTGCCATCACCTGCGGCTGGGCGGGGCTGGCAGTCAGCTCGCGGCTGATCGGAGCGATTGCAGGGAACGATCCGGTGCGGCTGAAGAAGGCGCTCCTCCTGATTCCCAGCGCGGCGGTGCTGATGGTGGGGGTAAATCTAGTGATTTGGGCGGGGGTGTTGTAGAGAGAGCCTGTCCTAGGGTTGAAGTGCGGGAGCCCGCGAATCATCGCGGGCTCTCTTGCGTATGGGTTCAGGGCCGCCTTATAGGCTGCGCAGGCGGGAGCAGGCTTCGTCGAGGTCGTGGTCTTCTTTGGCGAAGCAGAAGCGCAATAAGTTTTCGCCGTGTCCGGCCCGGAAGAAGGCGCTGCCTGCTACCGAGGCTACGCCGGTTGTGGCTAACAGGTGGCGGGCTCTCTGGGCAGCGGTCCAACCGGGGAGATGGGAGCAGTCGGCGAGGACGTAGTAGGCGCCGGAGGGGATGGAGCATCGGAAGCCGGCATCGGTAAGTGCGGATAGGATGCGAGCGCGCTTGTCTTGGTGGTCGGCGGCTAACTGGGTGTAGAACCCGGGCGGGAGTTGCTCCAGGCCGGCGGCTGCTCCGTGCTGGAACGCGGAGGGCGCGCAGACATAAGTCAGGTCGTGAAAGTAATTCATGGCAGTCATCCACTTCTTGTCGGCGGTGACATAGCCGAGACGCCATCCGGTAATCGAGAAGGTCTTGGAAAAACCTGACAGGACGATGGTGCGCTCCCTCATGCCGGGGAGGGTGGCGGGGGAGATGTGACGGTGGCCGTCGTAGAGGAAGTACTCGTAGATTTCGTCGGTGATGAGGAAGAGGTCGTGTTGCCGGCACACGGCAGCCACTTCTTGAGTCTCAGCCATGGAGAAAACCTTGCCGCTGGGGTTGGCGGGGGTGTTGAGCAGGATGGCGCGGGTGAGGGGTGTGATGGCGGCATGGAGGGCGTCGGTGTCGAGCGCATAGTCGGGCTCGGTGAGCGGGACCAGGACGGGAGTGACGCGCATCGACTCGAGGGTGGAGACGTGGTAGCCGTAGAAAGGCTCGAAGAGGAGCACTTCGTCGCCGGGGTTGAGCAAGGCCATGCAGGCGGCGTGCAGGCCGGCGGTGGCTCCGCAGGCAACCATGACTTCCGTCTCGGGATCGTAGGCGAGGGCATAGTCGCGGAGTTGTTTGGCGGCAATGGCCTGGCGGAGGCGGGCAATGCCGTCGACGCGGGTGTAGATGTTATGGCCCTCGCGGATGGCCTGGATGGCGGCTTCCTGGACGACGGCGGGGACGGGGGTATCGCAGACGCCCTGGGCGAGATTGATGCCGTCGATGCGGTCGCACTCGGTGGTCATGGCGCGGATTTCGGATTGAACGGTGCCGGGGGCGAGATGGCTAAGGCTCAGGCGCGAGAGTGGGGTGGTGGTGGGCATGGGGAAGTCCCTACTTTGACATCTTACATATTCGGTTGCGGGGCGTTGAGCGGCTTGGGGCGTAGAATCGAGCTTTTATGCATGAACTTTCCATCGTTTCGAGCATTGTGGACACGGTGACGGAGTCCCTGGCTGCCTATCCGGGCGCGCGGGTGGTGGAGGTGCGTCTGCGCGTGGGAGCACTGGCGAGCGTGGTTGAAGACAGCTTGCAGTTCTGCTACGGGATCGCGACCGAGGGGACGGCGCTCGCCGGGTCGCGGCTGGTGGTGAATGTGCTGCCGGTGGTGGTGCGCTGCGGGCCTTGCGGCCGGGACGTGGAGCTGGAAGGGGTGCAAAGCTTCCGCTGTCCGCTGTGCGGCGAGCCCGCGATGGATTTGAAGCAGGGACGGGAGCTGGAGATCGAGGCGATCGAGATTGAAGATGAGGCTGAGGTGAAGGCGTGACGACCAGGATTGTGGAGCTGCGGCGGGGGATCTTGAAGAAGAACGATGAGCTGGCGGCGGGGCTGCGCGGCCGCTACTCCGCGGCCGGCGTGCTGGCGCTGAATCTTGTTTCGAGCCCTGGGACGGGGAAGACGGCCCTTCTGGAGTGGACGCTCACCGAGTTGCGCGCGCGCGGGGCTCGCGCAGCGGCGCTGGTGGGCGATCTGGAGACGGATAACGACGCGCGCCGCCTGGCCGCAAGCGGCGCCCCGGTGCGCCAGATCAATACGCATGGGATTTGCCACCTGGACGCGGAGATGATTTCCAAGCACCTGGACGGGTGGGTGCTGGGCGATCTGGATTTTCTGTTTATCGAGAATGTGGGGAACCTGGTTTGTCCGTCGAGCTACGACCTGGGAGAGAGGATACGGGTAGTGTTGCTGAGCGTGACCGAGGGCGAGGATAAGCCGCTGAAGTATCCGGCGATGTTCAACTCGGCGGACGCGGCGGTGATTACCAAGATGGACCTGGCCCTGCCCTGCGGCTTCGACCGGTGGGCGGCGCTCAAGAATATCAACGAAGTGCGGCCGGGGATACGGATCTTCGAGACCTCTGTGAAGAGCGGCGCGGGGTTGGAGGAGTGGCTTGGGTATTTGGAGGAGAAGCGGAGTCGGCGGGTTACGGGTTAGCGGAGCCAGGCCGAACGTTAACCGAGCGTTGTGACGTGAATTATTGACGTCTCATGGATTTGTGGGCGGTTTCTGCTTGTGTTGGCCGGCGATGCGCGCGTAGTATGCGGGCAGCCAAGATCGACACCACGGAACGGAGGCTGCTCCCCATGAGGTCAAGGAGAAAATTAGACATCAGGCTGTGTGCGCGCTGGATTGGCGCGCTGGTGCTGACGGTCGCTTGCGGTTTTGCTGCCTTCACTGCGCCGGGTCAGACGGCAGAGAAGGTGCACTCGAAGGCGAAGACCGATGCGGTGCTGACGGTGCGTCCGGGGGCGGCGACGGCGACCCCGGACCCGCAACATAAGGTGCCGGCAACGCCGAGCAGGTCGATGCCGTTTCCTGCGTTGCCGGAGAAGATTGGCTGCTACCGGACGGTGGACCACAAGTGGGTGGAGGTGGCGTGCGCGAGTGAGAAAGAGAAGGCCGTGCATGCCGGAATTGTTCCATCGAGCGCCAACAGCATCTCATCGACCTCGCACGCCGGGCCGATGATTGGCACGCTGGGACCGCCCTATCGTTGGCATCCGACGCAGGTGCAGGAGACGTTTGACTGGGGATCGATAACGGTAAGCCAGCCGAACCCTACGATGGGATCGGAGCTGGACACCGTTTCCAATGACGCAAACGCGTTCTCGATTCAGGTGAACCCGTTTTTCTTTGATTGCACGGACTGCACGGCTGGGTACCCATATCCGCAGAGCCAGCCGGGAGATAACTCGTGGGTGCAGTTTGTGTATACGCAGTTTGGGACGGCAGCCAGCGCGGGGACGATAAATTCGAACCTGTGCGTGTGGGAGTTTGACGAGGAGGTGCAGTATTTAACCGGAGGGACGTCGGGCGGGTATAACAAGTGCATCGATCCTTCCATGACCGACTCGGTCTTGCCGCTGGATGGGCCGGGAGCGCCGACGGGCCAAGCCGAGGTGGTGGGGTACATCCAGTGCCCGAGTTCTGGAACGGGCCAGTGCACGCTGTACGCGATTGCTCACTTGC
>Ga0326728_10011360_pt1 | contig 20379 bp, 18 predicted proteins | sample MB3enrmetagenome_FD_207602 | JGI IMG/M metagenome (GOLD analysis project Ga0326728, IMG submission 207602) | Lab enriched peat soil microbial communities from McLean, Ithaca, NY, United States - MB31MN | ecosystem: Environmental > Terrestrial > Soil > Wetlands > Peat | place: USA: New York... | reverse complement strand
CAAGGGCAAACGCTCACCGCGGAAGGCACCTTCACCCTTTTGGGCCATTCCGCGGAACTGGAATTCCCGGTGACGATTATTCAACAGAACGGGATATGGCGAGTACAAGGAGTCTGCCAACAAAATTTCAAAAATTTAGGGGTGGTCGCCCCAGGAATTCCGGGTTTGCTTAGCGTGGACGACCCCCTGAAATTGTATGTGGATTTGCGTTTCGGTGAATAAACGGAAAGCCGGCCACTGAAGCCACACTCATACGATCGTTCTGATTTTTCTTAAACAAAGGAAAGCTGGACGGAGCGCCGACCGGGGACTAAAATTTTGAACGCCCGAAATTCCGATCGGAAAAATGCTGAAAATGAATCAATTTTACGTCGCCCGGGAATGGACCCGCTGGCAGTTGCTTTTTGCCGCCTTAATGATGGCCTGTGTTGCGGTCGCGGATATTTCGCTGCCGGCCTTGGCCCCGCTCAACAAAACAGACCTATTCTATCCCACCTTATTTGCGGTCATTTTGCTCTCGTTTGCGGTTTTACTTTGGAGGGAAACGCTCCTCCCCTGGGCCGCCGCCGCCGTGATCCTCTTAGGGTTAGCCGAAATTTTTTGGAGGGCTTGGTGGCTTACCCCGGGCATTTTCCCCGAATTCATCGAATTCGCGATTTTCGGAAGCCTCTCGGCGACCGTTTTCATCGGACCGCGGTTTGGGGATCTTATCACCCTCCTGGTTTTTGCGTATTTCGCGGCGCTTTGGAACCATCAAACCTGGATGCACACGGATTTTTTCGCCGTCAAGCGGGCCTTCAATTTCGCCTTGATGTTGTTGGTCCTTCAATTACTGCTGCGGTTTTACTGGCAACGCCTACGCGAAGGACTCGCCGACCTGGCCCGCGCCGCGGCTGATCAGGAGGAACACGCCCGTGAAATCCATGTGCTGGCGCGAACCGCGTTCGAGGACTTCACCGGAGCCTTAGAGGACCTCCAAAACCGCTTACAACGGAATCCGCCGGATTTGAAAGGCGCATCGGTGATTGCGGATGGCCTCGCCGCTCTGCTGACGAAAAGGCGCTCAACGCTCAAAAGTCTGCCTGAGCCTTCTTCCCCGGGGAACACCGGACGTAGGCTCGAATCCCTGCGTTCGAGCCTACGAACCTATGTCCTTGGGGCCTTGGCTCTGGCATGGTCGCTCGCCTTGATCCGCAACGCATTCCAGTCCGGCAGGATCACCGAGACAACCCTTGAGGGAGCCGCATTTTTCGCGGCCGCCGCGTTTCTTCATTCCCGTTCACCGAAATGGGGTCCGTGGGGTTTTCGGGCTGCTCTTGTGGCAAACCAATGGCTTATTTTCGGCTTTGATTGGCTCCATCGCTCGGATTTGAACCAGCTTTTCTCCGCCAATAATCCAGTGGCCGTCTTCCTGATCTTCATCGGGGCTCTCCTCGATTCCCCCGCCCTGGCAGGAGCCTTGGTCCTCGGGGAGCTCGTCGCTTTGGCCGCCTTTACCGGCGCCCAAGTCCCCGTTGGAGGGGTGTATACGGTCCTGCATCTGTGCTTTGCCCTAGTCACCGCAAGCCTGTTGTGGACCCTTCCCTGGAGGCTGGAAGCCATCGCCAACCGTCGGGGCCGGGAACTGAAGCAATCGGCGTCTTGGCGACGGCGTCTGCTCGGCACCTTGTTCCATGATCTGGCCAATCCGCTCAATGTGCTGTTGCTCGGGCTGGAAATCGGCCTCCCCACGGAAAAATCGAAGGCCCTCGTCGTCCGAATGAAAGACGTGCTGATTTCGGTCGAAAACTTCGGGGAAGGTCCGTTGCGCCTGCGCGCCGTGGATCTTGGATCGATGCAATCCGAATTGGCCGAACTATTCGAAGCGCGGGTAAAATCAAAAAAGCTGGATTTGCGGGTGGAAATCCCGGAACGGTGCAAGGTCTTGGCGGATCCTGCCTTGCTGAGGGAAAGCGTCTTCGGAAACCTACTAGGAAACGCGGTGAAATTCTCCCCGCCGGGAGGAAGCGTCCGTTTCACCGCCCGCCGGGATGACGCCTGGATTTTTGTGACGGTGACCAACTCCGGAAATGCGATCCCGCAGAAAACTTTGAGCGATTTGGAGAACAAATTGTTGCTGACGTCGACTCCAGGAAGCCTTGGGGAGACCGGCAGCGGCATCGGGCTGGGACAAGTGCGCGACTATGTGCAAAGCATGGGAGGCCAGTTCTCGATCGAAGCGGGCCCCGAGGGCGGCGCCAAAGCCACGGTACGGCTCATGGCCGTTCCGTAGCTTCCCGAGGATTCTTCGGTTCAGACGAACAAATTGACGCTCCCTTGCTCGGCTTCGCGCAGATAGACGGCGACTCCCCCGTCTTCGACGCCCTCCACCAATTCCTCTTTCCGCAGGCCCATGATATCCATGCTCATGGAGCAGGCGACCATGCGAACCCCGCTCTTACGGGCTTGATCGATCAATTCCTCCAGGCTCAGCACGTTTTTCTTCCGCATCACCCAACGGATCATCCGGGAGCCCAAGCCCCCCATATTCATCCGCGAAAGCCCCAACGCCCGGCTTCCCCGGGGCATCATCCAAGCGAAAACACGTTCCACGAAATTCTTGGACGACCCGGACGCTTCCGGCTTTCTGAGGATATTCAAACCCCAAAACGTGAAAAAGAGGGTTACTTCACTGCCCATCGCCCTCGCGCCGTTGGCGATGATAAAGGCGGCGATGGCTTTGTCGAGATCCCCGGAAAAAACGACCAAGGTTTTTTTGCGCGAACTGACGCTTCCTCCGGACGCCGCGACCGAGGGCTTCCCCTCCCCTTTACGCACCACCGCCGCAAAGACGCCTTTTTCGGAAGTCAGTCCGAGAAGCCTATTCCCGGAGCTTTCCGCCCAAGCCGGGATATCCCCCACAAAACCCGGATCCGTCGCCCGAATACGCACAGATTGCCCCGGTGAGAGGCGATCCATCGCCTCTTTCAACCGCAAAACCGGACCGGGGCATTGCATACCACAGGCGTCGAGCTCGACGTCGGGGACCTCCGTTGCGGAGGAAGCGCTCACCGCGTTCCTGCGGTCAGCCGGCGCAGGTGCGAATCCGGGGAGCTCCGGCAAGCCGAAAAAGGACTGGTACGTAAGCCAGCCGCCCGACAGATTCCGGACGCGATATCCATGCTGGAGGAGCAGACGCTGGGCCAGATATCCCCGGATCCCGACCTGGCAATAGACGAGAATCTCCCGATCCCTCGGAATTTCGGAAAGGCGTCCACGTAATTCGTCGAGGGGAATCGCCCGGCTGCCCGGCAGCCCTCCCCCGGCGCGTTCAAATTCGGTGCGCACGTCCAGAATCCAGGCTCCCCCGAATTCCGGACCTTCCTCAGCCTGGGCCGTGGGGGCATCCCCTCGCAAAGCGTTCGCCGCCGCGAAACCGGCCATGTTCACCGGATCCTTGGCCGAACCGTAGCTGGGCGCGTAGGAAAGCTCCAATTCCTCCAAATCCTCGACGCTCATACCGGCCCGCAGAGCCGTGGCGAGGACATCCATGCGTTTGTCCACTCCCTCGTGCCCCACCGCCTGAGCCCCCAATACCTTTCCGTTTTGGGGATCGTAGATCAGTTTCAAGCGGATCGGAGTGGCGCCAGGATAGTAGTGGGCATGGCTGGCGGGATGCACATACACTTTAGCCACCGCCCTCCCGGCGGCTTTAAGCGCCTTTTCACTCGCCCCGGTCATGGCGAACGTAAGGTCGAACACTTTGCATATGGCCGTCCCCTGGGTCCCCCGGTAGGCTCGTTTCCGTCCCAAGGCGTTGTCCGCGGCGATGCGGCCTTGGCGGTTCGCAGGCCCGGCCAAGGGGATCAAAGAAGGGGCCCCCAGAACCAAATCGACGCATTCCGTGGCGTCTCCCACCGCGAATATCAACGGATCGGAAGTGCGCATTTCGGCGTCGACCTTGATCCCGCCGCGCGGACCGATCTCAAGGCCCGCTTTTCGGGCCAACTCCGTCTCCGGCCGGACACCGGCGGCCATCACCACCAGACCGACTTCAACGCGGGAAGCGTCCGACAGTTCCGCATCCACCGCGCCGCCCGGGCTTTCCCTGAAGGCGACGACCGAAGTTTTCAAGCGCAGCTCCACCCCCTGCTGGCGGAGGTGTTGATGCAGCCATTCCGCCATTTCAGGATCGGCCGGGCCCAGGACTTGGGGCAGACGTTCCACCAAGAGGACGTCTACGCCGCGTCGCCGGAGGGCCTCCGCCGTTTCAAGTCCGATATATCCCCCTCCCACCACCAGCGCCCTTTGAATGCCCGCGTCCACCCGCGCTTTGATCGCGTCCATGTCCTTCAAAGTGCGCAACACCTGCACTCCCGCCAGATTCACCCCGGGCAAAGGGGGACGCAGCGCCTCCGCGCCCGGGGAAAGGATCAACGCGTCATAGGGGAGGGCTTCCCGCTCCCCGCCCGCGCTGGGCCTGACCCAAAGGACGCGAGCCGCGCGATCGATCTCCACCGCTTCGGTCAAAACCCGAACGTCGAGCCTGAGCGAACGTTCCAACTGGGCTGGAGTTTGGATCAACAGGTTCGCCCGATCCGGGATCTCCCCGCCCAGGTGATAGGGCAACCCGCAGTTGGCGAAACTGACGTCGGGGCCCCGCTCCACTAGGACGATTTCACAGAATTCATCCATCCGACGTGCTCTCGCGGCCGCGGAAGCCCCTCCTGCGACCCCACCCACAATGACCAAACGCTTCCGCGCTACCATAGAACCTCCCTGATCAATTTAGTATTTAATTAATATAGCATTTTCTAAATAATTTGTCTAACTGGCCCCTCAAAATGCTCTTAGGCCAAACGGGCGGAACGCCTTCGCTTAGGCGCGACTCATTGAACCGGGCGTTGGACAGACTTCACTTTAATCCAGATCCAAAATCAGCCGGGAAAAAGTCCATTCGCAAGCCGTTCGAGAGCCGCAGGGACGCCTCCGCCCTACGCCTCACGGAACCTATCTCCGGTTGCGCCCGTACCGAGTTTCCAAAGACCTTCTTGAAATCCTCTTGATCAGGGTTTCCATCGCCTGAGCCGAAGCGCATTGCCGACCACACTCACCGAACTCAAGCTCATGGCCGCGGCCGCATAGAGCGGGCTCAAAAAACCTCCCGTCCACGGATACAAGATCCCCGCCGCCACGGGCACGCCGATTAAATTGTATCCAAAAGCCCAGCATAAATTTTGCCGAATATTGCCCACGACCGCTTTCGACACCGCCCGTGCGCGCACGAGCGCCTCCAATTCCGGCCGGATTAAGGTCACTCCAGCGGTGCGCAAAGCGCTCTCACTGCCGTCGCCCATGGCGACTCCCACCTCGGCGACGGCAAGCGCGGGCGCGTCGTTGACGCCGTCGCCGACCATCACCACTGGGCCGAAGCGCGCCTGCAGTTCCCGGACGGCATCGGCTTTTTCCAGAGGCCCGAGTGCGCCGCGCGCGTCTTTGACCCCCAGTCGGGCCGCGACCGCAGAGACTGTGGCGTCATGATCCCCGCTTAGGATGACCACACGCAATCCTGCCTCGCGCAAAGCCTCCAGGGCCCCTGCGGCGCCCGAACGGACCGGATCCTCCACCCCAATCCAGCCCCAACAGGCGCCGGCCCGTTCAACGAAAACGACGCCGGCACCCCGGGAGCGCCAAGGCGCCGCTTCGGCCTCGAAAGCCGTTCCCGCTCTAGGGCAAAATGCCGCGTTCCCAATGCGTAGCTCATCCCCCTCGACCGTAGCCCGAACGCCCTTTCCAGGAAAAGCTTCGAAATCCTCGGTTTTTGGCAGAGCCAAGCCCCTCCGAAGCGCCTCCGCCTGGATCGCTTCCCCCAAAGGATGTTCGCTGGAAGCTTCGACCGCTCCCGTAAGGCGCAAAAAGTCGGCTTCGCTTGCGCCCGTGGTCCGTACCGCGGCCACCCTTGGCTTTCCCTCGGTGAGCGTCCCCGTCTTGTCCAGACAAACGACTTTCGCTCCGGCCAGACGCTCCAACGCTGCGGCATCCCGAAACAGGATCCCCAATTCCGCCGCCCGGCCGGTCCCCACAAGGACGCTCATCGGCGTCGCCAAACCCAATGCGCAGGGGCAGGCGACCATCAGGACCGCCAGGGCGTTCAATAGCGCGAAGGCATAACGGGGCTCCGGCCCTGCCAAGGCCCAGATGAGCGCCGTCGCGGTTGCGGCGCCTAACACCGCCGGCACAAACCAAGCCGAGGCCCTGTCGGCAAGGCGTTGAATCGGCGCCCGGCTGCGTTGCGCTTCGGCCACCCTTTCCAGGATTCGGCTGATCAGGGTTTCCTTCCCGACCCGCTCCGCTACAAGAACGAAACCGCCGTTTCCGTTCAGGGTCGCCCCCAGCACCCGATCCCCGGGGCCTTTGCGCTGCGGCTTGGCTTCCCCTGTGAATCGGCTCTCATCCAGCCAACTGGCCCCTTCTAAAATCTTGCCGTCCGCAGGTACGGTTTCCCCGGGCCTCACCCGCAAGCGGTCCCCCACCCGGATTTTCTCGACCGGCACTTCGGTCTCGGACCCATCGGCTTCGATGCGGCGAGCATGGTCGGCCTGCAAAGAAAGTAATGCCCTTAATGCCCCGTTGGCGTTCAGGCGCGCCCGCGCTTCCAGCCATTCCCCTAGAAGCACCAACGTGACGATGACGGCGGCGGACTCGAAATAGAGCGGCAATACGCCCATGCCTTCGCTTCCGGATCGAAAGGCCTCCGGAAACACGCCGGGGACAAGCAAGGCGAGCAGGCTATAGCCCGTCGCCGCTCCTGTCCCCATTCCGACCAGGGTGTACATGTTCCAATTTCCGGTTTTGAGGCTGTGAAAGGCCTTGCGGAAAAGGGGGGCTCCGGAATAGGCCAAAGCGGGGATCGCGAAAACAGCCTGGAACCAACGACCGACACCCGACATCCAAAAACATCCCAACGGGCCCCAGAAATGTCCGATCATCACCCCCAGAACCAGGGGAGCGGAAAAGAACGCCGCGAGCCGGAAACGTGCAAAGGCCCTGTCCGCCTCGGAGCCCCCCTTCGATCCGCCTACAGTTTTTGGCTCCAATGCCATGCCGCATTTTGGGCAGTCTCCCGGTCCGGATTGTTCGATCTCTGGATCCATGGGGCAAAGATAGACGGTTGGGGAGCAACAGTCGCCTTCCTCCGGCTCCTCGAGCTCGCCGCCATAGGCCACGGGATCGGCATTGAATGCGTCGCGATGCGCCTCACCGCAAAAAAAACGAGCTTCGACGTTCCACTCCACGGCCGCTGCCGCGTCCCTGGCCACCTCGATGCCGCATACCGGACAGGGGGCGTTTCGGTAGGATTCGGGCGATGCGGCGAAGGTCGTCCGACAGCGATTCCCGCAGAAATAATATTCCTTTCCCTCCAGCTTTAGGCTTCCGCCCTTCGGCCGGACCGGGTCGACCGTCATTCCGCACACCGGATCCATCGCCATTCACTTCTCCCCGCATGCGCCGCTTCGCCAAGGCAGCCGACCGCTGGTGCCACGTTTCCGTCTGGTTATTCAGTAAGTGCCATACTACTATACCTTATGACCGTTTCCTCCTAGGAGTTCCATGGAAGCCGAACGCCGCGAAAGTTCCGTGACCGCAGCAAAAGTTCTGGGCCCTTTGAGCCACCCAACCCGCCTGTTGATCGTCTGTTTATTGATGGAAAGGGAGAGATATGTGGGTGAACTTTTGGAATCCTTGGGGACGACCAAAGGCAACATCAGCCAGCACCTAAAAATCCTGGAGCAGGCCGGACACGTGATTTCACGCAAAGACGCCAATCGCATGTATTACCGGATCGCCGACGAACGCCTAAAGGAACTCCTCGCCGCCCTGCAGCGTCTGTATTGCCCAGGCCTGCGGCCGCACGTTTAAGAGGGACCTGAATAGGCCCCCTCCAATTTCAATAGTTCGATTTTCATTTTGAGTCCCCCCGCGAATCCTCCGACCCCATCGGAGGCGACAAGCCGATGGCAAGGCACCACCAACGCGTAGGGATTGGCCGCCGCGGCCCTCCCGACGGCCCGGGCGGCCCGGGGACGTCCCAGCGCGGACGCCAATACGCCGTAAGTCCGGGTGCTCCCCCTCGGAATCGCACGCAGTCCCTCCCGAACGGCGTTGAGAAAGGCCGTTCGCGCGGGTACCAAAGGAAGATCAAATGCTTGGAGGGAACCCCGAGCATAGGATTCCAGTTGCTCGAGCGCAGCCCCCAGAACGATTCGGTCGCGCGCTTCCCGGACTGCTCTCAAACGCCTGAAAGGCCCCTGGGCTGAATCCGGCCAGCACACTTCCTTAAGGCAACCCTCCGCCACCGTTACGACAAATTGTCCCCAAGGGGAATCCCAACGCGTCCCAACCACGGGAATTTCCTCTCCCCTTTCCGCCTTTTGGACCTCGCCCATACCCGCTCCAAAGGTTCGCTTTCTACGAGCGTCTCATTTTCCTCCGATGCGCACCAGGAGGAAGGGCGTCTTCTGCGTTTTTGGTCGTAGCCATCCCGTTTCATCTTAATACCGCGAGCTTTTGAATATTTGTTTCAGAGGTGCCGTCCTCGAATTCCACTGTCGTGCGCGCCAGATAAATCCCCTGCGCTAAATGGTCCGTCGCCAGGACGGCGGAAGTCCCGAAACTGAAATTGGCAACCAACTCTCCGGCCAGGTTGTAGACACGGCACTCCCCGCCGCTTGCCGGCCTGGGGAGCACCAAGATCATCGGGGTTCCCACCCGGACGGGGACAGGACACCAAACGATGCTTTGTTGCCCCGCTGCGGACGCGCCCCCGCGTTTCATGCCGGGCTGGAATTCGTTGGTGGTGCCGGAAGTTCCGGTCGGAGAAAAATCCGGGGATACCGTGAACGTCGGCGAACAGGTGGGGCTCGGAGTCGCCGAACATACCGGGGTGGCGGTCCGGGTCTGCGTGGCGCTTTCGGTTGCGGTGAAGCTGGGGCTTCGGCTGGGAGTGGAGGTGCTCGTCCGGCTCGGACTGGGCGTCGCCGTCGGCGTTGAAGTGGGCGTCCTGGTGCGGGTTGGGGTCGCCGTCGGCGTCGCGGCGGGAGCCAAGATTCCGAGCAAAACTTCTCCCTTAGGGGAACCAAGGCCCGTCACCAAATCGAATCCCGCCTGGGCGGAATAATACATCGCTTCCCCGTCGATCTGGTTGTTCCCCGAGGTTTCATCGTGGAAGGCAGCGGAATTCGCGCTATCCGCGGCGTACAAAGCTGGATTCGCGAAACCCAACGTGGGGAGCCCCAAAGCGACGGCCTTTTGGTTTACGAGCGCCGTGAAACCCGCCCACAGCGGCGCCGCCGCGCTCGTTCCGCACATTTCGACGACGTTGCCCCCGTCGTACTGAAGGATGCCCGTGGCAGCCATCGCCACGTCCGGAACATTACGATGCGCCGACGATCCCCCCGCGGACGCGAACTCGGCCGAAAAAGGCGCTTGATAGGACGGCATCGGAATCCCCGTCAATACGCCGCCTCCGCTGGCGAGCTCGGTGGAACCCTCGTTCCAAGCGGTCTCCCCGCCCCAGGCGTTGCCGCTGATCCCCAAGCGGGTACCTCCCACAAGGGTCTGCAAAAGGTCGTCCCGGTTGTCCCCGGGATCCCCTTGATAAGCCCCGGAATCGCCCGAAGCGTCGAAATAGCTCTGGCCTTGGAGCGCGAATTGGGCCTCAAGCACCGCTTCCTGCGCGTCCACCGGGCCCCAAAACCACGAGGAGCTCACTTGTTTCGCCGAAGCTTCCTCCGCGATCTGACCCAACACGTCGTCCGGAGCGGTACCCATCACCACCACCACCTGGGCCGCCGGTGCCATGCTCAACGCCATATCCACGTCGAGCGCCACCTCGTAATACCCGTCCCCCGAGGGTGCCGTCGAAGATGTCAGTCCGTCGAGATAAATATTGCTGTACGATCCGGATACGGCCATTCCCGCCTTGGAGCAATACGCCAGATAGGCATCCACATCCGCCGTATGGTAGGTGGAATATTCCACCAGGGCGATTGTCTGGCCCGCTCCGTTTTGGACCGTCCCAGGGACGTAGGCGTTGCGGAAATCCGGCCCCGCCAGCAGAGCGTAGGGTCCCGTTCCCGAAAGATCGCGGGGCCCTGTCGCCGGCCTGGGCCGCGCCAAGGGGCGGGGAGGAGCGTAATTGTCCAAACCGGACACATGCGCCAGGGCCACGTCCAAATCCACGGAAGGTTCCTGGTCCGGCCCGTAAAACAACGACCCGTCGGGACGTTTCCAGCGCCTTAATCGCGTATGGAATACCGCCTCGATCTGGGCGACCGTGGCCGAGGTTTCAATGGAGAACACGCCTCCTCGGTGAATTTCCGCATTCAGACCCGCCCTCTGAAGAAACGAACGCACCGAATCCAGTTCTTTCGCGTCGGGCCCGAATCGCCTTCCGAATTCCCCTTTCGGAAGGAATTTCCGGTATTCCGGATCGGCCGGATTCGTCACCTTTTCAAGCAGCCCAGCAATGCCCGCGGTATCCTTTGGCGCCAATTCCAGGCTCAAGCGATGGATTTCCGTATCGGGCAATTCCCCGGCGTAGGGCGCTCGGGCGAGCGCTGCCGTTCGGTGTCCGGCCAAAATCTGCCGCGCCTGGGCCGAGGACGGCGAAAGCAGGGTCGCCAAAACCCAACCCAGGAACGCTTTTGTAAGTGAGGAGCGCACACCGATCATAGCCGGCCTCCGAAACCAGGGCCTGTATCGCCCACCATCGGACCCAGCAATTGGCGTGCCCACCCATTTTCAACACAAATTCAAGTGAATTTCCCGTTTGGAGCTCCCGACCAGTAGGGAGCGCTCTCCCTTTGAGGTTGGCGCCGTTTCCCTGGTCGGGCGTCCGACGAGGAATATTTTCCCCACCGCTTAAGTAGGAACTCAGCCCGGTCGAAGGGCTTTAGGGATAAACCGTTAGGCCCCGGAGGGAGCTTCGTATGCGGGCACGACTGATGTTCGTCGACGATGAGATGGCGGTGCTTGAAGGGTTAAGGCTCGCCCTTCGGGATCGGTCGGTGGAATGGGACATGTCCTTCGCCCACGGAGGCGAGGAAGCCCTGACGGAACTGGAACGTTGCCCCGCGGACGTCGTCGTTTCCGATATGCGCATGCCGGGCATGGATGGGGCCGAGCTTCTTTCCAGGATCAAGGCCCGCTGGCCTGAAACCGTTCGCCTCATTCTGAGCGGACAGGCTGAGGCCGAAGCGGTATCGCGCGCCGTAAGCGTTTCGCATCAGCTCCTATCCAAGCCCCTTCGCACCGAGGTTCTCCGGGACATCGTCCGAAGGGCCGTACGGATCCATGCCCTGATCAATCGACCGGAAACGGCCTCCGTCGTCGAGCGTTCCGGCGGCCTTCCGGAACTCCCTGAAACCTACGGTGAACTCATCCGTGTCATCCAAGACGAGCGCAGCTCCATGGCGGACATCGCCAAGGTGGTTGAACGCAATCCCGTCGTTTCCGCCAAAACCCTTCAACTCGTGAATTCCGCCTATTTCGGCCTGTCCCAGGACGTCGGTTCGGTGCGAAGCGCTGTTGGTCTGCTCGGCCCGCATGTCCTGCTGGGGATGGCGCTCACTTCGACGGTGCTGGACAACTATTCCCAGGACATCCATCTTCCCGGACTCATGGCTCGCACCCAAGAACAGGCTCTGGCTACGTGCGCGGCCATCCGGCGAATGCTCCCCGCCGGAGAAATCATGGATGAGGCCGTCACGGCCGCGCTGATCCACGACCTAGGAACCGTCCTTTTAGCCAGGGCCGAAGGATCCGCCTTTGAGGATGTGCTCACAGCGCTCGAAAAGGATCCCAAATCGGCGTTGGCGCTGGAGCGGGAACGTTTCGGCACGGACCATGCCGCAGTAGGGGCCCATCTTTTCAGCCGTTGGAGCCTCCCCCTGCCGATCGTGGAAGCCGTCGCCTTCCACCACGAACCTTCCCTGGTCCCCGAGCCTGAGATCCGACTCCTGGCGGCGCTCCACGGAGCCGACGCTTTCGCCGAAAGCGCCCGCCAAAAATGTCCCCCCCAAACCCTCGTCGATGTTGAGACGCTCAAACGGGGAGCCCTGGAACGGGCATTTTCCGAGCTTTGCACCGGAGGGGCCTGATGCGCTCTCGCTCAAGGTTCAAACGCCCCGCCTCTCCGCTCGCGACGGCGGTCCTTGCGTTCTGGGTCGTCGCCGGCTTGGTGCTGCAATGCGTAGCGGGTCTCCGAAAATAACCCTCGCGCATCCGGCAGGCTTCCAGGAAGCCGTTCCGAAAAACGAAATGAGCCGTCCCTAAGGGGGCGGCTCATTTCGTTTCCGAATGGCGGATTTTCCTAGAGGCGGCGCTTGGGGTCGCGAACGGATTCCCGGGCGGATCCGCCCCCAGCAAACGCAAGCTCGGGCGCAAAAAGGGCCTTTCCAACCTTCAACATCCTCAACTCCGAACCAGCTTATGGTAAAGCATGCTCGCGGTAGGCTGTTCTTGGAGCCTGCCTTCAAACCAGACCTTCAATTTGATCAGCAGGGCTCCGTGGATTTGGCAGACCCTGGATTCGGTGATCCCGAGCTCTTCGGCGATCTCTTTAAGGGTCTTATTGTTCTCGTAATAGCGCTTCAGCAGCAATCGTTCCCGGTCCCCGAGTTTTCCGACGCCGTCCTTCAGCACCGTCACAAGTTCTTGCTGAAGCTGGTCGGCATCCAGGTCGGCGTCCCGCCTTGGCCACGAAGCCGACTCCCCCTCCGTTTCCATGAGGGCCTCCAGGGAGCGCAGGCTGCGCGTCTGGGCCTCCTCGGAGAGACGTTGATAAGCTTCCCGGGTCATCCCCAAAGCGGCCGCGGTTTCCTCGGACGTCGGGGGGCGCTTCAATTGATTGTTGAGCGCTTCGGTGGCGCGATTAAGCTGGCGGGTCTTTTCTCGCACCGACCGTGGGGCCCAATCCAGGGACCGTAATTCGTCCAAAATCGATCCGCGGATGCGGGCTTGGGCGTAGGTGCGGAATTCGACCCCCATCGCCGGATCGAAGCGCTCCACCGCCTCCATCAGCCCGAGAACGCCGCTCTGGATCAGATCGGCGTTTTCCACGGTGGCGCTCGGGAAATTCAGGGCCAAACGGCTCACCACCATGCGCACCAAAGGCAGATACTGCCCAAGGAGATCCTGGCGGGTCCGTTCCCTTTCCTCCGGAGTGGAATCAGGATTCCGGAGAAGCTGCCATTGGTGAAGTTCAAGGGTGGTCATAGCGAGCCCCTCAGATGCAAGTGCGCCCTCAAGGCCTTCCGGTCCTGATCTTGCACAAAGCGCGCCAATGTCGATTCCAAAGCCGCCGGCACATTCACGAAAGTGATCGCCGCACGGCTGGGAGGAACTTTGCGCACCAAAGAGGCGCAAAAGGCGACGTTTTTTCGTTCGAGATTGAGGCAAAGACCGACATAGCGTCCTTCTTCCGGCCACTCCAAATCCGGGCAGTCGAGCAGGGCGCCGCCCACGCTGATGTCTACCACGCGCACAGTGCGTACGGTTCCAGCGCATTCGAATTCTCCCGTGATGTCGACGGCGACCCTTCGGTCCTTCCGCCGTTCCCTCATGTCCTCCATGGCGCCGTTACTCCATGCCCACGAAACCGAGGCATTGGGCTTTGTAGGGCGCCTGGATCTCCCTTGTGGAAAGAACCAACGGACGCGGTTCCAAGCCCTCGCATAGACGAGCCAGAGACGCGCGCGCCCTTGGGCTCGTCAGCAACACGCCCCGGGGCGCGTCCGCCAGGAGCCGGTTCAGGGCCTCCTCCAACCTTCCACGAATCCGGAGCGCGCGGTCCGGGGGAGGAGGCGTTTTATCCGAATTCTCGAGCAATTCCTCGAGCTTGGGTTCGAGTCCGACCGCCCGGATCACGCGATCCTGTCCGCTAAGGGGCGCCAACATAAGCCGCGCCAGGGAAAGCCTGCAAGCCTCCGCCAGGCGTTCGGGTTCCTTGGTGTCACGGGCGGCCAACGAAAGCGATTCGAAGAAAGCCGACAGATCCTTGAGCATGACGCCCTCCTCCAGCAGTAGCCCCATCACCCTTTGGATTTCGCCCAGACTCAAAAGCGCCGGCACGACTTCCTCGACCAAGGAAGGGGCCTTTTTCCGGAGTTGCTCGACCAAGGTCGTGACTTCTTTGCGCGAAAGAATCCGATGCAGATTTTGGCGGAGAATCTCGGTCAGATGGGTGGCCAACACGGACCCCGCATCAACGACCGTCGCGCCGTGCCGAAGCGCTTGCGCCCGGGCAGAATCCGGAATCCACCGTCCCACCAACCCGAACGCCGGCTCCCGGGCTGGCGTTCCCGGAAGCCCTTTGGCCGCCGCTTCGCTCAGGTTCATGGCGAGATACTGCCCGGGTTGGAGTTCGCCTCGCCCGCTTTCCACGCCCCTGATCAGCACAACGTATTCCCGGGCCCCCAATTCAGCGCCGTCGCGAACCCGGACTTCGGGCATGGGCAACCCGCTTTCCTTGGTCAGGTTTTGCCGGATCAAAGGAAGACGCCGCGTCAGCCCACCCCCCGGCCCCTGATCCAAAAGAGGAAGCAATGAGAGCCCGAGACGAAGCTCGGCCGCGGGAAGATCCACCGACCCGAGCACTTCCTCTTCGCGCGTTTCCCGGGCCTGCTCGGCTTCGGCGGGCGCCGTTTCCTTTTCCGGAGCCATCCGACTGAGAACCAAAAGTCCGCCGGAGAACAGCAGGAAAGGGACCGGAGGAAGGTCGAGCCAGAATCCAAGCACGCCGATGACCGCCAAAACAAAGGCGACGACGCGAAGCGCCGTCGGCCTCCCCAGCAACTGGCGTTTCAAGCTCAAGCCTAAATCCGCACCGGCGGCCACACGGGTCACCATGATGCCCGTAGCGGTCGACAGCAGGAGCGCGGGGACCTGGGCCGCGAGCCCTTCGCCGATGGTGAGGATGGTGTAATGCTGGAGGACTTGGGCGAACGACATCCTGCCCTGTACGGAACCGGCGACGATTCCACCGATCAGGTTGATCAGTAAAATGACCAGCGAAGCGATGACGTTGCCTTTGGAGAATTTGCTGGCGCCATCCATCGTCCCGTAAAAATCGGCCTCTTGTTCGACTCCGGCGCGCCTGGCCCGCGCTTCAGTCGCGGTGATGAGGCCCGCCGAAAGATCGGCATCGATGGACATCTGCTTGCCGGGCAGGGCGTCCAGGGTGAAACGGGCGGCAACTTCGGCGACGCGTTCGGCGCCCTTGGTGATGACGATGAACTGGACCGCCGTCAAGATCAGGAAAATCACCAGCCCCACCAGGGGCGAGGCACCCGCCATCAACGCGCCGAAGGCGTGCACCACCCCGCCCGCGTCGCCCTCCAGCAGGATCAGCCGGGTGGCGGAAATGTTCAGCGCCAGATCCAAAAGGGTCGCCAACAGCAGGCAAATGGGGAAAGCCGCAAAGTCGAGCGGATCCTCGACCGTCAGCGAAATCACCAACAGCAGCATGGCGCCACCCAGATTCAACACCAGCAGCGCCGAAAGCAGGGACGCCGGCACGGGCATCAGCATGAAGGCGACGATCGCCATCACGCCGAGACTGATCGCCATGGAACCTTGGCCTGTTTTTACAGCCATGTCCTCTCCCTAAGCCGCTGGAGCCAGGCGCGGACGCCGCGCCGTTAGGCCCTGGATTTGGTGGATCACCCTGGCAACCGCCCGGTAGAGCCGGGCGGGAATTTCCTTGCCGACCGCCACGCTTGCGTAAAGGTCGCGGGCCAATGCCGGCTGTTCGATCACTGGAATGCCGCTTTTTCGAGCGGCCTCCTTGATGCGTTGGGCCATCAAATCGGCCCCCTTGGCCATCACCCTTGGCGCCCGCATCCTTCCCCGCTTATAGCGAAGCGCCACGGCGAAATGGGTGGGATTGGCCAGTACGACGTCGGACGCGGCGACCGCCTGCATCGTGCGCTGGCGGGCCAATTTCCGGTGCATCTGGCGGAAACGCCTTCTGGTACGCGGATCGCCCTCGCTCTCCTTGGCATCCTCGATGGCCTCCTGGTGGGACATCTTCAGTTCGTCCATCCACCGCTTTTTCGCCCACATGCCCTGCAGAAGCGCCGCCCCAAGCAAGCTGGAGCCGAGCCCGAACCCGACCGAAAGGAAACGCGATGAGGCCAACGCCAAAACGTTCACTTGCGAGGCCGACGCCGCCGCCAATACCCCGGCGACCAGGCCCGAAGCCGCCCCGATCACGACAGCCATTCCCAACAGGAGTTTCAGCAGACCCAAGCCCGCCGAACCCCAGGCGCCGCTTCCGGACAGGCGCATCATCCCCATCGCCGGGTTGATCCTTTCAAATCGCGGGATAAGCGCCTCCCAGCTCAAGGCCAGGCCCCCCGAGACAAGCTGCGCAACCGCCAATGTCACCAACAAGGCCCCGCCGAAGATGAAGGCCAAAAGCGCCAGCCCAGGCCCCAAACCCACGACCACGGCGTGGAATGCCGCGGGTCCGGGCGTGTCTTCGGTGGAGGCCGCGAGCGCCGCCTTGAGGCATCCCGAAAACCAGTGCGTGAGGACCTCCGGGGAGGCGACGGTCAAGGAAACCGCCATCAATCCCCATAAGAGGAGGGCTTCGGACACGAGTTCAGGCGAACGGGGGACCTGGCCCTGCCGACGGGCTTTCGCGATCTTACGGGGGCTCGCGGGTAAATTACGGTCGCTCATGGGCGCCCCCCGGCGGCCGCGGCCAATCCCGCTGCGGACTCCAGCGACCACCCCAGGCTTTTTTGGATCAGCCCCGGCCAGCTAGGAAGGGACAAGGCCAAGACTCCGGCGGCCGCGAGGCTCGCCAAAGGAAGGGCGAAGGAATAGAGCTGAAGCCGGGCCGAAGCACGGAAAACGAGGCCGAGAGCCCATTGGGCCCCGAGCGAAGCCAGCAAGGGCGGCGCGCACAGGACCAGGGCCAGAAATGCCATCCGCGCGAAAACGCCCACCAAATCGCCCACCGCAGGGGACGCCGGAAATCCCGCCCCTCCCAAATGGGCGAGGCGCATCGAGCCAGCCATGGCTTCCACCAAGGATTGCGGCCCTCCCACGCCGAAGTAAGCCAGCAATCCTACTTGGGTATAGGCCGAGGACCAGATGTTCCCCCCTCCGCCCGCGTCTTCAGGGAGGCCCTGCATCATGAAGGACGAAGCGTAGGTGGTGAAACCCACGGCCTCCCCCGCCGCCTGGGCCGCGAATATCGGCAAGCGCAGGCAGAACCCGAGGGCAGCCCCTAACAGCATCTCGCCCAGGGCGCCGCCGAGGGTCAAGGCATGGGGGTGGGGGGCTAAAGGCGCCAACACCAAGGCCAGGGCCGCCGCAGCGAGCCCGCGGATGGGGGCCGGCACCGACATTCCAAGGGCCTGTGGGAAGGCCGCCAACAACCCGGCGCAGCGCATCCAAGCGAGGGCCCAGGCGGAAACATTCATCGGGCCACCTGAGGGATCAAGGCGTAAAGCGATGCGGTGAAAGCCACCAAGAGCCTTGCCATCACCGGCCCCAATAAGGCCATCACCCCCAGCACCGCGAGAAGTTTGGGTAAAAAGCTCAAAGTGGCCTCCTGAATGGAGGTCGCCGCCTGGACGACGCCGATGATCACGCCGACCACGAGCGCCACCAGCAGAGGCCCGGCCGACAGGACCACCAGCAACAGGATCGCCCGCTGGAACAAACCGAGAAGGGCCCATTCGCCCATGTGCGCCTCAGCGAAAACTGTGGATCAGCTGCTGGGCCAATAGCCCCCAACCGTCCACCAAGGTGAAAAGAAGCAGCTTCAACGGTACCGAGAAAAGCATCGGCGGGAGCATCATCATGCCCATGCTGTTGAGCACCGCCGCCACCATCAGATCCACGACCAGGAACGGCAGATAGACCAGGAACCCGATCTTGAAAGCGATGCGTAGCTCAGAGAGCAGGAAGGCCGGGGCCAGCACCCAAGTCGGGACATCGGCCGCCGAAGTCGGGGCCTTTTCCAGGGCCGCCGCCGCCAGTCCCGCCAAATCCTTTTCGCGTACCTGCCTGAGCATGAATTCCCGCAGGGGCCCCTCCGCTTTGCGCATCGCCTCGGAAGTCTGGATGCGACCGGCGCTTAAGGGGCCGAGCGCGTCCTGGTTGATCTTCCGAAACGTCGGCGCCATGACGAAACCCGTCAGGAACAACGCCAATCCCACCAGCACCGGCGTCGGAGGCACCTGGATTCCCATCGCCTGCCTCAGGAGCGCAAGCACGACCAGGATGCGCGTGAAAGCGGTGCAAAGCATGACTCCGAGGGGCAGGAGCGAAAGCGTGCCCAGGAGGACGAGCATCTGCACCGCTCCCGCGCCGCCTTCCGGTCCTGGTTGAAGATCCAGGCTCGCCCCTGAGGTCCCTCCGTGGAAGACCACCGAAAGGGCCATCGCCGACCGGGGCTGGAAAAGCGCCGCGACCGCCGCGGCCGCCGCCAAGCTCACCGCGCGTACCCGGCCGAGAATGCGCCCATTGTCCTCAGCGATTCCCTTTTGCGTTCCCTATAGCGCCGCTGGCGTTCCCTTTGCATTTCCAATTCCCTCAGTCGCATGATCGAATGGGCCTTGTTTTCGGCGGCCCGCTCCTCGAAGGCGCGTCCGTTCCCGGCCGCGCGGCCGGGGCCCGTCTTGGCTTCAGGGCGACGGCGCGCTGCCGTTATCGGCGCAGAAGGAGAGGAAATCGGTTTGCGCGGAGAGGCCGTTTCCACCCGGAGGGGGGCGCCGGTCGAGGTGTAAGCCTGGGCCGCCAGATGGCTCGCCAAGGAGTCGTCCTCGGGTTCAGTGACCACCTGCTCGGCTAGGGTCTGGACCCCCGCCTTCAGTTCGGCTTCAAAGGGCCGTTCCTCGGCTTCCCGGCTCCAAAGCACCGAACCGCCGTCCTTGGTTTGGAGGACCAATAAGCGGGTGCCCTCGACCTCGATAAGGTGCAGGGCCACCCCTGGAGCCAGTCCGCGGGTCTCGAGGATGTCGAGGCTGCCGCGTCCCCGCTCCGCTCCGGAGCCCAAATTTTTGAGTCCAGGCCAACGCTTTTTTAGCGTCCAAGCCGCGACCAAAAGGCCGGCGAAACACAGCAACAAGGCACCCACAAGTTTCGCGGTCAAAGCCCAAGGCACGAGATCGGCGTCCATGTCACCCCTCGACGAGTTTGAGGATACGCAGGCCGTAACGGTCCCCTACCACCACGATCTGGCCCTGCGCGTAGATTTGACTGTTCACCAGAAGGTCGACGTTCTCGCCGACCTCCCGGTCCAGGGTCACCACCGACCCTTCATGCAAGTCCATGACTTGGTTCAGCCGGAGCTGGGCGCTCCCGAGGCAAACCTGCGCCTCCACGTCCACCTTCATGAGATGGCTGAGGCGGTCATCCTTCCGCGCCGGCGCTTCCATCACCGCCGCGCGGTTTGAATTCAGCGGCTGGAAATCGACCGCCTGCATGACCTCCCCTCCCTCTTCAGGTGAAGTCATGACCGTCTGGGCCCGCCCGGAACGCTGGGCGGGCGGCGCCGCCTGCCGTCTGGATTCGACCACGGTCTCCTCTCCGGACTCCTCCGGATTCGAAACCGCCCCCTTCGTTGCGCCAGGCGCGAACGGCCCCGCCGCCGGAACGCTTTCTTCGAGGCGGGGCTTCGCAGGCGTCTTGTTGGCCACGGCGACGGGAACGGGCTCGGAAACCCTGGAAACCGAAGCATTCTCCGCCTCGTATTCCTCCGAACCGATCAGGGGTTCCTGGGCGCCGTCATCCATCGGGTCCTTGAATGGCGCATCGTCCGTCTTCGCCTGGGCCTCGGGGCTGTCACTCATGTCCGTCTCCGATTGGGCGTTCCAGGGGGCCGAGCATCTGGATCGCCAGGTGCCTGCCGTTCCTGCCGGGCCTGGCCCGGAAAACCGGCTGATGGCTCATCAGAACCACCGCCTCGTCCTGGGGGCCGCTTTCGAGCATGACGCAGTCCCCTGGCCGCAGATCGTAAAGCTCCTTCAACCGCAGGCGCACCGAGCCCAAAAGGGCGAAAAGCGTCACCGGCGTATTCCCCAGCCTTTCGCTTCCCTTGGTCCCGCCGGAGGGCGCGACCGCCGCCGCACCTTCGAGCGCCCCCAGCGGGAGAAGGATTTCCAGACGGCGCTCCGTTTTTCCCGGTAGAAGCAAGGACAAGCGCAGCAGGGGCCAGGCCGAACCGGGAAGCGGGGGCGCGTCCTCCGCCGCCTGAACCCAGACATCCTCGGCTTTCGGGCCGGGATGGAAGCCCGGCAGGGCCCCTATCCAGCGCGCGCCGAGTTCCCGGCCTAAGGCCATTTCGGTGTCACCCAAGGGCCTGGCTTTCGGTTCGCCCGA
>Ga0326728_10011359_pt1 | contig 20380 bp, 20 predicted proteins | sample MB3enrmetagenome_FD_207602 | JGI IMG/M metagenome (GOLD analysis project Ga0326728, IMG submission 207602) | Lab enriched peat soil microbial communities from McLean, Ithaca, NY, United States - MB31MN | ecosystem: Environmental > Terrestrial > Soil > Wetlands > Peat | place: USA: New York... | reverse complement strand
GGGTGAGCAATTCATGGTCCAGGGCGTCGATCTCTTGGCGGATGGTTTCTTTTTCGGTCATGGCTCACTTCTCAACGATGGTTTCCTGGATCTTATGGCCGAAGTGGCGTCCGGTCTCTTCCAGGGCTACCAGGACCTCGTCTCCGGGTTGCAGGATGACGATGGAGACCGCCTCGCCGCTCGGCCGGGTGAGGCGGATGGTTTCAGCGTTTTGCAGGATGGTGGTGATCTCCTGGCCACCGGCCTCTGCGCCCACCAGCATCAGGGGACGGCTCTCCACCTTGACCCGGCCCACCACCGCCGGCCGGCTGCGGCCTTGATAATCAACCACCAGCACTTCATCCCCCGCGGCCAGTTCCCCCAGGTATCTGGTCTTGTCTCCGGTAACCCGGATATAGGCGTGCACCGGCCCGGCGTTGACCCGGAAGGGGCGGGGGGCCACGTAGGGGTTCTCCAGGGACTCGGCGTGCACCAGAAAGAGGCCGGCGGAGGAGTTTCCCACCAGCATGCCTTCTCCCAGGCCCAGGTTGGCGCAGGTGTCGACGCAGACCCGGTCCCCCAGGCCCAGGGGCCGGAGGCGGCTGATGCGGGCCGTAGAGAGCGGCACCGGCGGCGAGGCCTCCTTCACCAGGCGGGCGATGCGCTTGATCACCCCGGCCTCGGCAGTGGCCACCACCAGGCCGTCCACTCCCTTCTCCAGGACCCCCAGGGCGGTGCTGGCCGACTCCGGATCACTCACCTCCACGAAGATGTTGCCGCTTTGGGCCACCAAATTTTCCAGGGGGATGACGGTCCAGTCCGGGGTCCTAACCACCACCGGACCCAGGCGGGCCAGGCGGATGACTTCGGCTTCGTCGCCGACACCCAGGATGGTGACTTCATGGAGGTCTTCCCCCGGCGCCAGGTCGCCGTCCGGAGCGATGACCTGGACCAGCCCCAGGGCCTTGACCTCCGGGCCCCGGCCCGGGGGAACCCAGATGGCGTCGGCCCCCGACTCCAGTGCGGCGGTAACCAGCTTCTTATCCCAGGGGTCCACTTTCACCCAGAGTTGCTTCATCTTATCTTCCCGTAGGGGCGACCCGCTGGGTCGCCCGGGTTTTACTCGGAACTCGAAATTAGGCGACCCAGCGGGTCGCTCCTACTCGAAAATCAAAACCCACTAGGTCTGGAGGAATGACAAGGCCTCTTCGACGCTGGCGTTTTCGTGCACCAGGAGGCTGATGGCCCCCACCATGCGGCTGGGGTCCCGGTGCTGGAAGACGTTGCGCCCGATGGAGACCCCGGCGCCCCCGGCGTCCACCGCGCCTTTCACCATCTCCAGGATATCCCGGTCCGAGCTCATCTTGGGGCCGCCGGCGATGACCACCGGCACCGGACAGCCGGTCACCACCTTGCGGAAGGACTCCACCGATCCGGTGTAGGAAACCTTGACCAGGTCGGCGCCCAACTCGGCGCCCAGCCGGGCCACGTGCATGATCATCTGGGGGTCATACTCGTCTTTGATCTTTTCGCCCCGGGGGTACATCATGGCCAACAGGGGCATGCCCCATTCCCGGGCGGCGCGGGCTACGGCCCCCATGTCCGCCAGCATTTCCCGTTCGCTGCTGCTGCCGATGTTGACGTGGATGGAGACGGCGTCGGCTCCCAGGACCAGGGCCTCTTCCACGCTGCATACCAGGATCTTGGCGTTGGGATGGGGCGAGAGGCTGCTGGAGGCGGACAGGTGGATGATGAGCCCCACGTCCCGGCCCCGGCGGCGATGGCCGCTGGTCACCAGGCCCTTGTGCATCAAGATGGCGTTGGCCCCACCGGCGGCCACCGCGTTGACGGTGGTCTTCATATCGATAAGGCCGTCGATGGGACCCACCGTCACCCCATGGTCCATGGGGACGATGACGCTGCGCCCGGTATCCCGGTTCATAATGCGTTCCATGCGAATCTGTTTGCCGATCATTTCCTGCCTCCTTCCATGGCGGCCTCTCATCCGGCGCGACCCGACTGCAACAAAAAAGCCGTGGTCGCCTGGGCGCCACGGCTTCTAAAAGTTTTTTTTGGTTAAGGCCTACTTACTTTTAAAAGTCGAGGCGCACTCCCGGCCCGGAAAATAAAAATAAAAGCTAAAATAATAGTTCCGGAGCCGCCAGCATTGCATCTTCTTCATTTCCTCGACCAAAATATCCTAAAACATTCCAATCTCTGTGTCAATAAAAAATATTTTCCGATATAATTTTTGCCATAAGCCGGCCCTGGTTGAACCTAGCGGGCCGGTAGCCCAGGCGTCCCGCCTGTGCAGGTTAAATTGTAAGTTTAGTTCACACAGGCCAGAGGCCCAGGCTACCAATTCCAGCTAGCCTAGGCGTCCCGCCTAAATTGGAAACTCGAAGCTCCGGAGTCCTCATGCCTCGCATCGACGACTATAAGATGGCCATCGCCCTGGCGGCGGGCGAGTTGCAAAAGATCAACCCCAAGCGGCTGGCAAACTCGAGCCGCGCCCAATATTTTTTGGAAGGGGGCGAAGGGGGCCGGGAAGGGTTGCTGGTGCCCTATTTCGGCCAGGACCGCCGGGTGAGTTGGCTGGAGATCGCAGTAACTCCGGCGGACGGCGCCGGCCAGATCCCCCTGACCGAGCAGATCCTTATCCTCCACTACCTGATCCGGGCCCGCGGCGAGGCCTTGAGCGGCCGCAACATCGATTTCCGCCAGGTGCCGCAAGGCGGATTTTACTGGTCCGCCTTCGTCTCCCGGGCCCAGAAGCCGCTGTTGGCAACCTTCGGCCAGGACCTGGAGTTTTACTTGCAGGTGGCGGTCATGGCCGGGGGCGAGCCCCAGGGTCTGGGGGACGCCGCCGCCCGCTTCCTGGCCTTTCCCCTGGTGCCCGTGACCCACGTCCTGTGGCGGGGAGATGAGGAGTTTCCCCCGGAGGCCAGCATCCTCTTTGACGAGACTATCTCCCGCAACCTGGCCACTGAGGACATCGCCGCCCTGGCCGGGGCCTCGGTCTATCGGTTGATGGCCGCGGCCCGGCAACTGCGCCAGGGATGAGGAGTTTTGAGTTTCGAGTTGTAGGGGCGCTCCGCTGGGTCGCCCAGTTTCAAGTTTCGAGTTTTGATACCAGGTTACCGTCAAAAGGACATTTTTGTAAGGGCGGACCCAATCACAGGCTGAAAGCCTGTGCCACTGTGCGCCCCTACATGAGGATATCTCGAGTTAATCGACTGCAACTTGGTATTAACCCGCCCCCCCGCCCTTATGGGACCAGCGGCGGGGACGACCCGCGGACTCGCCCCCCTTTCTCCTTGCAAAAATCCGAAAAATACTTATAATTAAAAAAAGGGGGCGTAACGGCTTCGACGTAAATAGGGAACTGTTAGTTGCATGCCGAGGTCCTGTCCGCTCGTAAAACGGGTAGGAAACACATAAATGCCGACAACTACGGCTACGCTCTAGCCGCTTAAGGCTAGCGCCCCGGGTCTTGCGCCAGGAAGGGACCCGGGGTGACGGTTTCTTGGCAAAGCTGCCGATCAGGCCGGCGGGTCGGTGGACGAAAACTTAGCAGGCTAGCCCAAAAGAATTCTGCCGCTGGAAGTCTTACGGGGCGAAAATAGAACATCGGCTAAGCATGTAGACGCTTGCAGGGACTATTGGCGGACGCGGGTTCGACTCCCGCCGCCTCCACCAATTTATTAATTAAGCATATCAATAAGTTAACCTATTTAAGCAACCTGGTATTTGGCCGTTCTGACCACGAACGCCTATCAGGTTGTTTTTTATTGCCAGCCCCGCCAATAAACCTTCCAGGGCCGATCCATCTTGTCTCGGCAGATTAAAGCAGCGCAGCCAGCGTCAACCCTCTGTTGTTGCGGTTCATCTTTCCTCCATCGGTGTCTTGAGATTTGAAGTAGTGGATTAGTCGATTAATGGATGCTAATCTTGAGCTTATAAGTGGCGTTGCCCCGGGTCGGGCCCACCAGAATCAGATACTTGCCGGAGCTCGGCAGGTCGCCCTTCCAGGCAGTGGCGTCTTCGCCCTCGGCCGCTCCCTTCAGAGACGTCCCCTTAATTTCCAGGATACCATCCGCGTCCTTGCCGGCCTTATACCCCGGTCGATAGATGGCGAAGGCGGCATTTTTTTCCACCGCGGTGATGCTTACTGCCATTTTTTGTCCCGCCTTGGCGGTCAGGAAATATTGGTCGCTCTCCCCCCGAATGACACTTCCTTGAATCAGGGTCGAGTTACTACCCGGGGGAAACTTGACCTCTTTGACCACCGCCGCCTCACCAACCCCGGTGAGAAAAGCGCCAACCATCAACAAGGCCAACATCAATCTCATTTTCATTCCTTAGTCCTCCTCATCCCTCCTTTTATTGTCCCCTTCGGGGAATGGGAGAAAAACCCTCGCCTTCAGGCGAAGACTTTAGTAGGCTTGCGGTGCCATGGAAAACTACCGCAAGACCTCACATTCCGTTTACGATCTGAAGTATCATCTGATTAGACAAAGATTTATTGAGATGTACCCCCATCCGGGGGGATGCTCGACCCGGGCCACAATCCGGACCCTCGCCCGGCTGAGTGATGGTAAAGGGCTTTCTGTATTGAAAGCCAATTAGGAGAGGTTCCAAGCCACTGTCATTTCTGTTGCGGTTCCCAACGAGCGCTGGCGTCATTATAAACCCAAACCTGGCCATTCAGGTCGTACAGCCATTGATTGCCGACTTTTCGCACATTCCTGGCTTGGGCGGGTGCAATCGGGGATAATTCATCCGGCGTTCCCACTTTGCTCCTCATATAGTCTGTCATCTGGGGTTGTTCCAAAGATGGTGATGATGATGGTGATGATGATGAGGAGGAGGCGCATCCACTCGCCAAGATGAGCGACATGGAAGCTACTACCGCCATTACGGAAAGATAAATCTTTATCTGCATCTCTTGAACCTCCTGTCCCAGGTTATATTCTCAAAATCCTTGACAAAACTAAATCTTACCCACGTACGGTTATTCAACTTGCCCCACGCACTCTGCAGTATATTGATATTAATTTAACATGGTTCGGCGGGAAACGCCATCGCTTCCCCTGGAAGTTGGCCGCTTCTATTTCCTTGCCACCCTGCCTGGCAATGATTAGCTTTACTAAAAAAAGGGGTCAGCCCCCGGGTGGGGCAGGTGGCGAACCTGAGAGACCCCAGGGAGATGGAGATATGTCCAAACGGAGATACAAGGTGCGGGCCGAATGCCCCGCCTGCGCCTGTGGCGATGTCAGTTTCCTGGGGCCGGAGGACCTCAGGGAAAGGTTTATCGGCAACGAAAAGGAGATCGACATCCTCTGCCCCATGTGTGGCACCAAGACCAAGGGGAAGCTGGCGGAGGAAGGCCAGGAAACCGGGAATAAATAAGGGGGTAGTGTGCCCCCAGGCATAGGGCCTGGAATAGGGCGGGCCGCCGGGGCCGTGAAGCATCTAACCAGGGCCTTCGCTTCACTTAGGGTGACGGATTGAGACTAAATGATCTGCCGTCCGTTACGAGGCTTTGATGACACGATAGGTTGAAAGGGAGGGTAAGGTCTAGCGGGAGCAGGAGGGCGGCCCACCGCACCCCCCTATTTTAGAAAGCGAACCGGGAGCGCCGATTCACCCGTGGCGCTCCCGTTTCATATCACATTAGCAGTTGCGGCTCACCCAGTCGAGGTATCTAGGGTTAATGGGCCGTGCCCCCAGTACCAGCACCCGTGGTATTGGGCTGGAGGCTGGGAGTATTGGCGCCCCCCTGGACCCAGGAACCGCCGCCGGACTGCTGCTGAAAACGTTGACTATAGACATTTGCCGTGCCCCCAGTACCAGCACCCGTGGTATTGGACTGGAGGCCGGGAGTATTGGCGCCCCCCTGGACCCCGGAACTGCCGCCGGGGCGCTGCTGAAAACGTTGACCATAGGCATTTGCCGTGCCCCCAGTACCAGCACCCGTGGTATTGGGCTGGAAGCCGGAAGCATTGGGGCCCCCCTGGAATCCGGAACTGCCGCCGGGGCGCTGCTGAAAACGTTGACTAGAGAAATTTCCCGGGCCTCCGGGACCACCACCCGGGGTATTGGACTGGAAGCGGGAAGCATTGGGGCCCCCCTGGAATCCGGGACCGCCGCCGGGCCGTTGCTGAAAACGTTGACTAGAGAAATTTCCCGGGCCTCCAGGACCACCACCCATGCCATTGCGCCCGAAGCGGTAACCATTAGGGCCCGTCTGGGACCAGGGGCCGCCACCGAAGCGCCGCCCGGCCATGTAGCCGTTATTACCCCATCCCTGGGGTCCGCCATAGAAGGGGCGCTGCCCCGGCGTGGAGTAAGGCCCGGCGTAATAGGGCGGGTTAACCATGGCGACACCGGGGGAGCCGGCGTAACCATAACCGCCGTAGCCGCCATAACCGCCGCCGTAGCCGCCGCCGCCGCCCGATCCTAAAGCTCCTAAAGCTGCTAAATCTTGTGCTAATGGCAACCCGCATCCTGCAACAGCCAGCAGGGCAATCAACAGGGCAACCACCCAAACGATTCTTGCCATGATTCCTCCTTTAGCGGATAGACCGCCGTCCCCCCAAGGTCAGTGATTATTGCCTTTGTAACTACGGGAGCCAAATAGCCAGCCAAGATTGCCTATCAACCCCCGGAGACTCAAGCGGTGATGTGTTTGTCCCCCCGCCCACATGCAGCCAGGCTCGGAATCAAATCCAGGGCCTGCAACTGGTGCAGTCCTTTGTTACTCTTTTAGATAATTCATGGGATTATTTGTTAAGCGGATTTCCGCGAAAAATTTGGTAGATCTTCCGGAACCGGGGGACCATTAATCCTGGAGGCCTGCATCCGGAGCCGTGGGCAAACCCGGAGGGGTAAGATCAGATAGAACGGAACCAGGGGTTTTGGGGGTGGTGTCCTTGCATCTGCGGCCGCGCCGCGGTCTTTGGATTTTGCTTGCTTCCCATGCCGCCTTCGGTGTATCTTGTTAGAAACACAATAATAATTAGAAAAACAATAATTAGCCGCACCATCCCTTCCGGATCATGGGACTCATATATGCATGACGCGGCCCCACCACGGGGACTCATCTTTGAGCTGGCGACTCCTTTACATCCTGATGGCGCCCTGGATGAGGTAAGCCTGGGCCGCCTGGTGGGGCGGGTTATCTCACAGGCCGACGGCATTCTGGCAGGCTCCCCTGACGTGGGGGAGGCCCTGGAGTTATCCGGCCCTACCCGGCGGCGGCTGTGTTCGGCGCTGTTGACTGCAGTGGCGGGCCGGGCGCCGCTATTCTTTGGGATCACCGGCTATACGGCGGCGGACACCCGGAAGCTGGCGGCGGCGGTCCAGGAGGAATGCCGCCGTCTCGGTTATGGCGGCCAGGTCTTCCTGGTGGACCTGCCCCTGTGGTACCATAGCAACCGGGGCCTGCCCCAGGCCTGCCAGCGGCTCCTGGAAGGGGCTTCCCAGCCCCTGATCCTGCTGAACCTGCCGCGGCTGATCAGCCGGCGGGCGCCCTTGTTCAAACGCCGCAATATCCGCACCCACGTTTTCAAGAAATTAGCGGCCCTGCCTTCGGTAGTGGGACTGATCCACCAGGGGGATATGCGCCGTTTCCTCAATTACCATGGCGCCGCCGCCAGGCGGCCGGAATTCGCCTTCTACGAGGCGGATGAGGCGAACTTTCTTGCCCGTCCCGGGAGCTGGGGGGTGGTCTCCCCCGGGGCCCAGCTCTTTCCAGCCTTCTGGAGCGTGGTCACCCGGGTCTGCCTCCATCCCGAGGAAGTGGGCCGGGACCCAGAACTGCAAATGGAAACCTGGAACCTGAGCCAAAGGCTGCAAAAGCTCGCCCGGGCCTACCGGTTGCGTCCTGCAGCTTTGCTGAAAGGCGCCTTAACGGCCCAGGGCATCTTCAGCAGCGCCGCCCTCGCCCCGGGAACGCCCCCGGCTTCGCCGGAACAGCAGGAGGCACTGCTGGCTTTGCTCGATTCACTGGATCATTGACCGTGAAGAGGAGAGAATCACTTGGATGGCGAGCGGTGCCGGCGGTGGCCCTACTGCTGGCCCTGGCAGGCTGCGGCAGCGGCCGTCCCGAGAAATATCCGCAGGAGGGCCTGGCCGCCTTTCAGCAGCAATAACTAGGGCTTGCTATTCTAATCATATCAATAACATATTTCATACTAGGCATTTCGCCTAAATTTGGAAATTAATAAAATATCTGAATCGGTTAATATTATCCTGGGGTATATTAATTGCGGCTTTATTTTATGTTGCTGCGATTATTCCCATCTGGGTGGCCGACGTACATGGCGCCCCCCCGGGGCAACGGGTAGTCTCTGACGCCGGACCGGATCTGGCCAGGCGTCTGGGCTGCTTTGCCTGCCATAGGAAGGGCCCAGGCCACCTGGCCCCCTCCCTGGACGGCATCGGCTCCCGCCTCACCCGGGAGCAGCTGCAAGTGGTGCTGGTCCAACCCCGCCGGCTCTATCCCGGAGCCAAGATGCCCAGCTACGCCTACCTTCCCGAGGGGGAACGCCAGGCGTTGCTCGATTTCCTGGAGCGCCTCAAATAGGTCTTGTCCCAGGTGGCACAGGATTTCCAGCCGGTGTCCCCACCATTAATTATTTTGCCAGCCTCGGAGCGCGCTACCCTGATCATCTTGACCCGGCCGGGAAGAGTAATTAATTTAGCAGCAAATCCACCCGAAAGGAGGTGAAAGGGGTATGAAACTTGGCAAAGAGGCCTTGGCTAAGGAGGCGGCCTTCTGGGGAAAGGTCAAGAAGCTCGATCCCCCCAAGGTATGCCACAAGTGAAAGGAATGAAAGCAGTAAGTTGCCGGTCCGGCAACCTAGCAAGAGCGGATATGGCGGGAGAGGCGGGGGCCAATGCGGTACGTCCGCCAGCCTCTCTTGCCATATCTGCTTTTTCTTTCCCATCCGCCGAGACTTGAGAGACACCGCCCCCTTACTAAGCACCGGCGAGACGCCTGGGGCTCACCTGCTGCGTCCGCTGAGATAGTGAGACCCCATGTCCCTGGCCCGACCCTATGATTTTCTCATCCAGTGGCACCTCACCGAGCGTTGCAACCTGAAGTGCCGGCACTGTTACCAGGAGGGAGCGGGCCAAGTCCGGGAGCTGTCCCGGGCCCAGGTCTTCCGGGTCATCGAGGAGATTGCCCGGATGCTCCAGGACTGGCGCCAGGCCTATGGCATCGATTTTCAGCCCAGCTTCAATGTCACCGGAGGCGAACCGTTTCTGCGGCGGGACTTGTTCGAGATTTTGGAGGCGATGGCGGCCATCGGCTTTGAAATCTACCTCCTCTCCAACGGCACCTGCATCACCGGGGAAAGGGCCCGGCGGCTGGCGGAGCTTGGGGTCCACGGGGTCCAGATCAGCCTGGAGGGTCCCCGGGAGATTCATGAATACATCCGGGGACGCGGCAGTTTTGACGCCTCCCTCCAGGGGGTGCGCACCCTGTTGGCCGCCGGATTGAAGGTTAGCCTCAATGCCACCCTGTCCCGGCTCAACGCCGGCCATTTCCGGGAGCTGGCGGAGGTGGCCCGCGGCCTGGGGGTTTCCCGCCTGGGGTTTTCCCGGCTGGTGCCGTCGGGACGGGGACGGGCCATGCTGGACCTGATGCTCTCCACCGCCCAGGTAAGGAAGCTTTATGAAGAGGTGCGGTCCTGGCAGGCTTTTTATCAGGGCGGCCTGGAGATCGGCACCGGCGACCCCATGGCCGCGCAGATGGGGGAGGCCAGGTCGCCGGCGGCGGAGGATGCCGAGCCGTTCCCCGCGGGCGGCTGCTCCGCCGGGGTGGCGGGACTCACCATCCTGGCGGACGGCGCCGTGGTCCCCTGCCGGCGATTACCTCTCCCCCTGGGTCAGGTTGGCCGGGATTCGTTGCGGGAGATTTGGGCCAGTTCGCCGGTATTGGAAGCCCTGCGGGACAAAGGCCGCTACCGGGGCAAGTGCGGCGCCTGCGCCCGCTGGGCCGATTGCCGGGGTTGCCGGGCCATCGCCTATGAGTATGCCAGGGCCCAGGGGAACCCGGATTTTCTGGCCCCGGACCCCCAGTGTTTCATTGATGAGTAGCGGTCTGAGTAGCTGTCAGCTTTCAGCAGTCAGCTCAAAAACGGGAAACCTATTAAGCCATCTGTATTGGAAACAAGTATTGGCGGGAAACTCCGCCCTTTCATCGTAGATGACATTCCGGTTTTCGTCATGCTTTTGCTGATAGCTGACTGTGAAAGGTGAAAGCTATTTTAGCCGCTGAGTCAGGTCCAGGGGGCCCCGGCGCAATTCCGCCGGCGAGGGGACCCGGCCGAGGCGCAACAGCTCCGCCAGGGCGCACATCTGCCGGTCGCGTTTCATGGCGGCGGCGGTCCGCACCTCCCCGTCCTTGACGTAAAAGCCCATGAAATCATGATCTTCCGGCTGTCCGTGGAAGATGATCTCATCCCAACCGGCGGTGTACCCCACATACTGGAGGATGACCTCGAACTGGTCGCTCCAGAAAAAGGGCGTCCCGGTGAATTCCCGGGGCTGGCCGGCCATGTTCCGGGCGGCCAGCCGGCCGTGCTGCAGCGCCAGGCGCCAGTGTTCGATGCGGATCAGCTCCCCGGTGCGCCAATCCGGGAAACGAGCCACGTCTCCGGCGACGTACAGGCCCGGGGCGGCCTGGAGGAACCGGTCCACGGTAATGCTGCCGTCGAGGTTCCGTTTTAACCCCTGGAGGAAATCGGTGGCCGGTTTGATCCCCACCCCGGCAATCACCAGGTCCGCCGGGATTCGCTCGCCCGAGTCCAACACCACGGTTTGGACCCGTCCGGCGCCCTCGAAGGAGGCCGCCCGGGCGCCCAGGATGAATCTCACCCCGTTGGCCTCGTGGACCTTTTGCAGGGCCCGGCCGATTTCCGGTCCCAGGATACGATGGATGGGAACGGCTCCCGGGGCCACCACGGTGACCGGTAGCCCTCGCTTGCTAAGGCTGGCCGCGGTTTCCAGGCCGATGAAACTGGCCCCGATGACCACTGCGGTCTTGGCGGCGGCGGCCGCCGCGATGATGTTATCGGCGTCCTCCGGGCTCCTCAGGGTAAAGACGTTGGCCAGATCGGCTCCGGGCGTCGCCAGGCGCAGGGCCACCCCACCGGTGGCCAGCAGGGCCGCGTCATAATTCAGAGAGGTCCCGCCGGCCAACTCGAGGCTGCGGGCGGTCGTATCCAGCCGGACGATCTTTCGACCCAAGAGGACCTCGATATCATGGTCGCGGTAGAACTCCGGGGTGCGCCAGGGCAGCCATTCCGCGCCGGCCTCGCCGGACAGATAGCCCTTGCTCAGCAGGGGGCGGTCATACGGCAGGGCGGACTCCCGGGTAATCATCAGGATCTTCCCCTGAAAGCCAGCCTGCCGCAAGGTTTCCGCCGCGGTGCCGCCGGCCCCGCCGGCCCCCAGGATGGCGAAGGTGCGGCCATCGGCCTGGGCGTTCCCTTTGCACATAGCGGGGACCCGGCGCTCCAGCTTTTCAGCGGGGACCCGCACCATCACCTGCTCTCCCTCCACCCGGACCTCAAACCTGGGCAGGGCGTCGAACCCCGGCGGCTCCTCCAGGTCGCCGCTGACCGCGTTAAAGACCGACTGGTGCCAGGGGCAGTAGACCCGCTCGCCGCTCAGCAGACCCTCAGCCAAGGGGCCGCCGTAGTGGGTGCAAACCGCGCCCACCGCCTGGAATTTGCCCTGGAGGCGGATGAGCAAGACCTTGGTCTCTCCCACTTGCACTTCTTTCATTTCCCCGTCCCGCAATTCCCCAACCTTGGCTACGATGGCTTCCATGGCGCCCCCCTTATAAAAAATCCAATTTAGCCCAACTCATTGATAAGATGCAGAAACCTGACCTTCGCTGGCTTACCCGTGGGAAGCCGTGGGAAGCAGTTTGTAAAAAAGATAATGTCTAACTTCGGCTATACAAGAGCCGATGAAGGTATGAGCGTGAAATTGGCAGTGGTTTCCGGTTAGTCAATCAGAGGCAGGGAGGCGCCTTGCCGTTTCTGCTCCCAGGCCCGGCGGATGACCGCGGCGGTGGCCTCAGCCAGGTGGAAGGAGGGGAGCTGCGCCAAGGGGGTGAAGCGGGCGGCGGTGATATCCGAGGCGGGGCGCAGCTCTCCCTCCAGATAATCACACAGGTAATCCACCAGGACGTAATGGTAGGCGATCCGGCCGGCGGCATCGGGGAAGATGCGCTGCAACACTGCGGAGATCCCCAGGGGCCGCACAGTCAGGCCGGTTTCCTCGGCGATTTCCCGGGTGAGGGCCGCGGTCAGGGTCTCCCCCAGCTCAACCAGGCCGCCGGGGAGGCTCCATTCATCCCTGGCCGGTTCCTGCCCCCGGCGCACCAGGAGAACTTCCTCGCCCCGGAAGATCACCGCGCCTACGCCCACCAGGGGTTGGTCCGGATAGTGACGTTTCATCCGTAGTGAGTCGTGAGCAGTAAGCAGTGGGCAGTAAAAAAAGTAAAAGTAAAATATCCAGATCTGGTCATGTTCCGCTCGCATCCTGCATATGGTTCACTGCTTACACCTCCACCCGGAGCGAGCGCTTCACCCGAATGGCCGCGGCGCCGCCCACCGGGCAGACGTGTTCGCATTGGCCGCAGCCGGTGCAGCGGTCCGGGTCCACCACCGGCAATTTGACCCTGACCCGCTCTCCCTGGGGAGCGGTGCCCTCTTGTTCCAGGAAGGTGATAGCGTTGGGGGAAACCGGGCAGTGCTCCTCGCATACCAGGCAATCGGTGGCCTCGGTGTAAGGGATGCAGCGGCTGCGGTTGATGAAGGCAAACCCCAGGTCGGCGGCCTGTTTTGCCGGCAGGGGCAGATGGGGGATGGCCCCCGTGGGGCAGACCTGGCCGCAGAGGTTGCAGGAATAGCTGCAGTATCCCATCCGGGGGATTAATCTCGGGGTATAAAATCCTTCCAGTCCCCCTTCCCAAAACACCGGCTGGAGGCCATTGGTGAGGCAGACCTTCATGCACTGGCCGCAACGGATGCAGCGGGAGAGGAACTCCCCTTCCTTCTGGGCCCCCGGGGGGCGGATGAGGAACTCGTCCGGCTGTCTGGCCAGGGAACCCAGGCGCACCATGGGCGCCAAGGCGGCTCCGGCCGCCACCGCGGTAATCACCTGGCGCCGGCCCAGGTCCAGGGGCGCCCGGGGCGCCCGGGAGCGCATCGTGAAGCTCACCCGATCGTCCTTCTGACACCGGGCCAGGCAGCGGAGGCAGAGCTGGCACTCGGCATTCACATGGCGTGCCGGCATCCCCGGGGCAAAGGCGGCCATCTTGCAGGTCTCGGCGCAGTCGCCGCAATCGGGGCACAGGGCGGTGGGCCGCCGGCGCAGCCGGCTGAAGCGGGCCAGCAAACCGTACAGCGCCCCCAGGGGACAGAGGGCCCGGCACCAGAAACGCTGATCCACCCTTTCTGCGGCCACCACCAGGCCAAAGAGGGTCAGGGTCAGAAAAGGCAGGAGATAAACGAGGGGGTGGAAGGGCAGCAGGGTGGCTTTAAAGAACCAGTAAACGGGTTCGCTGAGATAAGTGAAGGGCGGCCCCAGGTGATAGAAGGCCAGGGAGGTGTGTTCCACCCCGTAGCCGAAGGCCGGGTAGAGGACGATGGCCAGGGTGCGGTAAAGCAGCGACAAGGGGTCGAAGAGCCCCAGCAGGTTGACCGAAAGGAGGGCGCCGCTCAACAGGGCCAGGAGCAGATAGTATTTGGCCCGGCGCCAGCGGGCCGCCACTCCCTGGTCGGGCCGGGGGCGGAACAGCAGCCGCCGGGCCCCGTCCAGGGTGGTCCCCAGGGGGCAGACCCAGCCACAGAAGAAACGCCCCAATATTAGGGTCAGGGCCACGAAGGTTAGCGACCAGAAGAGTCCGGCCACCAAGGGGCTGAAGGTGATAAGGTTCGCCGCCAGGATTAAGGGATCGAAGCGGAAGAACAGGTCCACCGGCCAGACCAGGATGGACCGCTCCACAAATTCGGCCTTTAAAAACAAGAAGAAAAACAGGGCCAGAAAGATGATCTGAGAGAGGCGCCGCAGGGTCAGCCAGACGCGGGAATTCACCGAGAAATGTTTCCTTTCCATATAAAAAAGACTCAAACTTGAGAGGATTATCATTAATATAACCCGAACGCCGATGTAAATCCCCGCAAAAAGCAGTAGGGTCCGGCAAGCTTTTTGCTAAAAGGCAGGCAGGAGAGATCTGTTTGAGCAGGGTGAGGGGGGGGTAGGGGCGGTCTTGTAGGGGCGCACCCAGGCGTGGGCCCCCTACGCAAGGGTGGGCAGCAAGGGGCAGACCCAGCCGCAGAAGAACCGCCCCAATATCAGGGTCAGGGCCTCGAAGGTTAGCGACCAGAAGAGCCCGGCCACCAAGGGGCTGAAGGTGACAAGATTCGCCGCCACAGACTAAGGCGCGCCGGTATGGCACCCGCTACACAGGATTTCCGGGGGGATTTCTCCTCCAGGGTGGTCGAATTTCAATCCCTGCAGGCTCACAGTCTCCATTTTTGGCTGACCGCCCTGGGCGGTGATTATATGACACGAGTCACATGCATTGGAGATGGCCCGGCCTGTCTCGTCGACATGGGAACCATCGTGGCAGCGAAAGCAACCCGGCCAAATATAATGCCCGATATTGTTAGGCCGCACTTTCCAGTCCGTTTTCATTTCCGGGAAGAAATTGTCTTGAAAGATCCTCTGAGTTTCGGAGATCGCCTGCCCGATCTTTGGCTGGTCCTGGTCATCAGAGTATTCTTTCGAGAGGTTTTGAGCAATCAAGGCAATCCCAGCGGCCTGCGAAACGGCCCCGGCGGCCTTGACCAGAGCCTCGGCCGTCTTCACTTTTATGAAAGGAATGGAAGGATCGATACGACCCAGCCACATGGAAACATCCAGAGCGCGGTAGGGAGAATCGAAAATGTGGGTGGGACGATTGTGGCAGTCGACACAGTCGAGCACCCGCACGGGCAGAGTTTTTTGTTGGGGGGTCAATGCATTGTTTTGTGACTGGAAGACGGTGACAGCGCCTGTCTCTTGATTCGTCACGCGCACCCAGGGTATGGTTTGCCGGCTCTCGTCCGTGGCTAGGTACTCCATGCGGTTGGACACAATCATATGCCAGTGGATGCCTCCAACCGGCCCCGTGGTGGCAATTGCCCCTCCCACATGCACCAGCAGTCTTATGTTCCAGGGAGTGTTTTGCTTGTCAGGCAGGAAGAATTGGCGGCGCAGTTCCACCCATCCGTAAAAATTCGCCGGCCAATGGCACTCTTCGCAGGTTTCCCGCGCCGGCCGCAGGTTTTGGACCGGCACTGGAATGGGCCGTGGATATATGTTGGTAACGGTTGCATAGACCTGATAAAGGCCGGAGAGCTTGGCGCGGACAAACCAGGAGGCGCCCGGGCCGATATGGCATTCCGTACAGCGTACTCTTGAGTGGGGAGAGATTTTGTACGCGGTGTATTCCGGCTTCATCACCGTGTGGCACAAAGCGCCGCAAAACCCCGGCGATTCAGTCACCTCAAACACGCGGTAGCTTCCTAACGAGCTGAGCATAAGAAAAAGGAAGGCGCAGGCAAACGCCACGACAAGTTGGCGCGTGCGCCTCCCGCCACTTGCCTCAACGCGGGCCTCAGCCGCCGGTTTTTTGCGCCGGCGGAGTTCCAGCCATCCTCCCACTCCCGCGCAAATGACGCCGATCCAGATAAATGACGGGACAATCAGGAAGATCAGGATGCCCATGTAGGGCTGTCTGAAACCGTGAAAAAAGTCAATTGCTATCAGACAAAGATCGACGAACAGGCTGCACACGGCCACCACCAGGCCGAAGATGCCAACCCAGTTGCCGACCAGGGCGGAAAGCAATTTGGGACGCGGGGCTTTATGCCCATTCATGAAGGGGTTCCAAATCGATGCTAACAGAGCGGATGCAGCAGGTCACAACCCTCAGTGTTTCGCGATGGAATGAAGATACGCGATAACGTCCTGCACTTGTTCATCGGTTAACTTTAATTCCGGCATTTTTACTTGGGGCCCGAGGGTTTTCTTGGGGTCTGTGATCGCCCCCTTGAGGTAAGCGTCATTATTAGTCCCGACAATCTGGTCCATGGGCTTGCCCAGGTTTCCGCCCTCCTTGTGGCACAGTGCGCAGTGTTTGCTCTCTACCAGGGCTTTTCCCTTTTCCACGGAAGCGCCTTGAGCCCATGCAGACGCCGCAATTCCTAGCAACAGCAAAAAAAGGACCGTCATTACAGATTTCATTTTTCCTCCTGTGGTTTGTGAACGGACAGCCGGCTTTTGCCCGCCCAATGCAGCCGGCTCTAAGAAGAGATAAGAACACCGAGGCCTGGTGGCCCAGGCGCTCGGCAGATGTTCACTCTTCACTTCGTTCAGGATAACCACGAAATCAGGTTTGGCAATAGCTTCTAGAACCTATACTGTACAAATCCCTCAAACACGCTCGCCGTGGCGTTGCGGTAAAACCCGCCCAGGGTATTCAAAGTCTGATTGGTCGGCGAAGGGGCGCCATTCTGGAAAAATTCCTGGTACGCTTTGGTCATGTTGAAGATCTCGAGCCGGTACAACGCTCGGCAACTCCAGTGCTCGTTGAACTTGTAGCCGAGACCGGCGTTGATATCGGCGAAGGCTTCGTTCAGGTGGGCCATTTGCGGATTGTCGAAATGCGAGCTCGAAAAGGAGTAGCTGGCGCCGGCCGTGAGCTTCAGCTTGTCCGGAATGAGCTTGATGTCCGCTCTGACGGTGAACGTGTCATATGCATCCAGGGTGCTCACAAGGGGGCCCCAATCAAAATAGAGCGGTGAGAAAGCAGAATTTCCCGGCGGAGCTAAGCCGGGCAGGTATTCGACGCGTTCTTTGGTGATGTCTTCCTGGTGGTCGTATCCCAGGCTCAACGCTATCCGGTTAGTCGGGGTCCAGCTCACATCCCCTCCAGCCGACCAGCCTTGATCATTGGTCAAGCCATATCCATTGGAGTCATTAAAAATGTCGCGGTAGAACGAGAAATTGGCGGAGAAGGTGACATTATTCAGGGGGAAGGCCTCTGCCACGAAATTGGCGACGTTCCGTTTGTCGTCTCCCGCGTAGAATTTGTAAGTCAGGAGACTGGTATTCCCCGAATACAGGCTCAGAAAATCACTTCCCAGCCGCTGTGAGTAGGTATAGTTGGCTATCAGGTTCAGCCAGGAAGTGGGAAACAGCCTGATGCCGAACTGGGGCGAGTTACTCGTGGTATTGCCCTGGTTTTCGGTGCGGTCGGTTGCTGAAAAAGTATAGGCGGCATTCAAGGCCACCATGTCGTTCACTTTATAGTCGACGCCGCCTTTGACAGTCTGCCGTAAATACGAATACTGTTCCTGAAGAATAAAGGGGCGGTTCGCTACTGAAGCGAAGGCGTTTTGAAAAAGGGTATTATTCAGGTAGTTGCTATTCTGAAAATCATAAGCCTTGTACGAATACCTCAAGGATAATTGGTCAGTGGGACGGGTGACGCCCGAAATATCCCCCTCCACCGTCGTGGCGCTGAGACCCGCAGGGCCGTACGGATAACCATTGGCAGCGTAGGCGTGACCAAGCGTATCGTATACGGTCTCATTCTGGGTCAGCCAGCCGTAGGAAAACGAACCGGTGATCCTGGTCTTGTAGGCAAGCAGGTTAGCTCCCCCCTCAGCGGTAATGTAGTTGGCCATATTGCTGGGGGGCAGGGAGACAAAATCAGGGGCACCCGGGCCCCTCATGGACGGCGCGGTCACCCCGGCCAGCACCTCTGGGGTATCATCGTGAAAGGTCGACAAATGATACCCCACGCGGAACTGATACGTCTTCGAAGCATATTCCGCACCTACCTTGGCGTCGTTTTGCGAAAAGCCGATCGGCTCGGTATAGGTGGTATATTGTAAGGGGTTAGTAGGGCCGGTCTCAAAGGTCACTGGCCGCTGGCCGGTTCTTCGCAGCCACTGGTCCTCGATGAAAAGGTCGATCTCAGGCGTTATTGAGTAGTCGGCGCTGGCCCGCAGTCTTTGCAAAAGGATCCCTAGATCGGAATTAATGGGATTTACCGTGGCGTACACGTGTTGGAACTGGTCATACTCAACTTGGGCATGGTAGACCCCGAGTTTGCCAATCTCGAGCAAGAAATCCTGATTTGCGGTAAATCCCGGATTGCTCATCCGGAAGTTATAATACTCGAGTTCGTCCTTGCTCTTCAGCGATAAATCCACACCCCCCAGAGGCCCTACGGGGAAGGGAGTATACTTTACCAAATATCCTCTGTTCCTGGCGTTGGGGTAATCGGAGAGAAAGCCGCCGCCCAATTCGAGATAGCCCCCCAACTGGTAATCCCCGATGTTCAAATCCGCGAAGGCGAACCCGCAGGTCAGAGGGAAAAGCAGGATTGCGAGAAAAAAGGCCAGGATTTCTCTCTTAATCTTCATCCTCCCCCCCTTAATGAAAGAATAAGTTGCCGTTGAAATTGTTGCTGCCGTGGATGTTCCGGTGGCAGTTGAGGCACCCTCCGCCGACCATTATACCTATCCTTCGATTCCAAGGCGACCCCGCTGCTCCGCCCCCCAACCCAGGCAGCCCGCCGGATTGGTGGAAGCTAATGTGGCACTCCCGGCACAGCCTTTCGACAGGCGCTTTCACTAGGCTGGGAAAGTTGCTGCCGTGGGGCTGATGGCAATTGAAGCAATCCTCCATGACGGGAGGGTGCTGAAAAAGGAACGGGCCCCGGTACTGGGCGTGGCAATTAAAGCACAGTTCCTTGTTGGTAAGCCCCCTGATGAGATGGTCCGAGGTAGTCCCGTGCGGGTTGTGGCAACTGGCGCAGTCCATTTTCCCCTCGCGCAGGGGATGATGCGAAAACCTCATCTCGGCGCGAACTTGCTCTTTATGACAGGTGGCGCAGGTATCCTCTACGGTCAAACGGGCCAGCTGATTACGGGCCGTTGCTCCCGGTCCCGTATGGACCGCGTGGCACTTGGTGCAAATGATGCCGTGGGTCTCATGAGGGCTGCCGGACCAGAAAAGCCGCTCCCTCTTTTCATGGCACTTGAGACAGACCTCGTCTTGCACGGAAGCAGGCGTTGGCGTCCCCTGCCTGAATCGAACCATACCCCCGAATGTCTTGCCTCCTGAATTAACATGCGCGGTTCCCGGTCCATGACACGTCTCACACCCGAGTCTTTGACCAGCGTTTTGGGGATGCTTCAAAAACAGGACCCCCATAGCCGTCTTGGACAGCTTATCGTACACTTCCTGGTGACAGGTTTGGCAGATTTCCGCGCCTACATACCCTTCTTTGTCCTTTTCGGCCTTTTTGCCCTCCTCTTTTGCCGGGGCTTTTGAGAGACAGAGAAGGAAAACCAGTATTAGAAAGACAAGAGTCAGTGCGGGTATGAAAATTCTGCGCATCCCCTTCCCCCGTGATGTCCATTAACTGAGATTATGCGGCAACCTGGGCCACCGCAGTCAACAAATGGTTTTCGAGCACTCCAAACCAATTTAACCCCTACAAGTTTCCTCTTTGGGAGCCTAATTTCTCGTGGGAGGCATGGTAGCACAAATCTCCATAATTTTGTCAATAAAAAAAAAGGGAGAGTATGAAATATTTTGAACCCCCTGAAATTCCTATTATTCCTCCTTATACCCTATAGTTATGCTTATTTCAGGCAATTCTTGCGGCATAATCCAGGATTAATATAAACGCCGATGGAAATCTCCGCAAAAAGCAGTGAGGTCCGGCAAGGTTTTTTGCTAAAAGGCAGGCAGGAGAGGTCTGTTTGAGCAGGGTGAGGGGGGGGAGGGGCGGTCTTGTAGGGGCGCACCCAGGCGTGGGTCCCCTAGGAAATGGTGGGCAGTAGGGGCGGGTTTTAACCCCGCCCCTACTTGGCGGACACAAGCTGCCCGCGGCTAGCCCTCAAGCCGACAGGACCTTGATCTTATCCAGGTCCATCTCTCCCCGGCCCGCCTGATGGGCCTTTACCACGTAGCCCAGGTCCTTGGGCTTTAAGCCGAAGAGGCCGGCGCCGTAGGCGTCCAGGGCCACCGGATCGGTCCCGGCAAACAGCAGGTTTTTCACCGCCACGTCCTCCAGCTTGCCGCCCTTGGGGCCGTTGCGCAGCAGGATGCGGGTAGCGTCCAGGACGTGCAAGTCCGGGCGTAAGAGGAGATTCATGTCGGCGATGTTCTGGTGCAGGCCCACGTGGATGCGGCCCCGCCAGCCGCCGATGGCTCCCATCATGTTCTTCAGGCACATGGTGAGGCCGGCCTCGGAGTGCTGCTTGGCCACCGGGATATTGATGAAGCGGTCGGCCTCCAGGATGTC
>Ga0326728_10011357_pt1 | contig 20382 bp, 11 predicted proteins | sample MB3enrmetagenome_FD_207602 | JGI IMG/M metagenome (GOLD analysis project Ga0326728, IMG submission 207602) | Lab enriched peat soil microbial communities from McLean, Ithaca, NY, United States - MB31MN | ecosystem: Environmental > Terrestrial > Soil > Wetlands > Peat | place: USA: New York... | reverse complement strand
ATGGTCGCCAATTATGTGGACCTGGACATTCATAACCCGCCGGTGTTCGGCAGCAGCGTCACCTGCAAATACATGGGCATTGATGTCCAGTGCGGTCCGCGCGGGCTGAAAGGGGCCGGCGACTCTCTTTTCCACAACAACGGAGACGGCACTTTCACGGACGTTTCCAAGAAAGCCGGCGTGGATGATCCTGCTGGCTATTACGGTTTGACGACCATCTGGGCCGATTTCAATAACACGGGGCGCCCGGATATTTATGTGGCCAACGATTCGACGGCCGGTTATCTGTATCGCAACGACGGCAACGGGAAGTTCACCGACATTGGCTTGGAATCAGGCACCGCCCTCGGAGAGGATGGCCACGAACAAGCGGAAATGGGTCTGGCTGTGGGAGATTACCTGCACACGGGGCGGCCCTCCCTGGCCGTGACGGACTTCTCCATGGACAACACCGCGCTCTATCGCAACGACGGCAATTGGGATTTTCAGGAGGTCTCTTACGCCGCGGGCGTCGGGCTGCCGTCCGTCCCGTGGGTGAAATGGGGGATTGCGTTTGTGGATCTGGATAACGACGGATGGCTTGATCTGGTCACGGTCGCTGGTCACGTCTATCCGCAAGCAGACAAACTGGCATCCGGCGCGAAATACCGCGAGCCGAAGCTGGTTTATTACAACCAGAGGGATGGCACATTCTGCGATGCCAGCGAGGAGTCCGGGCCGGCGATTGTTAGGCCGAACGTATCGCGAGGGCTTGCGGTGGGGGATCTTTTCAACGACGGCAACATGGATTTGGTGGTCGAAGAATTGACAGGGAGTCCACTGGTGCTCCGAAATCCGGGAATTCCCGGCAACCATTGGGTGAGTTTTGAGCTGGCCGGCACGAAGAGCAACCGCATGGCTATCGGCGCCCGCCTGAAAATTGTTGCCGGCGGAATGACCCAGACCGAAGAGATCCATAGCGGCGGCAGTTATCTTTCGCAAAGCGATCAACGCGTGCACTTTGGTTTGGGCAAGGCCACAAGGATCAACAGCCTGGAAATTCGTTGGCCCTCCGGCAAAGTGGAAATCATCAAGGATTTGGAGGCCGACAAGTTCTATAGCGTTCTGGAAGGGGAGGGCATCGTGCCGCGCGCCAAGATTCTTCCCTCCGCGGCCAAAAAGGAGTAGCAGCCAGGTCCTGGGTCAGTTTCCGGCAAAAGCGTTTACCAAGACTTGGGCGGTGCTCTGGGAAAGGGATTGGTAACTTTAAGGGACCAATCTTCGTATTGGCTTACATGAACCGAGGAACCTCGGTTCTGGTCTGGCGTGCGCTATAGCAACGCAGCACGATCCGACTGAAGCACTCTTGAGGAGCACTTCATGAAAGCGATTGTACGCACACAATACGGGCCGCCGGATGTTCTTCAGTTCACGGAGGTACCAAAACCTACGCCCGCGGACAATGAGGTCTTGATAAAGCTTTACGCGGCATCGGTAAATCCACTGGACTTATTCCAGATGAGAGGTGCGCCGTTGTTCCGTTCGATCCCGGGGCTGCGCACACCAAAACACCAGGTCCTCGGCTGCGATATCGCAGGGCGCGTGGAAGCGGTTGGGAAGGAGGTAAAGCAGTTTCAGCCAGGCGACGAAGTATTCGGCGTTGGTGGAAAAGGTTTCGCAGGGCGCGCGTTTGCCGAGTATGTGTGTTCTGCTGAAGATAAATTGGCACTGAAGCCAGCCAATAGTTCGTTTGAGGAAGCAGCAGCCGTACCCGTGGCGGCACTCACCGCCCTTCAGGGCCTGCGTGATAAAGGACGCATCCAGTCAGGCCAGAAGGTTCTGATTGATGGCGCGTCTGGCGGTGTGGGTACGTTTGCGGTCCAGATTGCCAAATCGTTCGGGGCTGAAGTCACTGCGGTGTGCAGCACGAAGAAGGTGGACACGGCGCGATCGATTGGCGCAGACCATGTCATCGACTACACGCGGGAAGATTTCACGAAAAGTGGGCAGCGTTACGACCTGATCTTGGGTGCGAATGCCCATCATTCGATTTTCGATTACATGCGCGCGCTGAGTCAGGACGGGATTTATGTCATCGTCGGGGGCGGCATGGCTCGAATTTTCCAAGCGATGTTACTCGGACCTTTACTATCGCGGATTGGGAGCAAGAAGACGTATTTCTTTATAGCGAATATAAACCAGAAGGATTTGGTTTTTCTGAAAGATCTTCTTGAAGCTGGAAAAGTTGTACCCGTCATTGATAGACGTTACCCGTTGAGCGATGCGGCTGAAGCGCTCCGTTATCTGGAACAAAAACATGCGCGAGGGAAAGTCGTGTTGACCGTTGAACATAGTAACGACACTTAACAAGGCGCTGCGCCAGACCGCTATTCATAACGGCAGGTGAGCTTGGTTGTTCGCGGTCCGAAGTCCTCGAGGCTGGGAACTGTGCCGCCGCATCCAACTGGCCAGGGCCTCTTCTCCCGCCCCGGTTGAACACCGAGCAGTACCAGCAATAGAAGTAATTGTAGCCGGGCGACACATAGTTCGGATGGTCGCACTACCAGCAAAGGTAACGGAAGCATCGCACCCCTTGTGCTACACTCAGGCAGAGTCACCCGGTCCATGGCTCACGATATTTTCATTAGCTACTCCACCGGGGACAAGCCCTCTGCGGACGCAGTCTGTGCGGCGCTGGAGTCTCGCGGCATCCGGTGCTGGATCGCCCCGCGCGACGTTCTCCCCGGCGAAGAGTATGCTGCCGCGATTGTGAGCGCTCTTCACAAGAGCCGTGTGATGGTCCTTGTTTTTTCCTCTGGAGCAAACCAGTCGCAGCAGGTCCTGCGCGAAGTCGAACGAGGCGTCAGCGGAGGACTACCTATCATCCCGCTGCGCATCGAAAATGTCCCGCCATCCGCGGCGATGGAATACTATATTTCTAGCCGTCACTGGCTCGACGCTCTCACTCCCCCGTTAGAGCAACATCTTGATCATCTGGCTGACACGGTGAAGCTCCTTCTCTCTCGCATGCCAGTTTCTCCTGCTCCCCCTGCGCCCATGCAAGCAGTAAAACCTGTCCCATCCATCTCGGCAGAATTCCCCGTTGAAAAAGACCGCAAGCTGCGCTACCAGAGTGCTACCGATATCCGCACGGACTTGCTGCTGTTGAAGCGCGATACCGAGTCAGGCCGTACAGCCGTCGCAGCAGCCGAGACCGGGTTGAGGTCCGCTCCAAGACCTACGTGGTTCCGATGGGTGGCAGTTACTGGGGCCACAGTATTGGTCATCGGATTGGCAGTGGGCGGCTGGTTGTTTTTCTCCCGCAAGGCCCACGCGTTGACGGACAAGGACACCATTGTCCTCTCAGATTTCGACAACAAGACGGGCGATGAGGTATTCGATGACACGCTGAAGCAGGGACTCTCGGTACAGCTTGAGCAATCGCCTTTTCTCAACCTGCTTTCCGACCGTAAGGTAAGTGAAACATTGAAGCTGATGGGCCGTTCCCCCGAGGAGCGATTATCAGCAGGCGTGGCACGCGACGTCTGCCAGCGCACGAGCAGCAAGGCCATGCTGACGGGTTCGATTGCGGGGTTGGGCAGACAATACGTAATTGGCCTGAAGGCGGTGAACTGCAACACGGGCGATGTGCTGGCGGAGGCACAGGAACAGGCGGCGGCCAAGGAAGCAGTGCTCAAGGCTCTGGACAATGCAGTGGTCAGTTTGCGCGGCAAGTTGGGCGAATCGCTCAGCACGGTGGAGAAATACGCCACGCCGGTGGAGGAAGCAACCACGCCATCGCTGGAGGCGCTGAAAGCCTACAGCCTAGGGGTAAAGACGGCCTATACGAAAGAGGAAACAGCCGGGCTGCCCTTGTTCAAACGGGCGGTGGACCTTGACCCGAATTTTGCCATGGCCTACGTCTGGATGGCGGCTATCTACCGCGACCTAAACGAAGTGGGGCGGGGGACCGAAAATGCACGCAAGGCGTACGAGCTGCGGGAGAAGGTAAGCGAACGGGAGCGGTTCTTCATCGAGGGGGGCTACTACATGTTTGCGACGGGGGAGGTGGAGAAGGCGGCCCAGACCTGCGAGCTGTGGCAGCAGACCTACCCGAGAGACCCCACACCTTACAGGTGCCTGGGAGTTAGTGCCGTCGCCCTGGGAAACTGGGAAAAGGGATTGGAGGAATATCGAGAGGCGCTGCGGCTGGAGCCCAATACTGTGTTCAACTATACCAACCTCGGCATCGCCTACGTGGCCCTCAACCGGCTGGACGAGGCGGAGGCGGCGTACAAGCAGTCGAAGGAGCGCCAACTGGAGCAGGAGTTTCTGGTCCAGAGCCGCTACTGGTTGGCTTTTCTGAAGGGTGACACGGCGCAGATGGCGCAGTTGGTCTCAGCTGCCATGGGCAAGCCTGGCACGGAAGACCTGTTGCTGGCCACGCAAGCGGACACGGAGGGTTGGTACGGCAAGCTGAAGAACGCGCACGAGCTGACACAGCGGGCGATGGATTCGGCCCAGCACAACGACGCCAAAGAGAGTGCTGCAGCCTATCAGGCGGCGGCGGCGCTGCGCGAGGTGGAAGCGGGAAAGCAGGAGCAGGCGCGTGCCGAGGCCCATGCGGCAATGAAGCTGGCCCCGAACCGCGATGTGCGGGCGATGGCGGCGCTGGCCCTGGCGCGGGCAGGCGATACGCCGGGGGCGGAGAAGCTGGCGGCTGAACTCGACAAAACCTTCCCGCTGGACACGTTGGTCCAGAGGTATTGGTTGCCCACAATACGGGCAGCCATCGCCCTGGAGCGCAAAGACCCGAACCAGGCAATCGAACTATTGAAGGAGGCGAACACAATCGAACTCGGCCAACCCACGCCCGGCCTCACTGTATTTCTATGCCCTGTTTATGTGCGTGGGGAAGCCTATCTCATACTCCGCGACGGCAACCGAGCGGCAGTGGAATTTCAGAAATACATTGACCACCGAGGGCTGGTGGTGAACTTCCCATGGGGCGCGCTGGCTCGCCTCGGTCTCGCCCGCGCTTACGCCATGCAGGGCGACACCGCCAAGGCCAAGGCGGCCTATCAGGATTTCCTCACCCTCTGGAAAGACGCTGACCCCGACATTCCTATCCTCATCGCTGCCAAGGCGGAGTACGCAAAGCTGAAGTAGTTCTTGTTGAAATTGTGTGCACAAACCTTGTCGGTGCCCGGTTATTCGGCAAAGCGGACGAGTTCGGCCCAGTACCCCCATGGACTGTTCCCGCGTTTCGGAGACTGACCCGCCTTCAACGATCAGGGGCGCTTGACGAGGCGAGGCGCATTCTATATCGTCATCGCAAATGTGGGGGTAGAGTTCGGCAGAGTTAGACGGACAGGCATTTTAGATTCGTTGTGCCTTGCAGCGAAACAACCATCCGAGGAAATCGAGGGCCCATCATGCCCATGCGCTACATACTTGCCTTAGACGCCGGCACCACCAGCGTTCGCGCGATTCTTTTCGATCACAGCGGGCAGATCGCCGCCGTCGCGCAGCGGGAAATTCGCCAGATTTATCCGCAACCCGGCTGGGTGGAGCATGATCCAGAAGAAATCTGGTCTTCGCAGGTGGCGGTGGCCATGGAAGCGCTGGGCAGTGTGGGCGCAAGTCCGGCTGACATTGCTGCGATCGGCATCACCAATCAGCGGGAGACAAGCATCGTCTGGGACCGCGAAACGGGCGAGCCGGTCCACAACGCGATTGTGTGGCAGGATCGCCGCACTGCGGGAATGTGCGACCAGTTGCGACGTGATGGCGCCCTGAAAATGATTCAGAAGCGCACGGGGCTGTTGCTGGACGCCTATTTTTCCGGTACCAAAGTGACTTGGATTCTGGACAACGTAGCCGGAGCGCGCAAAAAAGCCGAACAAGGCAAGCTCGCTTTTGGCACGGTGGACAGTTGGCTGGTCTGGAAACTCACGAGCTGCTCGAGACATATCACCGACGCCAGCAACGCCTCGCGCACGCTTTTGTTGAACATCCATACAGGCGAGTGGGACGCGGAACTGCTAAAACTATTTCGCGTTCCCGCGAGCATGCTGCCCGAAGTACGCTCTTCCAGCGAAGTGTATGGCCACGTAAACTCCACGCTCGGGCTCCAGGACATTCCCATCGGCGGCATCGCGGGAGATCAACAGGCTGCGCTGTTTGGACAGATGTGCATCAAGCCCGGTGGAACGAAAAGCACCTACGGGACGGGATGCTTTCTGCTGCAAAATACGGGCGCGAAGGCGGTTGACTCCAAGAACCGGCTGCTAACCACGATCGCCTGGAAAATCGGACAGAAGACGGATTACGCGCAGGAAGGAAGCGTGTTCATCGGCGGCGCGGTGGTGCAATGGTTACGCGACGGCTTGAAGCTGATACGTTCTGCGCCGGAAGTGGACGCACTCGCCGCCACCGTGAAGGACAGTGGAGGACTTTTCCTGGTGCCCGCGTTTGCCGGCCTGGGCGCGCCGCATTGGGATCCTTACGCGCGCGGCATACTTCTGGGTATCACGCGCGATGCCACGGGCGGACATGTGGCGAGAGCGGCGCTCGAAGGTGTGGCCTTCCAGGTGGCTGACCTGCTGGAAGCGATGCAAAGCGACACGGGGAAAAAACTAAGGGAACTGCGCGTGGATGGAGGGCTCACGCGCAGCGAATTATTGATGCAGTTTCAAGCAGATATCCTCGGCATACCCATTGTGCGCCCGGCGGTTACGGAAACAACGGCCCTGGGAGCGGCCTACCTGGCGGGACTGGCGACGGGTTTTTGGAAGAACCTCCAGGACGAGGCATCGCAGTGGAAGGCGGAAAAAGTGTTCGAGCCCAAAATGCGAAGGGCGCGAGCAGGCGAACTGCGCGCGCGCTGGCAGGAAGCGTTGGTTCGGGCGAAGCAGTGGGAACGTCCCGCGGAAGATGGGAAGAAACGAAAAAGGAAGCTGGCTCGATGACGCTAAAAGGTTGCTGAGTGAGAGTGGAAACATCTTATTGAGGCACTTCAGAGTCTGTGTGAGAGCCGGAAAAAGCAGCCCTCAGCGGCTGAAGCCGGATTGATTATGCGAGAGTTGCGGCATGGCTGAAGCCATGCCCTGACGAAAATTGCGGGAAGGAGAAATCCTACGAGACGCGAGGAGATGCTAAGTCAGGTTCGTGCACAGCGTGAACCTATGGGCATGATTGTTATCGGAGGCGGCGCGACAGGTGTCGGCGTGGCCGTGGACGCCGCCGCGCGCGGCTACAGAACGCTGCTGCTGGAGCAGCATGATTTTGGCAAGGGCACATCTAGCCGCAGCACCAAGCTCGTTCATGGCGGCGTGCGCTATCTGGAACAAGGGCAGGTCTCGCTGGTCATGGAGGCGCTGAAAGAACGCGGCATTCTCCGCCAGAATGCGCCGCATCTGGTGAGCGAGCTGCCTTTCGTTGTGCCCAACTATTCCTGGTGGGAAGGGCCGTTTTACGGCATCGGGCTCAAACTGTACCAGGCCATGGCGGGCAAGTATGGCTTCGGCCCGTCCGAGTTGCTGTCCAAGGAAGAAACTGTCGAACGCATCCCGAACATCAACACGGACGGGCTGCGCGGCGGGGTGATCTATTATGACGGGCAGTTTGACGATGCGCGCCTGCTGATCGATCTGGTCACCACCGCGGTCGAACAAGGCGCGCTCCTGCTCAACTACATGCAAGTGACGGGTCTGACCAAGGACGCGGACGGCTTGTTGGACGGCGTTCTGGCGCGCGACATCGAGAGCGGCGAGGAATTTGCACTGAAGGCCAAGGTCGTCATCAACGCCACCGGCCCATTCACCGACTCCGTGCGCCACATGGCCGATGCGAAAGCAGAAGACATGATCGCTCCCAGCCAGGGCGCCCATATCGTTCTGGATAGATCATTTCTCCCGGGAGATCACGCCATCATCGTGCCGCGCACCAGCGATGGCCGCGTCATGTTCGCCATTCCTTGGCACGGGCACACGCTGGTGGGCACCACCGACACGCCCATCGAGCACGCCGACCTCGAACCCGTGCCCATGGAGCAGGAGATCGATTTCATGCTCAGCACCGCCAGCCTCTATCTGGCGAAGAAACCCACCAAGGACGACATCCTGAGCACCTTCGCGGGAATCCGGCCGTTGTTGCGTTCCGGGGACAAGAAAAATACCGCGGCCCTCTCTCGCGATCACGCCATTCAAATCGACTCTTCCGGTTTGGTCAACACTGCCGGCGGTAAATGGACCACCTATCGAAATATGGCGGAGCATTGCGTGGACCAGGCCGCCACTCTCGCTGGCCTGACCGAGCGCCCCAGCGTGACGAAACACTTGAACATCCACGGCTTTCATCAACACGCGGAGCGCTTTGGCTCGCTCGCGTTTTACGGCTCCGACGCGCCATTGATTCAAGAGATTATTCGCGGCGATGCCAGTCTGGGCGAAGCCATGCACCCGACCCTGCCGTACTGCGCGGCGGAAGTTGTGTGGGCCGCACGCGAGGAGATGGCGCGCTCCGTGGAAGACGTTCTGGCGCGGCGCACTCGCGCACTCTTTCTCAATGCCAGGGCGGCGATTCAGATGGCTCCCCGGGTGGCGCAAATCCTGGCGAAAGAACTGGGCCGCGATCGGCAGTGGCAGGAAAGCCAAATACAACTTTTTGGGGAAGTGGCGAAGGGCTACCTTGTGAAAGGATGAGTGTCTGGGAAAACGCTGCGACGTGCTCTCGAACTTCCCGGGGCGCATCAGCAATCGACAGTCAAACTGATGGCGTCCGGGCGGAATGAACTCGCCGCCAGAGCTTTTCTCCGGTACACTCTGAAAAATCTTTATGACAAACGTATCGCGACGCAACATGCTGAAGAGTGCTCTTACCGGAGTGACTATGGCTTCCGTTCCATCCGCGTTGTGGTCCGAGCAGGTAGTTCCTGTGCCTCGCAAAGGCCGCGTGAAGCAATCGGTTTGCCGATGGTGCTACCAGCAGATTCCGCTTGAGGAGCTCTGCGCCAAAGCCGCGCAGATGGGTTTGAAGGCCGTGGACCTGCTCAATCCGGAAGAGTACGAAGTACCCGGGCGCTATGGCCTGGTGTGCAGCATGGGTTACGCGGGAGGCGGCGAGATTGAAAGCGCGCTAAATCGCGTGGAAAACCACGCGAAAATTGAAGAAGCTTTTCGCAAGAACATCCCGCTGGCGGCCAAGGCCGGCGTGCCGAACGTAATCACTTTTTCCGGCACTCGCAAGGGCATGTCCGACGACGAAGGCGCCAAGAATACGATTGCGGGACTCAACCGCGTGAAGAAAATTGCCGAAGATCACGGCGTCACGATCTGCATGGAGCTTTTGAACAGCAAGGTGGACCACAAAGACTATATGTGCGACCACACCGCGTGGGGGGTGCGCGTGGTGGAGGCGGTGAATTCGCCGCGGGTGAAACTGCTCTATGACATCTATCACATGCAGATCATGGAGGGAGATCTGATTCGCACCATCCAACAGAACATCCAGTGGCTGGGACACTTCCACACCGGCGGCGTTCCCGGGAGGCACGAATTGGACGATACCCAGGAAGTGCAGTGGGGCGGCGTGATGCGCGGCATCCTCGCGACCGGCTTCCAGGGCTACGTGGCGCAAGAATTCTTGCCCACGCGCGACCCGCTAACTTCCCTAAGGCAAGCGGTCGATCTGTGCGATGTGTGATGGCTTACCGTAGAGATTCGCTTGCTGAACCTGGCGGGGTGGTTCGGCAACAGCGGACTTTCGTTCCACAAAAATATAAAAGCAGACGGAAATGGCGGGGCCCATGAAGAAGATCCTAGTCACCGGAGCGACCGGCAAAGTCGGCCGCCATTTTATCGAGCGAGTTCTTCAGCCGGGCGAACTGCCGGACGTGAAGATCCGCGCGTTGTGCCACAACAGGCTTCTGCCACCGCACGAGCGCCTGGAGGTCGTCCAGGGCAATATTTCCCACCGTGGTGTCGCGCGCAAAGCCCTGGACGGTGTCACTCATGTGTTGCACTGCGCCACGTGCAAGGAAATCGCGGACGACATCATCGACGTTTCCGTGAAGGGGCTTTTCTGGCTCCTCGAAGAGTGCCGGATTAGTTCGTCATTTGAGCAGTTCATCCTGCTCGGAGGCGATTGCGCCGTCGGCCATTTTTTCTATCCGCATCCCGTTCCCGTCACCGAAGTGCAGAAGCACAGCGCCTATCCCGGCTGCTACGCGCTCTCGAAGGTTCTCGAAGAGGTGATGCTGGGACAATATTTCATCCAGTACGGCCTGAACGGATGCTGCCTGCGTGCGCCCTGGATCATGGAAAAAGATGATTTCAAGTACACACTTTCTTTCGGCGAGGACGTTTTTGGCGGACCGCGCTGGCGGGACCTGGTCGGGCCCGAGCGGGCCGACGCCTATTGCAAAAGCGGCGCGGTGCCCTTGATGCTTGATCCTGACGGCCATCCGGTCAAACGCAATTTCGTGCACGTCAGCGATCTTGCGGAGGCCATTTTGAAAGCGCTGGACCATCCCAAGGCGCGCCAGCAGACCTTCAACATTTGCATGGATGAGCCGGTGGATTACCAGCAGGTGGCCGATTATCTGCGCCAAACACGAGGACTTCCTAGTGTGGAGATTAAAACTCCTTACCATTCGACCTGGCTGGACAACACCAAAGCGAAATTTCTTCTCGGCTGGCGACCTCGCTTTGATCTCAAGCGACTGATCGAGGAAGCCTGGAGTTATCAGAGGGATGCAACCGACCCACGCCACATCTGGTACCCGGGATAGCGATCCAGCCGCTGCACGGAATATCGCCAAAATGGAAAAAACAGAGCAAATCCGACTCCAGTCGGGCTTTCTCGCGTGCCGCGGTTTTCGTTTGGTCGAGTTCAACGATACATTGTCATCCTGAGGCGATCCGATGGGGATCGCCGAAGGATCTCAACTTGGAATCATGCAGAGATTTGCGGTTGAGATCCTTCGGGGCGCAAACTGCGCGCCCCTCAGGATGACAACCACCATTTCGCCGTTTGCGCCGAGCGTGTTGCCCTGACTGGCGTGTTTCCATGGCTGGCTGTGTTGGCGTGACTGGCTAACGTGCACAAATGTGGTCCGTGAGAGATCCGGCCTGGGACCGTGAAGCGTTGCGGGCAATGATGCCAGGGAATAGAATGCGGATTGGCCTGAAAATGAACTGCGACAGCGGCTGTGTAGCAGGGAATTGGGTCTCCAGAATGAATTGCTTCCCCTTGGTGCGCTCCCCGTTTCAAAATCGAGTGAATCGATATCCCCGGTTGGTCCTTTTGTGGGCCGCTTCATGGGCTGGTTTGGCCGCGGCCACGGTGGTGGCGCAAACCCCTTCCCCATCGCAACTGGATGCCATCACAGTGGAGGGCACGGTTCGGGACTCCGCAGGTGAACCGGTGGTGGGAGCATCCGTGGTCCTTGAGGAGAGGAACGGGGCGCACAAGCTGGAAACGAAAACGGATGCGGGCGGAAAATTTATTCTTACTGCTCGTCATGAAGGAACGTACACGGTAACGGTGGAAAAAGCGGGGTTCAGCAAGTGCGTCACGGACCCACTGCCATTGTCGGCGGGTCAGAAGAAACAGATCGAACTGCGCTTGCAACGTGCAACGCCGGTGCAACCTTCCTCTTCTAGTGCAACCGCATCCCCTGGTGCGATGGAATTCAAAGACGAGCCGAACTTCACGGTAGCTGGAGTTACCGACTGGTCCGGCGCGGGAGGCCATGGTTCAGACACGAGTCTGCGGACCAGCGAAGCGCTCACCCGGGACACGGTCGCGCTCAAATCCAGCGGGTCAGAAGAGACTTCGCCTGGTGCTGCAGGAGGAAACGCGGCGGGGCGGGAAACCGCGGAGTTGGAAAACAAACTGCGCGCGGCTGTCGCGCGGACTCCAGACAGCTACGAAGCGAATCATCAGCTCGGCGAATTTTGTCTACGCGCGGGCAAATATCGCGAAGCCATCGCATCCCTCAAAGCCGCTTACCAAATCAATGCCGAAAATGTCGCCAACGCCTACGATCTGGCGCTGGCTTACCGGGGCAACGGCGACCTGGTCCTCGCTCGCGATCTTGCGGTGAAAATTCTCGCGAGCGCTGAAGGCGATGCCGGCGTGCACGGGTTGCTGGGCGACCTCGACGAGCGATTGGGCGATCCCCTCGGCGCAGTCCGCGAATACGAACGCGCGGCCACGCTCGATCCCAGCGAGCCAAATTATTTTGAATGGGGCAGCGAGCTTCTTCTGCACCGCGCCGTCCGGCCCGCCGTGATCGTCTTCAGGAAGGGCGCAATTGCTCATCCCGATTCAGCCAGAATGCTGGTGGGACTCGGCGCCGCTCTGTACGCCGATGGCTCCTACGATGAAGCAGCCGGGCAGCTTTGCCATGCCTCGGACTTGAAGCCGGAAGATCCCACGCCCTATCTCTTCCTGGGCAAGATGGAAGTAACTTCACCCACCTCGTTCTCCTGCGGCGAAGAAAAGTTGGCTCGTTTTGTGCAGAATCAGCCCGGAAATGCACTGGCGAACTATTACTTCGCGATGGCGATCTTAAAACGGGGCAGGGAGTCGAAGAGTTCGACAGACTCGCAACAAGCGGAAGCGCTCCTCAAGAAATCGGTGGCTATCGATCCCAAACTAGGCGAGGCGTACCTGCAACTTGGGATTTTGTACGCGGCGCAAGGCGCCAGCGATCAGGCCATCACCGCATTCCAGAAGGCCATCGAAGTTACCCCCGGCCTGGGCGAAGCGCACTACCGGCTAAGCCAGCTCTACAAACGCGCCGGCGAGAGAGACAAGGCCGAACAGGAAATTCAGCTCTACAAACAGGTGGAGAAGAGCGAAGCCGATGAAGTCGAGCGGCAGCGGCGTGAAGTACAGCAATTCCTGATTATCTTGAAGGACCAGCCGGCGGTTTCCGCGCCGCACTGACAGAGCCTTCCTGGACCGCTTTCTGCAAAGGGTTGACAAACCTGATAAGATTTTGCCGCACACTTTTTTCCAATTCCACGTATCACATCGCTCCGCACGGAAAGGAATACCATGGACCGACGCAATTTTCTAAAAACGACAGGAACGGTGATTGCCGGCGCCACGCTGGCGCGCGATGTATTCGCGGGCAATGCGCAACATTCCGGCGATTCCGCGGCCGGCGGACGGCTGATTCTCCCGATCAATCGGAACTGGCGCTACAACCGCAAATTCGTCGAAGGGGCGCACGAAGCGAAGTTCGACGACTCAGGCTTTGAACGCGTCGCGGTTCCCCACACCAATGTCAAGCTGCCCTGGCACAGCTTCGACGACAAGGACTACGAGTTTGTCTCCATCTACCGGCGGCGTTTCAAGCTGCCGCGGGAGGCGCGCGGGCGGCACGTGTTTGTGGACTTTGAAGGCGTGATGACCGCGTCCACGGTGTGGATCAACGGCGTGAAGCTCGGCGAATACAAAGGCGGTTACACGCCTTTTACGTTTGAGTTGACGCCGCACATCAATCTTGAAGGCGAAAATGTGCTCGCGGTGGACGTGGATTCGCGCGAGCGGGCGGATATTCCGCCCTTCGGCTATCAAATTGACTATATGACCTTTGGCGGAATCTACCGCGAGGTTGCGCTTCGCGTGGTTCCGGGGACGTTTATCGAAAATATTTTTGCGAAACCGAAGGAAGTTTTGAGCGCGTCTCCCCGCGTGGAAGTGGACTGTTTCCTGCAGCACTTGGAAGAGTTGCGTGAACCCCTGACGCTGGAGGTTGAACTGCGCGATGGGAAGCAGGTGCTGGCGAAAGCCACGGGCCAGGTTGCGGCGTCGGCGGTCACGACAGAAAGCGTCGCGCACAGCGTGGTGCTCGAAAACCTGGGCACGGTCAAATTGTGGGACCTGACTAATCCGAATCTCTATTCCGTGCACGCGCGTTTGGTGCGCGGGACGCGAGTTGTGGACCAGGATTCGCGCCGGATTGGATTTCGGCAAGCCGAGTTTACCGACCATGGCTTCGAGCTGAACGGCAAGGTTATCAAGCTGCGAGGTCTCGACCGGCATCAGACATTCCCGTTTGTCGGGCAAGCCATGCCGGCCAAGCCGCAGCGGCGCGACGCGGAAATTCTGCGCAAGAAGCTGAAGTGCAACATCGTCCGCACTTCGCACTATCCGCAATCCAGGCATTTCCTGGATGCCTGCGATGAAATGGGCCTGCTGGTCCTGGAAGAAATCCCCGGCTGGCAGCACATCGGGGATGAACCCTGGAAGCTGATTTCGATCGACAACGTGGGGCGCATGATCCGGCGCGATTGGAATCATCCCAGCATCATCCTGTGGGGCGTGCGCATCAACGAATCGCTGGACGATCATGACTTCTACGTGCGCACCAATGCAGCCGCGCACAAGCTCGATCCCACGCGGCAAACCGGAGGCATACGCTATTTCCAGGATTCCGAATTCCTTGAAGACGTTTTCACGATGAACGACTTCGGTTTCCCCTTGACACCGCCCAATCATCCGCGCTATCTGAACACCGAATTTGTCGGCCACACCTATCCGACAAAGACCATTGACGACAAAGAGCGCCTGATGGAGCATACGGTCCGCCACGCGCGCGTCCACGATCAACTCGCTTCCAATCTGCAATATGCCGGCGGCATCGGCTGGTGCGCTTTCGACTACAACACGCATAGCGATTTCGGCAGCGGCGACCGCATTTGCTACCACGGCGTGACCGACATCTTTCGCGAGCCGAAGCCCGCGGCAGGCTTTTACAAGTCGCAGTGTGATCCCGCGGAAGAAATTGTTCTGGAGCCCGCGTTCCACTGGGCCCGTGGCGATGAATCGATCGGATTCACAAAGGCCATGGTGTGTTCCAACTGCGACCATCTGAAATTCTATGTGAATGACAAGCTGGTGGCGGAAGCCGATCCGGACAAGGAACAGTTCCAATACCTTCGCTATGCGCCGTTCACTGCGGATTTTCGGCATTCCGTGCATGAGTGGGGGGACTTGCGGATCGAAGGATACATCGAGGGCAAGCAGGTGATCACCAAGACGCTATCCGGCAAGGGGCTCGATCAGAAGTTTGCCCTGTTGCCAGACGACACTAAATTGAATGCAGACGGCGCCGACACGACGCGCGTGGTTCTTCGCGTGACGGATGAATTCGGCGCCATCCGGCCATTTGCCAACGACGCCATCAAGTTGAAATTGGAAGGTCCCGCGGAAATCATCGGCGACAATCCCTTTGCGCTGATTGGCGGCACAGGGGCGATTTGGATCCGGGCGAAGGAACTACCGGGAACCGTCCGGCTGACGGCGACTCATCCGGTCCTGGGAATACAGCAAGTTCAGATTGAACTGGTGAGCGTGGCTCCGGAAACGGCCTAGCTTGAGACGGATTGGCCGCATCCGATCGAGATTTCGCAAGAGTAGGATGAAAGAAGGAACCGCACCATGAAGAACATATTGTGGAAGTCTGTTTTGATGGTAATTCCTCTATTCGGGCTCGCGGTGGATGGCCGGGCACAAGCAAGCTACGACTTGCGCTCACCGGACAAAAGAATCGAAGTGCGAATCCGCACGGCGCAAGGGGTTCGTTACGATGTGGTCCTGAAGGGCGTGGCGCTCCTGCAGGACAGCTCCCTCTCCATGGACGTCGACCATAAGGTGCTGGGGCACGAGGCCAAGGTCACGGGATCGAAGGAACGCCACAGCGACCAGATGCTTGAGCCGGTGGTGCGCCAGAAATTCGCGAAAATCCGCGACAACTACAATGAACTCCGCCTGGACATGGAAGGCGGGTATGCCGTGGTCTTCCGCGCGTATAACGAAGGTGTCGCTTACCGGTTCGAGACTACGCTCCCTGCGGAGCAGGTGAAAATTTACGGTGAGGAAGCCAACTTCCGCTTCACTTCCAATTTCGTGGTGTTCTATCCGCAAGAAGACAGCTTCTTCTCCCACAACGAGCGCAAATATTTGCCGCAACACTTGTCCGAGATCAATCCGGCATTCATAGCCACCCTTCCCGCGGTCGTGGATGCGGAAGGCGGCGCAAAAGTGGCCATCGCGGAATCGGATGTAGAGGAATACCCGGGACTTTGGCTGCACGGCACTGGCGCAAACGGACTTTCCGCGATTTTTCCGCCCTATCCGCTGAAAGAAGAACTCACCCGCGATCGTGATTTCAGAGTCGTCGAAAGCGCCGATTATATTGCCGTGACCACAGGGAAACGCACCTTTCCCTGGCGCGTGCTGGGCATCACGGACCGGGATGCGGACCTCCTGACGAATCCATTGGTGTGGCTGTTGGAGAAACCTTCCGAGTTGCAAGACACGAGCTGGATCAAGCCGGGCAAGGTCGCCTGGGACTGGTGGAATGACAACAATGTGTACGGCGTGGACTTCAAGGCCGGCGTCAACACGCAAACGTACAAGTACTACATCGATTTCGCGGCCAAGTACGGCATTCCGTACATCATCCTGGACGAAGGCTGGTACAAGCTTGGAAATGTGCTGGAAGTGGTCCCGGAAATCAACATGGAAGAGTTGACCGCCTACGCCAAGCAGAAAAACGTGGGAGTCATCTTGTGGGTCGTCTGGAAAACGCTGGACGATCAGCTCATACCGGCGCTGGATCAATACCAGAAATGGGGCATCAAGGGAATCAAAGTGGATTTCATGCAGCGCAGCGATGAAATGCTGATCAACTACTATCACAAAGTCAGCCGGGAAACGGCCAAACGCCACATGCTGGTGGACTTTCACGGCGACCAGAAACCCGCAACGATGACCCGCACTTGGCCCAACCTCATCAGCACGGAAGGCGTGCGCGGCATGGAATGGAGCAAGTGGAGCGCGGAGACGGATCCCGATCATACGACCACGCTGCCCTTCTCGCGGATGTTCCTGGGGCCGATGGACTTCACGCCCGGAGCGATGCTGAATGCGCAGAAAGCCAGCTTTGCGCCGGTGTTCAGCCGCCCGATGAGCGAGGGCACACGTTGTCATCAATTGGCGATGTACGTGGTGTTCGAGAGCCCCTTGCAGATGCTTTCGGACAGCCCATCGAATTACCTGCGCGAGCCAGAAGCGATGGAGTTCCTGGCCGCAGTGCCGACGGAGTGGGATGAATCGAAAGCCCTCGATGGACGCATCGGGCAATACGTTGTGGTGGCCCGGAGAAATGGTTCAGACTGGTATGTGGGAGCAATGACCAACTGGACGGGAAGGGAATTGGAGATTGATTTCTCTTTCCTGCCCGAGGGCAATTTCCAGATGGATGCTTATCAAGACGGCGTCAACGCGGACCGCATGGGAAGCGACTACAAACGGGTGAAGACGCAAGTGACCCGGACGACCAAACTGAAAATCAAGCTGGCGCCGGGCGGCGGCTGGGCCGCACGAATTCATCGCTAGGCGGACGTTAAGGCAAGATGGAATCTTGCCCGCTATCCACACGGCAACACAGTGTCATCCTGAGGCGCGCGTAATAGGCGCGCCGAAGGATCTCAGCCGATACGCTTTGCACAATTCCAGAGTTGAGATCCTTCGGGACGTTAACAACGCGTCCCTCAGGATGACACCCTTGTTCCTCGGCTTGGACATCGCGAAAACCTGAAGGCCGAAGTCGAAGAGGGATTTCATCGCACAAAAAGTGAATGCGTGTAGCTGATCAATCGCGGATTGCAGGATTATGGTTTGTCAGCGCGGCTGCAGGCGTAAAAGCGGCGGCGAGCCGCCGCATTCCAGAAATCGATGAGGCAGAAGAGGTCCTCGCCTGCGATTGGCGAACTTAGGATTCAGGAGAAACTTCGGCTTGTGGGAAAGGCGCTACTTTGAGTTTGGCTTGAAGGTGTCCACAATTCCGCTGCCTTCGCGGATGGTGAGGATCTGGTTGGCCTTCACCTGCGTGAAGCGCTCAACCTTTTGCGTGGTGGGCCATTTGACCTCGACTGCATCGATCACTTGAGTTTTGCCCAAGCCGAAGTGCAGCCGCAGATCGGACTGCGACATCACGCTGCCGCCGCTGTGCACCTCGTCGATTTGGGCATGGCTGCCCGTCACCACACGCACGCGAGCGCCGATGGCCGTGCGATTGCACTTCGTGCCGATTAATTTGACCTTGATCCAGTTCTGCGCGTTGCCGCCGTCATTGCGCAGCAGCGACGGCACGTCGCTCATGTTCAAAACGAGCACATCGATATCGCCGTCATTGTCGTAATCGCCGAAGGCCGCGCCACGGCTGGAAAAACGCTCGCTGATCCCGGGCCCCATTTCAGCGGAAACGTCTTTAAATCTGCCGCCACCCAAATTCTTGTACACCAGGCGCGGGTTCTTGAAGGATTGCCCGGTATGCTGCGTTTCGATTTCCGGATAAACATGTCCATTGACCTGCAAGATGTCCGGCCAACCATCGTTGTCGTAATCGAGGAAGCCGCAGCCCCACGCGACATACTGGTTGATGATGCCTACGCCGGACTCAAACGCCGCGTCCGTAAAGGTGCCGTCGCCGTTGTTGTGGTAGAGATTGCAGGTGTCGTCGGCAAAGTTGGTCTTAAAGATGTCAAGCCAGCCGTCGCAATCGTAGTCGCCGACGGCGATGCCCATCCCCGCTTGCTCGTGCCCATTCTCGTTGTAAGCGCAACCCGCGATCATGGCGACATCGGTAAACGTGCCGTCGTGATTGTTGTGGAAGAGGATGCTCGGTTCGGAATCCACGGCCACATAAACGTCCGGCCACCCGTCGTTATCGAAATCGTAGGAGACCGCGGTGATGGAATAGCGCGGGCCGGGCTTCAGGATGCCCGCTTTTTCCGTGACGTCGGTAAACGTGCCGTCGCCGTTGTTGTGAAACAGTTCGTTGGTGTCACCGGGGAGGCCCCGAGGGCCGCACATCACCGGGATCCCTTTCCACTCGCACGACGCGGCATCTCCGGGAGCGGGCGTATTGGCGGGATCGAGCTTGATATAGTGGCACACGAAAAGATCCAACTGCCCATCGCGGTCATAATCGAACCAAGTACAACCTGAGCTCCAGCGAACGTCCTCATTGTAGAGGCCGGCCTTGCGCGCCACATCCGTAAAGGTGCCATCGCCATTGTTGTGGAAGAGGATGTTGTGTCCCCAAAAGCAGCAGAACAGATCGTCCCAACCGTCGTTGTTGTAATCGCCTACACACACACCCGTTTGCCAGCCGGTCCTGCCCATTCCGGATTTTTCCGTAACGTCGGTGAAGGTGCCGTCGCGATTATTTTTGTACAGGTGCGAGGTTGGTGCGGCGCCCGTGGGCCAGTTGGTGTCCAGCAGCGTCCCATTGGTCAGATAAATATCCAGCCAGCCGTCATTGTCGTAGTCGAAAAAGCCGATGCCGCTGCCCTTTGCTTCAATGATGAGGCGCTTGTGCTCCGTGCCACCCCACACGTTGGGAATCGTGAGGCCGGCTTCGCGCGCCACATCAACGAACGTGACTTGCGAGGCTGCCGGCGCATTCGCAAGGGTCTTGGCCTCCAGGATCGCCGAGCGATTCCATTTCCAGACTGGGGTTGCCAGCGCGTCGAGCAGGGTCGCGCCGAGTGCCACAAGGGAAGAGCCAAGAAAGCGCCGCCGCGGTAGAACCATGGTCATCGGATTGTCACCTTGGGAAAATTTCGCGGCACAATTCCGGTGCCCTCTTTGACCGCGATAATCTGGTTGATGGGCACATTCGTTAAACGGTCCACTTGCCCGCTGGGCCAGGTGATTTCCAGCGACTCGATCTTGCTGCGCTTGCCGAGGCCAAAGTGAATCCGCGGGTCGCTGGCCGACATATAACCCATACCGCCCTTTGCCTGTTCCACTTCGACAAACCCTTCCGTGGTCAATTTCAACGAGGCGCCGATGCCGTCGCGATTCGAGCGTGTCCCGATGAGCAGAACTTCTAGCCAATTATTGGCGTTGCCACCGTCGTTGCGCAGGACTTCAGGGTAATCCCCACGGACATTGACGGCGATGCCGACGGCGCCGTCATTATTGAAATCGGCGGTGGCCAGCCCGCGGCCGGCGACGGGCCGCATGAAATCGGGGCCGAGTGATTCGGAGACTTTCTCGAACTGTCCTTTGCCCAGGTTGCGGAACATCAGCAACGGCTCCTTGTATGTTACCTCGCTATGATAGAGTTCCACGTTATCCACCATGGCGCCGTTGGCCTGCAAAATGTCCGGCCAGCCATCATTATCGTAATCCACAAACTTCATCGAAACGCCGCTCAAGCCCATGGCTTTGTTTCCGATGCCCGAGGAAAACGTAACGTCGTCAAAGGTGCCGTTGTGATTGTTGTGGTAGAGGCGGTTCAATTCGAAGTCGAGGTGCGTGATGTATATATCCAGCCAGCCGTCGCGGTCCACATCCGCGGCGTCAATG
>Ga0326728_10011356_pt1 | contig 20390 bp, 12 predicted proteins | sample MB3enrmetagenome_FD_207602 | JGI IMG/M metagenome (GOLD analysis project Ga0326728, IMG submission 207602) | Lab enriched peat soil microbial communities from McLean, Ithaca, NY, United States - MB31MN | ecosystem: Environmental > Terrestrial > Soil > Wetlands > Peat | place: USA: New York... | reverse complement strand
GCACATTCTCCAGATAATCCTGAACGCTCAGAATGACGACCGCAGGTTCCCCCCGGCGGTCCACGACGAAGCGCTCATTGTTCTGTACGGCCCGATCCATTACCTGCCCGAACTGGGTACGCGCCATGTGAGCGTCGATTCTCCGATTCATCGGCTCCCCCCTCCCAAAAGATCGATGCATCGATCAATGCATCGATTGTAAGCCCAAAAAGATCGTTCGATTCAAGCGAGGTCGTTGGGATGAGGATTCCCTATACCGCGACGACGAAGCTGTCCTCGGTGCGGGTGACGGCTTTGTAGAGCGTGTCGCGCTCCACCGGAACGCGGCCGGCCTCGGCGATGAGGCGGCAGAGCTCCTTGCGGGTCATGCCCTGGGGAGTGGTCGCGCCGGCATCGTGGTAGATCTTTTCCTCGATTACCGTTCCGTCCAGGTCGTCGGCGCCGAAGCGCAGGGCGATCTGGGCGATCTTGGGCGTGAGCATCTGCCAGTAAGCCTTGATGTGGGCGAAGTTGTCCAGCAGCAGACGGCCGACCGCAACCTGGCGCAGATCGCACAGACCGCTGGTCGGGGGCAGATGATCGAGCGCGGTGTTTTCCGGGTGGAAGGCCAGCGGGATAAAGGTCTGGAATCCGCCCGTCTCGTCCTGCACGGCGCGCAGCTTGAGCAGATGATCGACGCGGTCCTCGTCGTTCTCGATGTGGCCATAGAGCATGGTGGCGTTGGTGCGGAAGCCCATCTGATGGGCCAACCGGGCGGTATCGAGCCACTCATTGCCGTCGATCTTGTGGTCGCAGATGACGGCGCGCACGCGCTCTGCAAAGATCTCGGCGCCGCCGCCGGGCATGGAGTCGACTCCGGCGGCTTTCATCTGGCGCAAGGTCTCTTCAATGGTCAGCTTGGCGCGGCGGGCGAAGAAGGCGACCTCGACCATGGTAAAAGCCTTGACATGCACCTTGGGAAAGCGCTGTTTGAGGCCGCTGACCAGATCGAGGAAATACTGGAAGGGCAGATCGGGGTGCAGGCCGCCGACGATGTGGAACTCGGTGACCGCCTCGCTGTAGCCCGAGGCCGCCGAGGCCCAGGCCTCTTCCAGCGCCATGGTGTAGCCGTTGGGATCGCCCTTCTTGCGCCCGAAGGCGCAGAGGCGGCAGTTGGCCACGCAGACGTTGGTGGGATTGATATGGCGGTTGACATTGAAATAGGTCACATCGCCGTGCAGCCGCTCGCGCACATAATTGGCCAGCCAGCCCACCGCCAGAATGTCGGTCGAGGCGTAGAGCGCCATGCCGTCGTCGATGTGCAGCCGCTGCCCGCTCATCACCTTTTCGGCGATCGGTTCCAGACGGGCATCGTGAGTACGAAAGGCAAGCGGGGACAGGGCGGCTGAAGTCGGCATGTTCAGATGATACCGAATTCCCTGCCTGGTGAGCTAAATCACTTCTGCTGAATAGACAGCTTTATGTGTTCCTTCTCTCCCACCCTCGCGCAAATGACGCGCGAGGATGGGGCACGGAAACTCAGTTCTTTGGCGCCGCATCGGATGCGGTCGAAGCGCCAGCCGGGAAAACGCCTGCTTCCCCACCTTTTTCTGGATTTGGAGCCGCCGAAGGCGATAGTCCCACCGCAGATGGGACGGCAGGCAGCGCGGGTGCTTCGATCACTACGCCGTCGGAGAGCGAGGCGGCCAGCAGCCGGTCCCCGGCGGCGCGGATCAGCGAGATGCGAAAGCCGGCCTTGTGGTAGCTCCACTCCAGCGTCTTGGGATCGATGGCGTAGACCTCGTCGCTGGCGCGGGAACTGACCAGAACCTTGCCCAGGTGGGAGTCGTACACCAGATCGTCGATGTCGCCAAAAGGAAGACGATGGACCCACATCCAGCTCTTGCCCAGGTCGCGGGTGAAGTAGACGCCCTCGCGCGCGCCCAGCCACAGCGTCCCGTCGGCGGAGAAGGCGATGCGGTGAATGCGCGTCAGCGCAGTGGGCACGCTCATGGGCAGCCAGGTCTGGCCGACGTCACGAGAGAACACCAACCCCTCGCTGCGCGCTGCCACCAGCACCTGCCCGCGCGCCGCCACCGAGAGATAACCGGTCGAATCCAGCACCGGGCCGCCCTGCCAGGTATCGCCCTTGTCTTTGCTGGTCAAGAGGCCATAGGAGGTCGAAGCCAGCCAGGCGTCGCCGTCGAGATCCAGCGCGGAGACCCGGCCGCTCAGTTCGCGGACCGCATCTTTGACCTGTTTCTCGGTGTTGATCTTCATGCCGCGGACAGTCTGGGTGGTGGGCTTCATGTGGGTATTGGCGATGACGTTGCGCGGCTGCCAGCGAAGGCCGGGAGCCTCTGCCGTTCCTTCCTGCAAAATCAGAATCCCGCGGTCGGTCCCGGCCAGCACCGTCCCGTCGGCGGCCTGAGCCAGGGCAAAGACGTCGCGGCCCTCAAGTCCGTCGGCGGTCTGCGTCCAGCGCACCCCGCCGTCCACGGAGAGAAAGGCTCCGCCGAAGCTCTTGTCGTTGACTACTCCTGCCAGCAAGCGGGCGGGGTCCTTCGCGTCCACCAACAGCGCCTCGACCTTGCGCGCGGAGAAGCCCTGGTTGGAGGACGCAAAACTCGCTCCGCCATCCTGGCTGGCCAGCACGCCGCCGCGATCGGTGGCCAGAAGCACGTGATTTGAGTCGGTTGGATCGACAAAGATATCGTTGACGATGATCTCCGTCCCGGTCATCGCCTTGAAGGTCTTGCCGGCGTCCACGGTCTTATAGAGGCCTTCGGTGGTTCCAGCGTAGACGATCTCGGGGTGCGCGGGATCCTGCATGAGCACGCGCGTGCGGCGCGCCGTGGCGGGAATGCCCTGAATCTTCTTGAAGAGTTCGCCGCCGTTGAGGCTCTTGTAGATGCCGCTGCAGGCGCTGGCATAGACCGTGGAGGGCTTGGCGGGATCGATGACGATGGAGAAGACGTCGGAGTCGTCGATGACGCCCTGCTTGATGTTGTGCCAGCTCCGGCCGCCGTCGGTAGTCTTCCAGGGCAGGTGCCAGGTGCCGGCATAGACGATCTGCGCGTCGGTGGGATCGACTGCCAGGGATTCGACTTCGTGAATCTCCTTGCTGCCGGTGGGGCTGATCAACGCCCAGGTGGCCCCGGAGTCGGCGCTGCGATAGACGCCATCGAGGGTTCCGGCAAAGAGGATCTTGGGGTCGGAAGGAGCCTGCGCCAGGGAGCGGATCGACTGCCCGTGCATTCCCTGGATCTCGGCCCAGTTACGGCCGCCGTCGGGGCTCATCCACAAGCCGCCGTCGGGACGATCCAGCCGCCAGGCAGCGACGAAAACCGTCAGCGGATGGGCGGCATCGACCACGATGTCGTCGAGGATGAGGTTGTCGGCGCCATCCAACCGGGCCAGGCGATGCCACGACGCGCCCCCATCCAGCGACTCGTAAACCCAGCTATTGGTGGTTCCCATATAGAGATGGCGGGGCTGCCCAGGAACGGCGGCAAAGGCGCGCGCGTCGCCGCCATCGGGACCGGTGGGTAGCCAAGCACCCTGCGCAGCCAGGCTGGCAGCACCGCAAATCAAGAAAAACGAGTAGAAAAACCGCGGGACGAAGAGACGCCGGCGAACCAGGGCGAGGCGTGTCCGCGAGGGATTCATGCGCAAGGAAGACTCCCAAAGAAGAGGATGGCGGAAAGCGAAAGAGGCTGACCGGGGTGCCGGTCAGCCTCAGACGGTTCCAAAAGGCACATCTTAGTTTGCCACGGCCGCGCCGTTGAGCGCAGCCTGGGCGGGGTTACATCTTGGGAGCGGCCTTCTTGGCGTGCTTCTTTTCCGCCAGGGGCTTGCGCACCTCGGGTTTGGTGGCCATCTCGTCCACCGGGGTGGTTCCCTGCACATCGGCAGAGAAGGTAGCGCCGGAAGGCACGAGATAATCTTCCACCTTCTGAGCGTCGGCAGTGCTGGTGGTGACAGCGATGCGGGAGGCATCGATGCCCTTTTCCGTCACCAGATACTCCTTGGTGTTGACGGCGCGCTCGGCAGCCGCATCCATGACCGGCTTGGGGTGCTTGCGCTTGGCTTCGAGTTTGGCTTCCTTAGCTTCCTTGGCCTTCTCGGCGGCGCTGGACTCGCCCACCAGGACGGCCTTGGCATCCGGAGACTTCTGCAGACTCAGGGCCACGTCGTCGAGGCAGGCCTTGGCTTCGTTGTCTACACGGTTGGGACGCTTGCTGTCCTTGTCAAAGGAGACCGAGCAGAGCGCCTGGGTGTGAGGCGGCGGGGGAATGTAAGGTGCCACGATGGTGACGGCCGTGTTGGCAGTAGCCGTTTGGCCCTTGTCGTCGCTCACCTTGCAGGTAATATCCGCCGCGCCGGTCGGGGCGCCGGTGGAGTTGAAGGTAGCCTCGTTGCCGCTGCCGCTCACTGTGCCGGCCGAAGCCGTATAGGAGTAGGTCAGGGGGCGATTCTGCGGGCTCATGCCCATGGCCTTGATGGCCGCCGTCTCGCCCGGCTTGATGGTGCTGGGAATGGCAGAGCAGCTGATGGTGGGGGGCTCGAAGGCCTTGACGGTGAAGCTGGCCGAGCACTCGGCGCTCTCGCCGGGCTTGAGGCCTTCCTTGCCAGACTTGCCTTCCTTGACCATGGCCTTGACGGTATAGCTGCCGGGCGCCAGTGCCGCCGTATCCACGGTGGCGGTGCCCTCTTTGCCGGTCACACCCGTGCCGGTCCAGCTATAGACGACGTTCATCTTGGGGTTCAGCGCGCCCGCGGTGGCGTTGATCGTGACCGGCTCGCCGGGGAAGATCGAAGCCGTGCTGGCTGCGCAAGCCAGGGTTACCGGCGGAGGCGGCGCAATGGAGCCGATGCGATAGACCACACCGGCGCTCAACTGCGCCGAATCGATGTTGGCGCGGCCGCGCCAGACGCCGGGGCCAAAGTCCACGTGATTGTAAACGTAGTCGGCCTGGATGAGGCGAATCGCCAAGTGATGGTTGAGCAGGGGTGTGGAGAAATCCAAACCGCCGCCTACGGTAAACGAAACGCCCCAGGTCATGGGTTCATGCTCGGGTCCGCCCACATCGGCCCCGCCCACCAGGGCGTGGACAAAGGGGGTGATCTCGGTGGTGGGATAGCGCGCGATCAGACCGCCGCTGACAAGGGCGAAGGCGTCGTTGGTAGATGCCGTATCGGTCCACTGCCCGTGGCTGGCGCCTTCGAGTTGTGCGCCCACATACTTGTTGAAGAAGTAGGCCCCGCTGAGAATCATGCCGGAATTGGCGGACGTATACTTCTCGGGCAGAACGGTTACTCCGTCCAACTGCAGAACCTGCACGGTTCCGTGGGGAGAAAGGTAACTGTAACCCGCGAAGATGTCCCACTTGGACGCGGAATCTCCCGCAGGGGCCTTAACGGCCGGCTTGGCCGAATCCTGGGCAACCACAGCGACGGGCAACAGCGCCACACACGCCAAGGCAAGAACCCGGCTCACAGATTTCATAACACGTGAGTACATGCGTTTTTCCTCCGCAATTATGCTGAACAATCCTAAGAAAAGGGTATTGGCGAGCCAAACAGTTGACTCGCACGGATGCGGCTCCGCTTTCGCGGCGGGCCGCAGTGCTCCCCTGTAGCACTATTCAAAGTATCATAAGTCAGTTTGTGAGGATTGATCTTTTCTATACAGAAAAGGCCGCCCGTGGGTCCGGACGGCCTTTTGCAGCAGTGATATTTCGCTTTTTTTCGCGGGGCCGTACCGGAATGCCGCCCCGCGCCGGGTTATTTTGCGGCCTTCTTGACGTGCTTCTTGACGTGCTTGCGGGCCGGCAGGGGCTTGCGCGCCTGGGGCTTGACGACCGTCTCATTGACCGGGATGGTTCCCTGCACGTCGGCAGAGAAGACCGCGCCGGCAGGCACCAGGTAATCTTCCACATTCTGGCCATCGACAGCACTGGTGGCCACCGAGACCCGCGCGGCATCGATGCCCTTTTCCGTCACCAGATACTCCTTGGTGTTGACGGCTCGCGCCGCGGCGGCATCCTCAACCGGCTTGGGGTGCACCTTGCGGGCTTCGAACTTCTCGGCCCGGGCCTGCTGCGCCTTCTCGTCGGCGGTCGATTGGCCAACCACTACGGCCTTGGCGTCCGGAGACTTCTGCAGGCTCAGGGTGACATCGTCCAGGCAAGCCTTGGCTTCGTTATCCACACGAGCGTGGCGTTTCTTGTCCTTGCCGAAGGAGACGGAGCAGAGAGCCTGGGTGTGCGGCGCCGGAGGAATGAAAGGAGCCACAATGGTCAACGAAGTGTTGGCCGTGGCCATCTGGCCCTTGTCGTCGCTGACGTTGCAGACAATGCCCACCGCGCCGGTCGGGGCGCCGATGGAATTGAAGGTCGCCTCTGGGCCGCTGCCAGTCACGCTGCCCGCCGAGCTCGAATAGCTGTAGGTCAGCGGACGGCTCTGTGGGCTCAAGGCGTTGGCGCGGATGACAGCCGACTCACCCGGCTTGATGCTGCTGGGCAACGCCGAGCACACGATGCTCGGCGGCTCGAAGGCCTTGACGGTGAAGGTGTTCGAGCACTGGGCGGTGTCGCCGGTCTTGAGACCTTCCTTGCCAGGCTTGCCTTGCTTTACGGTCGCCGTAGCAGTGTAGGTGCCGGGAGCCAAGGCGGAAGTATCCACCGCCGCCGTGACACCCCTGCCGGTAACGCCCGGGCCGGTCCAGCTATAGACCACACTGAGCTTGGGGTTCGCTTGGCCAACCGTGGCGCCCATGGCGAGCGGCTCGCCGGGAAAGACCGAAGCCGCGCTGGCCGAGCAGGCCGCCGTCAGCGGCGGAGGCGGCGCAATGTTGCCGATGTGCATCACCGCGCCGGTGCTCAAACGATAGGCGTTGATGGCGGTGGAATCGGCATCGATGTACTGATAATCGGCCTGCAGGAGGCGAATGGCCAGACGATGGTTGAAGAGCGGTGTATTGAAGTCCAGGCCGCCGCCTGCCGTGGCCACCGCGCCCCAGGCTTCCGGGCGGTAGATGCTGCCCACCTGCTCCATGCCGATCAAAGCATGGAAAAAGGGTGTCAGATTGCCGTGCGGGATGCGATAGATCAAGCCCGCCGAGCCGCCCGCAAAATCGTCATTGGTATTGAAGATGGAATTGTTGCTGCCGGCCGGCCAATCTTCCGACTCGATATGCGCGTCGCCCTCGATTTGCACGCCCAGATTCTTGTTGAAGAAACGGGTAACGCTCATGATCCCGCCGAAGTCAACCTCGCCGTAAGTATGGCCAGGGGCAGACAGCGGCACGCCTTTGATCTTGGCAATCGGCGCCAGATAGCTGTAGCCCACAAAGATATCCCACTTGGAAGCGGAATTGCCAGCGGGCGCCTTGACGGCCGGCTGGGGCGAATCCTGGGCGATCAGAGCCACGGGCAGCAGCGCCAGACACGCCAAGGCAAGAACCCGGACCACAGACTTCATTGCACGTACATACATGCGTTTTTCCTCCGCAATCAAGCAAGATGGCATTGCCAAGGAGGAACAACACGAGGAAAGAGACTCGCGCGCACGGCTCGCGTTAGCGTTGGGCCGCACAGACTCCCAATGGCAATCTTCACAGTAGCACCGAAAGAAATGCCGGAAGAACGCCGGCAAGGCGCAATTTGTCTATGGTTGCCAATCTAGTTACGGGCTGGTTTTCCACAGGGCTTTGCCGCCGCGGCGCGGGCGGCGAAGGATTTTTTGCCCGGCGGAACCCTCCGGGCAAACTTCTTTAGCCCAGATTGAGGGTCTTGAGCAGGCTGCGCGGCTCGCGTTGGATCTTCTCCTGCAGCAGGGTAATGGCATAAATAAGCTGCTCGGGACGGGGCGGACAGCCGGGAACATAGATATCCACAGGGATAATCTGATTGACTCCCTGCACCAGCGCATAGTTGTTGAAGACACCGCCGGAGGTGGCGCAAGCGCCCATGGAAATTACCCATTTAGGCTCCGGCATCTGGTCGTAGAGGCGGCGAATCACCGGGGCCATCTTGTGCGTCACGCGCCCGGCGATCACCATCAGATCCGATTGCCGCGGCGAGGGCCGGAAGACCTCGGCGCCGAAACGGGCCACGTCGTAGCGCGAGGCGCCCATGGACATCATCTCGATGGCGCAACAGGCCAGCCCGAAGGTCATCGGCCAGATGGAGCTCTTGCGAATCCAGTTCACGGCGTAGTCCATCGAGGTGAGAAGGACTCCCTCCGGCGCTTCAAAGCCGTAGTTCGCTTCCTGGAGCTTGGCGCGGTTCTGCGCGCTGCTCTCCAGGGCTCCAAATAGATACCGATCCCGCTCTGCCGTGGCTGCCATGGCTCTACTATATTCCAGAAACAGGGAACAAGGGAACGAGGGAACAAGGGATCAGGGGCCAGCAACGAAGCTTTTTGAAACTGGACGGAAGGCCGGCCTCCACCGCCCCGAGGCGCGGACAGTGGAGGATGATCGGGCTTGCGTCAGAGCCGGAATTGCGCGACGGCGTCTTGCAGTTGCGCCGCCAGTTGCGACAACTCCGCGCAGGCTCGGGCCGAATCCCTGGTTCCGGCGGTGGAGTGATCGATGACCCGCGCAATCTCGTGCAGGGTGCGATTCACCTCGTCGGTGGCCGCCGATTGCTCATGCGAAGCAGTGGCGATCTGGCTGATCATGTCTTTTACCTGTTCGGAAGCCAAAATGATGCCGTTGATGGAGGTTCCGGCGCGACTGGCGCTTTCGGCGCTCTCGTTCACATGCACAATCTCCGATCGGATGGAGGTCACCGCCTGCTTGGCTTCGCTCTGAATCTTGCCGATCATGCCGCCGATCTCGCGCGTGGCTTGCGCGGTCCGCTCCGCCAGGCGGCGCACCTCTCCGGCCACCACGGCAAAGCCGCGGCCCTGATCCCCGGCGCGCGCCGCCTCGATGGCTGCATTCAAGGCCAGCAGATTGGTCTGCTCGGCAATCTCTCCGATCACCGAAACCACCTTGCCGATCTCGTCGGAACTGCTGGAGAGGCCGGCGACCTGCTCGCTGGTGGCGCGGCTGGTCTCGGTGAGGCTCTGCATCGCCGCCACCGTTTGGCCCACAATCTCGCCGCCCTGTTGGGCTACATGGCCGGCATCCACCGCCCCCTGCGCCGCCCTTTCCGCATTGCCGCTTACCTCGGCGATGGCCGCGCCCATCTCGTGCATAGCCGCCACAATCTGATCGCTCTGGCTCTTCTGGGAGCTGGCGTTCTGCATGAGTTGCTCGGTGGAGGCGGCCAGTTCCACCGCCGCGCTGGCCACCTGGGCGGAATTGGCGGAGACGGCCTCGATCATCGCACGCAGGCTCTCCTGCATCTGGTTAATGTCTTCCACCGTCGCCCCGATCTCGTCCTTGGCGGCGTGGCTGAGCGCCTCTCCGGAGAGATCGCCCTGGGCCACTTCGGCAATGCGCGTGGAGATCTTGTTAATTCCGCTGAGAATCTGCTTGCTCAGGAAGAGACCGATGAAGATTCCAGAGACCGCCGTGAGCAATCCTGCAATCAACGCCAGATACCAGGTTTGCGTCTGGGCGACGCTCAAGGCCGCATTGTCTTCGCCCAGGCGCGCCTCCACGCGGCGCGTCACCTCCACGGTGTCGGCCTGCACCTTGGCTGCCAGGGCGCTGCCGCCCTTCATCCGCTCCAGCGCCTTGTGCATGCCCTCGTCCGTGCCGTCCGACATGTCCACCAACGCATCTTCCTGGATCTTGAGGGAGCCATTGCGGGCATCGCTGTCCAGCTTCTCTAGCAGTTCCCGATCCTCTGCGGGAGCCAATTGCTTCAGGATCTCGAGCTGCTCGAAGAGATTCTTCCATCCCGTCTGGCGGGCGGCCTCGTATTTCGTCGCCAGAGCTGGATCGCTGTGGAAGATAAGGTAGTTGCGAAAGGCAAAGGAGGCATCGGAGATGTAGCGGCTCAAGCGCAGAGCCGCCATGGCGGAGGGAATCCGGACGGTGTTGATGTGCTTCTGCACAGTGCGCATGTGCTGCACCTGAAACATGATGCACAGCGAACTGACGACCGTCAGCAAACAGTTGACGGCGAATCCGGCGAGCAGTTTCTGTCGTAACGAGAGACTCATGGCCAGGATTTTATCGGCAGAAGTAAAATGCCTGTTCTTTATTCGGAGGCCAATACGGTGGACCTTCCTTTTTTGGAACTGAGGCTGCCGTTTCTCACTCCAAGCAGGTCGTCCGCTCCGCCATTATTCCTTGCGGGGTCTTCCAGCCCTCGGCTAGCCAGAGCGTGATGGAGAAGCGCATCCAGTGAAGTTCGCCCAGCGGGGTGGACTTGCCGTTGGCAGCAGGCTCGAAGGTGTGCAGCGTATGAGCCGCCGCCTGCGCCCAGTTCTGCGCATAGGGCGCGGCGTCGGCAATGCCGGGGACCAGATGCGCATCCAGAACGCGGAACTGCCCTGCCGCCGATTGCCGGCCCAGCGTCATCAGCCGCTGCAGCCTCTGCGCCTGCGCGGCGGAGTCCGCACTCTCCACCCCGCGCGAGTCCCGGTTCAGCGCCAGGAAGAGCTCTTGCCCCTCGCGCAACGCATCGGGAGAAGTCAAAAAGCGGAAGCTTCGCGGATTCCAACCGATTGCGTCCTGGGCGCGCAGGCCGAAGGTGGTTCCAATCTCGCGTTCATTGATGGAGTTGTAAGGAGGCGTAGCCAGCAGCAGCGCATCGGGAAAACCAGTCGGCTGCTCGCGGTCCACCACCAAATCCCAGCCGCTGTAGGCTTCCCCGGATGGCCCCCTCCCCGGCTGGATGGGCACGACGCGGAAGACCCACCCCTGGCCGAAAGCCGCTCGCCACTCCTGCCCGGCCTGCACTTCGCCGCTCAGCTCCACCTTGCGGCAGCTCTGGGGCGGGGCGGCAAAGCCCACTCCGGCCGAGAACAGCAGCAGCGCGCAGATCGACCTTTGCAACACCCTGACTTCAAAGGACCAAAACAAAATACTCATCCTGTCTATCTTGCACCAAAGGCAGCTGGTAATGCCGCCAGAGCCTTGAATTCAGCCTGCAATCGGCTCGCCCTTACAAATCTCTTTCCAAATCCTTATGAATTCCATATAAATGATGCGACGGCAAAATCGCCCTCCAGGCTGTCTTCGCGGCCTCGGAAGCGCGCTTTGCCGGTGCAGTCGCCTTACTTTTATCCCATCGAATCTCTTCGTCCGGAGTAAAACGCATGTCCTGTCGCGGAATGATCAAGCTGCTCGCCGTGTCGGCGGCGCTGGGAGGGCCTGCTTTGGCCTTGGCCCAGACCCCCGCCAACGCCCCCATCACCCAAGCCCAATACGAAAGCCTGCAACAAGCCATCCGCGACGCCCAAAGCTCGGGCGACAACGCCTGGATGCTGATCTGCGCCGCCCTGGTGCTGCTCATGACCGCTCCCGGCCTGACCCTCTTCTACGGCGGCCTGGTGCGGCGCAAGAACATCCTGGGCACCATGATGGAGAGCTTCGCCATGATGGGCCTCATCACCGTGCTTTGGGTGATCGTCGGCTACTCCCTGGCCTTTGGCCACGGCAACGGCATCGTGGGCGGCTTCGAGCACCTCTTTTTACGCGGCGTCACGCTCAGCCCCAACCCCGACTACGGCGGCACCATCCCCGAGCAGACCTTCATGATCTACCAGTTGATGTTCGCCATCATCACCCCGGCGCTGATCACCGGCGCCTTCGCCGAGCGCGTCAAGTTCAGTTCCATGGCCATCTTTCTCTCCCTCTGGTCGCTGCTGGTCTATTGCCCCATGGCGCACATGGTCTGGGGTGTGGGCGGCATCCTCAATGTCAATGGCGGACGCTGGCCGGTGATGGACTTTGCCGGCGGGACCGTTGTCCACATTACCTCCGGCGTGGCCGCCCTGGTCTGCGCCATCTATCTGGGCAAACGCAAGGGCTACCCAGAGGTCGACATGCCGCCCCACTCGCTGACGCTGAGCTTCATCGGCGCCGGTCTGCTGTGGTTCGGCTGGTTCGGCTTCAATGCCGGCAGCGCCCTGAATGCCGGGCCGCTGGCCACCAGCGCCTTCATCAACACCCAGTTCGCCGCCGCCGCCGGCGCCATCGGCTGGGTCATCGCCGAGTGGATCAACAACGGCAAGCCCACGGCCCTGGGCGCCATCTCCGGCGCCGTCGCCGGATTAGCCACCATCACCCAGGCTTCGGGCTTTGTACAGCCCATGGCGGCGCTGCTGATCGGCCTGATCGCCGGGGTGGTCTGCCCCTTCATGGTCTTCAGAGTCAAACGCTTCTTCCAATACGACGACTCCCTCGACGCCTTCGGTGTGCACGGCGTGGGCGGAACCATGGGCGCGCTGCTCACCGGTCTGCTGGCCTCCGGGGCCATCAACGCCGTCTTCGGCAAGGACGCCGCGGGCCACCCCTTCGCCACCGGCGCTCTGGAGGGCAATCTCCACCAGCTCTTCAATCAGGCCGTCGGCATGGGCATCGGCTGGGGACTCTCCATCGCTGGTACCCTGGCGCTGCTGTTCTTGGTCGACAAGACCCTGGGCCTGCGCCTCTCCGCCGCCGACGAAGCCACCGGCCTGGATCTCAGCCAGCACGGCGAGGAAGGCTACGACCTCAACGGATAATTCTCTTTTTCGGTCCCCATCCTCGCCGCGCACTTGTCTTTGCGGCCAGGATGGGGAGCAAAATCCAATCACTGTCAAGTGAAACAAGCATTCGAGGAAATCTTCATGCTCAAGATCGAAGCGATTATCCAGCCGGCCAAGCTGGATGCAGTCAAAGACGCCCTGCTGGAAGCCGGCATCGAGGGAATCACCATCCTGGAAGCCCGCGGCCACGGCCGTCAGAAAGGCCACACCGAGTTCTACCGCGGCCGCGAGTACACCATCGACCTGCTGCCCAAGTGCAAGCTGGAGATCTTCATCCACGACGAGATGAAGGACAAGGTGCTGCAGGCCATTCTGGGCGCGGCGCGCACCGGCCACATCGGCGACGGCAAGATCTTCATCAGCCGCGTCGAGGAGGCCATCCGCATCCGTAACGACGAACGCGGCGAGGCGGCGCTGTAACTCTCGCTGCGGCGGCCGCTTTAACGCGCCGCATCGCGGTTCGTGCTTTCCCACCCTTTTCGCCAAGAGCGCGAAAAGGATGGGGCACGGAGCATTTGCGCCCAAGCCAGTAAACTCTGCGGCCCTTGCGTTTAGACCGTTTGAATTGGCGATTGATGCCGGACTGGCGCGGACGGGGACGTCCGCGCTACAGCCGGCCGGGAGGCCGGCGCTACGTTCATTGGCGCTATTCCCTATTCCCTGTTCCCTATTCCCTATTCCCTATTCCCTATTCCCTCCGTGCGCCCTATACTCCGAAATCCGTGAGAATGCCAGCCGGCTTTATCTTTTCCTTATAGATATCTCGTAAAATTTGAGCTTAGAATGCCTTTCGGCCGGTGGCGCAAGCCTTGCCGGCCGGTCTCATCGACAAGTTAAAACCGGCCGCGGCCTTCCTCTCACGAGACTTCTGCTCCCGGTGCATCTCTTCGCATTTCATCCGGATAGGCGGCCGGAATACCGCCATCTCGCAGCCGATTCGCCCGAATCCCTGCCCTTGGGAGTGGAATCTTATGGTTCGTCGTGCAAGCAAATTGCTCGTCCTCATTGCCCTTTTGGCCACGTCCGCCTTTGCACCGCTGGTGGCGCTTGGTCAGGCGGCAACCCCCGAAGCCGCAACCCAGGCCAGAATCGCCGCCCTGGAACAGGCCGTCAAAACCGCCCAGGCGGCCAACGCTACTGCCCAGACCTCGGGAGACAACGCCTGGATGCTGACCTCCTCGGCGCTGGTGCTGCTCATGACCGGCCCCGGCCTGGCCCTCTTTTATGGCGGCCTGGTGCGCAAGAAGAACATCTTGGGCACCATGATGCAGAGCTTCGCCATGATGTGCCTGGTGACGATCCTCTGGGCCATCTGCGGCTATTCGCTGGCCTTCGGCCACGGCAACGCCTTCATTGGCGGCTTCGAGCATTTGTTCTTGAAGGGCGTCTCCAACGTCGCCGACCCGCAGAATTTCTATGTGCAGACCATCCCTGAGCAGACCTACATGATCTATCAGTTGATGTTCGCCATCATCACCCCGGCGCTGATCTGCGGGGCCTTTGCGGAGAGAATGAAATTCAGCGCCATGGCGGTCTTTCTGTCGCTCTGGTCGCTGATCGTATACAGCCCCATGGCGCATATGGTGTGGGGGGTGGGCGGATTCCTGAACGCCAACGGTGGCCGTATTCCCTCGCTGGATTTCGCCGGCGGCACGGTGGTGCACATCACCAGCGGCGTCTCCGCGCTGGTCACCGCGCTCTACCTGGGCAAGCGCATGGGATACCCGCACACCAAGATGTCGCCGCACTCGCTGGTGCTGAGCTTCATCGGCGCTTGCCTGTTGTGGGTGGGCTGGTTCGGCTTCAACGCCGGTTCGGCTCTGAGCGCTGGCCCGCTGGCCACTTCTGCCTTCATCAATACCCACTTCGCCACCGCTACCGCGGCGCTGGGCTGGACCATCTTCGAATGGTTCCATAACGGCAAACCCACCGCCCTGGGCGCCATCTCCGGCGCGGTTGCCGGACTGGTGGCGATCACCCCCGCCTCGGGCTTCGTGCAGCCCATGTCGGCCCTAGCCATTGGACTGTTGGCCGGATTCTTCTGTTCCTTCATGGTCTTCAAGGTAAAGAGCTTCTTCGGCTACGACGACTCGCTGGACGCCTTCGGCGTGCATGGCGCCGGCGGCACTCTGGGCGCGATTCTGACCGGCCTCTTCGCCGCCAGCGTCATCAACCCGGCCTTCAAGGACGCGGCCGGCAACGTTCTGCCCTCGGGCGCCATCGACGGCCACTGGAGCCAGATACTGAACCAGTTGACCGGCGTCGGTCTGGCTTGGGGCATCTCCCTGGTGGGGACTCTGGTGCTGCTCTTCGTGGTGGACAAGACCATCGGCCTGCGCGTCAGCCCCGAGGACGAACACGAAGGCCTGGATCTCTCGCAACACGGCGAGGAAGGCTACGATCTGAACAGCTAGTGCGGGAGACTCCCCGATCTCGGCAGCGAGATCGGGGGCGCCCGCATGAAGTTCCGGTGCTCTTTCAGATACGTTTTCTCACCGGCAAATGAAAATCCCGGCGGGAACGGGCACAAAGCCGCTCCCGCCTGCTACGCTGTCAAACGAGGCATTTTGCACATGGTCAAGATTGAGGCGATTCTCCAACCCTCCAAACTGGATGCGGTCAAGGATGCACTGCTCGATGCAGGCATCGAAGGCATGACGATCCTTGAGGCCCGCGGCCACGGCCGCCAGAAGGGCCACACCGAGTTCTACCGCGGTCGCGAATACACCGTCGATCTTTTGCCCAAGGTCAAGATCGAGCTGGTGGTCAACGACGATATGCAAGAAAAGACCATCCAGGCCATCATCGGCGCCGCCCGCACCGGGCGCATCGGCGACGGCAAGATCTTCGTCAGCCCGGTCACCGACGCCATCCGCATCCGTAACGACGAGCGCGGCGAAACCGCGCTGTAAGAAGCCTCTGCTTGAGTGGCCTTTTTTATGATCCAACCCTCCCTCAGGGGCTAAAGCCCATTGATTCTTTGAGCTTTATGTACGGGCTAAAGCCCGTACCCTTCAAACCGCGAAGACCCCGGCTACTCGCCGGGGTCTTCGCGTTCAGGGGTCAGGGTTCAGGGGTCAGGGATCAGGGAAAACGGGTGCCCCACCCACGCTGCGTTCTTGTTTTTTTGCGGCTTGGGTGGGAGAGCGTGGTCTCAACCATCTGCCCTAGCGTAAAGGTCGCAAACCGAAGTTTGACCGCCACAAGGCCCTGTGTCAGACTGGCCGCATGGAAGACATCGAGGAATCGCGCTCTGCAATGTCTGATGACCGCAAGCGATTGATTTTTTCTCTCACCGGAGGCTTGCTGCTGGCCAGTTTGGCGTTTCCGCTTGTCCTTTTCCTTTGTGGTTATTTCGAATACTTCTTCTTTTTCGCCTTTACCCGGCCAGAGATGCTGCCGCATTTTATGGTGGTGAAGATCCACGGCGTTCATATTCCGATCTTGCGCATTTTTATCTCCATGATGCCGTGTCTAATGACGCTTCCGGGTTTATTTTTTGCTATTCGCAGGCAGCGTGCTGCGCGCGCGCGATCTGCACCGAAGAAACGGCCCATCCTCGAGCTATAAGCTGAAAATTTCCGCGTGAGAATTGACATTTATATTGCGATTCAGCGCGCCCTTACAGGGCGCGAGACCAATTTTGGCCGCTTTCCCAGGGCTGCGCTGCGCTTGCCCTGGGCTATTTTCACAGCCTCCCTACGGGAGGCTATTGCGCGTTCATTTTTCAACAAATTACTGAATCGATTCATGATGTTTCCTATAATGACCTGATTCTTTCTAAATGAGCAAAAGTAAGCCAGCTTCCGCGCTTTTTTTCTAGCGCGGACCAGCCGAAGGCAGTCTGAGCGCCCACGGCGCCTAGCGCGGACCAGCCGAAGGCAGTATGAGCGCCCACGGCGCCTGGTGCGGACCAGCCAAAGGCAGCCTGAGCGCCCACGGCGCCTGGTGCGGACCAGCCGAAGGCAGTAAGAGCGCCCACGGCGCCTGGCTTGCTACACTCGACTGGTCAGACCACTATTGATTCGAGGAGCCCACCATGATCCGCCCCCTCACCCTTTTCGCCCTGCTGCCGCTTGGGCTCAGCGCCCTGCTTGCCGCGCAGGACACACGCACCGTCGTCGAGCCCACGATTCCGCCCGTCTGCGCCACGCTGAACGCGCAGTTGACCTCCTCCGGCCGCTCGCTGGCCGAAGCCGACGAGAAGAAACTGGACACCGCCCGCATTCAGAAGGCCATCGACGGCTGCGCCAAAGGGCAGGGCGTACTGCTGCAGGCCAAAGGAGCGGCTAACGCCTTTCTCAGCGGCCCGCTGGAGCTGCGCGCCGGGGTCACGCTGATCGTGGACAAAGGTGTAACGCTCTACGCCTCCCGCGACCCCGAAGTCTTTGCCACCGCGCCGGGCAGTTGCGGGCTGGTGGAGGAGAAAGGCGGGCGGGGCTGCAATCCGCTGATCGCCGTGGACCATGCAGCCGGCGCCGGCATCATGGGCGACGGCACGATAGACGGGCGCGGCGGGGAGAAGATGCTGGGCCGCAAGGACAGTTGTTGGGATCTCGCCGAGCAAGCGCGCTCCGGCGGCCATCAGCAGGTCCCGCGCATCCTGGTGGCCAATTACGCCGACAACTTCACCCTCTATCGCATCACCCTGAAGAACTCGCCCAACTTCCACGTCAGCTATAACCACGGGGACGGCTTCACCGTCTGGGGCCTGAAGATCGACACCCCGCAGCGCGGGGCGCGCAACACCGACGGCGTGGACCCCGGCAACGGGAGCAAAAATGTGACCGTCACCCACAGCTTCATTCGCACCGGCGACGACAACGTGGCCATCAAGGGCGGGCCGGGCGGCGCAGTCAATATGACTATCAGCCACAACCACTTCTATTGGGGCCACGGCATGTCGATTGGCAGCGAGACCGACGGCGGGGTCGGCGCCATCCGGGTGACGGACCTTTCGCTCGACGGCCCGGACAACGGCATCCGCATCAAGTCCAACGGCTCGCGCGGCGGCCTGACGCGGGACGTGATCTACGACGACGTCTGCATCCGCAACTCGCCCAACCCCATCACTTTGGACACCGGCTACACCGCCGCTGGCACGGTCAAGGGCAACTCCCCGCCCACCATGCGCGAGATTACCCTGCACAACGTGCGCATCTCCGGCGGCGGCAAATTCAGCTTCAACGGCTACGACAAGGAGCATCGCGTCGCCGCCGCACTCGATGGCGTGCAAATCGCGGACGGCGCAACGGTCTACAAATACTCCATCAACCACGCCGACCTGACGCTGGGCCCCGGCGCGACGAATCTGACGATCGCCGCCGGCGAGGACGCGACCCTGGCTGGCAAACCCGCCAACGGCCCGACAGCCAGTTGCGCGGAGAAGTTCGTAGCCTTCCCGGCGAATTATTAATCCGGCCCCAAAAGTTATTCAGCCCCGTGCCCCATCTTTCCCGCGTTTTCTGCGGGAAAGGTGGGAGACCGACCTGCACCCTTCCGTTCCGGATCAAACGTCAAAAATCTGGGTAAGCCAGCCCCAACCTTGCCCGGCGTGCCGGATTGCGGTCAGGGTGGGCAGCTTCAAAGGCAACGGATAATCCAGATAAAATCCTGCAAATAATTTATTTCATGGCTGTTAAAGGCAGATTTTGGAAGGTCCGACCTCCCTGCCCCGCGAATCCTGCCCCATTTCGCATGATTATCGCTTATTCTTGTAACAATTCCCTCTCGCCCCGGCGAGACCCACACAACCGAACTCACAAAAGAGGCAGATGAATCCAGTCGCATTTGCGGTTGACGATCTTCGGGAGCAGTATACGCGGGAGATGGTGCTGGTGCGCCAGACCTGCGAGCGCACGGGCGACGGCACGGCGGCCATTCGCCGCCGCTCGGCGGTGGTCGACCGCATCCTCATCGAGATGTGGCGGCGCGCCTTTGCCGGCCATCCGGCGCTGAATGTGGCGCTGCTGGCGCTGGGCGGCTACGGCCGTAAGGACCTCTTCCCCTACTCCGACATCGATGTGCTCTTTGCCTTTGCCGATGAGAAGACAGAAGTGGCGGCCAAGGAGCCGGTGCGGACGATGATTCAGGGCATGTGGGACATCGGCCTGCGCGCCAGCCCCTGCTCGCGGACCGTCAAGGAAGCCGGCCGCTTCGACCCCGACAATCTCGAGTTCACTCTGGCCACCCTCGACCGCCGCTTTCTGGCCGGCCACTTCCCCCTCTACCAGCAGCTGCACCAAACCGTGCTGCCCGGCCTGGTGCTGAGCGAGTGGACCACCATCACCCAGAAGCTGGGCGAGATCGCCCGCGCCCGCCACTCCAAATTCGGCAACACCATCTTCCACCTGGAGCCGAACCTGAAAGACTGCCCCGGCGGCCTGCGCGACTACAATCTGGCCGTCTGGTTCGCCCTCCTCTTCCACCTCAAGGAAACCAAGGAGTGGCCCCGCCAGCGCGGCGGCGTCTTTCAGTCGGCCCGCGGCGACGCCGAAGCGGCCTTCGACTTTCTCGCCGCCACGCGATGTTTCCTCCACTTCCGCCACGGCCGCGACGACAACGCGCTGGATTGGCAATCGCAGGATGAGGCCGCCGCCAAGTCCATTGGCCTGGAAACCCGCGGCACCGCCGACCCGGCCTACTGGATGCGCACCTACTATCGGCACGCCCGCGTGATCTACCGCCGCGCCGCCCTCTTGATGGAGCACCTGCCCGCCCCGGTCAGCTTTTACCGCCAGTTCCGCCGCCGCCGCGCCCCCATCGCCGGCACCGATTTTGTCCTCGACCAGGGCCGCATCGACATTCTTCCCAGCGCCCAGTTCAGCGACACCAGCGCCATCCTGCGCATCTTTTCCCTGATGGCCACCCACGGCTACACCCTCAGCCAGGCCGCCGAAGACCGCATCACCGACGCCCTGCCCGCCTTGGCCATCAATATCCCCGAAGGCCCCTATCTGTGGAACGCGCTGCGCGAAATCCTGCTGGGGCCGCACGCCGCGCACGCCCTGCGCACCCTGCACGCCCTGGGCATTCTGGAGATGCTGATCCCCGAGTTCCACGGCATCGATGCCCTGGTCATCCGCGACAGCTACCACCGCTACACCGTCGATGAGCACACCTTCCTGACCATCGACAACGTGCACGGCCTGCGCACCCCGGCTCACGAGAACGAAAAGCGGCTGGCCCAGCTTCTCCCCGAGGTCGATCGCATGGACCTCTTCCTGCTCTCCCTGCTCCTGCACGACACCGGCAAGGCCCGGCGCACCGGCGAGCACGCCGTGCAGAGCATCGAGCTGGCCGACGCTTTCCTCTCCCGCCTGGACTTCGACACCGAAGAGCGGGAGATGGTGCTGCAACTCATCCGCCTGCATCTGGATATGTCGGCGGGCATGCGCCGCGATATCTTCGATGTGGAGAATGTGCGCAACTTCGCCGAAAAGGTCGGCAATCCCCTGCTGCTGAAGATGCTGACGCTGATGACCTTTGCCGATATCAAGGCGGTCAATCCCGAGGCTCTCACCCCCTGGAAAGCCGAGAATCTCTGGCAGTTTTACATGTCCACGGCCAACTTCATGGACCGCTCCGTGGACGAGGTGCGCTACCGTGCGGCCATCGACCCCACCCTGTTGAACCGCATCCGCTCCATGATTCCCTCGACGCAGTACGACGAGTTGAAGGGCTTCCTCGAGGGCCTGCCGCAGCGCTACCTGCAAACCCGCCTGCCCGAACAGATCCGCAACCACTTCCAG
>Ga0326728_10011355_pt1 | contig 20391 bp, 17 predicted proteins | sample MB3enrmetagenome_FD_207602 | JGI IMG/M metagenome (GOLD analysis project Ga0326728, IMG submission 207602) | Lab enriched peat soil microbial communities from McLean, Ithaca, NY, United States - MB31MN | ecosystem: Environmental > Terrestrial > Soil > Wetlands > Peat | place: USA: New York... | reverse complement strand
CACGGGCTGGGCGACCCCATTGATAAACGTGGGAACCGTTGGGCAATCCACATTTGAGCCTGTCGTGGGGTTGGGGCACACATCGCTGAAGTCGCCGGTGCGTTCAGCGCTGTAGGGCACGGGAGTGTTGTAGTTTGCGGGGTTGCGTTCTTTCCGCCATTCCTCGGAATAGAAAAAGAAGGTCTTCTGCTTGTTTGTGTTGTAAACGCCAGGGATGTAAAACGGGCCGCCGATAGTACCGCCGAAATCATTCTTCTTGTACGGCGTCACCGAAGAGGTGAAATAGTTCTTGGCATTGAAGTCGTCGTTGCGCACGAACTCGTACAGGTCGCCGTGGAAGCTGCTGGTCCCGGATTTGAGTTCGGTTTCGACCGTGCCCGAGCCGTTGCGTCCGTATTGCGCCCCGTAGTTCGAGGTCAGCACCTTGAATTCCGCGATCGCGTCGATACTGGGAAAAACGTTCAAGCTACCGTTGCTGCCGTTGTCCATGTTGTCGCCGCCATCGAGCTCCCAGTTGTTGTACTCGATGCGGCCGCCATTCATGCTATAGGCAACGCTGCCCGTGATACCGACTTGGCCCTCATCCTGTCCGGTCTGATTACTGATGCCGGGGACCAGGGTCACCAGTTGCGTGAAGTTGCGTCCGTTCAACTGCAACTGGGAGATTTCCTTGCCCGTGACGGTGCCAGCAAGTTCGGAAGACTGCGTCTCGACCTGGGCCACGACTGTGCCCTCGACCGTCACTTCCGTGCTGGCGGCGCCCACCTGGAGAGTCACGTCGACGCGAGACTTCTGGGCGACGTTCAGAACCACGCCCCTGGCCTCGAACTTCTTGAAGCCTTTTGATATCACCGTGACGCTGTAGGCGGCGGGCGCCGGCAAGGCGGACTCGGAATATTCGCCAGCGGAGTTGGTAGTAGTGTCACGCTTGATTCCGCGCTCCGTGCTCGACACGGTCACCTGCGCTCCAGCCACGATCGCACCGGTAGCGTCGCGAACCGTTCCCGTCAAAGAAGCTGTGTCCTGGGCGTGCACGAATGCCGCCGAAAGCACTAACAGCCCTACCGCGATCCTACATAGCAGACGAATTCTCATATCCGACTCCCTCTCGCCGATTCGAGGCAGAACGTCTCAAAGCAGCTCAAAAGCCTTTATTAAAACGTATCAATAGTGCTTCAGGCAACGGACTCTGTCAAGAAAAAATGCACGGCTTATGCCACGACCAGCTACTTCAAGCTACGGGTGGACTCGCGCACGATCAATTCGGGGACAATCTGGCGGTGAATAGTGCGAAACGGTTTCTTTTCCAGGCCGGCGTTGATGGCTTCGAGCACGATGGTAGCCGTCGCTGTTCCCATCACTTCCATGGGTTGGCGCACGGTGGTCAGCGCGGGAGAATAGAGGGCAGCAGGCGCGACGTCGTCAAAGCCCACCACGGAACATTGCTCGGGAACGTGAATTCCCGCTTTAACGAGCGCGCGAATGGCGCCGAAAGCCGTCATGTCGTCAAAGGCCATGAGCGCGGTGAAGGGACGGCGGCGGTGCAGCAATTCCTCCGTTAATTTGTATCCTTGTTCAAAACTTGAAAATGGATCTCCAGATTCTGGTAGGTCGACGATCAGCCGCGGGTCGAGTTCGAGGTCACGTTCGCGGGCCAGGGTCCGCACGCCACGCCAGCGCGGCTCGGTGTCAGACAACTGGCGCGGGCCACGGATAAACGCAATTTTGCGATGGCCGAGCGAATAGAGATGTTCGAGGGCAGCGCGGGCGCCGGCGGCATTGTCAACGATCACGGAACTGATTTTGTCGTTCTTGAGTTCACGCCCCACGGTTGCAGTCGGAATGTTGTTCTTCTCCAGATCGGCGAGGACGTTGATGTCCACAAACAGCCAGTTGGCGAGGACGACCAGGCCTTCGATGCGGCGATCGAGCAGCATTTCCAGATAGCGCTCGAAGCGGCTGCGCTCGTTGTGCACATCGGTGAGGATGGGAAGATACGAGGACTGGAAGAGCGTGTTCTCAATTCCGCGCAACACCAGCGTGCAGTAAGGGTCGGTCATGTCGAAAACCATCACGCCGACGGTGTGGCTGCGCCGGCCGCGCAGCGAGCGCGCAAACAGATTAGGACGGTAGCCGAGATGTTGGGCGGCGTGATGGATTTTTTCTTTGGTGGTGTCGGGAATGTAACGCGCCAGCGGGGCGTTGTTCAGGACGATGGAAACCGTTGCGGAAGAAAATCCGCTGCGCTCGGCGACATCGCGGATGGTGACCGCGGCCGACTGCGAGCGTTTGCGGGAGGGCTCGGCTTTGCCGCGGGACTTTGACGTCGAACTATTTCGCGCGGGCTTCGAATCGGAAGATTCCATGGACGCCTTGTGCTTCGGCCTCTTGATGGCGGACACTACAGGACGATGAATCCAGTGTCAAGCATCCGTGTATCTCTAGTGGTTGTCGTATGGCTTTTTCTTTCGATTGGAATCAGCGCGCAGAACACGGCGAAGGTGGGGGCAGGAGCGGCGCCTGATCCGCAGAAGGTGTTTGTCGCTGGAGAAGCGGCTCTGCGCGCGGGCAAACTGGATGACGCCGAGCACGCGTTCCAGCAGGTGCTCTCGATCGACCCGGGCGTGGCCGGGGCGTACGCGAATCTCGGCGTGATTGCTATGCGCCGCAAGCAGTGGCCGCAGGCGCTCCAAATGCTGCGCAAGGCGGAGAAGCTGGCCCCGGACATAGCGGGAATCCGGCTGAACATCGGGCTCGCTTATTTCCGCCAGAATGATTTCGCGCGGGCGATCCGCCCATTCGAGTCGGTCGTCAAGCAGTCGCCTGATTCGTATCAGGCCCGCTATTTGCTGGGGCTTTGCTACTTCTTCAACGATCGCTGGACGGATGCGGTCGGCGCGCTCGAACCATTGTGGGAAAAGGCGTCAGACCAGCTGAATTATCTCTACGTGCTGGAGCATGCGGCGGATAAGGCCAAGAACGCGGCGCTGGAGGAAAAAGCGGCGGCGCGGCTGGTTGAGGTGGGCGAGGGTTCTCCGGAATTTCATTTGTTGATGGGCAAGGCACATCTGAATCGCAAAGAGTATGACGACGCGGTCAAGGAACTGGAAACAGCAGCGCAGGGTGATCCGAAGCTGCCCTTCGTACACTTCAATCTCGGCATGGCCTATGTGCACCAGCAGGACTACGACCGCGCGCGCGAGGAGTTTCGCAAGGACATCGCGCTGGAGCCGGACGTGCCCTTCGCCTACGAACAACTGGGAAGCTTGGAATCGACGGTCGGGAACGAAGACGAGGCGGCGAAGAATTATCACAGCGCGCTGAAGCTCGATCCACAGCGGATCAGCTCGCTCATGGGGATGGCGAAAATCGAAGAACACCAGCAGCATTATGTATCGGCGCTGATGGAATTGGATCAGGTCATCCGGATCGACAGCGAAAACGCCAGCGCGCGTTACCTGCGCGGGCAGGTGCTGATGCGCATGGGACGCAAGAAAGAAGGCAGAGAGGAATATGCGGCGGCGACCAAAATAATGAATCAGCAGCGGGAGGCGCCGCACGGGGAGTTGGAGGGAGAGAAGGTGCCGAGTCCGGAATTGGCGCGGGAGCCGGAATAGGATTTTCTGCAGAGCGGAATGTGGCAAGCCCCGTCTCTACAGGCGATTAATCAGCCTGCTGCGTGCACGCATTGCAGGATCTCGGCTTCAGTCAGGGTGTGGTCGCTCGATTTGGCGCGCTTGTAGATGCGTTCAACCACTCCGTCGTTCACCGGCAGGCCCCGGCGCTCCAGCCAGAAAAGGACATTGGATTTCCCGCTCATGGGGCCGATCTCGATAATCTGTTCCAGGCCGAAGTATTGCGCGGGCACTCCGGAATAAACGGTGTTGGCGAGTTCAACATTTTTTTTCTTATACGCTTTGATAACGGCAGCGGCGTGGACTCCAGTTGCGGTACGGAACGCGTCCTCGCCGACCACAGGATAGTTCGCTGGAATCGGAACGCCGGTGGCCGCGGAAACAGCCTCGCAATATTGCTTGAGTTTGGTCAGGTCCTGCCGATCCCAGGGCGCGATGCCCATGAGTTTCAGGTTGACCAGCATCTGATCCATCTGCGTGTTGCCAACTCGCTCGCCTAGACCGAGCGCGGTCGCATGCACACAATCCGCACCAGCGACGATAGCCGCCATGGCGTTGGCGGTGGCTAATCCCCGGTCGCAGTGGCCGTGCCATTCGACGCGAATTTTTTCACCAGACGGCTTGACCACTTCTTCCAGCACAAATTTGACCAGCGCAACCGTTCCCATGGGCGTGGCGTGTCCAGCAGTATCGCAGAGCACCAGAGCGTGCGCTCCGCAGTTGATGGCGGCGGAGTTCAGTTGCTTCACCGTTTCCGGATCGCAGCGGGTGGTGTCTTCGGTGACGTACATGACTTCGAGGCCCAGCGAAACCGCGTACCTGACAGCCTTTTCGGTGGTTTGCAGCAGGAAGTCGCTATTCCAACCCTCGGTGTAGCGGCGAATGGGGCTGGTACCAAGAAACGCGGCGACCTCGATGGGCAGGCCGGTCTTCTGGACAATCTCAGCGATGGGGCGAATGTCGTTCTCGTGCGTGCGGGCGGCGCAGTACGCCGTGATCTTCATTTTGTGGGAGACGATTTCGCGTGCCAGCGCGGTCACGTGTTCGAGTGCACGCGGTCCGGCTCCGGGTAGCCCGAGGTCGAGTGTGTTAATCCCGAGCGCCTCCATCAGGTGCAGAATTTCGATCTTCTGTTCGATGGAAGGATCGCGCACGGAAGGAGATTGCAAACCGTCGCGCAGGGTTTCATCGGTCAGGCGCACCGGTCCCGGCGGATGCAGCGACTTCGGATAGAGAAGATTCCAGTCGTAGATGAGTTCAGAAATGTTCACGGGTAGAGCCGGCACCCCTCCGGCTGCGTCAGGTTTCAGGTATCAGGTCTCAGGAAAACCTTGGGCTGGGACCTCGTCCGCTATGTCTTCTTCTCTTCCTTCGGCGGAATCGTCAGCCCGAACACTGAAAGCTGGCCTCGGCCCGCGACGTTCACCCCACGAGGATCGTCGGGACTGGGCAAGTAGAGCGTCTGACAATTTTCGCAGCGATACACTTCGGCGTCCGCTCCCAAGGCTTTTTCCACGTCGCCGCATTCTTGTTCTAGCACGTCGGCGGCGTAGAACCAGCGTTTCAGGTGCCCGCCGCAAAACTTGCCCTTATCGTTTTTCTCGTTGCAGGCGCGCTGGCCCGCCTTCTTGATCTTGACTTTGTGGTTAGGAAGTTGCGGAATCGCGCTCGTGACTGCGGTTGCCGTTTCGCCGGAAGCCATTGCATCTCCTGCGCGCCTTGGTGAAGGCCGCTTTCCACCATTTTACTCAGGTGCGGCCTTTCGACCAAGGACGACGAGTTGTTGGTAGTGGAGGGAATTGCCGAGCATCACATCGGTGCCTCGATTTCGCTCGCAGGTGTCATCCTCAAAGGGAAGATTTCGGTTGACACGGCTCGCGGTCGTTTTATAATCATTCTCATTCGATAATCATGCGCTTCACCCACGAACAGTTCCGTGAGTTGGCCGCGAAGCACGGTTTGGCGGTCACGCACCAGCGTCAGGTGGTATATGAGGCCGTCATCGCTTCCCACGGGCACCATTCCCCAGAAGACATTTACGCCGCGGTCCGGCGCCGCATTCCATCCATTTCTCTCGCCACGGTTTACAACAACCTGCGGCTTTTCATCGAGTGCGGGTTGCTGCGAGAAGTCACTCCTCATGCGTCCACGTTGCGCGTGGACGGCAATCTCAAACCTCATCATCATCTGGTCTGCTCCCGCTGCAAATCGGTGCAGGACATTGAAGGAGGGTTCATCGATTTGAAGCGGCTATCCCGGCAACTGCCGGACGGCTTTGATCTGACGCAGCCGTTGATCGAGGTCTTTGGCCTCTGTCGCCGCTGCCGAGCAAAAACCTAAGCAAAACATCCTGCAAGAGTCAGGATGGGTTCGTAGTTCGTCACAATTTTCTTAAGAGAAGGAGCAATCATGTCAACTGAAGCGAAATGCCCGTTCACACACACCGCAGCTGGGACCGCGACGAATGCCGACTGGTGGCCGAATCAGCTGAACCTTAAGATCCTGCACCAGCACTCCCCCCTGTCCGATCCGATGGAGAAGGAGTTCAACTACGCGAAAGAGTTCAAGAGCCTCGACCTGAATGCCGTGATCAAGGACCTGCATGCCTTGATGACAGACTCGCAGGATTGGTGGCCGGCCGACTTTGGCCACTACGGGCCACTTTTCATTCGTATGGCGTGGCACAGCGCGGGTACGTACCGCATCGGCGACGGCCGCGGCGGGGCCGGAGCCGGTCAGCAGCGCTTCGCGCCCCTCAATAGCTGGCCGGACAACGTGAACCTCGACAAGGCGCGCCGGCTGCTGTGGCCGATCAAGCAGAAGTATGGCCGGAAAATCTCCTGGGCCGACCTCATGATTCTCGCCGGCAACGTCGCCCTCGAGTCAATGGGCTTTAAGACCTTCGGTTTCGGCGGCGGGCGCGCGGACGTCTGGGAGCCCGAAGAGGATATTTTCTGGGGCCCTGAAGGCAAGTGGCTGGCGGATGAGCGCTACAGCGGCGACCGTGATCTTCAGAATCCGCTCGCTGCCGTGCAAATGGGTCTGATCTATGTGAATCCGGAAGGGCCCAATGGAAACCCGGATCCAGTTGCCGCGGCACGGGATATCCGGGAGACTTTCGCGCGCATGGCGATGAATGACGAGGAGACGGTTGCGCTCATTGCCGGCGGTCACACGTTCGGCAAAACCCACGGCGCTGCCGATCCGAACAAGTATGTCGGCCCCGTACCCGAGGCCGCTCCCATTGAGGAGCAGGGCCTCGGCTGGGAGAACAAATTTGGCACGGGCAGCGGCGATGACACGATCGGCAGCGGCCTAGAAGTCATTTGGACGACGACGCCTACGAAGTGGAGCAACAACTTCTTCGCCAACCTGTTCAACTACGAATGGGAACTGACCAAGAGCCCGGCTGGTGCGCATCAGTGGAGACCGAAGAATGGCGCAGGCGCCGGTACGGTGCCGGATGCGCAAGATCCGTCGAAGCGTCACGCGCCATCCATGCTGACCACGGATCTCTCCTTGCGGTTCGACCCTGCTTACGAGAAGATTTCACGGCGCTTCTTCGAACATCCGGATCAGTTCGCAGACGCGTTTGCGCGGGCGTGGTTCAAGCTGACGCACCGCGACATGGGGCCGATCGCGCGGTATCTTGGCCCGCTCGTTCCGAAGGAGCCCCAGCTGTGGCAAGATCCTGTTCCTGCCGTGGATCATAAATTGGTCGGGGAGAAGGACATTGCTGCTCTGAAGGCAAAGATCCTCAAACCCGGACTGTCGATCTCCCAACTGGTCACGACTGCATGGGCGTCAGCAGCTTCTTTCCGCGGCTCCGACAAGCGCGGTGGGGCGAACGGGGCGCGCATTCGCCTCGCGCCACAAAAGGATTGGGAAGTGAACCAGCCGTCCGAACTGGCGAAGGTTCTCAAGAAGCTGGAGGCGATCCAGAAGGAGTTCAACAGCTCGCAGTCCAACGGAAAGAAGTCCAACGGGAACAAAGCGAAGAAGATCTCACTTGCTGACCTTATCGTTCTGGGCGGCTGCGCCGCCGTCGAGGAAGCTGCGAAAAGGGCCGGGCACAAAGTGAAGGTACCTTTCTCGCCGGGGCGCACGGATGCTTCGCAGAAGCAGACCGATGTCCACTCCTTCGCCGTAATGGAGCCGACCGCGGACGGGTTCCGCAACTACCTCCGGAACGGACACCAAATGTCGGCTGAGGAGTTGCTGGTGGATCGGGCGCAGTTGCTGACACTGACTGCCCCCGAGATGACGGTACTCATCGGCGGCCTGCGCGCACTGAATGCTAACTTCGAGCATTCCAATCACGGGGTCTTCACCAAACGGCCCGAGACGCTGACGAATGATTTCTTCGTCAACCTGCTCGACATGAATACGAAGTGGGAACCCTCCTCTACATCCGAAGGCGTGTATGAGGGGAGCGATCGCGCGACGGGCAAAGTCCAGTGGACCGGCACGCGTGTCGACCTGGTGTTCGGTTCGAACTCGCAGCTGCGGGCAATCGCGGAAGTCTACGCATGTGACGACTCTACGAAGGCGTTTGTGAAGGACTTCGCGGCCGCGTGGAACAAAGTGATGAACCTTGATCGCTACGACCTTGCCTGAGGTCGGCGGAAGCGACAATAAGCCGGCCCCGGAGCTTCGCGCTCCGGGGCTGGCTTTATTTTGGGCGTCGAACAGTTGTCCAAGTGAGGCGTGCTGCCGTTGCGTGTCGGCCAGCTACGCGGAAGGGCCCGCCTAGAGGATTGTCACGAAGGGCTGCCCGGCGTGATGCGGAGTGACATTCGCTCGGCCTCGATACTTCCAGCCAAACCGTAACATGCACCAAGTGTTAACCGGAAGCCTGAACCGATTTTCTCAATGTCAAGTTCGGAAATAACATTCTGCTGACTGAAATCGTTCAGGGTCAGATCAGATACATTTTCAAAGATAAACTCGACCACAACGTGCTTTGCCGTCACATAATGGCCCTTTTCATCCACTTCCTTCGTCGTATCCCATGCATGCACACACAAAGACGAGGTTCCCTTGCGATTCAAGTGCAAGCTGATAATTTCCGCGTCGTGAAAATCAGGCCAATATCCAAACCAATCGTGAAGTCCCGCCGACCCTGAAATTTCCTTAATCTCGTCGGGCATAGCCAAATGAGACAGCTCCTGAGTCAAAATTCCTTGCGCGGCGCCGCCTGATCTGCGCCGACGCGACCGATGGTAATTTCGGCGACGAAATAGTTTTCGCCTTTCATCGGGACACCGGCCATCCGCCGTAGCATGGCGATCTGGCCTACGTGGGTGAGCGCGTCGGCGATTGGGCCTTGAAATAATTTTTCGGTGGAGGCCTGCAACGGCTTGTCCGACGCCAGGTACTCGTCAAACTTTTTCAACGCGGTAAAGAAGCGCTCGCATTCTTTTTCCCACGGCAGAGGCAAGGAATCCTTCCATTCGCGGCGGCCTTCGGCCATGGCGAGGCCCCAGTCCATCAGATCGCCCATGTGCGCGAGAATTTTCGCTGGCGTGCGCGAAGTTTCAGGAGAGCCGTAGTCGGCAAAGCTCGGCCCGGCGTTGCGGATGGCTTTCGCTCCGCGATAGGCGAGGGTAGCAACGGTGTGGCGCAGGAATGCGCGGGAGTCGGTCATGGTAGTTCCCAGTTCCCAGTTTTCAGTTCTCAGAAAAATCCCCTCGATTCTAACTGAGAACCGAGAACTGGTAACTGAGAACTGGTTTTATAATTTTCTTCGCCACAGCGCTCCGGCCGCGCGCACTCCGGCTTTCAGTTTCTCTCGCAGGGGGCGGGCGTACAGCAGGTCGAGGAAGCTCTCCATCTCACTCGTGAATTCTCCACCGTAGCCGAACCACCAGATTTTCTTCATCCGAGGAAGCAGGTCGCTGTCGAGATACTTCAGTCGCACCATTTCTTCGAGGCCCCAGCGGCCATGCGTGCGGCCGAGGCCGCTCGACTTCACGCCGCCGTGGGGAGCTTCGCTGATGCTGAAACATGACACCACGTCGTTCACCATCACCGTGCCGGCATTGATCTGGCGGGCCAGGCGCTCGCCGCGGACGCGATCGCGCGTCCACACGCTGGCGGCCAGTCCGTAGTCGGAATCGTTGGCCAGGCGCACCGCCTCGGCATCGTCGCGGAACGGCGCAATCGGCAACACTGGGCCGAAGGTTTCTTCCTGCATCACGCGCATGCTTTGATCGACGCCGCCCAGCACTGTAGGCGCAAAGAACGTTGGGCCGAGATCGCGCAGCCGCATGCCTCCTGCATGCACGCGAGCACCGCGCCGTATCGCATCCTCCACCTGCGATTCCACCACCCGCACTTGCCGCTCGTGGATCATGGGGCCGATTTCGGTGGCTGGGTCCATGCCATTGCCGACCCGCAACTTGCGCGCCTTCTCGCAGCAGGCGTCCAGGAATGCGGGGTACAAACTCTGATGCACGTAGCAACGCTCGACCGACAAGCAGGTTTGGCCGGCGTTGACGAACGCTCCCCAGACGGCGCCGCTCGATGCTACGTCGACGTCGGCGTCATCGAGCACCAGCATGGGATCCTTGCCGCCCAGTTCGAGCACGACCGGCAGCAGGCGTTCAGCGGCGATCTGCGCGATTCGTCGGCCCGTAGCGACGCTTCCCGTGAATACCAGTTTGTCGATTTCGCTTTTCACCAGCGCCGCCCCGGTCTCGCCTTCGCCCGGGAGCACCTGGAAAATGTCGTCGGGAACTCCGGCTTCGCGCACGAGCGTTTGCAGTTCAAGCACGATCAACGGCGTCAGCTCCGAAGGTTTGAGCACGACGGCATTTCCCGCGACCAGAGCCGCCATAACCTCAGTCGCCGGAATCGAAAATGGATAGTTCCAGGGCGAGATGATTCCGACCACACCATACGGTTCGTGCAGAATGCGCCCCGACTTGGTCTTCATCGCTGGATTTCCGTGCGGCAGTTTTTCGTCGCGCAGGATCGCAAATGCGTTGTCGATCAGAAATCGTGCCGCATCGAGCACGACCAAAACCTCGGTGACGAGCGCTTCCACCAGGGGCTTGCCCGCCTCCTGGGTGATGCGGCGCGCGACGTCAGTCTTATGCGCCAGAAGAATCTGCTGGAAACGGCGCAATACCCGCACGCGATCGCGGACGCCCCAGGCATTCCAATCCGGTTGTGCGGCGCGCGCGCGCCCCACCGCAGCGCGCACTTCGGTCGGCCCGGCGCTGTCCAATTCGCCCAGAACTTCACCCGTCGCCGGGTTCACGGAGGCGATGCGGGAGACGGCGAATTCGAGATTCGTAGCCATTGCGAAGAAGTTTACCCGGGACGGGACGGGCGCGCCAGAGGCTTCATTCCTCCTGGAAATTGACACCCTGAGCGGAGCGAAGGATCTACATTCTTGCCAGTGCGCGAAACAGCAGGTCCCCAGCTTCGCTCAGGATGACAAAACCATTTTGGAGGCTGCTCTCCCTAATATTCCACCTCGACCAGGTATAGCCCGCTGGCGGGCGCGGTCGGTCCGGCCGCGGTGCGCTCACGCGCATCGAGGATTCGACGCAAATCGTCCAAGCGGACCGTTCCCTTCCCCATCAGCAGGAACGTGCCGACCAGGTTGCGCACCATGTGATGAAGAAATCCGCTGCCGCGAACCGTGTAGATCAGCTCTTCGCCTTCACGCGTCCAAGTGGAGGAAAAGATGGTGCGAACATTAGTCGTGTGAACATTTTCCCCGTCTGCCATCCGTTCCACCCGCTCCGGGTCCACTGCGGCGAACGACGTAAAATCGTGTTCGCCCACGATCACGCCGGCAGCCCCAACCATCGCCGGTTCCTCCAGCGGATACGGGTAATGCCACACATAGCGGGCCAGAAACGGCGGGCAGACCGCCGCGCGGTAAATGCGATAGCGATAGGTCTTGGCACGTGCCGACTTGCGCGCGTGGAATCCGGGGGCGGCCTCAGCCACCTCCAGCACCCGGATCGAAGCTGGCAGAATGTCGTTCAGGGCGCGCATCCAGTTCTCTGGCGGAATCGCGGACGCGGTCGTAAAACTTGCCACCTGGGCCAGTGCGTGCACCCCCGCGTCAGTGCGGCCGGAGCCCTGGGGCAGTACATTTTCCCCGCTCAACCGTCCAATGGCTGAGGCCAGCGCGCCTTGTACGGTAGTCCGGCCGGGTTGTACCTGCCAGCCAGCGAAGTCCGCGCCATCGTACGAGAGGATCAGTTTGAGATTGCGCACGTTCTTTTTCGAGTCTCCGGCAGCCTGAGCATCAACATTGCTATTTGCAGAGTTTTAGCGCCACCGTCGCGGGAAGTGCGGCGGCACGTCAGCTATACTATTTCACTTACGGTCACTTTTACTTACGGTTGATGAAAAAGAGTGCCTTGCGCGCAGGAAGAGAAGACTGCACCAGGAAGATTGCAAGGAACTCTTGCCTGTCGTTCTACGTAGTAACAGAGTGGTAGCAAAAGTGCGAATCACTGCGTCCGTTCCTCACGAACCTGATAGCTTGAGCGTGATTACTTAAGTAGTGATCATTTGAGTGTGACCTATGGAGATGATGCGAATGCAACGTTCTACAGTGTTGATTGCGTTTCAGCGGCCTGCAGCGCTTCTTATTGCCACGGTCTTTCTTGCGGTAATCATGTTTGCTGTAATGATGGTACCCGCCGCATGGGCGCAGGATGCTTCGTCCGTGCCCAGCGCGCCGTCGGCGCAGATGCAAACGCAAAAGGCGGTGCCGTCCTCATCGCAGCCGTTTGATGTGAAGCAGTACTCGAAACCGGAGTCGCACTTCCCCAATCCGTTTGGCCCTTACACAGCGCGCCATATAGCGCCGCCGAACCTGGCCAACACGTCGCGCATCGACCAACTGATGCACGATGGCAAACTTTACATTTCGATGAACGACGCGGTGGCGCTGGCGCTCGAAAACAATCTTGACATCGCCATCGCGCGCTACAACCTGAATATCGCTGATACCGATGTCTGGCGCGCGAAGGCGGGCGCCAGCACTCTCGGCGTCAACAACGGTGTGGTGCAGAACACGCCCGGAGGCGGCGTGGGCGGACTGGGCGCACAAGTTGGATCGGGTCAAGGTGGAACCTCGGTCGCGGCTGGGGGCGCCGGTACCGGCGCGGGAGGCATAGTCGTATCAACCTTCGGCAGCGGCCCCCTCATTACCAGCTTCGACCCCGTTCTTACGGGCACACTTCAGCTCGACCACCAGGGGATCAACTGCAGCAGCCCTTTTTGCGGCAACAGCCAAAACACGACCACGGCTAATTTCGCTTACACCCAGGGATTCCAGTGGGGCACGAATATGGCGGTCGCCTTCAACAACAACCGGGTAGCTTCCAATAATGAGTTTAATGAACTGACTCCGGCCCTAAACTCCAATTTTCAATTTAAATTGACACAGCACCTGCTACAGGGTTTCGGGTTCGCCCCGAACACTCGCTTCATTCAAATTGCGAAGAACAATCGTGAAATATCGGATGTTGCCTTCCGCCTGCAGATCACGACCACCGTGGACCAGATCGAAAACATGTATTGGGACCTGGTCTACGCCTATGAGAACGTCCGAGTTCAGAAGGAGCAGTTGGCCTTCGCTCAGAAGACTCTCTCGGACAACCAGAAGCAGGTGGAGATCGGGACCCTCGCGCCGATCGAAGTGGTACGGGCACAGAGCACAGTCGCCAGCAATCAGCAGACCCTGACCCTGGCGCTGACCAATCTTCAGCTGCAGCAACTCCTAATGAAGAATGCCCTCAGCCGCACCCTCGTTGACCCGGTACTGGCCGATGCCGAAGTAATTCCTACTTCGACCATGGAGTTGCCCGCACAGGAAGCGGTTGTCCCTACGCAAGATCTGGTGAACGATGCGCTCGCTCATCGCCCGGAATTGGCGGAATCTCGCATCAACCTGACCAACACCGAGATCAGCAACAAAGCGATCCGCAGCGCTCTACTACCCTCGGTTGACCTGTTTGCCTACTATGGCGGTGCAGGCCTGGGTGGCAGTCCGAATGTTGGCTATATTTGCAATCAGGAACCGGCCTTCTGTAATCCCGGTGTACCCAACCCTACCTACACGCCTCCGCCTCCTGTCTCCTACAGTGCAACGTTGAATCAACTGATCAATTCGACTGCGCCCGATAAGGGGATAGGCCTGAGTCTTAACATCCCACTCCGTAACCGCGCCGCGCAAGCCACGCAGGTACGCTCGGAGTTTGAATACCGGCAAGCCCAGTTGCGCCTGCAGCAGATTGAGAACCAGGTTCGCATCGAGGTGCGCAACGCGCAGTTTGGGGTGCAGCAAAATCGTGCCAGCGTCGCCTCCGCACAGGCCGCCGTGGATCTGGCGCGCCAGTCGCTCGACGCCGAACAAAAGAAGTATGCGCTCGGCGCGTCCACATCCACTCTGGTGTTGCAGAACCAGGCGGCTCTGACCCAGGCCGAAGTCACGCTCGTCTCCGCCAAGGCGCTGTACGAAAAGGCGGAAGTCGAGCTCGATCGGGCCATCGGTCTCCTGCTCGATCACGCCGGTATCCTGATCGCCGACGCCGAGCGTGGCGAGGTCACGCATGCGCCGAATATTCCGCACGTCGCGGCGCGGCCTATCGACCAGTCAACACCAGCGACCACTCCGAGCCAGCCGCAACAGTAGCGCCGAAACCGCAGCGTCCAAAGGAGCGCCGGGCTTCCCCCGCCCGGCGTTTCCCTCTTGCGCCGTTTCTCTTTTGTGGCATGCCGTCTCTCGCGTATCCTCTGTCCGTGGAACTCTTGATCATCGGTTTGGCCGGCTGCGGCAGGAGCCTCGCGTGATTCTCTCCGTCGTCATCATCACCCACAACGAAGAGGCCAACATCGGGCGCACGCTGGCCAGCGTGCAACCGCTAGTGGTCGACGGCAAAGGCGAGATCGTCCTTCTCGACTCGGGCTCGACCGACCGTACGATCGAGATCGCAAAATCCTTCGGCGCGAGAGTTTTTATCGAAGAGTGGAAGGGCTACGCCGCGCAGAAGAACTCGGCGATTGAGAAGGCAACAGGAAACTGGATTCTGAGTTTGGATGCGGATGAGGAAATGGGGCCGGGACTCGCTAGAGAGGTCTATGCGGCAATCCACGGGTGTTTCGGCGTTGATTCGATAGGGGGAGATTCACTCGAGGTCACAGAGAAGGTGATGGCGATCGAGGAAGCTCAGGCACGCGGTGAGACAGGTTCATCGGTCGGTTTTTGGATTCCCCGCAAGAACTTCTTCCTCGGTCGATGGGTCAAGCACGGTGGCTTCTGGCCCGATTCCAAGCTGCGTCTGTTTCGCAAGGGCGCCGCTTGTTTTGAAAAGCGTCTGGTTCACGAAGACGCAAAACTCATCTATGGAACCTCTGGGCACCTCAAACACCCGCTCCTCCATCACTCCTACCCCACGCTCGCCGACTACATCGAGCACATGAACCACTACTCGTCTCTCGGCGCAGAGATGGCAACCGCCAAAGGCCAACGCGGCTTCAGTCTGTTCAACATCGTCCTGCGCCCGTTGGCAACGTTCCTCTACAACTATTTTTTTCGCCTCGGATTTCTCGATGGTCGCGAAGGCTTGTTGTTGCACCTCTACCATGCTGTCTACGTGTCGTGGAAATACGCGAAAGCGTGGGAACTCGGGCAGAAGAAGAAACTAACGTAGAGCCGCGGCTGGCCGCGTCCCCGGCGGCGTCTGCTATTCCCGCAACGTGATGCGCATGATATCGAACTTGACTTCCACCGACCGCTGCGGAAACTTCGATTCCAAATACGCCTTTACGTCGCTAACCGAGGGGATTCCGTCCCGGCCCGTCAGCCCACGTGCGTCGTCGAGCAGAATGATATGCGGGTATGAGTGGCTCAGAATCATCTCCAGTTCGGCCGATAACCGCTGCTGATCACCCTGCTTGCCAATCCAGCCGTAGTAACCAGCGTCCAGCCAGAACAGAGCCGGGCCTTGCAGCAATGCGAGCACATCGGGCATAACCACGCGGCTATCTCCGCAGAAAATTCGAACGTGCTGGTCACGCGCAAACTTGAGTTTGGCGCGATCCGCCAGCGCCGGGACATATTCGATGGAATAGATGCGATCGAAACGCTTTTTCATTGCAGCGACCATCTCGCCGTAGTAAGTTCCAGTTTCGACCAACGTCTTGAGTCCAAAGTTTTCTTTGTATTCGCGCACGACTTTCTGCTTCAACAGATGCGGGGATCGCGACGGCCGCCCGCGCAGTATCCAATACCAGTAGTCGGGATAGTGGCCCAGTGCCTTGTAGGCGCCGTACACCGGAGTACGCTGCAATAGCCGCCGGAATGCTTTCAGAATTTCCTCCGCCGCTAGAAGACCAAGCATAGGTGCGCATGAAAAGCGGAGTCAAGCGAGAGCAAAAGAGGAAATCCTCGGCACAGAAAGCACAGGGACCCATAGGAAATCTTCAACTTTCACCAACCGCTCGGTCGGTTGCGTCTTTTGCAGCATGGTACCTACTCCTCTATCATCAAAGCCGGAGTGGGGAACTGAATGCCTGAGAACAAACGGAAAGGCGATCTGCGCAAGACGGTCGAGGAAAGCCCGATTGCCGATGTCCTTGAAGGCCGCCATCCCACCGCATCAGAAAAGAATTGGGCCGAGAAAACGCTGGCGCCGACGCTGGAGAAGGCCCCCGAAAAGCCGATTGGCGCTCCGACCGGGACCAACCTCGACGAGCACGGCCATGCCCGTTTCAGCACCATCTCCAACGCGCCGATCCGCCGCCTCTACACGCAGGCCGATCTCCCCGCCGACTGGAATTATGAGCAATACCTCGGTTATCCCGGCCAACCGCCCTACACGCGCGGCATTCACGCGACCGGCTACCGCGGCAAGCTCTGGACGATGCGCATGTTCTCCGGCTTCGCCTCACCCGAGGAAACTAACCAGCGTTATAAGTATCTCCTCGAACACGGCGGCGGTGGACTATCGGTCGCTTTCGACCTGCCCACACTCATGGGCTATGACTCCGACCACCCGGCCAGCGAAGGCGAAGTCGGCAAGTGCGGCGTGGCCATCGATTCGCTCGAAGATATGGAAATCCTCTTCGACGGCATCAGCCTCGAAAAGGTCACAACATCGATGACCATCAATTCGCCAGCTAGCGTGCTCTGGGCCATGTACCTGGTCGTGGCGGAAAAACAAGGTGCCGACTGGAAGAAGATTTCTGGCACCATCCAGAACGACATCCTCAAGGAATACATCGCGCAAAAGGAATACATCTATCCGCCCGCACCCTCGATGCGCCTGGTGATTGACACGTTCGAGTTCGGAGCGAAGTTTACGCCGCGCTTTAACACCATCTCCATCAGCGGCTATCACATTCGCGAAGCAGGATCGACGGCGCTGCAGGAACTCGCGTTCACCATCTACGACGGCGTCGAGTACGTCGAGTGGGCGCGCCGACGCGGACTCGACGTTGACGACTTCGGACCACGTCTCAGCTTTTTTTTCAACGCGCATAACGATTTTTTCGAAGAGATCGCCAAATACCGCGCGGCGCGCAAGATCTGGTATCGCCTGATGAAAGACCGCTTCGGCGCCAAGAACGACCGCACTCGTCTGATGCGTTTCCATACGCAGACCGCTGGCGTCTCGCTACCGGCGCAGCAACCGATGAACAACATCGCGCGCGTCGCCCTGCAAGCGCTGGCTGCGGTGCTTGGTGGCACGCAGTCGTTGCACACCGACGCCTACGACGAGGCACTCGCTTTGCCTACTGAAGAAGCCGCGCGCATCGCACTGCGTACCCAGCAGATCATTGCGTTTGAATCCGGTGTAGCGCAAACTGTCGATCCGCTGGGCGGCAGCTACTTCGTAGAGAAGCTAACCCTCGACATGGAAAATGGCGCCTTCGAGTACTTCGAAAAGCTCGACCAGATGGGCGGGATGGTTAAGGCCATCGAGCGCGGGTACCCTCAGAAAGAAATTGCCGAGGCCAGTTATCAATACCAGCGCGCCGTTGAAGCCAATGAGAAGATCACGGTCGGCGTGAATGATTTCGTCATCGAAGAAGAGTCGCCGAATATTCTGTACATCGGCGAATCGGTCGCGCGGGCTCAGGCGAAAAAACTCAAGGCCCTGCGCGCCCGCCGCTCCAACGAGGAAGTTCAGCGCAGGCTCGATGCCTTGAAGCAAGCCGCCGCGAAGACCCCGACTGCGGGGACGAACGGCAACATTTCCGGCGTTAATACCATGCCCTATATCGTCGATGCCGTCCGCGCCTACGCCACGGTAGGCGAAATCTGTGAAGCTTTGCGGCAGGTCTACGGGACGTACACGGAAGTCAGCGTCATGTGAGTTCTGTTTGAGGTCGCAAATTGCGACCACAAAGATTTGTTCTCGGGTTTGGCAGGCACCCTCGGCAGAGCGCCGCGCGCCCAAGCTTCGGTTTCATCACATTTGACGTGCCCATGGATCACATCCTTGGTTGGCTGCGGCCGCTATGATGTCAGCATGCAAATCCGTTCGCCGAAACCCAAGCGATCAGGGCGCTCATTTGGCATCCAACGAAAAGCGGTTGTGGTCTCGATTGATCTTCGGATCCTGATTCTGCGCCATCACAGGGTGATTCTCGACACCGCTCTGGCGGAACTCTATAACGTGCCTGTAAAGCGCTTGAATGAACAGGCAAAGCGCAACCGCAAGAGATTCCCAGCGGACTTCATGTTCCAGCTCACGCCCAAAGAGAACAAATGTTTGAGGTCGCAATTCGCGACCTCAAACCTTGGCCGTGGCGGCCGACGTTCTCTGCCTTATGCCTTCACCGAACATGGCGCGATCATGGCGGCAACTGTTCTCAACTCAGAACAGGCAGTAGAAATGAGCGTTTTTGTGGTGCGCGCTTTTGTCCGCTTACGTCAGGCGCTGGCCGCAAACAGAGAAGTCGCCGACAGGATCAAGGAACTGGAGGAACACCTGGAGACGCACGACGATACGATCCAGAAAATCCTCAACGCCATCAGGAAGCTGATGAAGTCCCCACCCAGTCGCCGAAAGAGGATTGGATTTGCCCTTCCACCGACGCGGACGGGGTAGTTCCCGCCTAGCCCCCCAACTGCGAATGGTTTTCCCGTGATTTGACCTTCCCCGGGAGTTCGCCGCTTTGAGGTCGCAATTTGCGACCGCAAACAAGGCGGCGTGATGACCGATGTTCTCGTGTTACTTCATGCGATTGCGGTACAGGCTTCCATCCACCTGGCGAACCATGGCCTCGATGTCGAGCGGTACCTGTAAAAATGCGGCGGTTTCTTCAGCGACTACCTTCGGTTCGCGCAGCACGCGATGATAATGCACGCGCGAGACCTGCACGTTCGCTTTGCCCGCCAGCCACTTGTTCACTTCGATCAGATGACGTTGAAAGGCCTCTTCGATCGCGGATGTATTGGTGATCGAATCCGAGGTGCCGCGGCGCCGCAGCATTTCGTCCTGGGACTTCAACACCTCAGGCAGCGGCCGCTGCATGAAGACTACGCGATACTCGTGGTCCGAGGGAAGCGAAAGAATTAGTTGCGAGATCACCTTCACAACCTTGCCTTCGGCCTCCGCAATCAGACTAGGATCTTTCGGAAGCTGTTTGATACGCTCCCACTCGAGGTAGCCCTTGGGATTGTCGGTGTCGGCTTTGCGCTCGCCGTCGGAGAGAACAGGAAGGCCACCAGCATTCAGCATCTGCATCATCAGCGATGTGCCCGAACGTGGTAATCCCGAAACAATGGTGATCATCGGCACCTTTCAACAGACGGAAAATAGCGAAGGCGATTCCTCGCTCCGCCGATTTAGAGTTCCGTACTTGAAATGATAGTGGGTACTGGGTTGTTTTGGGAGAAAGACGAATACCCGACCACTTTCCATCGTGAATCACATTCGGATCAATTCGCCATCTATTCGCCTATGTGCTAAACTTGCCCCCCGTCTGGCGAGGAGCGAGCCGAGGAGCAAACGACGATGCACAAAACGAAGCACCACCTGGCGATCAAGCACTTGAAGAAATCCGACCCGGTGATGGCCGCGATTATCGAGCGCATAGGGCCGTACCGCATGCAGTTTGGCGAGCCCACGTTTCATTCCCTGGCCGAGGCGATCCTCTATCAACAGTTAAATGGCAAAGCGGCGGTGACCATCTTCAATCGCTTCATCGCTCTGGCCGGAGATCCGCTGACGCCAAAGGGCATTCTCAAGCTCAGCGATGCCGAAATGCGCGGTGTCGGTTTGTCGCGACAGAAGACCGCGTATCTGCGCGACCTGGCTGAGAAGACCGCAGCCGGTCTACTCGAGTTCGAACGCTTGCCAGACCTGCCGGACGATGAAGTAATCGCGCATCTCACGCAGGTTAAGGGCATCGGCATATGGACAGCGCACATGTTCCTCATGTTCACGTTGCGGCGCCCGGATATTCTCCCGACGGGCGACTATGGCGTGCAGGCTGCCATCAAGAAACACTACAAGAAGCGGAAGTGGCCGAAGCCTGCCGTGATGGAAAAGATCGCGAAACCATGGACGCCCTATCGCTCGATAGCCTGCTGGTATCTGTGGAAGAGTCTGGATATCAAGACGGTAGAGAAATAAGAAACCAAATCGGCATAGGGGGAGCGGTCGCCCGCCCTCCCCTGCCACACCACCGGACATGCGGGTCCGCATCCGGCGGTTCGGCGGATTAAGCTAAAAGCCGCACGACCATGGGCGGGAGTGCGAGCTCAGCA
>Ga0326728_10011354_pt1 | contig 20393 bp, 7 predicted proteins | sample MB3enrmetagenome_FD_207602 | JGI IMG/M metagenome (GOLD analysis project Ga0326728, IMG submission 207602) | Lab enriched peat soil microbial communities from McLean, Ithaca, NY, United States - MB31MN | ecosystem: Environmental > Terrestrial > Soil > Wetlands > Peat | place: USA: New York... | reverse complement strand
ACTACACCAACCTGCTGGGCCTGGAAACCGGCCTGACGGATTTTTCCCTCCCCACCAACGCCTATGTGCCGGGCGCGATTGCCGACAACCTGACCTCCTTTGGCGGCGATCTGCTGATCAACAGCGGCCAGACGCCCTTGCTGGCCTTTCTGGATGCCGGCGCCGCCATCAGTTACGGCACGGTGGTGGAGCCGTGCAATTACCTGCAAAAGTTTCCGAATCCGCTCGACTGCTTTTACCAGGCCCGCGGCTTCTGCCTGGCCGAGGCCTATTACCAAAGCCTCCAAAACCCTTACCAGGGCATCATGGTCGGCGAACCGTTGTCCGCTCCCTTCGCCCTCCGCGGCCAGGCCCTCTGGGACCAACTCCCCTCCGGCACGGCCGCGCTCTCCGGCCGGACGAACCTTCAGTTGTCCTTCACTGCCGCCGCGGCCAGCCTGCCGCTCAACCAGGTGGATTTATTTGTTGACGGCTCTTGGTTTGCCACCCTCACCAACCTCCCGCCTGCCCCGGGCGACGTGCTCTCCGTCACCCTCAACGGCCTTACCAACGGCTATGTCGTGCCGGCCCAGGCCACCATCGCCGGCGTCGCCTCCGGCCTGGCGGAGGTCCTGAACGAAGCTGCCAACAACACCCTCGTCAGCGCCACGGCCTTTGGCGACCGCATCGAACTGCATTCGCTGAATTCCGCCCTGCCCGGCGACGCCCTTAGCTTGAGCGCCGGCGTCACCAACGGCAACACCGCCCCCGCCGCCTTCCTGACGCCCGCCCTGCCCGTCTTTCTGGACAGCATCGCCACCGGCTACCACAACCTCCTGGTCAGCAACGCCCCCGCCGTGGGCGACTGGCTGCAACTGTCCATCACCGAGACCAACGGCGCCAACTTCACCTTGAGCGTGACCAACACGACCAACGGCGCCACCATCGGCCAGTTTCTCCAGGTTCTGATCAATGCCGTCAACACGCCGGCATTGTGGACCTCTTCCGGCGTCTTGGCTGACGATTTTGACGATGAGTCCTCCTATGGATACGCCGATTTCAATCTCTACGCCCGATCCCCCGGCTGGGCCGCCGCCGCGATTCAGGTGACGTTGACCGCCTCGCCGGACCTCCTGGTTCAGACCCCCGCCACCAACCTTCTGCAGGACAACCTCTCCGACCTGGAGCCGCGCAATCATCTCTACGTGGCCTCGGGCAGCCTCTCCCTCCCGGTCATTTGGACGCTCGACACCACCCTGCTCCCGGACGGCTATCACCAACTGACCGCCGTGGCTTATGAAGGCACGAGCGTGCGCACCCAGACTCAGGTTTCCAGGAATGTGCTCATCCTAAACACGGGCCTCAGCGCCTCTCTCAACACCTTGTTCGGCGGCTCCAATACCGATGTCGGCGCCACTCTCCAGTTCTCCGTCACAGTCAATACGAATAATGTGGGCGCCATCGAATTGTTCAGCACCGGCGGCTCGTTGGGCGCCGTCAGCAACCAGGCCCCCGCGTACTTCTCCGTCCCCGGCGCCAACCTCGGCGTGGGCCTGCACCCCTTCTACGCCGTCGTGACCGGCGCGACCGGCAACCAGTACCGCACCGCCTCTACCTGGATCAACCTGATCGGCCCCGAACCTCCGTTCGCCATCTCAGTAAGCGACCCGCCGCTCACGCTTTCGTGGCCCTGCACGGTCGGCCGCAGCTATGAAGTGCTGATGGCGGCCAATCTCACCGGCCCCTTCCAGGTCGCCGCTTCTTTCATATCCTCCAATTCGCCTGCGGTGTGGGTGGACACCAACGCCGCCGTGACGCAACGCTTCTATTGTGTCCAGTCTTCGTATTGACGCGTCCAGGCGCATCTCAGTTTTTTGCAGATTTCGGCTATCTCCCTCTCCTCCACACACTTGTGGAGGAGAGGGCAGAGAGGAGGCGCTTCTTGGGAACCCCTCTCCCTTTCCCTCTCCCCGCTTGCGCGTGGCGAGGGGATTCAAATCGACACCTTTTTGCCAAAACCCTGCCAAAAACTGATTTGCGCCCTTTGGGCCTCGGCCCCTCCCCGTTGGCGGGGCTGTCCGATCCCCTTCACTGTCTCCATTTTGGGCGGGCCTGGCCGCAAATGAAATCCTCTTTCCAGCCGGCGCCCCGCTCCCTTACTCTCCCGCACATGCGGCGCCGTTGCGAAACCTGAAGAAACCCCTTTACAATGACGCCCAACCCCCAGCACCTGGCCCAGCCCGTCCTGTCGGTCGCTCACACCGGCTTCACCGTGTTGCGGCAGGACTCCACGGCGGAGCAGGCGCTGGTGGACATTCGCAACAGCGGCATCACCAGCGGCATCATCTACTTCTACGTCGTCGATGCCGCCGGCCGCCTCATCGGTGTCCTGCCCACCAAGCGGCTGCTCACCTGCCCCCCCGACACACTCCTCTCCGGGATCATGCTCTCCCACGTCATCGCCATCCCGGACACGGCCACGGTCCTGGACGCTTGCGAGATGTTCGTTCTCTACAAATACCTGGCTTTTCCCGTCGTGGACGCCCAACGCCGCGTCCGCGGCATCGTTGAGGCCGGATTGTTGACGGACGAACTGGCGCTGGCTGGCGAGGAAACGGACGTGCGGTCCAGGTATGACGCCGTGTTCGAGGCCATTGGCCTTCATCTTTCGCAGATGCGGGAAGCCACCCCCTGGCAGGCGCTCCGTTTCCGTTTCCCGTGGCTGCTGGCCACCCTCGGCAGCGGCACGGTCGCCGCCCTGCTCGGCAAGCTCTACGAAGCCACCCTGGCCCGCAGCCTGATCCTGGTGTTCTTCCTTTCCCTCGTCACCGGCTTGGGCGAAAGCGTCAGCATGCAATCGGTCACCCTGACCATCCAGGGGTTGCTCCAGGGCCGGCCTGGCAAGGGGTGGTACTTCCGCATGTTGCGGCGCGAGCTGGCCACGGCCGCCCTGCTGGGCCTGGCCTGCGGCGGCATCGTGGCGGGGTTGGTGGAGATATGGCGCGGACCGGGGCTGGCCCCCCTGGCCGTGGGCGGCAGCATTTTTCTTTCCCTTTGCTCCGCCTGCCTGATGGGACTGAGCATCCCCTCCCTCCTCCACGCCTTGAAGCTCGACCCCAAGATCGCAGCCGGGCCGGTCACGCTGGCCGTGACCGACATTTTCACCTTGACGTTCTATTATAACGTCGGGCGCTGGCTGCTGGGCTGACTCCGCCGCTATTGCTCTATGACCACGAAGACGTTGGTGTTCGCGTGAATCCCTCCGGGCAGCGTGAAGCAGGTATTGGTATTGGTCGCCATGATCGGGCCGCCGATGATTCCCCAGGGTTGCGGCGCAGTCAGGCTGGTATTGGTCAGCACGTTGTAAGAGACGCCGGGCATCGACTGCCAGCACACCACAAAGTTGCTCCCGGTGGCGTCCAGGAACGAGGAAGTGATCGTCAACAATGGGCTTGTGATCGTCACGGTTCCGCTGAAACCCGTCAACGTGTAGTTGCCGGCCGCGGCGCCGCCAAGCGCCAGCGTCCCCGCCGACGTGATCGCTTCCGGCCCAGGACCCGCGCCCGCCAAATTGGCGCTGCCTCCGGCCGGATAGACATTGTCGCCGGCGACCGCGTTGGACACAGACAGAATGCCCGCCGCCGCGGTTGCCGTGCCGTCATAAGCCCGGCTGCCCGTCAGAACGACCGGCAACGGGTTCACGGTCAAGCTGTTGGTGTCGTAGGTGATGTTGTAATCGGCGGCCAGGAACCCGTTGATGCCCGTGGCCAGGCTGGGCGTGATGGTGTAAGGCGAACCGGACACGGGATCCGTCGCCGCGGCGCCGCCGCTGGCGCTCATCGTCACCGCCGTGACGGTTTCCGGCCCCACCAGCGAGCCGATAACGGTGAAGGCGGTCGGGTCCAGGGTGATCGCCGTGCCATAGGTCTTGCTCACCGGGTTGGCCGCGATGCTGAGCGGCGCGCCCGAGACGGTCACCGATCCAGTCGCGTTGGACAGCGTGTAGTTGCCCGCCACCGAGCCACCCAAGGTCAAGCCGGAGAAGTCAGTGATGTTTTCCACCCCCGCACCCGAGCCCGCCAGCGCGGCGCTGCCGGACAACGTCAGGTTCGTGCCGTCGTAATTGGTGGCAATCGTCAAGATCGACGCGTTGGCCGTCGCCGTCCCGTCATACAGGCGGCTGCCGGTCAGTGTCACCGGCAGCGGCGTCACCGTCACCGTGAACGGATAAGAATTGGTGCTGCTGCAGCCCGTGGAACTGGCGTAGAGCGTCACCGTGCCGTTATAGACGTTGGTCCCGACCCCGAGCGGCACGGCCAGCGGGATGGCACCGACGGGCAGGGCGGTCCGCGCCGTATTCGAAAACCCGGCTGTCTGAGCGTTGGAATCATAGATGATGGTATAATTATCCGGCGCGCCTGCCGTCACCGTGTAAGGCAAGCTCGCGTTGGTCGAACTGTAATAGACCAGAATGGGGCTTGGGCCGAGGGTGATCGCCGGCACGGCGCTGATGGTCACCGTGCCCGAACCGCTGTTGGCGCAACCGGTCGTGCCATCGGTCACCGTCACGGTGTAGGTGGTTGTTGAAGCCGGCGACACGGTGATCGATTGTGTGGTCGCGCCCCCCGGACTCCACAGGTAAGCCGGACTGCTCGCGTTATTCGTCGCCGTCAAAGTGGCCGAACCGCCCGCGCACATTGTCGCCGAGTTTACGCTGACCGTCGGCAAGGCGTGGACTGTCACTGTGCCGGAACCGGTGTTGGGGCAACCGGTCGTGCCGTCGGTCACCGTCACGGTGTAGGTGGTTGTTGAAGCCGGCGACACGGTGATCGATTGTGTGCTCGCGCCGCCCGGACTCCACAGGTAAGCCGGACTGCTCGCGTTATTCGTCGCCGTCAAGGTGGCCGAACCGCCCGCGCAGATTGTCGCCGAGTTTACGCTCACCGTCGGCAGGGCATGGACTGTCACCGTGCCGGAACCGGTGTTGGCGCAACCGGTCGTGCCATCGGTCACGGTCACGGTGTAGGTGGTCGTCGAAGCCGGCGAGACGGTGATCGACTGCGTGGTCGCGCCGCCGGGGCTCCACAAGTAAATCGGACCATTGGCGTTATTCGTCGCCTTCAAGGTGGCCGAACCGCCCGCGCAGATTGTCGCCGAATTCACGTTGACCGTCGGCAAGGCAATCACCGTCACCGTCGCGCTGGACTGCGCCGTGTTGAGCGCGGAATCGGTGACCGTGACCGTGTAGGTGGTGGTGCTGGCCGGTGTAGCGGTGGGGTTGGCCACGGTCGAACTGCTCAAGCCCGTGGTTGGACTCCAACTGTAAGTGTAGCCCCCCGCGCCGCCAACGGCCGTCGGGTTGCCGCCGATCGTGACGACGTTGCCGGCGCAGATCACCGCATTGGGGCCCGCGTTGGCGGTGACGACATTCGTGGGGAAGGACAGCACCGTCGCCGAATAAGGCGCGAAGGAATAGCTGATGTTGGTTCCTGACACTGAAAAGTTGGTTGCGGCAACCCCCGTCGGGCCGCTGCCAAGGTCCACGTCGTTGTCCTGCGGTATCCCGTAGGAATAGGCCGTCGCGATGGGCAGGGGGTTGAAGCCGCCCAACGTGATCGTGGCGCTCTGGGTATTGACGGAGCTTTTATTGATGACCAGGACAGTCAGGTTGCTGTTCTGCCGCAACATGGCGTATGCCGCCAGCAGCGAACCGGTGCTGGAGGCGGAAATAACCGTGTCCCCCCCCTGCGCGAAATTCGTCAGCAAGCAGGTGGTGTAATAGGTTGGATAAAGTCCCGGATCCGAGTAAGACCCCATGTCCACGACGCCGAAGTCGCCGTACATACGCCAGCCATAGAGGCTGCTGCTCATGTTGCCGTCGGTTTCCTGGCCGTTGCGCAACGCCCACCAGAAGAGGCCGTTGAACTGCGTTTGCATCAGCGCGCCCAGGCTGTCCAGCTTGTAAAGCCCGTTGACCAGGCTCACGGATTGTTTGCCGGGTTTGGAGGAAACCGAATTGTTTTCCGTGCAGACCAATTCGATGTTGGTGCCATTGGTCCCCAGGTAATCGGAGATCATCCCCCGCAGGTTGGCGGCGTAGTAGGCCCAACTGGTCGTCGCGCCCTCGGCGTTGGCCAGCAACCCCGAGTCTGATTCGCCGCCCGGATTGTAGGGATAATTATGAAAGATGGCAAAATCCGGCCAGATAAAATTCGTCTTGGTACTCGTGTTCGTGCTCAGATTATACAGCTCCCACAGCAACACCGGCGTCCAGCCATAGTTGATGTAGCCCGTCACCGGGTCCTTCGCCGCGTGGTTGTGATTATTGACATAGCCATTGGTGAAAGGCGTCACTACCACGCCCACCTTGGACGTAGGATCCACCGTCTTGATCAATTGGATGTATGATTCGGCCCGGACCGCGTAGGTGTAAGGATCGTGGGCGGGTGAATTGTTGTCCGTTTCCCACGATCCGTAAACCTCGTTGCCCACTTCCCAATACTTGCATCCCAGCGGCGCCGCGACGCCAATGCGCAGAAAATTGTAGCCGTCATCGCCCCCCAACGGCGTGGCCCTGCGAATGTCCGCCCAATAACCCTCCGTCCGCCAGTTGAACCCGTACTGATCGGTGCCCAACACGTAGCCGCTAACGACCGAGCCATTGCAATACGACACCCACGCCGCCGCCTCGTTGGACGTGCCCGAACCATAGTTCAATGTGATCATGCTGACCCCGTTGATATTCGTCAGCACATTGAGGTAGTCGGCGGTGCTGGTTGTCCACTTGGTGCCGCTGTTATTCTCCGCCCAATTGAATGTGTCGGACAGGGACCCGCCGGGGAAACGCAGCGCCTGCACTCCCATGTTCGACACCAACCCGATCGTCTGCGGATTGCTCAGGGAGTTATCCCAGATGGGGGCGTTTAAGCCGAACCACCGCGCGTCCGCGGTGCGGACCGGCTGGTTGGCGTTGACGGTGATCGTGGTCTGCGCGCTGGCGGTAGTGCCGGCCAGCAGTGACACGGCCAGGCTCGTCAGGAGCAATATGGTCTTTTTCATATTATGGGGGATGAGCGCATCCCTATTGTTGTTATTGTTGTATGACTACGTTCACATTGGTCTGCCCGGTAATCCCGCCGGGCAGGGTGTAGCACGTGTTCGTATTGGTCGCCAGAATCGGGCCGGCCAGCACCGTCCAGACCTGCGGCGTGGACAAACCCGTATTGGTCAACACATTGTAATAGACCCCGGGGATCGACTGCCAGCACACCACAAAGTTGGTCCCGGTGGCGTCCAGCGACGAGGAAGTGATCGTAAACGGCAGGAATGGGTTGATAACCGTCACGGTGCCGCTGAGGCCCGTCACCGTGTAGTTGCTGCCCGCGGCGCCCCCCAGCGTCAGCGTCCCCGCGGACGTAATCGCTTCCGGCCCGACACTCGCGCCCGCCAGATTGGCGCTGCCGCCGGCCGGATAGACATTGTCGCCACCAACCGCATTGGACACGGACAGAATGCCCGCCGCCGCGGTTGCCGTGCCGTCATAAGGCCGGCTGCCCGTCAGAACAACCGGCAACGGGTTCACCGTCACCGACCCGCCGGCCCCGGTCAGCGTGTAATTGCCGGCCGCAGTGCCGCCCAAGGTCAGGCCGGAGAAGTCAGTGATGTTTTCCACTCCCGCGCCTGAGCCTGCCAGCGTGGCGCTGCCCGACAACGTCAGGTTCGTGCCGTCGTAATTGGTGGCAATCGTCAAGATCGACGCGTTGGCCGTCGCCGTCCCGTCATAGAGGCGGCTGCCGGCCAGCGTCACCGGCAGCGGCGTCACCGTCACCGTGAACGGATAATTGGTGCTGCTGCAGCCCGTGGAACTGTTGTTGAGCGTCAAGGCGGCGGTGTAGGTGTTGGTCCCGGCCGCGATCGGCACCGTCAGAAGGATCGGGCTGGCGGGCAGGGTGGCCAGCGCCACGTTGGAGAAGCCTGCCGCCTGCGCGTTGGTGTCGTAAGCAACGCTGTATCCGTTCGGACTGCCCGACGTCGCGGTGTAGGCCAGGCTCGCGTTGGTCGAACTGTGATAAGGCAGCGTCGGGTTGGCCCCCAGGGTGATCGTCGGCAAAGCGTTGATGGTCACGGTGCCCGAACCGGTATTGGCGCAACCGGTCGTGCCATCGGTCACCGTCACCGTGTAAGTGGTTGTTGAAGCCGGCGAAACCGTGATTGACTGCGTGGTCGCGCCTCCCGGGCTCCACAGGTAAGCCGGACTGCTCGCGTTGTTCGTCGCCGTCAAAGTGGCCGATCCGCCCGCGCAGATCGACGCCGAGTTCACGCTGACCGTCGGCAAGGCATGGACTGTCACCGTCCCCGAACCGGTGTTGGCGCAACCGGTCGTGCCGTCGGTGACGGTCACGGTGTATGTGGTCGTTGAAGCCGGTGAGATGGTGATCGATTGCGTAGTCGCACCGCCGGGGCTCCATAGGTAGGTGGGACTGCTCGCGTTGTTCGTCGCCGTCAAAGTGGCCGATCCGCCCGCGCACACTGTCGCCGAGTTCACGCTGACCGTCGGCAGGGCATGGACTGTCACCGTCCCGGAACCGGTGTTGGCGCAACCGGTCGTGCCATCGGTCACCGTCACGGTGTATGTGGTCGTTGAAGCCGGTGAGATGGTGATCGATTGCGTGGTCGCGCCGCCGGGGCTCCATAGGTAAGTGGGACTGCTCGCGTTATTCGTCGCCGTCAAAGTGGCCGATCCGCCCGCGCAGATTGTCGCCGAGTTCACGCTGACCGTCGGCAGGGCATGCACCGTCACGGTTACGCTGGACTGCGCCGTGTTCAGCGCGGAATCGGTGACCGTGACCGTGTAGGTCGTCGTGCTGGCGGGCGAGGCCGTGGGATTGGCCACGGTCGCACTGCTCAACCCTGTGCTTGGACTCCAACTGTAGCTGTAGCCCCCCGCGCCGCCGCTGGCCGTCGGGTTGCCGCCGATGGCCGCGCTGCCGCCCGCGCAAATGGTTTGGTTGCTGCCCGCGCTCGCCGTCAGCGCCGACTGCGAAAACGCCAGCACCGTCGCCGAATAGGGAGGGAAGGTGTAGCTGACGTTTGTCCCCGAGACGGAGAAATTTGTCCGGGTGACGCCCGTGGGGCTGCCGCTGTTTTCTACTGCGGTATCCTGGGGTATCCCGTAAAAATAAGCCACACCGTTTGTACCCGGCGTAAACCCGCTCAACGTCACCTGGCCGCTCAGCGTGTTCGTCGGGGTCTTATTGACCACCAGCACCGTCAAGCTGCCGTTGGTCCGCTTGACCGCATACGCTGAGAGCAGCGGATAGGCGCTGGCCGCGGTCAGCACCGTGTCCCCCGTTTGCGCGAAATTTGTCGCCAGCACCGTCGTGTAATACGTCGGGTAGAGATACGGGTCGGCGTACTCGCCTATGTCCACTACACCATAGTCGCCGTACTCACGCCAGCCATACAAATAGCTGCTGTCATTGCCGGTATCCTGCCCGTTGCGCAACGCCCACCAGAAAAGGCCGTTAAATTCCGTCTGCATCAAGGCAGCCAGGCTGTCGATCTTGTACAGACCGCCGACCAGGCTCACCGATTGCTTGCCAGGACTGGAGGAAACCGAATTGTTCTCCGTGCAAACCAATTCAATGTTCGTGCCAATAGCGCTCCCCATGTAATCGGAGATCATCCCCCGCAGGTTCGCCGCGTAGAAGGCCCAGCCTGACGCCGGCCCCGAGGAAACCAGCAACCCCACATCGAATTCGCCGCCGGGGTTGAAAATGTAATTATGGAAGATGGCAAAGTCCGGCGTCTCTCCCAGGTTTTTTAAAGTCGCCAGCAGCACCGGCGTCCAGCCGTAGTTGGTGTAACCCGTCACCGGGTCAACCGCCGGGTGGTTGTAGTTGTTGCTGTAGCCGTTGGTGAAAGGCGTCACCACCACCCCGACTTTCACCGTTGGATCAACCGCTTTGATCAGGTCAATGTATCCCTTGGCCCGCACCGCGTAGGTGTAGGGATCGTGCGGCACCGAGTTGTTGTCGGTTTCCCACGAGCCGTAAAGCTCGTTGCCCACCTCCCAATACTTGAATCCCAGCGGCGCCGACCGCCCGATGCGCAGGTAGTTTGAGCCGTCGTCGTGGGCCAGCGGCGTGGCCGCGCGCAAGTTGGCCCAGTACCCCGCCGTCCGCCAGTTGGAACCATATTGATCCACCCCCAAATTCACCGTGTTGGTCGTGGCGGCATTGCAATACGCCACCCACGCCGCCGCTTCATTCGATGTGCCCGTCCCATAGTTCAATGTGATCATGGTTTTCGCGTTCATGTTGGTAATCACTTGAATGTAACCGGCCAGGCTCGTGGTCCACGTCCAATTGTTCACGTCCTGCCGGTTGTAGGGCCAGTGGTAATCATCGGAGTCGGAACCCCCGGGGAAACGCAAGGATTGAATGCCCATGTTGGTCAGCAACGCAATCGTCCCCGTTGTATCCACATCGTTGTCCCAGATGGTCGCGTTCAAGGCGAACCAGCGCGCGTCCGCCGTCCGGATGGGCTCGTTGGCGTTCACCGTGATCGCCGTCGTCGCCGGCGGCGTGAGGATGTTGAGTTGGATGTTGTCCAGGTAAAACACAGGCTCACCGGTTCCGACGGAGTCCTGGATGACGATTCCGGTGAAGTTACCGATGTTCGACACACCCAGGCTCGAAAGCGGCACCGTGTACTGCGTCCATGTCCCGGCTGTGGGAGTGCTTAACGCGTAGTAAACGCCCCTCCCTGTGTTTCGAGTGCCATTGGTGTCCACCACCGCGTAGATCTGCAGGTGCTGCCCGCCGCTGCCGCCGCCATTGAGCCAGAAACTGACGCTGCCGTAGGGCGAAGTGTTCAAGTCCGCGCCATTCACGATTTGAATTCCCTGGTAGCCGCTGCCCATCGTCACGCTGATGGAATACGTGCAACCGGTATAGACCGGTGAAGTATTGGAATAATTGATCGTCGCCCAGCCCCAGTCTTGGAAACCGTTTCCCAGCACGTTGGAATAAATGATCGTTTGTCCCCGGGCCGTATTCAAGGCCAGGAGCGACACGAACAGGCACAAATAGAGCGCGAAGAGTTTGCGCATAAATCTTAAGCGGGGTTGTTGCGGCTGGTTTCCATGGTAATCAAAAAGCGCCGTTCAATCATCTCTGTTGATTGCTGAAGGCGCCTCAGACATGACTTTAATTCGTTGTACCAGAAAACATTACACGAAACCGGTGTTCTTGCAACAACAAAGGCCCCCGGCGGCGATGGTATAAGCAGCCCTGAAACCGGAGTTTCAGCCAGGAACCGTCACAGCCAACCCAAACCGCCCTCCTCGCCATCCACTCCCGCCCCAGCCGCCGCCAGTTACACCGCCGCGGCCACCAAGTCCCCGACCTGCGCGGTGGTGAACCCCATCCGGCCCGCCGCCAGGCTCTTGATCTTCTCCCGGGTCACCTGGATCACGGCCTTTTCAATGGCTTGGGCGGCCGGCTGTTCGCCCAGAAAATCCAGCATCATCTGCCCGGCGCAAATCGCCGCCAGCGGATTGATCACGCCCTGCCCGGTGTACTTGGGCGCGCTGCCGCCGATGGGCTCGAACATGCTGGCCCCTTGCGGGTTGATGTTGCCGCCCGCCGCGATGCCCATGCCCCCCTGAATCATGGCCCCCAAATCCGTGATGATGTCCCCAAACATGTTGTCCGTCACGATCACGTCGAACCATTCCGGGTTCTTCACCAGCCACATCGTGGTCGCGTCCACGTGCGCGTAGTCCCGCTTCACGCCGGGGAAATCCTTCTGCCCGATTTCGTGGAAGGCCCGATCCCACAGGTCGAAGGCGTAGGTCAGCACATTGGTCTTGCCGCACAGGGTCAGTTGCGATTTTTTGCCCGCCGCCGCGTCCCCGGCTTTCAATCCCCTCCAGGCCTCGCCCCCGCGCCGCTTCTGCGCCAGGGCAAAGGCAAACCGCACGCACCGCTCCACGCCGCGCCGCGTGTTGACGCTCTCCTGAATGGCAATCTCGTGGGGCGTCCCCTTGAAGACAAACCCGCCCGACCCCGTGTACAGCCCCTCGTTGTTCTCGCGCACCACCACGAAGTCAATGTCCTCCGCCTTCTTGTCCTTGAGCGGGCAAAAGCGCTCGTCGTAAAGCTTGACCGGCCGCAGATTGATGTATTGCTCCAGCTCAAAACGCAGGCGCAGCAGGATGCCCTTCTCCAGTATTCCCGGCTTGACCTCCGGATGGCCTATCGCCCCCAGCAATATCGCCGGGAACCGGCGCAATTCCGCCAGCACGCTGTCCGGCAGTGTCTCCCGGGTGCGCAGGTAACGCGCCCCTCCCAGGTCGTAGGCGGTGTAATTCAATTTCAGCCCGAATCGGGCGCCGGCCGCGTCCAGCACCTTGATGGCTTCGCCAATGACTTCCGGCCCAGTGCCGTCCCCGGCAATGACTGCAATATCGTAACTTTTCATCTCTGCCCCGCCATCGGGGCGGGAGGCCGATGCTAGCCATTCCGCGCCGCCTGGCAATTCAAATCGCGCCAATTCGCGCCTCCCGGGCGCATCTCAGTTCTTTGCAGATTTCGGCTCTCTCCCTCTCCTCCACACACTTGTGGAGGAGAGCGACGGGGAGAGATTTCGCCGAAAAAGAAATTCACGCATTGAACCCATGAACCTGGGCCATGCGCGTTGTTCCATCTCCCTCTCCTCCACATACTTGTGGAGGAGAGGGCTGGGGAGAGGAGGCTGCTTTTTCGATGGGGGGTTCATGGAGAAGAGGCCCTTTTTCGATTCCCTTCTCCCTTTCCCTCTCCAGCGTCCGCGGGGAAGGGGGACGAAAGTCCCGCTTTGTCACTGTTCTCGCAAGAATTTGAAAGGCGCTCGCGCCTCCCCGCGGCGCGCTTCATTTCCGCCTGGCCCACGTCATGGGAATCTCCTTCCGCCCCGTGGCCAGGACGGTCCCCTTCTCATCCAACACTTGGATCTCGAGCGTGTCCGCCTTGAAAACGTCCGGCGAATTCGCCTCCGGCAGCGCCGCGATCTTCACCAGTTGCATGCCGGGGCCGGAGCGGAGGGCCACGTCATTGCTGGCGAACCAGCCCGCCGTGGCCGGATTAGACGAGTCGAACACCCGCAGGTGCAGCCGGCCCCCCTGCGCCGCCAGATTATATTTGACTATGACGTAGCCGCCGAACAGGTCGTTCTGTTTGAAGCTCTCGATCTGCACCGTGCTCCGCGGCGCGGCGGCCGCGCCCGGGCCGGCCGCGGCCGCTCCCGGCACGTGCCAGAGCAGGAACAGGGCGCCTTGAAAGATGTAGGACTTTGCCCCGGCGGCATCCACCACGTAGATCCAGATCTTGTCCGTGGGCAACGTGGCCCGTCCGGTCGCCGCCGCCGCCGGCCCCAACTTGACCGGGAAAAGGATGGAACCCTGGCTGCTCCGCCCCAGGTCCACGACCGGGCTGGCGAAATATCCCGAAACGGACGGATCCCCGGTGCTGGCCATATCGACTCCCATCTTGAGCCGCCCATCTTCCTTGGCGAAATCATAATCGACACTGATGGTCATTTCAGTCCGGTCCAGGCTGCGCCTGAAGATATCCACGTTGCTGACTTTGGTGCGGTAATTTGAGGCCAGAACGAAGGCTGGCGATGTCGCGGTCGGTGGCGCCTGCAATACGGGGGCTTTGGCTGTAGCCCGGGCTTGGGCCTCCGCTTCCGCCGCCAATCTCTCCTGCTCGGCTTTAAGGCGAGCCTCCTCGCGGGCCTTGGCTTCGGCTTCTGCTTTGGCCTTGGCTTCAGCGACCTGTCTTTCCTGTTCAGCTTTGAGGCGGGCTTCTTCGCGGGCCTTGGCTTCGGCTTCCGCCTTGGCCTTGGCTTCTGCGACCTGTCTCTCCTGCTCCGCTTTGAGGCGGGCTTCTTCGCGGGCCTTGGCTTCGGCTTCCGCTTTGGCCTTGGCTTCAGCGACCCGTCTCTCCTGTTCAGCTTTGAGGCGAGCCTCCTCGCGGGCTTTGGCTTCAGCTTCCGCTTTGGCCTTTGCTTCAGCGACCTGTCTCTCCTGCTCCGCTTTGAGGCGGGCTTCCTCACGGGCCTTGGCTTCGGCTTCCGCCTTGGCCTTGGCTTCAGCGACCCGTCTCTCCTGTTCGGCTTTGAGGCGGGCCTCTTCGCGGGCTTTGGCTTCAGCTTCCGCTTTGGCCTTGGCTTCAGCGACCTGCCTTTCCTGTTCGGCTTTGAGGCGAGCTTCTTCGCGGGCCTTGGCTTCGGCTGCCGCTTTGGCCTTGGCCTCTGCGACCTGCCTTTCCTGCTCGGCTTTGAGGCGGGCTTCCTCGCGGGCTTGGGCTTCAGCTTCCGCTTTGACCTTGCCTTCAGCGACCTGTCTCTCCTGCTCCGCTTTGAGGCGGGCTTCCTCACGGGCCTTGGCTTCGGCGGCTGCCTTGGCCTTGGCTTCTGCGACCTGTCTCTCCTGCTCCGCTTTGAGGCGGGCTTCTTCGCGGGCCTTGGCTTCGGCTGCCGCCTTGGCCTTGGCCTCTGCGACCTGTCTCTCCTGCTCCGCTTTGAGGCGGGCTTCTTCACGGGCCTTGGCTTCGGCTGCCGCCTTGGCCTTGGCTTCTGCGACCTGTCTCTCCTGCTCCGCTTTGAGGCGGGCTTCTTCACGGGCTTTGGCTTCGGCTGCCGCCTTGGCCTTGGCTTCTGCGACCTGTCTCTCCTGCTCCGCTTTGAGGCGGGCTTCTTCGCGGGCCTTGGCTTCGGCTGCCGCCTTGGCCTTGGCCTCTGCGGCCTGCCTTTCCTGCTCCGCTTTGAGGCGGGCTTCCTCGCGGGCTTTGGCTTCGGCTGCCGCCTTGGCCTTGGCCTCTGCGGCCAGTCTCTCCTTTTCGGCTTCGAGGCGAGCTTCCTCACGGGCCTTGGCTTCGGCTGCCGCTTTAGCTTTGGCTTCGGCCTTGGCCTCTGCGACCCGTTTTTCCTGCTCGGCTTTGAGGCGGGCTTCTTCACGGGCTTTGGCTTCGGCTGCCGCTTTGGCCTTGGCCTCTGCGGCCAGTCTCTCCTTCTCGGCCTTTACGCGAGCCTCTTCGCGGACCTTGGCCTCGGCCTCCAATTTCGCCTTCTCTTCCTCGATGCGTTTGGCCTCAGCCTCCTCCCTCATGCGCGCTTCCTCGGCCGTCTCGACTGCTTGGCCGCCGGCCCCGCCCCATTTAATGGTACGGGTAAAACCATTTTGCGCGATCACGCCGCCCCCGCTTTCGGTCAGCATCATGATCCGAATCCGGTCCGTGGTCAGCTCCTTGGGCGCGCCCGGTTCGTCGTTGAAAAACTTGACCTTGATGGATATGGTCCCGCGCCCCATCGGGATGGCCACCGGGTCCGCCCCGAACCAACTGGAGATTTTCTGCTGGTCTTTTCTGGCAATGACCGGCAGCAGCCGCGCCGAGGCCCCGCTGGCCCCGTCGTAGGAATAGTCCAGGGTCAACGTCACTTCCGTGCCGTCGGCCGATTGGCTGCGGACGCGGACGTTCTTGATCTCATTGCCGCCGAACGTTTGCTGCCCAAACGGCGACTGGTTTTGCGTCGGGGTCACCACCTGCGCCTGGAGACAGACCACGCCCAGTTGCAGCGCCAATAACCCAATATGCCGGCCTCTAAGCGAGTTCATGACCGATCGGTTGATATGACCCGCCGAGTATAGACACCCGCCCCGCCTTGTCAAACTGCCACTGGCGCGAAAAGGGGCGCAAGGGTTCTCTTCCTAATCCTAATCCTTCTAAGAAACATGATTGTAACCTGTTGGTAATCAACGACCTGATTTTTGCAAATTTACCTAAATCCAGGCGCCCGAATCGCTCCAGTTTCTTAAAAAATGAGCCTCCTGGGCAGGAGGTGTGGGCTAATCTCCTCTTCGACATTGGATGAAAGATTACGACTACGATTAAGATTACGATTAGGAGCAGGAGCAGGAAGAGGGGTTGCTTTTCCCCACCTCCCTGCTTCATCATGGGCTTACTCCGATGCTGCCGGACTTGATCGAAATCGCGCCTTTGTCCGAGACGGTTTCCGCCAAAATTGCGGTGCCGGGCTCCAAGAGCATCACCAACCGCGCCCTCATCCTTGCCGCCCTGGCCGACGGCCCAACCACCTTGCGCGGCGCGCTGTGGAGCGACGACACCCGGATCATGACCGCCGCTCTGCAAAGGCTCGGATTCGACATCACCGTTGCGCCGGACGAGGCGGAAATTTGCAATCGAACCATCCGCGTCCGCGGGCAGGGCGGCAGAATTGCCCGCGGCGGCCTGCCGGGCAAACCGCTGGATTTGTTTGTCGGCAACGCCGGCACCGCCACCCGGTTCCTCGCGGCGCTGGTTTGTTTGGGCGACGGCGTTTATCGGCTCCACGGCACGGACCGCATGCACCAGAGGCCGCAAGCCGCCCTCTTCCAGGCCCTGCGCCAACTGGGCTACCGCATCGAATCCGCCAACGACCGGCTGCCGGCGGACATCACCGGCGAGGGACCGCGCGAGGCGGCTTGCCAGGTGTCAATAGGAGACAGCTCGCAATTCGCCTCCGCCTTGCTGCTGTGCGCCCGGGCGGGCCGATGGCAGCCGAAACTGGCGGGAGATGCGGCTGAGGAAGCCGCTTACGTGGCCATGACCCGCCGGCTGCTCGAGGCTTTTCCCCGACAGGGCGGGGAGTTTCAAATCGAGGCCGACGCCTCCAGCGCCAGCTACTTCTGCGCCGCCAATTGGCTGCTGCACTGCCGCATCGAGATCATGGAATTCCCGGCCACGGATTGGCAGATCGACGCCGCGTTCCCAAAGTATCTGCCCTTGCCGCCCAGCATCTCCCGGCGCAACCAGCTTGGCGACAGCATCATGACGGCGGCCATCGTGGCCCCCTTTGCCAATAGCCCGACGGAATTTACCGACTTGGAGCGGCTGCGGGTGCAGGAGTGCGAGCGGGTGGCGGCGCTGCGCACGGAGCTGGGCCGGTGCGGCGCAAAAGTTGTCGAGCAAGGCCAGACCTTGACTGTCTTCCCCTCGGCGGGCGCGATGCGCGGGGCGGAGATTGAGACCTACGACGACCATCGCATGGCCATGTGCTTTGCCATCCTGGGCTTGAAAATCCCCGGCATCAAACTTAAGAATCCCGCATGCGCCAGGAAAACATTCCCCGACTTTTTTCAAAAGCTGGCCGCGCCGCCCCCGGCAGGCTTGGGCGCCGCCATCCTGGACGCGCGGACGGGCCGGCGCCTGGCCGTGGAGGATTTGTTTGCCGGCCAGTGAACATGATGAAGCCTTTACACGAACCCCTCTCCCTGCCCATTCCCCGCTTTGCGGGGAGAGATTTCCCCCGAAACCATTCGCGCATTGAACCCATGAACCCGTGCGCGTCGTTCCATCTCCCTCTCCTCCACAAGTATGTGGAGGAGAGGGTTGGGGAGAGGAGGCTGCTTTTTCGATGGGAGGTTCATGGGGAGGAGGTTCTTGTTTCGGTGGAGGGTCCATGGGGAGGGTGGCCGCAGGCCGGGAGAGGGGATCATTGTACAACGTGAACCCCCCCATCGTCATCGCCATTGACGGCGCCAGCGCCAGCGGCAAAAGCACCAATGCCAGGATCGTGGCGCGGGCGCTGGGTTTCATCCACGTCGATACGGGCGCGATGTACCGCACGCTGGCCTGGTATTGCCTGAAAAAGGGCGTCGATGTGCATGATGCCCAGGCGGTCACGGCGCTGTGCCGCCGGTGGAACGCCACGCTGGAATGCGTCGGCGGGGAAGCGCGCCTGCTGGTTAATGGCGCCGATCCGGGCGCGGAAATCCGCACCGTCCAAGTCAGCCAAGCCACGCCGGTGGTGGCGGCGGTGCCGGAGGTGCGGGAGTGGATGATGCAGACCCAACGCCGATGCCTGCAATTTGGCAGCCTGGTCATGGATGGGCGCGACATTGGCACGCACATCTTCCCCGAAACACCGTTCAAGTTTTATCTCGACGCCAGCCCGGGCGAGCGGGCCAAACGCCGGGCCGCCGAAGGCATCGCCGAAGACATCGCCGCCCGCGACGAGCGCGACGTCCGGCGGGCGGCCGCGCCGCTGCAGATCGCCCCCGACGCGATTGTCATTAACAACTCACATTTGACGTCGAACCAGACCAGCGCCCTGATCCTGGAACGGGTCAGACAGGATTCTCAGACGACAAGTCTCGCTTCTCAATAAGGATTGATCTGCCCGCCTTCACTTGGGCGCAAATCAGGTTTTCTGCAACTTGTGTGAATGTTCAAGCACATAGGTAACACTTTTTCTGGCCTGGGTTTGGTTGTCGGAGGCGCTCCCAAACGGCGTACTGCCGCCGCCAACCGATCCCTCGCCCCTCCCAGGGCGCGGTTGGCGGCGTAGCAGCCGGGGCGTGTGCAGAATTCAGTTTTCCAGAAGCAGGAGGCGGAAAAACTTCGCGGAGTCCGCACCAACGGAAATTGTGTTGGTCAACACGCCGCCGTTGCCGGTGAAGGGCGCGCCTTCGTTCACCCAGCTCCCGGCGGACAGATTTGTGCTGGACTGGATCTGGTAGTTTAGATCGGCAACCGTGGGCCACGAGAGTGTCAGGCTTGCGCCATGGAGGCTGCTGCTGAACACGGGAGGGGTGAACTGGATGTTAAAGGTGCCATGGTAGGCCGATGACATCTCCTGCCCGAAGAGGTTCGCAACGTTCGGACCCACCGTGAGAGAATAGCCGCCGTTGGCCGTCTGCGTCGGAAACCCGATGTGCCACGTTGAACCACCACCGCTGGTCAGCGTCATCTGGCTGGCGGGAACGGAACCGCAAGGCGTCGTCAGCACCAGGTCGGTGTTGGTGAAGGTGCCTGGATCAACCGGCTGGTTGAAAGTCACGTCCACATTGCTCACGAAGCGGTCGAGTTGACCGCTGGGCGATTGCGCGATGACCATTGGCGGGACGTTGGTGGAAGTGTAGTAGCTGCCAGTGCCGCCAGACGTGTAGCCCGTGCCGCCGTTCATGGCGATGATGGGAGGCTGGACTCCCGAAATGGTTCCGTAGATGGCGATGCGTCCGCCACCGCCGCCGCCGCCCCCGCTGCTGATCGCGGTGCCGCCCTGCGCGGAAATCAAGCCGCCGCCTGCCAACGTGCCGGCACTGATTTGGATGCTCCCGCCCGCGCCGCCACCGCCAGACCAACTGGGCGATATGCCGTCCGCAACAATCATACCATCCACTTGCAACGTGCCCGCGACGGCCAGGCAAATGGCGCCTCCCCCCGCGCCACCTCCCGCGTCGTAGCCATTACCGCCGCCACTGCCCCACAAGCTTGGCGTCAGCATGGAGTCATACACGCCACCGCCGACGCCGCCCCAGAGGGAAGAGCCGCCCGTTCCACCGTGCCCGGCGCCGCTGCCGCAACCGTCGGGTAAATACTCCATGCCTGCGCCCGGACCGGCACCTGCGGCATAACCCAGGCCGCTCACATCAATCCGCGTGCCTGCCGGGACCGCCAGATTGCCGAGAACCGTGAGTGTGAGGTTGGATTGCCCGGTCGCGCAGGAGAGGAGGCTGTTGTTGGTGAGCACGAGATTCATGAACGTCAGCGGGGCGTCAGGCTCGACGATGGCGGCGCCGGAAATGGTGAGGTCAAAGACAATACCCGCCGGCCAAAAACCGCTGTCCAGTCCGGTCACACCGGCATTGGTGCCGTTGTTCACGAGGACCTGGCCATAAGCGTCCGCTGCCAACTTGGTGTAAATGGTGCCCGCGCCGCCATTTTGATAGCCCAGCCCACCGGCGGCAGTGATGGTTCCACCAAATGTCTTCTGTGTGAGGTAAAGCGCAATGCGCCCGCCACCGCCCCCGCCTCCGCCGCTGATCGCGCTGGCGCCCTGCGCGGAAATCGAGCCGCCGCCAGCCAACGTGCCGGCACTGATTTGGATGCTTCCGCCCGCGCCGCCACCGGCAATATTACCGGCCGACATGCCGTCCGCAGCGATTACGCCATCCAACTGCAACGTGCCCGCGACGGCAAGGCAAATGGCGCCTCCCCCCGCGCCGCCAGCCGATTCGTCGCTAGCACCACCGCCACTGCCCCACAAGCTGGGCGTGAGCACGGAGTCATACACGCCACCGACTGCGCCGCCGCCACCGGGAAGGCCGCCCGTTCCACCGTGCCCGGCACCGCTGCCGCTCCAGCCGGAATACTCCGTGCCTGCGCCCGGACCGGCACCTGCGGCATAACCCAGGCCGCTCACGTCAATCCGCGTGCCTGCCGGGACCGCCAGATTGCCTAGAACCGTGAGTGTGAGGTTGGATTGCCCGGTCGCGCAGGAGAGGAGGCTGTTGTTGGTGAGCACGAGATTCATGAACGTCAGCGGGGCGTCAGGCTCGACGATGGCGGCGCCGGAAATGGTGAGGT
>Ga0326728_10011351_pt1 | contig 20396 bp, 9 predicted proteins | sample MB3enrmetagenome_FD_207602 | JGI IMG/M metagenome (GOLD analysis project Ga0326728, IMG submission 207602) | Lab enriched peat soil microbial communities from McLean, Ithaca, NY, United States - MB31MN | ecosystem: Environmental > Terrestrial > Soil > Wetlands > Peat | place: USA: New York... | reverse complement strand
CTGTAGCGGGGGGGTGGGGGGGTACAGAATCCCAATCAGTTCAGCCGTGCGCTGCCCTCCTTCGCTCCGGCTGGCCGCTCCAATTTGGTGCCAAAGAAGGCTTTTAATGAAACTCTATTCCACTGAAAACGTTGAGGAACCGCCCTCTCCTCCACAAGTGTCTGGAGGAGAGGAAGATAGCCGAAAACCTGCCTGACATGCGGCCCCTGTCAATGGTTTTGACGACAAGACAGGTGACACGGTTGGTGATAGTGTGGTCCCGAATGGCACATCTTAACTTAACTCAACTCAACAACTAACAAATATTTCTATGAAAAAACTTGTATTGTTCTCGGCAGGAATGCTGGCGGTTACGTTGTTAAGCGCCCATGCGCAAAACACACTATTGTACGGCACTTCTAATGATTGGCAGGCATTTGACAATAATGGCAATAGCGCCGGTTACACAGTTCAAGCGGTGGGCAATTTTAGCTATGGCAACATAACGGTCAACGGCCTTGGCGACACCAACGCCAGCGCTGTCGGCGCCACAGGCATTGCGGGCGCGCTCCAAGTCAGTCCCGCTGTACCTTCTGGCTGGCCCCCCCCCAACTATAGCTTTGCAGGAGTAGTAGCCGCTTTGGGAGGACAATCAACGGCGTTTTTTCAAGCAATAGATGGACAGCTTGGGTCAACAGGCTCGCTGGTAAGCCAGTCGGGTACGATGATAGTGGATTTCACAATGCCGGACCACAGCAATGGCGGCACGCATTTCACGATGGCCATTTTCCTTAACTACGCCGGCGGATGGGGTTGGACGGATGCGACTTCCCAAAGAGATTTAGGACCCGTGAGTACCCCGTCTGGAACACAGGAAATGTATGAGGCGGTCATTCCCTACAACTTGGCCGCGTGTACTCTATATTACTGGGAGATAGGCCCCTTTGCAGACACCGATTACCAGGGGGTAAATCCGTGGTATATAACAAGCTGGTCAGTGGTTCCCATTCCCCCCTCAATAATTCCAGCGCCCGTTTACTCGCTGTTCTGCACTTCGAATGACTTTGCGCTGCCGACTGGTGATAGCAGCTTTTTGGTACAGGCAGACGGCACGTGGAGCGAGACTAACGACTTCGTCACCAATGGCTTGGGCAACACCTCCTCTCCCGGCGGCGCCGGCCTCGTCGGCTCACTGTTGGTCACTTGGAACCCCAATATCGGGACTAACTCCATTTGGGGTCCAATAGTGGACCTCCCCAACGAAAACGGCAATTGGGAATTCCTGAATGCCATTGACCCCGGCTGGAATTGGGGAGATTTGCTTCCTGCCTACGGGAACGTTTATATAGATTTTACTTATCCGGATACCACCGGGGGCGGAAGCTATTTCCAACTGGGCATAAGTTTTTCATACCCCAACAGTTGGAACGAATGGTCGCCCTTTTTCTCGAGTAAGACTGAAGACCTGGGTTATCAGGATCTAAATGGGGATGAACTTACCAGGGCCACGATCCCCTACGCCATCCCCACCGACAGCGGCACCTATCCCTGGCAATTCTCGCCCTACATCTTTGCCAATTCCGATTACCATCCCGCGAATCCGTTCCACATAGCTAACATCACTGTCAGCTCCGCCCCGGCGCCGGCTATCACCAGCATCAGTCCGCACGGCACAAGCTTGGTCATCAGCGGCACAGGCGGTTTGACGGGCGATTCGTACACTGTGTTCACGACCACGAATCTTGCGCTGCCGTTCTCCCAGTGGACGGTAGTAGGAACGGCGGGGGCCCCATTTAACGGACCGACATTCAGCGTTACAAACACTGTTCCGGCCGGCCCGGCGACCTTTTATGAGGTCATGGCGGCGCCATAAGACAGACGATGCAATAGCCGAGGAATATGGCAATTACCTCGTTTTAGGTGATGACGGGATCACTTACCCTGCGGCAAGCAAGCGGCAGGGTGAGTTTTTCGGTCAATGCTTCAGCAATAGTCAATTTAACGCTATGAGCAACAAGTCAGATGGGAAAGTCCTGGTGACCTCCACGAAAGGATCGGGCGACGAAGCTTTTACATTGATTGAACTGCTCGTAGTCATTGCGATCATTGCGATTTTAGCAGCCCTGTTGCTGCCGGCTCTGAGCATGGCAAAGCAACAATCTCAAGGCATCAGTTGTGTCAGCAACCTCAAACAATTGGGTGTGGGTTGGAACATGTATCTTGGCGAAAACAAAGACGTGCTTCCTGTCAACGGCAACACCGGCTACCAGCCTGGCGGTAATCAAAACGGGCCGACCCCCGGCGATGACCCGCAGTGGTGTCCGGGCCTGGTGGATGGCGATATGCCTGGGTATAATCCGGGCGTGTCGCCGGCGGGCCAGCAAACGAATGTCTTGTGGGTCAAAGCAGGCCAGATATATCCTGATGTGGGCAGTCCGAGCGTCTATCGGTGCCCGGCCGACCGCAGTACCTATCAGCATAACGACGTTTACCCGATGGGAGGCGGCGGGCTGCCCCGGGTTCGCAGCATGTCCATGAACGCCTGGCTTGGTCCGTGGCCAGGTTCCGCTCAACAATGCGGTATGGGCCCGCCTTATGTCATCTTTAACAAGACGGGTGATTTGGGCATTGCAGGCGCCTCAAAGATTTTTTTGATGGTGGATGAGAATCCGTACGGCATCAACGACGCCTTTTTTATAGATACTCCGAACGACACTGGCTGGGGGGATCGCCCGGCTTCCTACCACGGCAAAGCAGGAGGCATTTCCTTCTGTGACGGGCACGCCATCATTAGGCAATGGAGTGATCCGGTGCTTTTGACGAACACTGAACCTTCCACGGGCCAGTTGTACGGCACACTCACGCCGGATTTGATTTGGTTCCGTGCCTTCACCACCGTCAGCAACGTTTCGAATTAGCCTTGCTGCATGCTTATTGGTTTCCTCCGGTGACAGTGGATTGTATGCACGAATATGGGAGTTCTCATATCAGCCTCCTTTCATTGCCCCGGGGATGCGTCCCTGTAGTAGAAATTGATGACTATACGGTCTTTGATCCCGGCGTAATATAGTGCCAATGAAGCAGAAGTCCCGCGCAACCAGACTGTCCTCTGGCGTCAAAATCTGCGGCAGGAACGCCCGTCCGGCAATGTCCGGAAGCTGGCGGGACATGTCAACCGCAACGAATCAGACTCTGGGAGGCCAATTATGAACTCTGAATGCTTCAATTCGCAAGATTTCTCCACAAGCCAACAAGATTTAGATGCCATCAACTCCTTGAACACCGAGTCATTGGGCGACGCCCTGGCTGCCTGCTGCTTTAAAGAAAATTGTCCGTCAAAGGATCTCGAATCCGCGGTTCTCAGGGAAGCCATTGACCGCTCGCAACTCCCAATCGCCTGGCACTTTCGCCGCTGCTGGAGCCGTTTAGTGAAACGCTTGTGAAACCACCACTTTCGTTGCTGCCGGCGTCCAGCCTGAGAATGGTTTTATCCGGTGCAAATCTTGGCCCGGGTCAGCATATTTTTTGTCCAGGGGCAGAACATAATGTCATGATATTATGCTGAACAACATGAAAACGCCAACCAGCCCATCGAAAGCACTCTACGGCTTGCGCAATCCACGCCACGCACGGCGGCCTCCACCAGCCAGATGGGACGCCTCGAGACGGAGGTGTTGATGCAGCCGGCAGAAAAAGGGATTGGGAGTCAAAGGCATCGGAACACCCCCCTGTGCCAGAGAAAAACCGAGGGTGGACTGGAAAAAAGATTTGCAAACCTCTGGCGGGAGAAGAAAATCACGAAAAAGCCCCACGCTGGTCGCGGGCAAGAATTCGAGTGGAGGAAACATGGCACTGGGCCTGTTATTTTGCATCCCGCTGGCGAATTATCCACTGATTGGCGGCGCAAACGTTTGCAGTGTCGCCGAATTTATTGCAATTTGAATTTGAAAATGAAAATTATTCCAGTTAACTGCACTCTTATTGCCGGCATGTGCGCCGCGTTGTGCGTCACACCGCTTGCCGCTGCCGATTCGCCGCGCGAACATCTTTCGCTCGACGCGGGCTGGAAGTTCCATCTCGGTGACGACTGGCCCGGCGCGCTGCATCTGGACAAGGCCGGCGCGAGCACCGGTCCCGCCTCGGACAAATCGTTCAGCGACGCGGCGTGGCGCACGGTCAATTTGCCGCACGACTGGGCGATTGAACTGCCGTTCGATAAAACCGCCGACATGAACCACGGCTTCAAGGCGTTCGGCCCGGGCTTTTTGACCAACAGCATCGGCTGGTATCGCCGCACATTTGAGTTGCCGAAGGAAGACAATGGCAAACGCATCTGGCTGACGTTCGACGGCGTGATGCGCGACGCGACGGTCTGGGTCAACGGCTGGCTCGTGCGACGGCACGAGGGCGGCTACTATCCCTTCCGCGAGGACATCACGGACGCGGTGAAGTTCGGCGACAGGAACCTCATTGCCGTTCGCGTGGACGCGAGCAAGTTCGAGGGCTGGTTTTACGAAGGCGCGGGCATCTATCGCCACGCCTGGCTGGACAAGACCGTGCCGGTGGCCATCGCCCCGGATGGAGTTTTTGTTTATTCGCAATTCAAGAATAAAGTTCCGGCAGACAAGGCAGAGATCAAGGTCGAAGTCAGCGTGCTGAACACCCTCACCAACGCCGTTAGGGCGATGGTGAGCTGCAAAATCATTTCTCCTGAAGGCAGATCGCTGGCCAGCTTCAAACATTCGGAAGAGGTGCAAGGCGAATCAACGGGAACGGCAAAACTGAAATCGGCAGTTTCTTCGCCCGTGCTGTGGTCGCCGGAATTTCCGCAACTTTACAAACTCGTCGCTTCCGTTTCCGTTGGCGGCAAAATCGTTGACCAAAAAGAAACCTTGTTCGGCATTCGCACCGTGGGCTTTGACCCGACGAACGGCTTTTTGCTGAACGGCAAGCACTACGAACTTTACGGCACCTGCAATCACCAGGACCACGCCGGCGTTGGCGCGGCCATCCCGGACGCGTTGCAGGAATTTCGCGTCAGAAAATTGAAGGAATTCGGCTGCAACGCCATCCGCACCTCGCACAATCCGCCCACGCCAGAACTGCTCGACGCCTGCGACCGCCTCGGCATGTTGATCATGGACGAGAGCCGCCTGCTGGGCAGCGATTCGGAAAATCTCCACAAGTGGGACGTTCAAATCCGCCGTGACCGCAACCATCCGTGCGTCGTCATCTGGAGCGTGGCCAACGAGGAATTTGCCGTTCAGGATTCGCCGCAGGGTGCGAACGCCGCGCGCACGATGCAGAATTACGTCAAGCGCCTTGACCCGACGCGCCCTGTTACCTACGCCGCGCCGGAAGGCGACAATTTTTGGGGCATCAATGGCGTCATTGAAGTGCGCGGCTGGAATTATCATCCCGGCCCGGACATGGACACGTATCACGCCAAACACCCGAATCAGCCGAACGTCGGCACGGAGCAGGCCAGCACCACGGGCACACGTGGCATTTACGAAAAAGATCCGGCGCGCGGCTACGTCGTTGCTTATGACGAGCCGCCACATCAGTGGGCGCAACGCGCTGAAACCTGGTGGAGCTGGTTTGCCGACCGGCCGTGGCTCTCTGGCGGTTTTGTCTGGACCGGTTTTGATTATCGCGGCGAGCCGACGCCGTATTCGTGGCCATGCATCAACTCGCATTTCGGCATTCTCGACACGTGCGGTTTCCCGAAGGACAACTTCTATTATTACAAGGCGTGGTGGACGACGAACGTTGTGCTGCACCTGTTGCCGCATTGGAACTGGCCTGGGAAGGAAGGTCAGGAAATCCGCGTGGATGCGTTGAGCAACTGCAAGTCCGTCGAACTGTTTCTGAACGGCGCATCGCTTGGCAAACAGACAATGAAGCCGGACTCCAAGTTGACGTGGAAAGTGAAATACGCGCCGGGAACCTTGTCGGCCAGGGGCTTTGATGCCAACGGCAAGGTCATCGCCGAAACAAAAGTCGAAACGACCGGCGACGCGACGCGCATTCAGCTCACTCCCGACCGCAAGGCGATCAACGCCGACGGTGAAGACGTGAGTGTGTTCTCCGTTGCCGCGCTCGACGCGCAAGGCCGCGTCGTGCCGGTGGCGCAGAACAAAATCAATTTCAGCATCGAAGGCCCGGGCAAAATCATCGGCGTGGGCAACGGCGACCCGAGTTGCCATGAGCCGGACACGCATATTCCGCACCTGTCCGCGCGCAGCATCGCCCTCAACGAGTGGCGCTGGCGGCTGGCAAAGATTCCAGGCAACAGCAGCGCGGCGCCGGAATTCGCGAATGATTTTGATGATTCAAACTGGAACACCCTCAAAGCCAGAACCGGCGGCGACACCGGAGAATTGACGATCAAAACGGAGAACACCACGGCAATTTACCGAGCGCATCTCAAGCTGACGGAAGAAGACTTGAACGGTTCCGGTGTGCCAATTCATTTCGCCGGTGCAGACGACGAAGGCTGGTATTTCGTGAACAACCAGTTCGTTGGCGAAACGCACGACTGGGGGGCTCAAGCGACGTTTGACATCAAAAAACTCCTCGACGCCGGCGACAACGTCATTGCTGTGGGGGTAAACAACATTGGCGGCCAAGGCGGTTTGAATCCCAACGTGAGCGTGGACATCATCGGCAAACCGAGCATCCCGCAGTGGTCGCGCAGCCTGTTCAACGGCTTGGCGCAGGTCATCGTGCAATCAACACGCGACGCCGGAGAAATCAAGTTGACGGCGACCGCCGACGGCCTCGCGCCGGCGACGGCAGCCGTGCAAACGCAACCGTGCGTGCCGCGTCCATCCGTGCCGTGAGCTAAATCTATAATATGATGTTGAATCGAAGCAAACCGACTGCGCTGGCGCCGGGTTGTTTGCTTGCGGCGGCGCTGCGCAAACCAACTCAATCCAATTCCAACTGCTGATTGCCAGCCTCCAAGCATATGGTGAAAACTCTTTCCGTCATATGCATCGTTTTTACACTCATCTTCGTCTCGTTCGCGCGTGCGGATGTAACTGACGCCACCAATCTGGATCAGGGATGGCGATTATGGCTGGACCCAAAAGCGGCCTGGCAGGATGACACCCTCTATCTTCCGGAAGATGTGAAACTCACGAACCTGCCGGCGAATCCGCCGACCGGAGGATGGGCGGTGCTCGACGACCAGGCGGGCATCGGCGTGTCGTTGCCGGCAACCGTTGAAGAATACTACTTCAACAGGGCGCCGGCGCGCACGGCCGGTTCGACTTCGCCATCGGCGATCGTCGCGGCTGATGGATACTATCAGGGCGTGTCGTGGTGGTATCGGCCGTTTACGCCGCCGGCCCTGCGACCCGGCGAGCGTTTGGTTTTCTATTTCCCCGCCGCCCGCCTGCGCAGCGAGGTCTATGTTAATGGCAAGCTGACAGGCTACAACATCATCTCCGAGGCGCCGTTTGCCGCGGATGCCACGGATGCGATCAACCTCGGAGGAAAGAACCTGCTGGCCGTGCGAATCACGAATCCAGGAGGCAGACTGGATTGGATGGACTTCCTCACGATGACTTGGGGCGAATATACGCTGCCGGCGACCCGTGCCTTCGGCGGTCTGGCCGGGGGCGTGGAGATGCAGGTGCGCGCGTCGGTCAGCGTGAGCGATCTGGCGGTTTTTAATAAACCCGACCCCCGCTCGGTTCACGTCCAGGCCGAAATTTCAGCCACCGGGCAGGTGTACGACGGGCCGGTCAACTTTTCCATCAACCGGGACCACAACGTTGTCTTCAAACAAAGCAAAAATGTTCATGTTCCGCCCAGCGGAACCTTCACGACTTCGATTGATGCGACCGTCGGCAACGCCCAGCTCTGGGACATTGATCACCCGAATCTCTATGAGGCCTCCGCTAATCTGCCGGCGGTCGCGCATTCCGATCGCAGCACGACCTTTGGCTTCCGCTGGCTGGACGTAAAAGGCCTCGGAACCGACGCGAAGCTCTATCTGAACGGCCGTCGGATCGTGCCACGCTCCTCGATTTCATGGGGCTTCTGGGCCCCGAACGGCATTTTCCCCGACGAGGCCGCGGCAGGACGCGAGATCGCGGCGATGAAAGCCCTCGGCCTCGATTCCCTTCAAAACCACCGTCACATGCCCAAGGCGGTCGTGCTTGATGCTTTTGACCGTGTCGGGTTCCTCCGTTACTGCGAAGCCGGCGGCGGCGTGTTTACGTTCCAAGACGCGCAATCAGAGCCGCCGTACACGAGCGTTCAGGTCAACTACGACGGCAAGCCCGTCGAACTCGATTTCCTCAACCGCTACCAGCTTGATAAGGAGTTGGCCATGATCCGGGCGTTCCGGTCCCACCCCTGCGTCAGTCTCTGGACCCTCCAGAACGAGACAGACCCCGATGTGAACAATCCGCGGATGCGCTACGCGCTGGAGAGGATGCGCGAAGCCGACCTCTCGCGCATCATCGCTCTCAAGTCCGGCGTCAGCACCGACAAGCAGGTGTGGAGCCTGCCGTACAGCGATACCTGGCAGGTGGATGGCGGCACCGGCTATTCCGGCTGGTGGGACGCGCACACCGCGATGGACTCGCCAGGGGTGTGGACCGATGCAATGTACAAATCGCCCGACGATTTCAAGTACCGCACTGACAACCAGAAGGAAGTCGTCGTGTGGGGCGAAATGGCGACGGGCGCCTCGCCCGACGATCACGCCGCGATCGTCAACTGGTATGAGGCACACCACCAAACGGGCTACGATCTGGCCGCCCACCAAGCGATCCTCGCGACTTGCGAAAAATTCCTGGACGACCATCAATTCCGCCCGGCGTTTCCAACCGCCGAAACGCTCTTCCGACAGGCGGGAGCGAAGCATTACTTCTCCGCTGCACGTCTGCTGGAAAACGCCCGCATCTGCAATGCCGTTGATTACATCGTCCTCTCCGGTTGGGAATCCACCACAATCGATAATCACAGCGGGCTTGTGGATGCATTGCGCCAGCTCAAGGCAGACCCCGCGCTGCTCCGTCAGGCGGCACAGCCAGAGGTTCTGGTCATCAGGCCGCGCCATTACGTAATCGCCAGGGGCGATACGGCCGTTGTCGATGTTCATCAGATTAATGAGCAAAATCTGACCGGCTCCTGGCGGCTGACGGTGATGGCCTCCATGACTGGTCGCACGCCGCTGTTTCACGCGGATTACCCGGTCGAACTGATCGGCGGCGAAACCTTCGGCCAACTGCTTAAACAGGATATCCAGTTCAAGGTTGACCAGCCCGGCCTTGTCACGATCCACGCCGCGCTAAGCTCCAAGGCCGGCGACCGGCCTGTGCTCGAGCGCGACGAGCCGTTGCTCGTGATCGACCCGCAGCCGGCAGCGCTGAAAGGCACGATCGCCTGCTGCGGCGAATCCGATGAGCTGATCGCTGCGGTCAAGCGTCAATTCAATGCGGACGCAGTTCCTCTTTCGCCGAAGCTCGGAAAAATTGCGACGATCCTCCTGGCGACTGGAGCCGGTGGCCCGGAAGGCTGGCAGCCAAGCTATACCGACGCACCCGTTGCCAACACGGATAACCCGGAACTCTACAAGCATCAGATGTGGGGCCAGGCCGGACCGATCCACACCTGGCGCGGCCTGACGCCCGGCAAGATTACCGTCAAGCTCTGCATGGACGACGGCTACTCCAGCGTGCCCGCCCAGCGGGTGTTTGACATCGCGATCAACGGCACGATCGTTGCCAAAGACCTCGACATCTTCGCCAAGGCAGGTGGAAAAGACCGGGCGTTCGTGGAAACGTTCGTTGTCGATGCGCCCGAGGGAACGATTCGCCTTTCGGTGCCGCGCGTCACGTCCGACAACGCGACGCTGGCCGCGGTGGAGTTGCGGGATTCGTCGGGCAAGGTGGTGCGAGCGGTCTTTCGGGACGAGCGGTACACCGATCCGACCGGCAACGTGTGGAAGCCGGTTGCCCAACAAGAGGATGACTTCTGGAAGCCGGACCTTGGTGCTGCGATCGAACGGGCGCGACGCGATGGCACGCGCGTCGTCCTGCTCACCAGCGGCGGCAGGGACGCTGAGCAAGTTGCCGCCTTTCTGGCCGCGCAGGGGCTTGTTACGTATTCCGGACCCGTCGGCCCCTCAGGACCGTCATGGATGGGATTCTGGTTTTTCGGGCGCAAGCACGCGCTGCTCGCCGGATTGCCATCGGATTGCGTGCTGGACTGGCCATACCAGATTACCAGCGGCAACGGCCTGATGCTTTCCGGCTCCGGCGTCGAGTCCGTCATCGGTTACGGCAAAGATCACGATCCAAACGTTGGCGTCGCTGCCGCTGTCATCCACTGTGGCCGGGGCAAAATTGTGTTCTCGGTGCTGCCCGGACTCATGGGTTCCTTTGTAAGCAACGATTCCAGTAAATTTCAACCAGTGACGGCAAAAAGGCTGATGTTCAATGCGCTCAACCAATAGTTCCGAGGCCGTGGCCCTAACCTATGGCGCGCCCTGTGGTAGCCGTGAATAGCTGAATCCAGACTGATTTCAATCAATAAATGACAATGAATCGAACCATATTGACCACATTGGCACTGGGCTGTTCGCTCGCGACCATCAGCGTCGCCGCGCCAGATCAGATTTCATATTCCACGATGCACGTGATTTCCAATGGTGATTCCGACGTCGTCATTGCTGAGAAAGCGGCGAAGGTTTTGCCGCGCGCCAATCAAACGGACTGGATGCGGCTGGAGCGGACGTTTTTCCTGCACTTCGGGGTGAATACATTCAATGGCGTCGAGTGGGGCAGCGGACATGAAGACCCCTCGATTTTCAATCCTACGGAACTGGACGCCAACCAATGGCTCAGCGCGATGCAAAATTTCGGCGGCAAGATGATCGTGCTCGTCTGCAAGCACCACGATGGATTCTGCATGTGGCCGACTCGCTACACGCCGCATTCGGTCGCGGCCAGTCCGTGGCGTGACGGCAAAGGCGACGTGGTGCGGGAAGCGGCCAATGCCGCCCGCGCCCACGGTCTCAAGCTGGGTGTTTACCTTTCACCCGCCGACCTTTACCAGTTGAGAACCAATCCTAAAAATCCGGCGGGATATTATGGCAATGGCAGCAGCAATGTTCTCTCGGTCATTCCCACCGATCCGGCCAGTTTCAAGAGCAATCCGGCTTTGGGTCGCACGCCGGCGGCGGGTTTTACGAATTACACCTGCGAAGTGGACGACTACAATCGTTACTTCCTGAACCAGCTTTACGAATTGCTGACCGAATACGGACCGGTTGAGGAAGTCTGGTTTGACGGCGCCAACCCGGACCCGAGCGTCAAGGAGACTTACAACTACGCGGCGTGGTATGGTTTGATCCGCCACCTGCAACCCGGAGCGGTCATCATGGGCAAAGGGCCGGACGTGCGGTGGGTGGGCAATGAAGGTGGCGTTGGCCGCACCACGGAATGGAACGTCATCCCGCTGCCGCAATCGCCCGATACCTTCATCTGGCCGGACATGCAGGCAGGAGACTTGGGCAGCCGCGCGAAACTCACGCCCGGCTCGTATCTCTGGTGGTATCCGGCGGAAGTGAATGTCACCATTCTCGCCAACGGCCAATGGTTTTGGGCGCCCGGGAAGCAGCCCAGAAGCGTTTCGCAGTTGCTGGACATTTATTACTCGTCCATCGGTCGCAATGGAAATCTCATCTTGAATCTTTCACCAGACACGCGCGGCTTGATCCCGGACGACCAAGTCCTTGCCTTGAGCCGGATGGTGGAGGCAGTCAATGACACTTTCGCCACCAACCTCGCTGTTGGCGGCAAGCTCACTGCCGACACTGCCAACCCCGCCAACAGCCCGTCGCTGGCGTTGGACGGAAACCTCGACACTTGGTGGGAAGCGGCGCAGGGTCATCTTAACGGCACAGTGACCTTGACGCTTCCAACTCCCGTCACCTTTGACGTCGTCTCGTTGCAGGAAGCGGTGGATCATCGCGGTCAAAGAATTGAATCCTTTGCCATCGAAACGTGGAACGGCGCGGCGTGGGTCGCGGCGGAGAAAATCGCGTCCGACGAACTCACCACCGTCGGACATCGCCGGCTCGTCCGGTTGAAGTCGCCCGTGACCACCAGCCAAGTGCGGATCCGCATCACCGGTTCGCGCCTGGAACCGACACTGGCCGAAATCGGACTCTTCAAGCAATCCATTTACGGTCTGTCTCCCACCATTTCGGATCGTGACACCGACAATCTGGTGACGATCAGCAACACCGGCGGCTGCAAAATGGTTTACACTGTGGATGGAACTGAGCCGGCAACAAGCTCGTTGGTTTATACGTCGCCGATCAAGCTGCCGTTGACCGGCGCCGTGAATGCCGCCTGTGTGATGCCGAACGGCAAGCTTGGCATCGTGGCTTCAAAAACCTTCGCCGGTCTGTTGCCGATTGGCTGGAAGGTTGTCGGCGTGGACAGCCAGGAAACTGCCGGGGCTGACAACGCCGCAGCCAACGCGATTGACAACAACTCGTCCACCTTCTGGCACACCCGTTGGAATGACGATCTGACATTGCCGCATTACATCATGGTTGACATGGGCACATCACACCGGATTGCCGGGTTTACCTATCTCCCTCGGCAAGACGGAAACCCCAACGGCACCGTCGAAAGTTATCGCTTTGAAACGAGCACGGATGGAGCCAACTGGACGACCAACGTTGCATCGGGCACGTTCGCCAATATTCGGAACAACCCGTCCCTCCAGGAAGCCACCTTTGCTCCGGTCAACGCCAGGTTTTTCCGCTTCACGGCCTTGCGGGAGATCAATGCGAACGGCTTGACAAGTGCCGCCGAAATCTCCGTCTTGCCCGCTGGCGGGAGTGGTGACTGACGGTGTGATAGCGGCGCGGCCGCTGTCCATAAAATTGACGACTGGTCGGGTTTGTTGATTTGTAGTACATTGCACTATAATGTCATCATTTAGAATTGAAAACTGCCCGTGGAAGTTTCGTAATCCCCTTAAACTCACGAAATTTTTTTGCCTGGTTTCGATGCTTCTGCCGATGGCCGGAACGGCTTGGGCGGCTTTGCCGCCGGGATGGACCGACCAGGACATTGGATCACCGGGTTTGGCCGGCTCGGCCACCTATACCAACGGCTTGTGGACCGTGACCGGCGGCGGCGCGGACATTTGGGGTACCGCCGACCAGTTCAATTTTGCCAGCACCAATTACACCGGCGACGGCACGATGATTGTGCTCGTGACGAGTTTGCAAAACGGCGATCCGGGTTCAGGCTGGTCGAAGGCCGGACTGATGTTCCGCAATGACAGCACGGCGGGTTCGGTCAACGTGAGCATCGTCGCCACAGCGGCCCAAGGAGTCAGTTTCCAATGGCGGAGCACGGCCGGAGGAACCAGTTATTTCAGCCAGGATAGCGGTATTACCGCGCCGGTTTGGCTGAAATTAGTCTACTCCGGCGGGAATTTCACCGGCTATTACAGCACGAATGGCAGCAACTGGGTGCAGGTCAGCAGCCAGTGGGTGACGATGAACAACTCTGTCATGGCCGGGCTCGATGTGACCGCGCACAACAACTCGGCACGGAACACCGCCACGTTCACAAACTTCAGCCTGGTCGCCCCCCCCCCGCCCGGCACGGCCAATGTTACCATTAATGCGACCAATGTAATTAGCACGGTGCCGCCCGATGCTTTTGGAATCTTCATGGCCGTCTGGGACACCTGGGGGAGCAGCACGCCTACCGAGCTTGAGCAGGCGGGCGTGACGGCCATGCGCTATCCGGGCGGTGGCTATGCGGACAATTACCGTTGGAGCACATATCTAATGACCCCAGACGATGGCGAGACAACCAACTTAGGCTACCTGTCAGGGGCTACGGACATGGGGCATTTTATCCAACTGATGTCCAACGCGCAGGCGCTGGCGGTGATCTCGGTTGATTGGGGTTCCGGTTTTTTATGGAACTCGAATAGGACTGCGATGGCGGTTCCCAGCACGAACGGCTCGCCGCAGGAAGCCGCGGCGTGGGTCGCCTATTGCAATGCCAGCACCAACATTTATGGCACCACCAATGATGTCACCATTGGTGTGGATGCCGAGGGCAATAACTGGCAAACGGCGGGTTATTGGGCAATGATACGCGCCGCCAGCCCGCTAGCCCATAACGACGGCACCAATTTCCTGCGTATCAATCGTTCCGCTCCGGTCGGCATCAAGTATTGGGAGATCGGCAACGAACCCTACGGTAACGCCTATTATGACACCGGCACCGACGGTTATGAGTGTGATTACGCCGTTCCCTATCCCTACACCACCTATCCCCGTTACACCAACTCGCTCCTCTCCCCAACGGCTTATGGTCAGGCTGTCAAGGCATTTTCGATAGCCATGAAGGCGGTTGATCCCACCATCAAGGTGGGGGCCTTTTCCAGCACGCCGCCGGGCGATTACAGTTGGGACTACATCAGCGGCGTCAACAACGGCCAGCACTGGACTCCGCTAGTATTGGCGCAATGCGGCAGCAACATAGATTTTGTCATTGTCCACTGGTATCCTAACTTTTCAGACAACCTCGGCACCAACCTTTTGTCGGAAGTAGGCTCGGTCATCCCGGTCATGATCAACGGCACCGGCCCCTACCCGCACACGGGAACGAATTCTGGCTTGGAGGATTGGATCACCAATTACTGCCCCAACCCCGCCAACGTCCAGATTTGCGTCACCGAGTTTGGTGCCGATAACTACCCCTATCTGGTCGCTGGCACCAATGGGATGCCGATTCTCGGGCCAGTCGAGGCGCTATTCGCGGCGGATTGCTATTCCACCTGGCTGAACTACCCTGCCTTTGCCAATGCGGACTGGCTGGATTTCGACGGGAATTCATTTCTAGGGAACGGCAATGGCCCGGTGGTTTGTGCCATGCAAATGCTGCGGCATCTGTGCAATCCCGGCGATGCCTTTGTCCAAGCGACCTCGGACACCAGCAACTTGCGGGTGCAGGGGGTGGCGCGGCAGGACGGCAACCTGGGAATCCTGCTGATCAATGAAAGTATAAACAGCAGCCAAACTGTGCGCGTGGCGGTCTCAAATGTAAACCTGAACACCACCGGCACCATCTATCAGTTCGGAACCGGCAATTGGACCAGCACCAATGAAGTGCCGGCGACGGGGCCTGGCAGCAACAGCATTTCGAGTGTCGGCAGCACGTTCAGTATCACCCTGCCCGCCTACACGATGGACGTGCTGGTGATTCCGGTTTTGAGTAACACGCCGCCGGTGCTGGCGGCCATTTCCAATTACACCGTGAACGTGGGTCAGACGGTGGCCTTTACGGCCAGTGCCACGGACAGCAACCAGCCGCCGCCGACGCTGACGTTCAGCCTGTTAAGCGCCCCGACCAACGCAACTTTGAACGCCAACAGCGGCGCGTTCTCGTTCCGGCCATTGGTCAGCCAGGCGAATACAACCAATCCGATCAGCCTGGAAGTGACCGACAGCGAGAATCCGCCGTTGAGCGCGACAAAAAGTTTCACGATCACGGTCAATCCGCTGACGTTGCCGCAGGTGTCGTCGGATGGGTGGAGCAACGGGCAATTTGTGCTGCAGGTCAGCGGTCAGAGCGGGCCGGATTACGGGATTCAGACCTCCACGAACCTGACGCAATGGAGCATGGTGTTTACGACGAATTCACCGGCGATGCCGTTCATCTGGCAGAACGTGGCGGCAACGAATGCAGCGGGCTTTTATCGTGTTGTGGTTGGTCCGCCGCTGCCCTAGGCCATACTTGGACGCGCCTGAATCAGTTGCGTAAAAAATGAAATAAACAAATACTATAATACCATGAACCTTTATAGTCGTATGACCATCGTCCTTCACCGTTTCATTTTGTCATTTGCCGCTGTCGGCCTCGCGGGTGCTGTCGGCGCGCAGACGCTTCAGGATCTGGGCCCGACCGCTCCCACTCCTGGAACGAATGATGTTTCGCAGTTCAGCACTAGTGGCAACCGGAAGGATCCCGATGGCTTAAATTATTACACAGATAACCAAACCTCTTTTGGCACCGGCGAACCCGGACAAACATTTCTGACCGGGACAAACCAGGCGGGATACGTTCTGTCGTCCCTGGCGATACGGACGGCCGGTCTGGGCAGCGACTCCGGCATTGGGACGGCCCAACCCTATTACCTGCACATTTACTCACTGTCCGGCGGCACGGTGACCCCCCTGCAAACAAACACCTCGGCTAATATCACTTTCAATGACGGTGACTGGTTGCAGTGGACCGGACTTTCGTTGACGTTATCACCAAACACAGCCTTTGCCTGGTCGTTTGGCAAAGCGAGTTCAACCAGCGGTTGGGAGGCGATGGCCGTCGCCACCAACCACCCCTATGCCGCGGGCCAGATTGGGCTTTTCCCTCCGGGCGGCGGAGCCGTCACGTTTGGTGGCAGTCACAGCTTCGACGCTGTGTTTGACGTTGGACTGCGCCCGTCCAATCTTGCCACCAATTATCCCTACGCTTCCACGCCAGCGGTTTCACCCTCGAATGTTGTTTACTTCGGCTCAACCGTTACCATCGCGTCATCGGCGACCGGAAGCCAGCCCTTATCGTATCAATGGCAGACAGACGGCGGCAGCGGCGGCACACGGACGAACATTCCCGGCGCGACCAGTCTGTCTTTGACTTTCTCGCCGCTCTCCACCGGCACGTTCCAATACGATTTCGTGGTCACGAACAGCTTCGGCAGTGACACCAGCGCCATCGCCACCGTGACCGTGCTGCCCTTGTCCGGCCCAGCTTCTGCCAATGACGATTACCTCGTTTACACCATCCAATTTAACAATGGCTGGGGAGAGGATGGCTGGGTGGAGAATTATCCCACCAATTTTAACGGCAGCAATTGCCTCGCCTACGTCGCTAGCGGCACTTACCAGGCATTGTGGCTCACTCATGACCCGATTGATACCACCATTTATACCAACCTGACCTTATGGCTAAACGGTGGCCCCACCGGCGGACAACAGGTGTGCATCGGGGCTCTGGAAGGGTCAGGGTTTACTTTTGCGAACGAAACATACGTAACCGCTCCGGCCAATACCTGGCAAAAATTCACTTTTACCCTGGCTTCCCTCGGTGTTGCGGATACGACCAACCTCACCGGTATTGTGATAGCCAATCAAGACAATGTGCCGTCCCCATTTTATATCGCGGACATCAAGCTGACAGGGGCGCCGAAGCCCTCGGTCGTTCATGTCGGCGTCAATGCCGCGGCTCCGATCCACACAGTGGATGCCCGGGTGTTCGGCATCAACAACGTCGCCTGGGATGGCTCTGAAGACTCGCCCGGCACCATTGACCAAGTGACCGACATGGGCATTCAGGTCTTGCGCTGGCCCGGCGGCAGTTGGGGAGATGGCTACCATTGGACCAATGAAGCGATGATGTACGGCGCCACCAGCCCGCGAACCTGGGGCTCCTTTACCTCCAATTTCATCAATACAGTCACCAATGCCCAGGCTCAGGCCTTTATGATCGCCAACTATGGCAGCAGTTCACCCGAGGAAGCCGCTTACGGAGTCGCAAAATTCAATATCACCAACCATGCCCATCTTCAATATTGGGAGATCGGCAACGAGGTCGGCGGCTCTTGGGAACTCGACTGCAACACCAATCCCCCCTGGCAGCCCCACGATCCCTGGACCTATGCCATGCGCTTCGCGCAATACTATACCCAAATGAAAGCCGTGGATCCGACCATCAAAATCGGCGCCGTGGCCGACACCACCGAAGACGGCACCGCCAACTACACCAATCATGCCGCCGTCAATCCTGTCACCGGCGTGACGCACTACGGCTGGACGCCGGTGATGTTATCTACCATGTTAACCAACGGTGTTCTGCCGGACTTTCTCATCGAGCATAACTACGCGCCCAGCGGTGGGGATACCTATGATCTCCTTTGGTCGTCCGAGCGTTGGCAGACCGATGCGGCGAATTTGCGCATGATGCTCAATGACTATCTGGGCGCCAGCCTCGCCACGAACATCGAACTTGACATCACCGAGTATGGTCCGGGAGGTGACCAACAACCCATTAGCCTTGTGGGCGGATTGTTCGAAGCCGACTCCATCGGCGCCGTCCTGCAAACCGAATTCAAAAGCTTCCTTCGGTGGGACCTGCACAATGGCCAGTCCGTCATAACGGATCCAGACAACGCCTTGTATGGCTGGCGCACCAACAGTTCCGGTGAATTAATCGGCGACGGAGGCGTCGCCTATGGCCCCGTCGTGCCGCCTGACCCCGACTGTTACCCAAGTTTCTATTGTTTGAAGCTGACGCAATATTTTGCGCGCGGCGGCGATACGGTCATCACGGCCACCAACGATTATGAACTTCTGGGAACCTATGCCGTCCGTCGCACCAACGGGACTTTGACCATCCTCGTGATCAACAAGAGTTCCTGCTCCAACCTCACCGCCGCGATCAATCTGACCGGTTATGTGCCGTCTTCCAATGCGACGCTTTACTCATACGGCATTCCCCAGGACCAAGCCGCCAGCACCGGAATCGGCTCCCTCGATATTGCCCAGACCAATATCTCCGGCGTCAGCACGAACTTCAACTATATCTTCCCGCCCTACTCGGCGAGCGTGATCGTGCTCGCGCCGGCCGCGCCGATCCTCCTCCCACAGGCGGCTCAATCAGCCTCCGGTCAATTTATCTTTCAAGTTCAGGGACAACCCGGCGTGCCTTATGTGATTCAAACCTGCACCAATTTGAATGCGCCAAACTGGATTGCCATATCCACCAATACGGCGGCATCCAGCACGTTCTACCTCACTAATTCTGTCTCGTCGCCCTCGCGATTTTATAGGGCCGTCTGGCAGCCTTAGGAATTTATCATGATTATTTGCACTACAGTAGCATCACCTTCTGGCTGAACGGCGGCGCCGCCGGCGGGCAGACCGTCGGTCTGCAGGCATGTCATCGAATTTTGCGATGTCTTCTTGAAGTATTGAATCGTTGACGGATCCAGGCCAAACATCCCCGCGATTTCAGATCCCGACCGACCAGCCAGTAATTCTTCAACCACACTCTGTTCCCTCTCCGTCAATCCGGTCAGAAACGCTTCCCAATCCATCTTCCTCGCCGCTTTCTGTCCAGGGTCCTCATCATCCAGGCTCAGCACATCATTGATTGTAAAGATTTCGCCGAGTTCCGATTCCTCATGCACAGGCTCATCAAAACTGGTGGTTCTCGATTTTCCATTTAACTGAGCTCCGATACCAAGAGCATCCACTGTCGAGGCTCCATACGATCTGCGGCCGCTTTTCATGTGCAAAATCTTGTAATATGCGACATTGCCTGGGGTCACCGTTTTGTTGGCCTTCTCTGCGTTGTCCAAAAGTCGAGCGGCCATACACGTTGCGTCCTGGATCAGTTCTTCTGAATCTTCTGAACCGATTTGATTGATGTTGTGGGGGATTGCGGATCTTAATCTTGGGACGACTTCCTCTTGTAAAATCCGGGAGGCTTGAGGGGACATAATTTTCCTTTTTGTTGAGGGGAGGGGTAAACGAAAAACCCGGCCATTGAAGACCGGGCTGGACGTGGGTGATTTGATCGGTTTAATACGAGCTAAACCGTCACCTTGGTATTATCCCACTTTTGCGAGGTATTCTGGAGGTGGGGGTGGTTTGGGCGGTCAGAGAAAAATCGAGGGCGGACTGGAAAATGGACTTGCAAATAGCTGTGGAGCAGGAAGAAGATCACGAAAGAGGCCCACGCTGGTCGTGGGCAAGAATCCAAATGGGAAATATCCATTGAAATCATTCCGCAAACCAGCCAAGGCTATGACAAGAACCACTTTGAAAGAACCCACTTGCAAGAACTCGCGGCCGGCCCTGAATCTCACACGAGTTGCCGCCATCGGCTTCGCACTCGTCTGGAACACAACCCTTGCGCCGGCCGCCGGGATCAGCGGCGTTTGGCACGCGGAGTTTGATACGCAAGTCGGCCCGCAGAAATACACCTTCACGTTCCAGCAGGACGGCGGGAACATCACCGGCAAGGCCAATGCAGACATCGGCGGCGAGAAACATGAAAGCGAACTGCAGGATGGCAGGCTTGCAGACGACCGGCTCACGTTCCACGAAACATTCGAGTTTCAGGGGAATGAGGTCGGCATTGATTACACGGGAAAGGTGGCTGGTGATGAAATTCAGTTCACACGCAAGGTCGGAGATTTTGCCACGGAAGAATTGGTCGCGAAACGAGTCAAGGATGAGTCCCCGGCCGCTTCTGTCACTTCAACCAATTCCACTGACGCACTGCGTGTCACGATCCAGACGGGCACGCTGGAAGGCGCGTCCAACTCCGGCATCCGGTCTTTCAAGG
>Ga0326728_10011350_pt1 | contig 20399 bp, 14 predicted proteins | sample MB3enrmetagenome_FD_207602 | JGI IMG/M metagenome (GOLD analysis project Ga0326728, IMG submission 207602) | Lab enriched peat soil microbial communities from McLean, Ithaca, NY, United States - MB31MN | ecosystem: Environmental > Terrestrial > Soil > Wetlands > Peat | place: USA: New York... | reverse complement strand
TTCTCGTTCGGCGCTTATCGTCCCCTAACATCCCCTGATTTGCCGGACGCTAGGGTTGCAAGTGCTTGAAAAGAATGGCGGGGACGACGGGACTCGAACCCGCGGCCTCTGCCGTGACAGGGCAGCGTTCTAACCAACTGAACTACGTCCCCACTTTGTTTTCTTACCGTTATTGGAAACCCGCGTATTTACTGGCTTTCCTCACGTTCAATCGTTTCGCCTGCATCGCCCTCTTCAACCCCGTAGAACCAAATTCCGAGGTTAATGGACACCATGGACACCAAGCTAAACCCCCGTCCAAAACTGTGATGCAGGCAAACACAACCCAGAGCAGCTGTCCCTGCCCCGTCAATGAATTGTAGCAGAGCGTCGATTGATCCGTCAGGCATTGACTCCGTTCGAGTGAGGTTCTCTGCGGTTTCCGCTGTCCGAACAGGGTTGGTTTCCAGGTTCTCGGTGGATAACCGATTGCTTCCGTCCCGATTTCCGTTCCAAAACTGAAGAGACAAGTTCACCAAACGTCATGCATGAGACGCAAATCTATTGAGGCTGAGACCTCTGCCGTGTGAAGCCGTGTGTGATTTTGAGCGGCCGCGCTGATTCCGCAACAAGGCTTGACCCATCAGTCAGTTGCTGGCGGTTGGTTCCTGAGTCGCTGCGAAGACGAGGGCATCGAACTCGTCGAATGCACTCACTATGTGAGTGAATGGATGCTTCGCGAAGAGCGGAGGAAGAGTAGCCGGGGCAGCCGACGCAGTCGCATGGAAGCCCTTACTCGGGCGATATACCGTCTGTCGCTGGTGTGCGTTCGTCATCGGCTGGCGGTATAATTCCCGGCACTGGCGCGTGGGGCTCGCCGAAAACTTTTCCAATCGAAGGATTGACGCTATGAGTACGAGCGAGCGCCAAAATCCCATGCCCGTGGAACTGCGTTCTTTTCTCGATCACATTCTAGCGCCTACCTGGTCCGCTGCGTTTTTCAGTCCGAGGGCGTGCTTGCTCTTGGTCCTGTCATTCGCCTTGCTCCCAGCATGCGCGTGGTCCCAGAGCGAACTCGCAACTGTTTTCGGCACTGTCACCGACTCCAGTGGCGCCGTCATTCCCTCAGCCCAGATTACGATCGTCAATCAAAGCACGGGATTAAAGCGGGACACCGTTACTGACATGACGGGCCAATATCATCTCGCCGGTTTGCGGGCAGGAAGCTACGTTGTTCGCGCAGGCAGAGAAGGCTTCCGAACGCAGGTTCGAGACGGAGTGACGCTCTCTTCGGCGTCCGGGGTGATGATTGACTTTTCACTAGGTGTGGGCAGTCAGCCGCAGGAACTGACGGTCAGCGGGAACATTAACGCGATCGACAGTACTACCTCGACCGCCAGCGGGCTGATTCCAGAGCAGACCCTAACCGACCTTCCTCTAAACGGCAGGGATCTGTTCGAGGCAGCTATCTTGGAACCGGGAGTCGCTCCAACACCCAGTAGTGCTCCGTCGCTGCTCTCAAGCGGTAATGCGGGGCAGGTCTCGATTGACGGCATGCGCCCGAGTTGGACGGACGTTCGCATTGATGGTATGGATGCGAATGATCCGCTTTTCGGCTACTCGCCGGCAGGTGCCTCTGGTCTCTTTCTGGGATTGAACGAATTCACGGAGGTCCGCGTCCTAACGCAAACCTTCGATGCGGAGTACGGCAGGAATGGTGGCGGCGTCATCGACGTTGTGACGAAGTCTGGAAGTAATCAGTTCCATGGATCGCTGTTCGAAATCCACAGAGATGCAGCGCTTGATTCGAAGAACTACTTTGATTTGGCCAACGCCCCGATACCACCGTTTGTGCGGAACCAGTTCGGTGCAGGAGTAGGCGGGCCGTTGGTACACGACCGCACGTTCTTTTATGCAGACTATGAGGGGTTTCGTGAAGCACAAGCATCAACGGCAGTCGCAACAGTGCCCAATGCTCTTGCCCATCAAGGACTGTTGCCTTCTACCACCAATCCAGGAAGCTGCAGTAGCGCCACGCCAAGCGGATGCGTTGTTCTCACAATCGATCCTCGCATACCACAGTTTCTCTCCCTGTTTCCTCTTCCGAACGGAGCAGACAATGGGGATGGAACCGCGGACCTAACCACCGCAGACAAGGCCAGCGCTGATGAAGACCACGGAATGGTCCGTGTTGACCACAGCTTCACCAGTACTCATTCGTTATTCGGACGCTACATCATCGACGACAGTTCTTCCCTGGTCCCCTATTTCGGAACACCGCCGGGAACTTACGTCCCAGGCTTCCCAATTAATCATACGGGCCGCAATCAGTACTTTACTGTTCAGGACCGCAGCAATTTTGGGCACGAAATGTTCAACGAATTGCGATTTGGTGTTAATCGCACAACCGCGTCAACTTCGGTCGTCAATACCCATCCGGGTCTTTCGATTTCTTTGGTGCCTGGACGGCCATTCGGAATGCTCGACATTGCAGGGATGAGTTTGCTTGGCAACGGCCCTGAAGCTTCCGTGGGCGATTTTTCGACCGTTTACCAGATTCAAGATCAATTTTCACGTACAACTGGGGGCCACACGCTGACATTCGGCGGGGAATTTCAGAGGATCCAGTCCAATGGACCGCTCGATTTTGGCACGGATGGGTTGTACACATTCCAGGATCTGAGTCCCTTCGGGGTCCCAGCACAAACTAATAACCCGCCGTTGGAATTCTTTCTTCAAGCTCTGCCTCTGTCTTACGTAGGAGTTGGTCCCTCCAACTCCAATTCGAACCGCGACTATCGCCAGAGTGTAGCGTCAGGATTCATGCAGGACTTCTGGCGAGTGACCAGCCGGCTCACACTGAATGCCGGGCTACGGTACGATTTCTACTCGAATCCGAGTGAGACACACGGGCGTCTCTCCGTTATTCGTAATCCGGCGACGGATTCTGGACCAACAGTCGGCAATTTATTTGCTGGAACGCCTTTGAATCTCTTGTCGCCACGGGCCGGCTTTGCATGGGACCTCTTCGGTCGCGGCAAGACTGTGCTGCGGGGCGGCGCCGGTATCTTCCGCGATCAGTTCCCCGTATACCTGTTTGGCACCGATCGGTTTCTGTCTCCTTTTTTCAGCATAAATTCCTTTGTGTTTCCCACCTTTCTCAACCCACAGAATGCTCTCGTAACAGAACCGCTAGATCTTTTTTCAATGACGTATCACCCGAAGTTCCCATACTCGTCGCAATACAATCTCAACCTGGAACGGGAAATCGCGCCAGCGACCATTCTGAGCGCGGGGTATTTTGGTGCACGTGGGAATCATCTCCCTCGCGAGGTGGAAGGAAATCCCTTCGAACCAGCCTTAGGGCATCGCTATAACCCAAACTTGCCTTCACCGCTGTTAGAGGTTCTAACCGATGCACAGTCTTTCTATAATTCATTCCAACTTTCCGTTTCGCAACGCCACGCCCACAACGTTTCTTGGCAAGCCTTCTATACGTTTTCTCATTCGATAGATGATGCTTCTAGCAATATTTCCATAGAAGCCGTAAACGAGCCTCCCACGAGTCAGGAGCCCTTCAATCGTAAGGGCGACCGAGGCCGGTCAGGATTCGACATCCGGCACAATTTCGTCGCTAACGTTGTTTACGAACTTCCTTTTGGGCATGGAAACCGCCTTGGGGGCTGGCAGGTCTCCGGTACTGCGAGCGTTCACAGCAACGTCCCCTTTACTCCGGTGCTCGCATTTGACAATGCGGATCTGCAGTCTTTGGTCGTATCGGAGCGGCCTGATGTGGCCGGCAATCCGTACACCGGTGTTTGTCCGAAAGGCACCAGAGTGGGAAATCCATCGTGCTGGTTTAATCCCAGCGCGTTTTCAGTACCCGCTCCCGGTCAGTTCGGCGATGCGGGGCGAAATAGCCTGCGTGGTCCCGCGTTCGCGGAATTTGATTGGGCCCTGCAAAAGACCTTCCAATTCTCTGAAGGCCTGAGGATTACGTTTGGAGCGGAAGCCTACAACCTGTTCAATCATCCGAATTTTGCAGTCCCCAGTAACACCCAGAGTCCCCTTACGCTGGGAGGGAATGGAGATGCCATCTTCGCAGGTCCAACAGGCAATTTGGCTGACAACGTCGGCCGAATATTCACCACGGTAGGCGGTGGTCGTCAGCTTCAACTTGACGCACGGTTCACTTTCTAAGCCCTGCCATCGTAGCGAATTGGTTGTGAGACGTAGAACGTTGGTGCCGAATCGAGGGATCTCGGTATGGAGTTCAGCAAGGCACAGTTGATCGAATCGGTCTTTGCAGGACGCAGCGAGGTCGCCACACAGATGCGCTCGCTCGACTGGTCGACGACGGCGCTCGGCCCTGTGGAACAATGGCCACAAGCTCTGCGAACCGCTCTTCGAATCGTGCTGGGCTCCGGCTATCCGATGACCATCTGCTGGGGGCCGGACTTCGCTCTCTTGTACAACGATGCCATACGGCCGGTGCTGGGGACAAAGCATCCCTGGGCGCTGGGTCGTTTCGGCCGCGAAGTGTATCCCGAGGCTTGGGATTTTATCGGGCAGCTTTACGAAGCGGTGCTGACGCGAGGCCAGGAGGCAAGCTTCCTAGCTGATCTCCTAGTTCCTATCATCCGCAACAACTACCTCGAAGAGACATACTTCGCATTTTCGTGCAGTCCGATTCCCGATGACAACGGCCAGGTGGGCGGCGTATTGACCGCATTGCTGGAGACCACGGACCGGGTGCTCGAAGATCGACGCCGGCATGTGCTTCGCGATCTAGCTTCGCGAACGGTAGGAGCGCGAAACGAAGAAGAAGTGTGGCGCATCAGTGCGGAAACTCTCGGTCAAGATCGATTGAGCCTCCCGTTCACGTTTCTATATGAGTATCGCCCTTCCGAACGTCAAGCGTATTTAACGGGTGTTGGTGTGGAGACCGACGACGTTTTGCATCCGCCAGTCATCGACTGCCACGGCGAGAACCTTTGGCGATTCGATCCAGCATTGGCGAGGGATGGAGTTGTTATTGAACTCGGCGATCGGGCATCGGGTGTGACCGTGCCCAATTGGCCCGGCCCTCCGAAAGAGGCGAGCGTCGTACCGATACGGCTGGGCGAATACGGCGAAGCGCTAGGATTCCTTGTCGTGGGAATCCATCCTGGCCGAGCCTTCGATGAGGCGTATCGCCAATTCGTCCATAGGATCACCGAACAGATCACGATCGGACTGACCAGCGCTCGCGCTTATACGCAGGAACGTCAGCGTGCAGAGGCGTTAGCCGAGATCGATCGTGCCAAGACAACGTTTTTTAGTAATGTCAGCCACGAGTTCCGTACCCCTCTGGCGCTGATGCTGGGTCCCCTTGAGGAGGTGCTGACGGAAGCGCGCGACCGACTCGGTCCGGAAAGTCACGAACAGTTGGTTGTGGTTCGGCGCAACGGGCTCCGATTGCTCAAGCTCGTCAATACGCTCCTGGACTTTTCGCGCATTGAGGCCGGACGCGTACAGGCAACCTATCAGCTGACGGATTTGGCCAGCTTCACGGCCGAAGTCGCAAGCGCGTTCGCTTCGGCGATGGAGAGTGCCGGGCTGCGTTTCTCAGTGGAGTGCCAACCAATCGCAGAACCGGTGTACGTGGATCGCGATATGTGGGAGAAGGTCGTTCTGAATCTGCTCTCCAATGCCTTGAAGTTTACGTTCGAAGGAGAGGTTGCGCTTACACTGAAGCCCGTCGAAGGCGCAGTGGAATTGCAGGTCCGCGACACCGGAGCGGGGATTCCCGAGGAGCATCTCGATCGGGTGTTCGAACGTTTTCATCGCATCGAAGGTGTCCAAGCCAGGACGTACGAAGGCACAGGGATCGGACTCGCGCTCGTTCAAGAACTGGTCAAACTTCATGGTGGCAGCGTGCAGGTGAATAGCGCCGTTGGTGTTGGGAGCACGTTCACAGTGACGATTCCGGCCGGTAAACAGCATTTACCGGCGGAACGCATTCAGGCCACGCAATCGTTAACCTCCACCAAAATTAGATCCGAGGCTTATCTCGAAGAGGCGCAGCAATGGTTGGGAGACGAAGCGGGAGCACCGGCCGATGTGTCGATGATTCCCAAGCAGCCGCTCGCTGCCTCGCCAGAAGCCAAACCGGGTCAGAAACGCGAACTGATCATCCTGGCCGATGACAATGCGGACATGCGCCAGTACCTCATACGCCTGTTGAGCGAGCACTATGAGGTGCATGCGGTTGCTGACGGCCGGCAGGCACTGGAAGCTACCCGGCAACTGCAGCCTGCCCTGGTACTGACGGACGTAATGATGCCGCAGTTGGATGGATTTGGGCTACTGAGAGCCATTCGCGACGACCCGGGGCTCGCCGGCATGCCGGTGATCCTCCTGTCCGCGCGGGCGGGCGAAGAGTCGCGTGTAGAAGGGTTGCAGGCAGACGCCGACGATTATCTCGTAAAGCCTTTCACGGCGCGGGAGTTGCTGGCGCGTGTAGCGACGCACGTCAAGATGGCTAATCTTCGCCGTGAAACTGCAGAACGCGAACAACGGCTGCGTAGTGAAGCGGAATTCCAACGGGAGAAACTACTCGCAAGCGAAGAACGGCTGATGGAGACCAGCCGGCTTTATCGTGAACTGGAAGACCGTGAAGCGAAGATCCGGCGCCTCGTGGACGCAAACATTCTGGGAATTGTGACCTGGAATGTCGAAGGCGCTTTGCTCGGGGCCAATGAAGCCTTTCTTCGTATGCTGCAATACGACCATCAAGAGGTCGTTGTCGGTCGAGTGGGATGGTGGGCCATGGTTCCTCCGGACTGGCGCGAACGCACTGAAAGCGCTTTGGCAGAGGTAATCAAGACTGGGACGGTACAGCCCTTTGAGTCGGAGATGTTACGAAAAGACGGCAGCCGGGTATCCGTGCTGATCGGTGCCACCTTGTTCCACGAAGGCGGGAAAGACGGCGTCGCGTTCGTCCTCGATTTGAGCGAGCAAAAGCGGGCTGAGGCAGAGATCAGGGCATTGAAGGACCAGCTGTACAAGGAGAATCTGGCGCTTCGCGACGAGGTTGAGCAGACGGCGATGTTCGATGAAATTATCGGCACCTCGAATCCGTTAAAGGTTGTTCTTTCCCGGATCGCCAAAGTAGCTCCCACCGACTCCAGCGTGTTAATAACCGGGGAGACAGGTACTGGCAAGGAACGCGTTGCCCGCGCAATCCACAAAAAATCTCGTAGAACCGAGCGAGCATTCGTTAGCGTGAACTGCGCGGCAATTCCCCATGACTTGATTCCTTCCGAATTGTTCGGCCATGAGAAGGGTGCCTTCACGGGAGCCACACAAAAGCGGCTTGGTCGTTTTGAACTGGCAGACGGCGGAACGATTTTTCTGGACGAAGTGGGCGACCTTCTACCCGATACCCAAGTCGCATTGCTGCGGGTGCTGCAAGAACGGGAATTCGAACGCGTGGGGGGAGGGCTACCGATTCATGTCGACGTTCGCGTTATCGCTGCGACGAATCGTGACTTGGAAGCCGCGGTGGCCAATGGGACCTTCCGTCAGGACCTCTTTTATCGACTGAATGTGTTTCCCATCGAGGTGCCGCCACTCCGAGAACGAAAGGACGATATCTTGCTGCTGGTGGAGTACTTCGTGCACCGCTTCGCCACTAAGGCAGGCAAGGATATCCGTTCGATCGAGAAGAAGACACTAGACCTTTTGCAGTCCTACGACTGGCCAGGCAATATCCGCGAGTTGCAAAACGTCATTGAGAGGTCGGTCATCCTGACCACAGGTGAGGCTTTTTCGGTGGACGAATTGTGGCTTTCCAAAAAATCCGTTTCTCCGGCACCTCTTGTGAAAGCGCCACCGCTCGTCAAGGGTCAGGTTGCGAAGGGGCAGATTGAGCCGCGCAGCGAGCGGGAGATTATCGAGGCCGCACTGTCCGCGACTAGGGGCCGGGTATCTGGACAATCCGGAGCGGCGGCGAAGCTCGGAATCCCACCGTCGACGCTTGAGGCCCGGATCAAGGCCTTGAAGATCAACAAACTCCAGTTCAAATTTCGCTGAACCATTTCCAGGTCGCGAAATCCGCTGAATTCGCCAAATTCGCGTAATTCGCGAAAGCGCCCGTCCGCATCGGAGTTTCTCGCCCTCTTATTTTCATGAATTTAAAGGTGGCAAGAGGCTTGCTTTTAGCAAAGCAAGCTTAGACGCAGCGCTACTGAGGCGTTAACTGTGACATGCAAAATCGTCCGTCAAGCAATCGGACAGGGTCGTGTGGTTTTGCGCGTAAGTGGTCGGCTCACAGGAGACGACGTCAACACGCTTAGGACGCTACTGGAACAAGAAAGCGATGCATTGACTCTCGACCTCAAAGACTTGCTTTTGGTGGACGACGAGGCCGTAAAACTCCTGGCGATTCACGAATCGAGGGGGGTAACAATCGAAAACTGTCCGCTCTATGTCCGCGAGTGGATCAGACGTGAAAGAGAAGGGACGTAATGGCTACTTGCAGTTGGTCAGGCGGACGCCAAGCGAAGACTCAGCCTAGCCGGCATTTTCGAGGATTGCCATAAGGAAGGAAGAAGGTTCACCCGGTCGCGCCGCCCATCTGACATACGGGGCAGTAATGATTTACAAACCTCAACATCACCGCAGAGGAGGAATCCATGACTAAGACTATTGCTGTACAGGAAAGCAATGCGATGGCAACTGACAAAGAGTCAATTCGTCCGTTTCATGTGAACGTTGCAGAGGCGGACTTAACCGAATTGCGCAGGCGCGTCCAGGCGACGAAGTTTCCCGACCGGGAAACGGTCACGGATGCAACCCAAGGCGTGCAACTGGCGACGGCTCAGGCGCTCGCCCGCTATTGGGTGACAGAGTACGACTGGCGCAAGATCGAGGCAAAACTCAACGCCCTGCCGCAATTCATCACCGAGATCGATGGACTGGACATTCATTTCATTCACGTTCGTTCGAAACATGAAAATGCCTTGCCGCTGATCGTTACGCATGGATGGCCGGGCTCGATCACCGAACAGATGAAGATCATCGATCCCCTGACCAATCCCACCGCACACGGCGGAAATGCGTCAGACGCTTTCCATATCGTGGTTCCCTCCATGCCGGGGTACGGGTTTTCAGGCAAGCCGACGACGACCGGCTGGGGCCCTGAACGGATCGCGAGTGCCTGGACCGTGTTGATGAAGCGACTCGGCTACTCAAAATTTGTGGCACAGGGCGGGGATTGGGGCGCGGTCATCACCGATCTGATGGGCGTGCAGGCGCCGCCCGAACTTCTCGGTATTCACACCAATATGCCCGGCGCAGTTCCTGCGGATATTTATCAAGCGGTTTTGTCCGGCGCGCCGATGCCGTCCGGTCTCTCAGACGACGAAAAGACTGCCTTCGAGAGGCTCCAATTCGTGTACAGCAAAGGTGTCGCCTACGGCTACCAGATGGGGTTGCGACCGCAGACGTTGTATGGAATCGCGGATTCCCCCGTCGGCCTGGCCGCCTACTTTCTGGACCACGATGCGTGGAGTTATGCGCTGATCGCGCGCGTCTTTGACGGGAAGACCGAAGGTCTCTCACGAGACGATGTGCTCGATAACGTTACGCTCACCTGGCTGACGAACACGGCGCTTTCCGGAGCACGGCTCTACTGGGAAAATAGATTTCCCTATTTCAGCGTCAAGGGCGTGTCTGTCCCGGTTGCTGTGAGCGCGTTCCCTGACGAGCTCTATCAATGTCCGCGGAATTGGGCAGAAAGCGCGTATCCCAAACTGATTCACTACAACAAGCTCCCTAAGGGCGGGCACTTTGCGGCCTGGGAACAACCGAAGCTCTTTTCAGAAGAGGTTCGCGCGGGCTTCCGATCATTACGATCGGGCGTGGTAGCGTCTGCCGCATAACCTGATCGCGGCGAAGGCTAGCCTTGTGTGCACATTGCGACAGGAGAGTCCAGATGACCGCGCTCTCCTGTCTTCACCTCAACCAGATAGGGAACAAACAAATGCGAAACGCAAAAGGAGGGAAGATGGCAAATCCGACGTATGAGGTCCACGCCAACGACGCCGCCAGCGAGGCGAGCGTGGCGCAGTTCAACATCGACCGTACCGATCCGGGGCGGTGGACGGTAACGTTCAGCAACCCGCCGATCAACATGTTTGTTCCCACAACGATCGTCGAATTGGGAGTGCTAATGACCGAACTTGAGGCGGACCCGTCCGTGAAGGTCGTAGTGTTCCAGTCGGCGAATCCCGATTTTTTCATTGCGCATCTCGACGTAGCCAAGGCGGTTGAGCGGCCTGACCTGCTGGGCCTTTGGCGCGACTTTGTGCTGCGCCTTTCGTCCGCGCCAGTGGTGAGCATTGCCAAAATCCGCGGCCGCACCCGCGGGATTGGTAACGAGTTTGTGCTGGCCTGCGACATGCGCTTCGCCAGCCGGCAAAACGCGGTATTCGGTAACCCCGAGGTGGGCGTCGGACTAATCCCGGGGGGCGGAGCCCTGGAATGGCTCCCGCGCCTGGTCGGTCGCTCCCGGGCGCTTGAGTTCGTGCTCACTGCCGACGATTTCGATGCTGATATCGCCGAGCGCTATGGCTGGGTAAACCGCACGCTGGACGATAAAGACCTCGATTCGTTCGTCGATGCGCTCGCAAGGCGGCTGGCTTCATTCGGCGGCAAAACGCTGGCCACGGCAAAGGCCCAGATCAATCGATTGGGGATGCCGACAGCGGCCGAGCTTCAGTCGAGCAATGAAATGATCTTCCCAATGCTGGCCTGGCCCGATGCGCAGGCTCGCCGTGCCAAGCTCCGTGGCATTGGTTACGGCGTTCGGAGCGACTTCGAATTGAACTTCGGCCGGTACCTCCCTTCGTTCGGGCGGGCCGACGGCGATGCCGCAGGATAGGAGAGGTAAACATGAAACCCTGGAAAGTAGTTTCGCTAATTCTGTTTGCTCTTGCGGTTGCAGCCGCGGGATACGGGTTGATTCTCGTGCGACGAGGGTTCAGCGCACTTGCGACACCATCAGCCATTGAGGTGTTCGCGGCCACAACGGCACGCAAATTGGCCGTGCCATCCGCGTATCGCCAACTTCGCAATCCCATCATGCCGTCAGCGGAGAACATTCGGGCAGGCATGGAGCACTTCGCCGATCATTGCGCAACGTGCCATTCGAATGACGGATCGGGCCAGACGTTTTTCGGCAAGGGCCTCTATCCGAAACCACCCGACATGCGTGCAGCCGGGACGCAGAACAAGAGCGATGGCGAGCTCTACTACACAATCGCAAATGGAGTTCGTTTGAGTGGAATGCCAGCCTTCAGCGAAGCGCACACTCCCGAGAAAGCCTGGCGCCTGGTTTTGTTCATCCGGCACTTGCCTCAGATCACCCCAGAGGAACTCAATGAGATGAAGGGGCTGAATCCGAAGAGGCAGGCAAATCCAGCGAATTGGTGATGGGCGGGAAACCGCCCCAGGACCCACCAGGCGGAACACGCCACGGCCAGAAGAAGAAGCATCATGAAAACTCCCAGAACTAATGGAAAAGGAGCACGCGATGAAAGAATCAGACGACAGATCGCGCCGTTGCTTTCTCAAGGCGAGCTCGATGTTGGGCCTAGCAGCCGCTCTCAGACCATCAACGATCGGCGAGGCATTTGCAGATTCCAGAATTGTTGAAAAGGAGGACACCATGACCCGAACCGGTGCTACACAAGGAGCTGACAAGACAGCTATTCGTCCGTTTCAGGTGAATGTTCCGGAAGCGGAACTTATCGAATTGCGCCGGCGCATCAACTCGACAAGGTGGCCTGAGCGGGAGACGGTCACGGATGAATCGCAAGGCGTGCCGCTTGCGACAATTCAGGAACTTACTCGCTATTGGGGCACAGACTACGATTGGCGCAAGTGCGAGGCGAAACTGAACACCCTGCCGCAGTTCATCACCGAGATCGATGGGCTGGACATTCATTTCATTCACGTTCGTTCGAAACATGAAAATACGTTGCCCCTGATCGTCACGCACGGATGGCCCGGCTCAGTCATCGAGCAGCTAAAGATTGTTGATCCACTGACCAATCCTACCGCACATGGCGGGAGTGCCTCCGATGCCTTCCATCTCGTGATTCCGTCGCTACCGGGGTTCGGATTTTCAGCAAGGCCCACCACTTCCGGATGGGGCCCCGAGCGCACGGCAAATGCCTGGGTAGTACTGATGAAGCGCCTTGGATACGCACAATTTGTGGCGCAAGGCGGCGATTTGGGCGCGGGCGTCTGCACTATGATGGCTAAACACGCACCTCCACAATTGCTGGGAATTCACACCAATTTCCCCGGGACTATTCCATCCGACATCGCGAGGGCCCTCCAGTGTGGCGATCCAGCGCCATCCGCCCTATCCGCCGAAGAAAGGCGCGCCTACGAGCAGCTCACGGTATTGTTTGCGAAGCGACGCGCCTACGCACAGCTGATGGCGACTCGTCCGCAGGCGCTGTACGGATTGGCGGATTCGCCGGTCGGCCTGGCCGCCTATATGTTTGACCACGGCGATGGTTGGGGCCAGCCGGCTGCGCCGATCACCTCGGCAGTGCTCGGGCGCACGATCAATGGGCACTCCGCAGGTGACCTGACACGAGACGATGTGCTCGACGACTTCACACTCTACTGGTTGACGAACACGGCGGTTTCTGCGGCTCGTTTCTATTGGGAACTTCACCTCAATCTTTATAACGCAGCCGATGTCTCCGTCCCAGCCGCCGTGAGCGTCTTTCCCGGCGAGAACTATCAAGCGCCGCGCAGTTGGACGGAGCGGGCGTTTCACAAACTCATCTACTACAACCAAGTAGACAGAGGCGGACACTATGCGGCATGGGAGCAGCCGAAGCTCTTTTCAGAAGAGGTTCGCGCGGGCTTCAGATCGCTGCGGTAGTGCGAGGCATGGGTTTTCCCGAAGGTTGTCATGCTTGAAAAGCGGAAAATGTCAGTGGATGTGGATACCGACCGCTGTATTCAACTCGCTAGCGGCTTTCTCATCCTGGCGGAAAAGGAGCTGTCGGCCTTCATCCGGGCGGTAGATAAGTTGTTCGGTGCTGAGCAGGCGCGCCAATCGGCGCTGGACTGGATTGAGGAACTCGGATCTATGGATTGGCCGTCTGGGGAATCGATTCCAGATTGGCGTCGCGCCACGGTGGGCGCAAGTGCTCGGCTTGACGCTTTGTTGTCTGGCACTCGACATCGCGAAACTCAAAATTTGAGAGCAGCGTTGATCTCTGATCTTTTTCACTCGAAACCACATAGGCGCGTTAGCGAGGAGGTTCGTTACATGAGTGCGATAGCTTCCACACCGATGGACGCAGAGACGAAAAGCGCACCGACATCTGGCAGGCTCTTCTTCCTGGACCTTAGCGGCGGCCGCATATTGTCCGCGAATCCTGATGGCTCCGATTTGAAGACCATCATCAACGAAGGCAGGAAGTTGCCCGACGGCCTGGTGCTCGATGTCGCCGCCGGGCACATCTACTGGACCAACATGGGTGATCCCAAGACGAATGATGGCTCGATCATGCGGTCTGATCTCAATGGCAAGAACATGATCACCATCGTTCCTCCTGGCGGCACGTTCACGCCGAAGCAGCTCCATCTGGAGAAGCGGAGCGGCAAGCTCTACTGGTCCGACCGGGAAGGCATGCGGGTGATGCGGGCAAACTTGGACGGGTCACAAATCGAAACTCTTGTGGACACAAGCCTGGGCGATTCGCGGCCGGGATCGGATCCGACGAAATGGTGCGTGGGCATTGCGGTGGACCCTGACGGCGGCAAGTTCTATTGGACGCAGAAGGGTGGTCACCACGCGGGTTTGGGCCGAATTTTTCGGGCCAACATCGAAGTTCCGCATGGTCAGTCGGCCGAGAGCCGCAGGGACATTGAGCTTCTCTATGACAACCTTCCGGAACCGATCGATCTGGACCTCGATCCGGTTCATCGGACGCTGTATTGGACCGACCGCGGTGACCCGCCGCGTGGCAACACGGTGAACCGCGCACCCATGGATGCTGAGGCCGAAAATCGCAAGGATCCTGAGGTCCTTTTCACTCATTTGATGGAAGGCATCGGACTGGCCTTGGACCTGAAGGGCGGCCGAATGTTCATGACCGACTTTGGTGGCTCAGTCTACAGCGCCAACCTCGATGGATCGAACCGGAGGACGCTTCTGTTTGCTGAAGGAAACCTCACCGGGATTGCGTACGCCGAGGTGCCATTTGCAGACGGAGCTTCCCAAGTAATAGGAGTTCCTGCGGAGGCAAATATGGAAGACAACACGCTAGTGAAGTCCAGTTTTTCAGCTACGATTCACGCTCCCATTGAAGACGTGGATATTCCCACTTGGTGCTTTGGCCTGTCGGAATCGGAATACCAATCCTGCTCCCCAGCGCATGTATCTGCCGGCGCAACTACGGCGCCGGATGGTCGGCGTATGTCCATCAACGTCGAAGTTCTCGGCGGAAGCCCCATGGTTCAGCATTACGTCGAGGAGATTGCCGAACCGCATCACTTACGGCTGTTTTCAAGCTCAGACATCTTTGCGCCAACCGGCAGGATAAAGGTGGACGTGATCTGGGACTTGAGCGTGAAGAAGGTCGATGGCAACTCCTGCGAGTTTACCAATGAAGTGCACAGCTCCTTCACGCCGGAGCTTCTGGACTCCTTGGCCAAACAGGGCATTCCACGGGAGGTGTTCAAATCGGCTCGCAAGCCTGTTTCAGAGGCGCACAACCGGCAGGAGACGCCTCTCTTCGCCAAAAGTATTGAGCGCCACGCCTTAAGGAACAGAGGCTCTGCCCGTGTCGCGGGTGCAGCCTAAGTCATACGATCTTTGCACATTAAGAAGGCGGGCGTTATTCGCGAAGATCGCGGCTCCGCCATGTATGTTCTGGGGACTGGAACTGGGAGCATCACAATGAGTCAGACAGTCGGCCACGATCTTGATCAGCGTTGCATCAATACAGCCCGGATTCTCTCGATCGACATGAGCGAGAAAGCCAAATCAGGTCACCCCGGATTGCCACTCGGGGCCGCCCCGATGGCCTACACGCTATGGGACCGGATTTTGCGGCATAATCCCCTAAACCCCCGGTGGGCAAATCGCGACCGTTTCGTTCTCTCCGCTGGTCATGGATGTGAACTGCTTTACTCATTGCTTCATCTGACCGGATACAACATCAGCATCGATGACCTTCAGAATTTTCGCCAGTGGGGCAGCAAGACAACCGGCCATCCGGAATATGACCCGAATCTTGGGATCGAGGCAACCACAGGCCCTCTGGGCCAAGGCATCGCCATGGCAGTCGGAATGGCCGTGGCGGAGGCACATCTCGCCGCTCGTTTTAACCGCGACGGGTTCCCGGTAGTCCAGCACTTTACGTTCGTGCTGGCCGGTGATGGAGATCTTATGGAAGGGATCTCTTCCGAATCGGCATCTCTGGCAGGGACGCTTCAGCTGGGAAAACTTATTTGTCTTTACGACAACAATCACGTGTCGCTCGACGCGACCACCGAACACGTTTTCACCGAAGACAGGTGCGCACGATTCGAGTCGTTCGGATGGCATGTGATTTCTGTTTCGGACGGTAATAACCTCGGAGAAATTGAAGCTGCCATCCGAGAGTCTATGGCTGAAACGCAGAGGCCCTCGCTGATCGCCGTACGAACTCACATTGGCTATGGCAGCCCACTGCACGACTCGCCGAAAGTTCATGGCGAACCCATGGGGCCTGAGAACGCACGCGCGACGAGAAAGAACCTTGGATGGCCGGACTTGCCGCCATTCAGCGTTCCCGCAGAGGTCCAGACACACTTCCGTCAAGCCATTCCTCGCGGAACTGCGCTTGAGACTGAATGGAACGGCTTGTTCGGACGCTACTCTAAGAAGTACCCGGATCTGAGTCATCAACTCAAAAATATGATGGACGGAGTCTTCCCCGAGAACTGGGATTCCGGCCTTCCCTCCTTCTCGCCCAGTGAAGGAGCAATATCGACCCGTGACGCCTCGGGCAAGGTGATGAATGCGATCGCCGCGGCACTGCCGGGGTTTGTGGGCGGCTCCGCCGACCTCGCCGGCTCAAACCGCACGACACTGAACGGTCTAGGGGATTTGGGCTTCGGTGACAATCGGGGCAGAAACATTCACTTTGGCGTTCGTGAGCATGCAATGGCGGCAATGGTGAATGGAATGACTTTGCACGGTGGCCTGATCCCGTTCGGCGCGACATTCTTCAACTTTTCCGATTACATGCGGCCTTCTCTACGTCTTGCAGCCCTGATGGGGGCTCACAGTATTTTCGTCTTCACCCACGACAGCATAGGCCTCGGCCAGGATGGACCCACACATCAACCGATTGAGCAGCTGACAAGTTTGCGCGCGATGCCGGACTTTACCGTCTTCCGCCCCGCAGACGCCAACGAGACAGTAGCAGCCTGGCGTATCGCGATCAGCCTCTCCGGTCCGGTCGCACTCGTCCTGACTCGTCAAGCCTTGCCGGTGCTGGATCTGAAACAGTTCCCCGTGAGTGCTGGGGTTGCGAAGGGTGCTTATGTTCTGCTCGATGAGCCCGACCCCGACCTTGTACTGGCCGCAACAGGATCGGAAGTGGACCTAGCACTTCAAGCAGCACGCGCCCTTGCCAAATCAGGCACAAGAGCCCGTGTCGTATCTATGCCGTCATGGGAACTGTTTGCAAAACAGCCCGAAGAGTACCGAGATTCAGTTCTGCCCCTCAACATCCCTACGCTGGCCATTGAGGCGGGCGCGACTCTTGGCTGGTACAAATGGGTCGGTCGAACCGGCGACATCATCGGACTTGATCATTTTGGGGCGTCTGCACCCGGCGAAGTGGTTATGGAAAAGCTGGGATTCAATGTCGCTAACGTGATCGACCGGGCGCTGCAACTTCTAGATCGGGAAAGCACGCGGCCACTCGCAGTGCTTGGGTGAACGCGGGAGGAAGAATATGACGAATCTAAACTTCGACAAAGAGATCACTGCACTTATCCTCATCGATCCCTACAACGACTTCATTTCTGAGGGCGGCAAACTTTGGGATCGCATTAAAGCCGTTGCCGGGGCGAATGACTGCATCGCTCACATGTTGCAGTTGCTGTCCGCGGCACGAACGACGGGGATGAGGGTTTTCTATGCGATGCATCATCGATACCGTCCCGGCGACTACGACACGTGGAAGTACGCCGCGCCGATTCAGAAAGGCGCCCGGTCGCGGAAGACTTTTGAATATGGAACGTGGGGCGGCGAGTTCCGCGCCGAGTTTGCCCCACAGCCCGGTGACATCGTGGCCGAGGAGCACTGGTGCTCCAGTGGCTTTGCCAACACCGATCTGGATATGCAACTCAAAAGGCATGGCATCCAGAGGCTCATTATCGCCGGTCTTGTTGCGCACACATGCGTCGAATCGACCGTACGCTATGCCGTGGAACTCGGATACGACGTCACCTTAGTGAGGGACGCGACCGCCGATTACTCGGACGAATTCATGCACGCCGCGTTCGTCAATCTCCCAAACTACGCCAGTGCGATCGTCACAACGCAGGATGTCACTGACGCCCTTTCAGGCAGCCGACTAACCGAGCAGAGCTTGTCCGCCGTGGTCGATACGCATGGATGAATCGCACTGGAGGTCGCCAACCATGACGACGGTCAGTGGTAATCCAGTGAAGGAGTCGCCAACCAACGCTCGCCCTCCCGCCACTCCGAGGATGGTATCCGTAAGAGACACTTCAGGTGTCGCAGCCAGCTTGCGTCTGCACTGGCCCGAGTACCTTATGGAAGCCGGCGAAATGAGTCTCTTCATGTTTTGCACTTGCTCGTTTGCCACGCTGCTGCAGCACCCCGCTTCTCCAGTCAGGCATTTTTTCATTAGCGGCATCGTCCGCCGTGCGCTGATGGGATCGGCTATCGGCACTACAGTCATGGCGCTAATCATGAGTCCCTGGGGCAAGCAATCCGGCGGGCATATCAATCCCGCCATGACGTTCGCGTTCTATCGGTTAGGGAAACTCCGCCCTTGGGATGCGCTGTTTTATGGGATCGCACAGTTCTCCGGCGCAACGATCGGTGTTGCGCTCGCAACTTTTGTACTGAGAGGCGCTCCAGGGGATGGTACGGTTCGTTATGCAGTGACCTCTCCGGGTGTGTATGGTACCACCGTCGCGTTTGTAGCCGAGCTAGCCATCTCTTTTATCCTGATGATCACGGTACTGCTTGTGACGAACCACGAAAAGTTGGCGCGGTACACGGCTTATTTTGTGGGTTCGCTCTACGCCGTGAACATCACGTTTGAAACACCTCTCTCCGGAATGAGCATGAACCCCGCGCGAACCTTTGGCCCCGCCGCTTTCGGAGGTTATTGGCATATCCTCTGGATCTATTTCATCGCACCAACGGTAGGCATGCTGGCCGCCGCTGAGACATTTCTTCGAATTCGTCGGGGCGTCGCTCCGTACTGCGCTAAACTTCATCACGCCAATCACGAACGCTGCATTTTCCAGCACACACCACAACTTCCAAAGATGCGGCCTTGTGCAAAAACTGTTCGCCATACGTGACGCACTAAAATTCTCGGAAGAGGAAGACGGCGGGAACTTCAAGAGAACGGACAACAAGTTTTCGAAAATGCGAGGAAATGGCAGATACGGTGACAGGGCGAACAGATGTTGGTTGTAGCAAGTTACTGATTTGTTAGTCGCTTACATCATTGTGACGGTGAGAAAGGAGCGTTCTAACCAACTGAACTACGTCCCCACTTGCCAAATCAACGAGATGCGAAATAAGCAGTGTTTATGCGGCTTTGCACAGTTTGCATATCGTGCATAGAGTTGCCTTCGTTGCCCAAAAGAGCGCGATTCCTGTCCGAACCGCCCCCAAACCGCCTCCAAATTTCGGCTTTTCCCTGCACCTGTGCCATGTGCAAATCCATTTGCACAGACTGCTCCGGGCGGCCCAGATTATAGCCAACCTGGACGGAACCGCCAATAAAACCGGAGCAAACGTTTAGCACAGAAATATCCTAACAGCTTCCCGCAGAACACGAAAGACCACCTTCATTTTGCCCGGTTCGGACTGAACGAAATTCTCAAATTCGGCCGCAACGCTGATACCAGTTATTTGTCCGACCGAGCAGCGACCTCTGCAGTGTGAAGGCCGAGTGTGACTGTGCGGTGTTGTTGTGGGTCTGCAGCAAGCCCAACAGATCAGTGAATTACTGGCGGTTTCCTTTCTGAGAGTCCAACTATTCAAATTGACAAAGAATTTGGGACGTGAGTGGTTCGGAAGTTTGAACCGAAGAATGGCTCCAAGTTCGGTACACCAGCTAATGAGCGAAAAACCGTTACTCGAAGCGGTCGCCACAGATTTGGGAAAGCAGTCGGCTTCATTTCTCTCCGCTGTTGTCTCGCAACTCACTATTTCTTCCGCACAATCGAGGCATCTTCCACACTGGCCCGCTTGTTCCACCCGTGGAAACGCGAGAGGTCACCCGCATTCCACGCCTCACGGAGTCCAGGACTACTCAGATCCCAGTCTGGGCGGATTTCACTCGTCACGGCGCGCAGGTCGTGCCGAAGATCGACGACCGACGGACGGCCCCAGAACCAGTACCCGTTATAGATGCTGTAGATCACGAGGCCTGGCTTGAGCACGAGCGTGTGCGGGATCATCGGATTGTGCTCGGGGTCGGTGTACTCCTGGATGTCGAGATCCTTCTGAATCGTTCGGTCGGGGTCCGAAAGGAAGGTCCACTCGGCTCCGACTGACGCACGGAATTCCTGAAGAGTATGGTGATCGTCGGTGGCGATCGTGGCGATCTGAGTGTACGCCACTGCGATCTTCGGGTAGAACGCGGCGAGTTCCAAATGCTGCTGGTGCTCCTTTGGGCAATAGTGGCCGCGCGCGAGCGTGAGGATTAGCGGATCGTCACCCTGTAGCTCGCTGAGCTTCCGCAGTTGGCCCGTGTGATCGGGCAGTTCGTAGTCGGGGAAAATGCCTCCGGGCACGATATCAGAACGCATGATTGGACTCCTTCCGTTTCTCTCAAAGATCTTCTTTTGAAGATCCAGAGTGACGCGCGCCTTTGGCTACTAGCACGTTCCCGGGAGCCGGACTCTCCAACGGCTCAGGGTTATAAACAAACAATTGATCCACCAATCAGACCCGTCATGAAGGTATGACAGACTCCAGCTCGGCATGACCATCTGACCGGAACTTCGCACGTTTCCGCGAGTTCAAGCTAGCTCGCGAATTTCGGATCCCAAGCGGCGGTTATCCCGCTACGCGCGAATGAGCCCGGCCGGGGGCCAGATCCAGGCGGCCGACCAACCCCGCGCCGATACCC
>Ga0326728_10011349_pt1 | contig 20400 bp, 13 predicted proteins | sample MB3enrmetagenome_FD_207602 | JGI IMG/M metagenome (GOLD analysis project Ga0326728, IMG submission 207602) | Lab enriched peat soil microbial communities from McLean, Ithaca, NY, United States - MB31MN | ecosystem: Environmental > Terrestrial > Soil > Wetlands > Peat | place: USA: New York... | reverse complement strand
GCGTAAGCTCTGCGTGTTCCTCGCCGTGGCCGTGGCCTTGTCCGGTTGTTTCTTGGTCGGCCCCAATTACCGGAGGCCTCCCATCGACACCCCGGGGTCGTGGCGCTTCGAGGAGACCGAGGCCAGGGACACGGCGAATACGATGTGGTGGAAAGAGTTCCACGACTCCGTGCTCGATGAGCTAATAGAGAGCGCCTTGAGAGAGAACAAAGACATCAGGATCGCCGCGGCGCGAATCGAGGAGTTCCTGGGGCGCCTTCGCACGACCCGCGCCGGGCTCTTTCCCCAGGTGGGCGCCACTGCCCTCGGGCAGCGCATAGATGTCACCCGGTATACGAACCCGGCGTGGCCTCCGGGTACGCTAAACCCGTACAACGATCTGAAGCCCTATGTGAGCGTAAGCTGGCAGATCGATCTCTGGGGACAGCTCCGCCGGGCAACGGAGGCGGCGAGGGCCGACCTCCTTGCAACGGAAGAGGGCAGGTCCGGTGTCATCCTCACCGTCGTTACCGCGGTGGCCGAGGCGTACACGGACTTGAGGGACCTGGACAAACAGCTCGAGATCGCCAAGGCGACCGTAGGGAGCCGCGCGCATTCGCTCGAGCTGTTCAGGCTTCGCTTCGGCCGAGGGCTCATCTCGGAGGTCGACCTGCGTCAGGCCGAGTCTGAATACGAATCCGCCGTTGCCACGGTTCCGGCCCTTGAGAAGCTCATCGCCTGGCAGGAAGACGCGTTGAGCGTCCTCATCGGCCGCAACCCTTCGGGAATTCCTCGGGGCAATTCGCTTGACGAGCTTATGCTCCCTGACGTTCCCGCGGGCCTGCCCTCGCAGCTCCTCGAGCGGCGGCCGGATGTCCGGCAGGCTGAGCAGAACCTCATAGCTGCCAATGCGAGGATAGGGGTTGCCAAGGCGGCCTATTTTCCGACGATTAGCCTCACCGGGCTTTACGGGCTCGAGAGCACGAGCCTCTCCAATTTGTTCTCGGGGCCGGCGAAGATGTGGAACTATGGCGGGTCCATAGCGGGACCCATCTTCACTGCGGGGGCCATTGCAGGGGAGGTGGAGACCGCCACGTCCATACAGAGGGAGTCCCTCATCCGGTACCAACAGGTGATCCAGGAGGCCTTCCAGGAGGTGGACGATGCCCTCATCGACCAGCGCAAGTCGAGGGAGCAGCTCTGGGCGCAGACACACCAGGTGGAGGCACTCCAGAGGTACGCGGACCTCGCGCGGATTCGCTACGAGAACGGCTATACGAGCTATCTCGAGGTCCTCGACGCGGAGCGGAGCCTCTTTACCGCCCAGCTACTTCTGACCGAGACCCAGGGGAACCTCTTGCGTGCCCTCGTGAACCTCTACAAGGCCATGGGCGGGGGATGGGTCGTCGAGGCATCGAGCCTGACCGGGGATAGGTAGACTGCACATCGCGGGCACGGATTTTCGGCTCTCCCGACTCTCTCTTACTTTAAGCTCCTCATCTCTTTATCAGTATCTCGACGTCATGGGACGATGCCCCTCACTCATAGAGGATTTCCATGGACGCGGCGGAAAATAATTAACAAAGTCCTTGAAATGGCGAGCCGGATGGGATAGTAGAGTAGTATGACGATAAATCGGGAGGTGCTATGAGACGGGCTCACTGCTTTCTGGAGCGTCAAAAAGGGCTCAGGAGAATCGGATACGGGGTTATTGCGACACTCCTCCTGGCCGCCTCCGGCTGGGCCGGAGGGAGCGATGTGACTCCCACAGTCACCATGTTTTCTCCCCAGGGAGAGATCAAGGACGTAAGGCAGGTGACCGCGCGTTTCTCCGAGGAGATGGTCTCCTTCGGCGACCCCCTTCTCGAGGACCCTTTCGTCATCGACTGTCCCGCTACGGGCAAAGGACGCTGGGCTGACAACAGGAATTGGGTATACGATTTCGACAACGACCTGAAGTCAGGGGCGAAGTGCACGTTTACCCTGAAGGCCGGACTGAAGGCGGCAAGCGGCAGCGCCTTCACCGGCGTGCAGGCCTTTTCTTTCAACACGGGCGGGCCCCAGGTAGAGGATGTGGTCCCCAGCGGCGGCAACAAGGAGATAGTGGAAGGCCAGGTTTTCCTCCTCACCCTGGACGGCGAGGCGCAAGGTACCTCCGTGGCCGGAAATGTCTTCTGCTATATCGGTGAAACCAAGGAAAAGGTTGGCATCAGAGTCGTGGGAGGCAAGGAGAGAGAGGAAATAGTAAAGGCCGCGTCGCGACGTGAGAACGGTGCCCAGGTCGACAGGATCGCTCTCCAGTGCCGCCGCCCGCTGCCCAACAACACATCAATCGATCTCATATGGGGGAAAGGCGTCCTGTCGAAAAGCGCCATCCCTTCTTCCCGGGAGCAGGTATTCCATTATACGACGCGGGAGCCCTTCACCGCGACCTTCGAATGCGGACGGGAGAACTCCAAGGCCCAGTGCAACCCCTTCCTTCCAGTCTCTATCGAGTTCTCCTCGGACGTGCCCAGGGCTACTGCGGCCCGCGTTGTCATGAAGATCGACGGCAAGATCCATAGGCCCAAGATCCCGGAGGATAATGAGACAGTCCGGACCGTTACCTTTGAAGGTCCTTTCCGGGAAAAGAAGGCGTTCTCCATCGCCCTTCCTCAACGCTTGAGGGACGACGGAGGAAGGAGCCTGTCGAACGGCGCCGCCTACCCCATCACGGCGAGAACCGATACCTACCCACCGCTGGCCAAGTTCTCCTCACGCTTCGGCATCATCGAGCTATCGGAACCCGTGCTCCCCGTGACGGTGAGAAACATAGGGCCGTACGTGAGGGGAAGGATAGAGGAAATCTCTGACGGGAGCGCCGGGAAGAGCGATGGCATCGAGGGCGGAGCCGCCTCCTCCCCGGCAGAGAGAAGCGACGGGGAGCAGGCGTCGGGTCCGGCCTCACCCAACCGACGATACGCGACCGACGTAGCTGCCACGATCAAGCCGGTGGAAGGCGACCAGCAGATCATTCAGTGGCTCCAAAAAGTCGCCGGAGTCGGCCGCTCGCGGTCCCTCCTCAGGGGGGAGCCGTCCGCAAAGAAACTGGCCATGCCGAGGCCCCTCGGTCAAAATGCGTTCGAGGTGATAGGGATTCCCTTCAAGAGACCGGGATTGTACGTGGTGGAGCTGGAAAGCACCATCCTCGGCACCTCCTATCTCAGGAAAGAGAGACCCATGTATGTCCATACCGCGGCCCTGGTCACGAACCTCTCGGCGCACTTCAAGCGGGGCCGTGAGTCCTCTCTCGTATGGGTAACGAGCCTCGACAAGGGAGAGCCCGTGGAGGGCGCCGCCATAGCGATTCGCGACTGTCGAGGCAAGCTCTATTGGGAAGGCAAGACCGATAGCAATGGCATAGCCCACGTGAATACAGCCCTACCTGAACCCAAGGGGCTCCCCTACACCGAGCGCCGCGCCGACAAGGACGCCTTTTACGATCGCAGCCAGATAGAGCCTATCTCCGGTGTCGATTGGGGCTACTTCGTTTTCGCGAGCATAGCCGGCGACGCGACTTTCGTTCATACGAGCTGGGACAAGGGCATAGAGCCGTACCGCTTCAGGCTCCCCTACGGCTATTACTCCTTTGATGAGAAGGAGGGTCCCTTTCGCCCCGTAATTCATACGATTTTTGACCGCCCCCTCTTTCGGGCGGGTGAGACCGTCCATATGAAGCACGTGGCAAGAATGCTCACGAAGGACGGCTTCGCCTTTGACGACCACCTCCCCTCCCGGGTGGTGATCCAACATTCCGGAAGCCATGAGAAGTATACCTTCCCCCTCTCGTGGGACCCCGCAAAGGGCGTAGCCGAGACAACGTGGCAGATTCCCCAGGACGCAAAGTTGGGCCAATATGGGGTCTATGTCGAAAGAGGGGAGCGACGGTATCCTGCCGGGGAATTCAAGGTACAGCAGTTCAAGGTACCCCTCATGAAAGCCTCGGCCAAGCCCCTGTCCGAAACCCTTGTCAACACGACGAAGGTGGACGTAGACGTCATGGCAGAATACCTATCGGGCGGCGGAGCCAAAGGTCTGCCGGTTAAGCTGAGGGCTCAGGCCGAGCCGAAGGAGGTCACCTTCGAGGATTATGACCAGTATTCCTTCTCGAGGGGAGCAGTGAAAGAGGGGATCAAACGCCGGGGATCCGAAAGCCCCTCCGACTACCCCGATGAGTCGGTGGATGAGGAGGAGGAAGCAATAGGATGGTCGCAGCGTTATTCCAGACACGGGAGGCCGGTGAAGACCCTCGATCTGACGCTCGGGGAGGGCGGAATGGCCCGGGCTGCCATCGACGGAATCCCGCGCTCCTCCGTTCCCCTCGATCTGTTCACGGAGATGGAATTCAAAGACCCGAACGGCAAGGTCGTAACCGTCTCGAAAACCATCCCGATCTGGCCCTCCGGTGTGGCGGTTGGTCTCCAGACCGACGACTGGGTTGTCCACAAGAACCCCCTCAAGGTGAAGGCCCTGGCCCTCGATCTTTCGGGAAGGCCAATGGCCAATGTGCCGGTGACCGTGACGCTCTTTCAGAAGAAGATCTACTCCCATCGCAAGAAGCTGTTGGGCGGTTTCTATGCTTACGAGAACAGTCAGGAGATCAAGAAGAGCGGGACGGGCTGCGAGGGCACGACGAACGCCCAGGGTCTCCTTTTCTGCGAGATCGAGAACCCTCCGGCCGGTTCCCTCCTCGTCGAGGCGCGAGCCACGGATGAAAAAGGCAATGTGGCTGCGACCAACACGGAAGTCTGGGTGACGGGGAGGGAAGAGATGTGGTTCGACGCATCGAGCAGCGACCGCATCGACCTCATTCCGGACAAACAGCGGTATGAGCCGGGTGAGAATGCCCTCTTTCAAGTGCGAATGCCCATGAGGGAGGCGACGGCCCTCATTACCGTGGAGCGGGAGGGCATAATCGACAGCTTCGTGACGAGACTCTCCGGCACGAACCCGTCGGTTGAGGTGCCCATCAAAGGCTCTTACGCGCCCAATGTCTTCGTGTCGGCCCTCTGCGTGCGCGGAAGAACGGGCGAGGGCAAGCCCACCGCCTTTCTCGACCTGGCGAAGCCGACGTTCAAGCTCGGTATAGCCGGCGTTTCCGTGGGTTGGCGTACCCACGAACTGAAGGTAGGCGTTGCATCGGATAAGAAGGTGTACAAAATCAGGGAGAAGGCCCGCTTTAGCGTGAAGGTGCAAACGGCGGACGGCAGACCGGTTCCGGCGGGCAGCGAGGTCGCTTTTGCCGTGGTCGATGACGGCCTTCTTGAGCTCATGCAGAATGAGAGCTGGAATATCCTGGAACACATGATGCAGAAGCGGGGCTACTCGGTCGCTACGTCGACGGCCCAGATGCAGGTGGTAGGCAGGCGTCACTACGGACTCAAGGCCATCCCTTTTGGCGGCGGCGGGGGGAGGCAGATCACGAGAGAGCTCTTCGACACCCTCCTCCTCTGGAAGGGGAGCCTGGCGCTCGACGAGAAAGGCGAGGCGACCGTGGAGGTGCCCTTGAATGATGCCCTTACAAGCTTCACCGCCGTCGCGGTGGCCACGGGAGCAGCGGACCTCTTCGGCAGCGGTCGCACCCATATCCAGTCAACGCAGGACCTCATGATTCTCTCGGGGCTCTCGGACGTGGTGAGGGAGGGCGACCAGTTCAAAGCCGTCTTCACCTTGCGCAATACGAGCGATCACGAGATTGCAACTGAAACGAAGGCGCGTGTTACCCTTGAAAAAGGTGTCATTGACCTGCCTCCCCTAAAGGAGAGCCTCAAGGCGGGCGAGGCGCGGGAGATCGGCTGGAACCTCACCGTACCCGTAGGCGCCGAGTCCATGAAGTGGGAGGTAGTAGTGACAGACTCCGAAGGGGCGGCCCGGGACAGCCTGAAGGTCACGCAAAGAGCGCATCCGGCGCTGGAGATAAGCGTCGTCCAGGCATCCGTTGCCCAGCTCGATAAGATGGCCCAGTTCACCGTGGAGAGACCGAAGGAGGCACTCCCCGGGAAAGGCGGCATCAAGCTGTCGTTGACGCCAAAACTCTCCGAGAGCGTGAATGGCATCATTGACTATATGACCTCCTATCCTTACGTCTGCCTGGAACAGCGGTTGTCAAAGGCGGTAGCTCTCGGAGACAAGTCGGCCTGGCAGCAGATCATGAAGGTCCTGCCCGGCTATATGGACGCCGATGGCCTCCTCAAGTATTTCCCCACCATGGAGAAGGGCGACGATATTCTCACGTCCTACTTCATTGCCATCGGCAATGAGGCTGGTTGGGAGACGCCGCCCGAGCTCCTGACGAGCGTGAAAGAGGGGCTACAAAAGTTCCTCGAGGGAAAAACACGAAGGGAGTCGCCTCTGTCCCGTCCTGACAATACCATCCGCAAGATCGCCGCCATCGAGGCCCTCTGCCGCCTGGAGCCGGCGAATGCGCGCTACCTCCAAACGATCGATATCCAGCCCTTGTTCTGGCCCACCTCGGCTGTCCTCGACTGGACAAACATCCTGAAAAGGGTTGACGACATTCCCGGCAGGGAGGGAAAGCTCAAGGAGGCTGAGCAGATCATCAGGTCGAGGCTCAATTTTCAAGGAACGCGTATGGGCTTCTCAACCGAGAAGAACGACTACCTCTGGTGGCTCATGGTCAACGGAGATGTCAACGCGGTCCGCACCATCCTCACCTTTCTCGATGATCCCCAGTGGAGAGAGGACATGCCGAGACTCGTTCGCGGCGCCACAGGCCGGCAGGAGAAGGGAAGGTGGTGGAGCACCGTGGCCAATGCCTGGGGCAGGTTGGCCCTCGGGAAATTCTCCGATTCTTTCGAGGCCGCCAAGGTCGAAGGCGTGACAAGCGCCCAGATGGGGGGGCAAAGCCAGACCCTGGACTGGAAGGCCGCCCCTGCGGGCAAGACCCTTGTCTTTTCCTGGCCCGGCGGAAGCGAAAAGCTCTCCGTCGACCAGGAGGGCCCGGGCAAGCCCTGGCTTTTCATGCAAAGCCTGGCAGCCATCCCCCTTAAGGAGCCCGTTTCCACTGGTTTCAAGATCAAAAAGACGTATACCCCAGTCGATGAAAAGGTACCCGGCGTGTGGAGCGTGGGCGATGTGGTGAGGGTGAGGCTCGACCTGGAGGCCCAGGCCGACATGACGTGGGTGGTGGTAGACGACCCGGTCCCTGCCGGTACGACAATCCTTGGTACCGGCCTGGGCCGAGATTCGGCGATCCTCACGGGCGGCGAGAAGAGGGAAGGATGGGCGTGGCCCGCCTACGAGGAGCGCTCCTTCGAGGCTTTCAAGGCGTACTATTGGTACGTGCCGAAAGGCACATGGTCCCTCGAATATACGGTGCGCCTCAATACACCAGGCCGTTTTCTCCTGCCCAACTCCAGGGTCGAGGCCCTCTACGCGCCGGAAATGTTCGGGGAGATGCCGAATCACCCCTTTGTTGTGGAGTAGATTTGAAGCGCATTCTCGCAGGACTTACGGGCTTCTCCCTTGCGGCCATCGCCATTGCGGGATGGCTCTGGTCACCGCTGCCTTCCGTTGCGGTGAGGTCATTCTCGGACGTGCGCGCGGCCTACGCCAGCTCGGATGGCCTGCTCCTCGACCGGAACGGTGTGCCGATCCAGGAGCTGAGGGTCGATTTTCAGGGCAGGTCCCTCGAATGGACGCCCCTCGGAGAGGTCTCGCCTCCCCTTCTGAGGGCCGTCGTCGCCTCGGAGGATAAGCGATTCTATCGCCACTCCGGGGTCGATGGGATCGCCCTCTTTTTCGGCGCCCTGAAAAGCAGCCTCGGCAGAGGGCGGAGGGGAGCGTCCACCATCACCATGCAGGTTGCCGGCATGACCAACGGAACGGCGCGACCGGAAACTGCGGGTCGGACGCTCGCCCAGAAGTGGCGACAGATGCGTCTCGCCTGGGCAATGGAGCGATCATGGACCAAGGATCAGATCCTTGAGGCATACCTGAACCTCGTCAGCTTCAGGGGCGAGCTCAAAGGGATTGCCGCCGCCTCACGGGGGCTCTTTCAAAAGGACCCGTCAGGACTTAACACGACGCAGTCACTCATCCTCGTCTCCCTCATCAGATCGCCAAACGCCGGAATGGCGCCCGTGACACGACGGGCCGTCACGCTTGCGGCAGCGATGAACGAGCCCGTCAGCCCCGGCGAGATTGCCTCAGCCGTCGGGTCCGCCCTGGGCAGGCCTTACTGGGTGGGACGATACGTTTCCCTCGCCCCCCATGCGGCGCAGTACCTCTTGAAAGGCGGCCGGAAGAAAGCGCGAAGCACCATCGACGGGAGGCTGCAGTCCTTCGTGCTGACCCTTCTGCAAGGCCACCTTGCCTCCGTGAGAGGGCAGAATGTCCAGGACGGGGCCGTGCTCGTCGTAGATAACCGATCAGGAGAGATCCTTGCCTACGTGGGAAACTCGGGCACCCTCGCATCAGCGTCGTGCATCGACGGTATTCAGGCCCGAAGACAGCCCGGGTCGGCGCTGAAGCCCTTCCTTTACGCCCTCGCCATCGAGAAGCGGATCATCACCGCCGCATCTCTCTTAAGCGACACTCCCCTCGATATCCCCACGGAGCGCGGTATCTACCGGCCGGAGAATTACGACCGGGGATTCAAGGGGCTCGTGCCCGCCCGTTCCGCCCTTGCATCGTCGCTCAATATCCCCGCGGTGAGGGTCCTCATGCTGGCCGGTCCTGACGCCTTCGTGAAGAAATTGAGGGACCTCGGGTTCACCGAACTCAGGGACGCCGACTACTACGGCTATTCCCTTGCCCTCGGCAGCCTCGACACGAGCCTGTACGAGATGGTCAATGCCTATAGGACGCTCGCCAACAAGGGCATGTGGGGAGAGCTTACGTTGACCCCTAGAGCCGGAAAAGGGAACGCGCGGCGGGTTTTCTCCCCGGAGGCGGCATTCATAGTTGCATCCATCCTCTCCGACAGGGAGGCCCGAAGCATCACCTTTGGTTTTGAGAATCCCCTGGCGTGTCCTTTCTGGAGCGCCGCCAAAACAGGGACGAGCAAAGATATGCGGGACAACTGGTGCCTCGGGTTCTCTGAGAAGTATACGGTCGGTGTCTGGGTGGGCAATTTCTCGGGCTCGCCCATGTGGGACGTGAGCGGCGTCACAGGCGCGGCACCGCTCTGGAACGAAGTGATGAGCTATCTCCATGAGCGGGAGAGGAGTTCCGCTCCCCTACCCCCTCGCGGTGTTGTGGCCCGTCGCTATACTACCGACGACGGGACCTCGGCACCTCCGGAATGGTTCATTGCGGGCACGGAACCGGCTTCCGTGGAAGCCCGGCGTGTGGAAGGCGAACCCTCGAGAATCCTCTACCCCCCGCCGGAGGTCATCATTGCCGTCGATCCGGATATTCCCTTCGACAACCAGAGGGTCTTCTTCGAAGCGTCGGGCAGCCACAAGGATCTTCACTGGCTTCTGAACGGGCAGCCAGTGGGCGAAGGGCCGCTCTGCGGATGGACTCCAATAGCCGGCGAATACATACTAACCCTGGCTGACGGGAACAATCGGCCCCTCGATGAAATAGCCTTCACGGTAAGGGAATAGCGTTAGAGGCGGAGGCGCCCCGCACCGGCGAAGCCACGCGGGGAAGAATGGAAGAGTGGAAGAATGGAAGGGTGGAAGGGTGGAAGGATGGAAGAATGGAAGAATGGAAGAATGGAAGGGTGGAAGGATGGAAGGATGGAAGGATGGAAGGGTGGAAGGGTGGCCAGTTTTCCATCCTTCCACTATTGAGGGGAGAGGAGATCCGTATGGACAGTTTTCCTGATTTCATGAAGAACCCGGCTAACCGGATCGACTCCGGGTCGCAATACACGAAAGACATAGAAGGCTACGTGTTCGACGGCGCCGACGGAAGCCAGATGGCCTTCTGGACTGCCTACGCGGACCGCTCATCCGCAGGGCACTCACACGATTACGACGAATACTTCGTGGTCGTCCAAGGAGAGTATGTCTTGCTCATGGACGGGCTAAAGGATCGTCATGGGCAAGGGTGACGAGGCCCATATTCCAAAGGGGAAGGTTCACGGCGGGGAGGCCACGGCGGGCACGAGGACTATTCACGCCTTCGGCGCCAGGAGGGCCGAGAGGGAAAAGAGGCGCCCCTGATCAGGCCGGACGCGGAAGAGGCCTTAAGGTCTCGCCCTCCCGACCACCGGCTTCTTCTTTTCCGCGGCGGCCTTTCTGGCGGATGCCGCCGCTGCCGAGACCCTTGCTACCTGGGCTTTTTGGGCTTCCACCTCTGCCTTGAGCCCGTATGTGTCGTCTTTCAACTCCTCTATCTGCTTCTCGGACCTGTCTATCTTCGCTGTCAGATCCGCTACCTGCTTCCTGAGCGCTTTCAGATCGCCCTCCTTCTGCGAGGCTTTCAGCTTGGCGACCTCGGTGCGCAGCGCCATCATCTGGGAGAAGGCGGCTGTCATGGCCGCAAGAATGGCGAGGATGATCACCCCGGGGAGGATGGCCGATTTCACCTTTTCGAAGATGGCACGCGCCTTGGCGTACGCGGTCCCGTTCTCGGAGCCGGAACCCAGGATCTCCTGAGTCCTCAGATAGTCCTCCACGCTCTTCAACTGGATCTTCTCCTTCTCAAAGCCGAACATCTCTTCTCTCCTTCACGGCAACGGAGCAAGGAGCATCGGGGAAGCCGACCTCACGATCCTGCTTCCCCTTTCTACCGTAGTCTATCCCGTGGGAATAGGGTTTTCAACACTTTTGTTGACCCTTCGGATGTAATAAGGGACGAGGCAAAAGGCAAGAGCCTCCCATGGGTCGATGAGGGGATCCTATTTGGGGATATCGATATCTCCATAGTCTCCCGAGGCACGGGAGGCCGTGGTGCCCCCCGTGGGCAGAAGAGGAGGGTATCCTATTTGGGGACATCGATATCTCCGTAGTCTCCCGAGGCACGGGAGGCCGTGTTGTCGGCATCAGTGAGAATGGCGATGCCCCGGGTAACTGGGGCATCGTCCTTGCCGAAGAGACGGCGGTAATCGGCGAGGACATCGCGCCTCTCGGACACCCATTTCCCCAGAAGGGCGTCGCCGCTTTCGAGGACGATCATCCTCGTCCTCGAAGAGAAGGGGGATTCGAGGGAGAGGCCGACGGGCAGTGTCGTGCTCCAGACGTACTTGACGGTCTTTATGAAGGGTTGCCTGCCGAAGACGACGTAGAGGCCGAGAACGCTGTCATTGGTGGCTTTCTTCATCTCGTCGCCTTTGTCGGGCAGGATAAGGGCGCGCCATTGCCATTCGAGCAAAGGATGCTCTTTCAGCGACCACTTGGCTTCGAAGCCTATTTGAACGGCCGTGCCGCGTGCATCGGCGTGGAGAAACTTCTTGCCCCCTTCCTCCTGGACAGTATAGACATCGCCAATGTTCCCGTTCCTCGACACCCACCCCGGCGGGGGCTTGCCGATCTCATAGCCCTCGAACGAGATGTGGATGGCAGACTGGGCCAATGCCGGGCAGGACCACGGGACGCACAGAACAAGAGAAAGGGCGACGAGCATCACCCGCAAGAGACCTGTTTCCTCCTTTCGCTTTCCCTCAAAAACTCGACGCTGGTTCGCCTAAGAGTATAGGTCAATCACGTGAGCTTCGACAAGGAATCCCTTCATTATTTGAGCCCCGACGTTCCTCGACCCGTGGCTCCTCATTCGCGGATCTACGCTCCAGCCCCGAGTGAGCTTATTCGCTCCAGGCGAGCTCGAGCTCGATTGCGAACCAAGAAAGTCAGGTGAGGGGAGGGGGCGCCTTGCCGTACAAAGAGCGTGTTGTTCCCCATTGTGGTCCCGACGTTCCTCGACCCATGGCTCCTCGTTCGCGGATCTGCGCCCCCCGGCATTTGTGCGTTCGTTAGCTCCAGACGAGCTCGGGCTCGATTGCGAACTGCTGCTTTACCCTCTCCTCATGTGGCAGCCCGCAAACAAGAGCGCCCTGCCATGACCGTATGGCCCGGCCGTCAGTCGGTAAGTACCTTCGGTACCGCTCATCTTCCGCTGACGGGTCGCCGGAGCCTCCACGATCATCCGCTCATTGAGGAACCATGCATCGAGGAACTGATGGGGAAGCCCAGGGAAAAGGAAGGAGGGAAAACCTTTGGTCCCCATAGTCTCGGCCCGCATATGGGCCGAGACTATGGGAGACCTGCTCGGACACTATACCCGCGGATCATACATGCATTCTTCTGTACCTGCCGGGGGTATCAGCAACTTAGGCTGATACCCCCGGCACGGATGGGATGAGCGCATGGAGGGATCGTGAGGTGTGGATGCAATCTGAACCGCTGCGGCCGAGGATAATACTTTACGTATATCCGAGGCCCTGCGGTGAAGAGGGCGCCGCAGATCGCGATCCCTCCGGGCGGTCGTCCCATCCGAATTAGACAGGGGCTATTTAACGGAGCGCCAAAATATTGTAGAATCTCTCACTATGCGTAGGATCGTAGTACTAGCGGCACTTATCATCCTCTTCATCCTTCCGCTGCGCCCGTCTCAGGCAAAGGAGCCGGAGTACCTGGTGACGAAGGTGCTCGCCGGAGACACGATCGTTCTCGAGAACGGCAGCGTTGTCCGCTACCTGGGCGTCAATGCGCCCCAGCTCCGGGGAAAGGAAGGAGGGGGCGATTTCTTTGCCAGGGAGGCTTTGCGCCGGAACAAGAGCCTCGTGCTCTTGAAAAAGGTGCGCCTCGAGTTCGACGCGCAGAAGAAAGACGAGGAGGGAAGAATCCTCGCCTATGTCTTCATAAAAGACGTCTTTGTCAACGGAGAGCTGGTTCGGCTGGGCTATGCCCGCGCGGCCGTCAGCCCGCCCAACGTGAAATACAAAGACCTGTTCCTCAAGTATGAGAGGGAAGCCAAGGAGAAATACGCGGGCCTGTGGCAAGAGGGCAAGGAGGAGTCGGAGCCGTACTACGTGGGGAATAAACGTACCTACGTCTTTCACAGGCCTTCGTGCCCTTTGGTCGCAAAGATCCCCGAAAAGAACAAGATCGTTTTCAGGAACAGGGTCGATCCCATACGGATAGGGTACGTACCCTGCCCGAAATGCAAGCCCTAAAGAGAGAAGAATCGAGCTCGCGTTGCGATAGGAGGTCATGAGCAGAGAATACCTTGAATACTGGGGTCTCAATAAGGACCCTTTCCATCTGGCGCCGGACAATGAGATGCTCTATCTCGGCGGACAGTACTACGAATGCTTCGAGCGTCTCCTCTATGCGGTCAACACCAATAAGGGAGGCGCCCTTCTCGTGTCAGAGGAGGCAGGCCTCGGAAAGACGACGATCCTCCTCAAGCTCGTCGCCGAGATGGAGTGGAACTACGGGGAGAACTTCCGCTGCGCCTTCATCGATCACCCGACCCTTACGATCTCCCAGCTGATGTCGCAGATCAGCAGCAGCATCCTCTCCTCGGAGCCGCACGCCGACAAGTTCCACAACCTCTCGAAGATCAAGGAGCGGTTGATAGAGCTGAAGAAGGCCGGGGGCAAGGCGATCATCATCGTGGACGAGGGCCACACCCTGTGCGGCAAGCCCGAGGTGCTGCAGGACCTGAGAATGCTCCTCAACCTGACGCACGAGAAGGAGTACCTCTTCACCATGATCCTCTCAGGCCAGAAACCGCTCTGGGACGAGATGAAGCGCGTACCCGAGTTCTGGCAGAGGCTGCCGGTGAAGTATTACCTCCTTCCCCTCAGGCTCGAAGAGACGCGAAACCTGGTGAACCACAGGCTCAGCAAAGCAGGGGCCGATGAGGACCGCGAGATCTTCTCCACCGAGTCCTTCGAGATCATCCAGCGCTTCGCGCACGGCCTTCCCCGCACCATCGTAGCCCTCTGCGACCTGTGCCTACTCGTGGGCTCAGCCTATCAGGCAAGGAGGATCGGCTACAAAGAGGTCTCGAAGGCCATCAATGCGATGTCCGGCAAAGGCGAGGTCGAGGAGGTCGCTCTCGGCGGCGTCGCGGCAATGCGCGAAGAACCCTCATTCCTGCGGAGTCTCATGAACAGGCTCAGGGGACGGAGCTAGAAGCCTCTTTCCTTTATCCTTCCTTCTGCCGGCAATGCGGGCCCTCACGGCCCTAACCGATCTGCCGGTATTCTTTGTGACGGAAAGAGCGAACAATGGACGAAAAGGGACGCGTGATCGATATCTATAATGCCGCCATCGCAGCCGCTGATCCTTATCGTGCAGTCATGCGTCAAAAGGAAGTGATTCTCGACGCGTACAGGGGAGGGCGCTCTACGACTCTCTGCGTCATCGGTTTCGGCAAGGCGGCACAAGGCATGGTCCGGGCAGTACTGGACATTGCGGGGGACAAGGTATTCGGAGGGGTTGCCGTTACGAAGTACGGCCACTGGGCAGACCGCGGCGATGACCGCATACGCGTCTACGAGGCAGGCCACCCAGTCCCTGACGAAAACGGGGTAAGGGCCACGAATCAGGCCATAGCCCTCGCCCGCAGTCTCGACGAAAAGAGCCTACTCGCCTGTCTCATCTCCGGCGGCGGCTCAGCCCTGCTGGTGGCGCCTGCCACGGGCATCCTTCTGGCTGAAAAACAGCGAACCATTGACCTGCTCCTGCGGGCCGGAGCCGATATCCATGAGCTCAACGCTGTGAGAAAGCACGTCTCGGCGGTTAAAGGGGGGAGGCTAGCGCAGATCGCTTATCCGGCGCGCGTCGTATCCCTTATCCTCTCCGATGTGATCGATGACAGGCTCGATATCATCGCCTCAGGACCTACGGTACCCGATGAGACGACCTATGCCGACGCGCTGGGTGTGATCGAAAAATACCGTCTTCGGAATGAAGTCCCCCGAAGGGTATATGACCACCTGAAGGAGGGAAAGGAGGGGAGCATCCCGGAAGCCCCCGGAAAGGATGATCCCCTATTCGACGGGGTGACGAATACCATCGTGGGGAGCAACAGACAGGCAATCGAAGCGGCCGGCATGAGGTGCGAGCACCTCGGCATCGATGCCAAGAAAATCGATCGGGCGATCCGGGGAGAGGCGCGGGATGCAGGCCGATGGCTGGTGAACGAGGCCCGTAAGATGCTGAAAAAGCGAAAGGACACGGGCAGAGGGCTGTGCCTGATTTCAGGGGGCGAGACGACCGTGACCGTTCGGGGCCGGGGGAGGGGGGGAAGGAACATGGAGCTGGCCCTCGCGGCTGCGATGGAGATGGAAGGCATCGAAGGGATGACGCTCCTCTCGGCAGGGACCGACGGTACGGACGGGCCTACCGATGCTGCGGGCGCCATCGTCGATGGCTGTACCATCGGGAGGGGGCGCGCAGCCGGCCTGGACCCTGGAGAGTGCCTTTCCAACAATGACTCGTATTGTTTTCTCAGAGGCAGCGGCGACCTTTTCGTGACCGGTCCAACGGGAACGAACGTCATGGACATTCAGGTGATCCTTCTGTCGGCTTAAAGGCCCCCGCCCCCTTTACATGATAGGCCCTGAGACTATGTAAATAGCGAAAAAAGAGGAGGCAAGAGCGTGAGACCGAAGGTGTTCGTGACGCGGAGGATACCGTCGCCCGGGATCGAGATGCTGACGGACGCGTGCGATGTGACCGTCTACGAGGGGACCCAAGGCATCGACCGGGAAGAGCTACTCCGGAGCGTAAGGGACAAAGGCGGATTGGTCTGCATCCCCCAGGACCGGATCGACAAAGAGGTGCTCGATGCGGCGCCAGCTCTTAAGGCAATCAGCACATACAGCGTCGGATACGAGCACATCGATGTGGAAGAGGCCACGAGAAGGGGCATCTACGTCGGCCACACCCCGGGGGTGTTGACCGATGCGACCGCGGACCTCGCCTTTGCCCTCCTCCTCGCCGCTGCGCGGAGAATTGCCGAGGCAGACCGGTACGTGAGGGCGGGAAAATGGCAGGGGCCCTTCGGTTCCATGTCTCTCCTCGGCGAACCCGTGTGGGGGGCGACCTTAGGCATAGTCGGCTTCGGAAGAATAGGCCGGGCCATGGCGGCCCGCGCCGGGGGCTTCCACATGAGGGTGCTCTACCACGATTCGGAGCGGCTCACCGCATCCGACGAGGGCTCTTCCGGAGGGGAATACCGCGGCCTCGACGACCTCCTGGCAGCATCCGATTTCGTGAGCATCCACGTGCCGCACTCGACAGAGACCCACCACCTCATCGGCGAAAGAGAGCTGAGACTCATGAAGCCGACGGCCATGCTCATCAACACGTCCCGCGGCTCCGTCATTGACGAAGGGGCCCTTGCCATGGCATTGAAGGAAGGGTGGATTGGCGGCGCGGGGCTCGACGTGTACGAACATGAGCCGCTCGACAGCAGCAGCCCCCTTCTCGGGATGGAAAACGTAACCCTCGTGCCCCATATCGGAAGCGGGACGAAAACCAGCCGCAGGGAAATGGCGGAGCTTACCGCAAAGAACCTCCTCGCCGCCCTGAGGGGAGAGGCGCCCGTCCATTGGCTCAACCCCGACGCCGCGAAAGTGCGTCCCTTGGGCTAAAGTAGAAAGAAAAGGCTTCTGGCCTACATGCAGGTTAAGGCCGGACCGCATGAAGGTATCGCACCGCCCCCTGACCACTGCCCTACCGGCCTTTGCCGTCGGGCTCAGCGTCCCCTCCACAGGCAAAGCCTGCGGAGCCTCCCCCCTTAAGACTCGCTGACGCTCGTGTGTGCCGTTCACGGACCGTCCTTTCGCCGCCTGAGCCTATCCGGAGCCGCTGCTCTGATCGAGCGTCTCTTCTGCAAAAAGAACGTGAACGGCTTTTCGCTTGCCCGACAGAGCTTCTTGTGGCATGATTGTCAAAAGGGAAGCGCTTTAGTCCCGATGCTTCCCATACTTCGGTCAGATGAGGAGCGTGCACGATGGATCGCGTCCTGGCGTTGACGAACCACAAGGGCGGCGTGGGCAAGACCACGTCAGCCGTCAACATCGCCCATGCGTTCGCCGAAACAGGCAGAGAGGTGCTCCTTATCGATCTCGATCCGCAGGGGAGCGCCACTCTGCACCTCGGGATACGGGATAAGGGAAGCCAGCTTCTCTATGCTATGCAGAACGCCGTGGCTCTGCCCGTCATTTCGACCGCGACGGAGCGGTTGTCCCTCGTGCCCTCAGGACCGGTCTTTGCCGAGGCCAGGCAGAGGTTTAGCGGCGTGCTCGCAACCGAGCTCCTTGCCCGTTGTTTTTCGAGGACCGAGGGGCCGTGGGACGTCGTGATCGTCGACTGTCCCCCCAGCCTGGATATGCTCACCTTGAACGCCCTGCGCGTAAGCAGATACGTGGTCATCCCCGTTGAGGCTAATCGCCTGGCTCTCGAGAGCGTGCAACAGACTCTCGAAACCGTCGCGTTGGCCCGTCAAGACAACCACGTCCTGGAAATGACGGCCGTCCTCCTCTGTCGCTCCCATCCCAGGCGCCGCATACACCGAGAGGTGGCAAGCGAGCTGGAGAAAACCTTCCCAAACAGAATACCGCCCATTGTCCGGGAGAATGTGGCGCTGGCTGAGGCGCCCGGCATGGGTCTCCCGGTGGGAGCGTACGCGCCTGACTCGTCGGGCGCTGCCGACTACCGGGCCGTTACTCAATGGCTATCGGCCAGAATGTTTCGGTGACGAACAAGCCCCGCAGATAGAGCCACCGCGCCATTATAGGCATTGCGGCGGCTCTCCTTAAGTTACCGACGGTAATAGCCTTCCCGAGACTCTCCAGCGATGTAGCCACCGAGGGCGCCTACCCCAGCGCCGATGGCAGCGCCCGCAAAAGGCCGCCCTCCGACGAGCGCACCGAGAAGAGCACCTCCGCCCGCCCCGATTGCGGCTCCGCTCAATGTGCTCTGCTGAGTCGGAGTCATGTCGGCGCATGAGGCGAAGGCAAAAACGAGCACAAGAGCGATAAAGGCCATTGCTATTCGCTTCATGGATTTCTCCTTTCTCTTAAGGAAATACCCGTATCGCGCATCGGTCTTTGCTGTCACACCTTATGCGGCTGATGACCGACCGGGTTCCTTATCCGTCTCCTCCGGAATGGTGGCGATAGATCTTTCGCACGGCGTCTTTCGAAAACATCTGCTGCCGTTTCCGCGCACACGCCCGCAACCCCCTTCGGAGGCGACGTCGTACATAGTTTAAGACATAAGTCTTAATTCAAAGAGACCATAATCCCACCCGTTGGCTTTGTCAAGTCTTCACTGCGACAGGGCGATTGGTATCCGGGTAGGGTACGTGGCTCCCGGGGGTTTCCTTCCCCGAAAAGGCGGATTATATTCCGACTGGATGGCTGAGGTACAGAAACTACTGCTCCTCTTCCTTCCCTTCGCGCCGGTGAGGAATGGCCGGCGCAAGCGCTGGTTTCTCCTGGCTGGTCAGGGAACATGAACTCGCGTGGAGGATCGGCCAGGCGATTGATCGGGGAAAGGGAATGTGAAGAGGCTGTCGGTAAAGGAGGACATGTCATGAACAGTAAAATAGATTGGTTTCGGCTTCTGGGAATTGTTGTCATGGCTGCCCTGCTCATGGCAGGGACGAGCGGCGTTGTTCGGGCGAACAGTGCAGTGGACGCGAGGCACCTCGTGGACAAAGCGAGAATTACCCTCGATAGCTTCGACAGGGCGAAGGACATGAGCGCCTTCCGTGACCTCCTGAAGGACGCCAAAGGGGTCTTCATCGCCCCTCAGATCCTCAAGGGGGCGTTTATCATCGGAGCTTCCGGTGGCAGCGGCGTATTCATGGTGAGAGACACTGCAACGCATAAGTGGTCCCAACCGGCCTTCTATACGATCGGTTCGGCGAGCTTCGGCCTTCAGATCGGAGGTCAGGCCTCCGAAGTGGTGCTCCTCGCGATGACTGACCGCGGCGTGAGCGCCCTCCTTTCGGACAGCGTGAAACTTGGCGCTGATGTCGGTGTCGCCGCAGGGCCCGTAGGCATAGGTGCTTCGGCTGCAACCGCCAACTTGAGCGCGGACATACTGGCCTTCGCCCGCTCCAAGGGATTGTTCGCAGGGATCTCCCTCGACGGGGCCTTAGTGAAGGTGCGCAACGGCCTGAACGATGCGTACTATGGAGCAAAGGTTACCCCGACCGATATTCTTGTGAGAAGGACGGTGGCGAACCGTTATTCCGGACGCCTGATCTCGGCTATTTCTATTGACGCGGCCAGGGGCTAAAGAAAGATAACTCGAGGACGTCCCATCCCGGCAGTCCATTCCTTGAGGACGTCCTCTTCATCATTCCCGAGGCAAGCCGTGAGCGCACCGCACGTGCTTTACTCCGGCATACGTCAAAAGGGAATGAGAGGTCAGCCTTTTCAAGATCTAGGGCTTCGAGCAGAGTTAGAGGGCGCCCCCTTGCTTACGCTCGTGTCGAGTCGACCTTTTCCAGGCAGCTAACGATTCCTCTTGCGTATAGCCTGCCGACGCTTGCAAAGAGGACATATTTTGTTGTCAGGACAGGGATTTGCAGTTCTTCGACAAGCTGGATCGTTTCCGGGGAAGGGTGCTTGCCGCGAACGAAAATAACGGCTGCAATATCAAGGACATTAGCGCTAAGGATAACATGAGGGTTGGTCAGTCCCGTCAGGAGCAGACTTCCTGCCGTGCAAAAGACCAAGACGTCGCTGATCAGATCGGCGCAACCGGCTTCCGTTACCTCCAAATCCAAGCGATCGTGGCCAACGATAACTTCTGCGCCCAGTATCTCTTTAACTTCTCGTAGCTTCACTTTGCGATCCTTTCTTCCATTGAAAAATGATAAGTTGAGAACAGCATATCATCAACCTTCGAATTTCACCACACGGTCAATGAAAAATCGGTAAAGGCCGTGGGGATGGAAGGACAAAGGGGGCGTTGAAGGTCGGTAGGCGGTAATGGTTGAGAGATATCACGTGAGAGTGGGTGCCAAAATTGCTGCAACTTTAGCGATCAGCGCGTGCCATAGAATCTCAAGTGGGGAGTACCGAGCAATGCACGATAGAGAGGAAGTCCCAGGGACTCTGTAGCCAAGTGATGGTGAAGAGCCGGAAGAAGGAGTACTCCTGCCTTCCCCGGCTCACTTGCTTCGGTAGGCAGGCTTACGCCGCAAGCCCCGCCTGCTTCCGGTCTCCGAACAGAACGCTCAGGTCAAGGAGTATCAGTATCCTGTCCGACAAATTGATAACGCCTTCGATGTATGCGGAATCGTTGCTGCCCGTGATGCTGGGCGGAGCCTCTATCTTGGGATCCTGTATCCTGAGCACCTCGGAAACCGAATCGACGATGAACCCCAGAATGCTGCCCTCGATCTCCACGACCATGATCCGCGTCGCCTTATCCCGGTCGGCTTCCCCGAGACCAAGCTTCGTCCGGAGGCTGACGATAGGGATGATCTTCC
>Ga0326728_10011348_pt1 | contig 20400 bp, 18 predicted proteins | sample MB3enrmetagenome_FD_207602 | JGI IMG/M metagenome (GOLD analysis project Ga0326728, IMG submission 207602) | Lab enriched peat soil microbial communities from McLean, Ithaca, NY, United States - MB31MN | ecosystem: Environmental > Terrestrial > Soil > Wetlands > Peat | place: USA: New York... | reverse complement strand
TCACTCCTCCGCTGACCACGATGACCTTCATCGTCACGCCCCGTGGCCTTGTAGAAGACGAGAAGCATAAGGTCTGTGGCGCGCCGACCCCGACCGGTGGCAGGGGGATCGGCTCGGGAGCCCTCAGGCGGTCGGTCAGAACGGGACCCGACGGCCCGAGGAGTCGCGGTGGAACGAAGCGAAATCCGGCACCGTCGCGAGGCGGTCCGCGGCGAACACGGGCCCGTCCGTGCACACGTGGTACGGACCGAGGGCACAGGCGTCGCACATCCCGAGGGCGCACTTCATGTGGCGCTCCGTCGAGCAGTAGACCGGGACGCCGCGCCGTCCGGCCGCGACGATGACCTTTTGCATCATCACCTCGGGGCCGCACGTCCAGACGGCGTCGAACGGCTCGTCCGCGAGCAGCCGTTCGGCGACCCCGGTGACGAACCCGGGCGTCCCCTCCGAACCGTCGTCCGTCGCTACCTCGACCCGGGCCCCCATCGCACGGAAGCGGTCCCGGAAGAGGAGCTCCGGGGCGCGGGTCGCGCCCAGCGCCACGACCACCGACGTGCCGCCGAGGCGCGCCGCTTCCGCGGCCGGGGCCAGGACCGCGGCCCCCGACCCACCGCCGACGACGAGGACGCGTCGGGGAGACAGGTCGAACCGGTTCCCGTACGGACCGCGGATGCCGAGCGCCGTACCGGGCGGGATCGACTGGACACGCCGGGTCGTCTCTCCCATCACCTTCACGGTGATCCCCTTCGAGCGCCCGGACACGTACGAGAGCGACATCGGAATCTCGTCGTCGCCCGGGATCCACACCATCACGAACTGTCCCGGCGCCGCGGGCGGGTCGTAGGGAAAGCGCAGCGTGACGGTCGACGGGGTCTCTTCGACCCGCTCCGTGACCCGGACGATCGTCCGCACGTACCGCGCTAGGGGGCGCCCAATATAGCGGCTCGGTCGGCCGGGGCCCTTCGGGCTAGCGGGCCGGGTGCGCGGCGCCCACGGCATCCTCGAGGCGCGCGTATCCGAGCTCGTCGAGCAGCGCCGTGAGGTCGCGCGCGAGCCGACCGAAGACCCCGACCCCCTCGAACGTGAGGGCCGTCCCGACCTCGAGGGCGCCGGCCCCGGCCATGACGTACTCGAGCGCGTCCTCGGCGGTCATGATCCCGCCCACCCCGACCACCGGTATCGAGACCTTGTCGTAGATCTGCCAGACGCAGGCGAGCCCGACCGGCTTGATCGCCGCCCCGCTCAGCCCCCCGAACCCGTGGGAGAGGACCGGCCGGTGCAGGCGAACGTCGATCGCGAGCGCGCGGAGCGTGTTAATCGCGCTGATGGCCGCGGCGCCGCCTCGTTCGGCCGCGACGGCGAGCCCCGCCGGGTCCGCGGTGTTCGGAGTGATCTTGGCGATGACGGGGATCTCGACCGCCGCTACGACCGCCCGAACGATCCGCTCGACGTTCTCGGGGGTGCTCCCGACCTCGGTGCCGAACCCCTCGGCGTGCGGGCAGCTCAGGTTCAGCTCGACCGCCGCGACCCCGGTCGCGGCCATGCGCGCGGCGAGACGCGCGAACTCGGGCGCGTCCCCCGCGAAGACGGACCCGATGACCGTGGCGCCCGCCCGACGCGCGATCTCGACCTCCCGCGGGTACTCGTCGATCCCCGGGTTCGGAAGCCCCATCGCGTTGAGCATTCCCCACCGTTCGTACGTCTCGATCGTGGGATTGGGGTACCCCGGCCGGGGAACGGACCCGATCGACTTCGTGATCACCCCGCCCGCACCCGCGGCCCAGGCGCCGGCGAGCGACTCCCCGCTCTCCCCCCAGACCCCGGACGCCAAGAGGAACGGATTGCGCAGCGGGATCCCGGCACATCGGACCGCGAGGTCGGCCACGACCTGCGCCCACGGGGACTGACCTTAAATCGACTCGCCCGGATAGTTGGTTCCTCATGCATCTCGACCGGCTGACGGACGCCGCACGGTCGGCGCTCGAGAAGGGATTCCAGCGGGCGACCGAGCTACGGCATCCGTCCGTGGAGCCGGAGCACCTGCTCTACGGGCTCTTGGAGGCGCCGGACGGGGCGACCGCTTCGCTTCTGAGCACGCTCGGGGTCCCGGTCGACCGGCTCCGCGACCGTCTGGAGGAGGCCCTGCAGCGGCTGCCGACCGCCGAGCACGTGGCTCCTTCCGACCAGTACCTTTCCCGCACGCTCACCCAGTGCCTGGACGCCGCCGAGGCGGAGGCGGCGAAGCGCAAGGACCGCTACACGAGCGTCGACCAAGTGCTCCTCGGGCTCCTGTCGACCGCGTCGCCCGCGCGCGAGCTCCTCGAGGAGTTCGGGGTGCGGCGCGCGGCGGTCGAGACCGCCCTGCGCGAGCTGCGGGGCGCCGAACGTCCCGTCGAGAGCCGGAGCGAGGAGGCCCAGTACCAAGCGCTCGAGAAGTACGGCAAGGACCTCACGGCCCTCGCCCGGGAACGGAAGCTCGACCCGGTGATCGGCCGCGACGACGAGATCCGGCGCGTGCTCCAGATCCTCTCGCGCCGTACGAAGAACAACCCGGTGCTGATCGGGGACCCCGGGGTCGGCAAGACCGCGGTCGTGGAGGGCCTCGCGCTCCGGATCGCGACCCATGACGTCCCCGACTCGCTGCGCGAGAAGCGGATCATCGCGCTCGACCTCGGCTCGCTCCTCGCCGGCGCGAAGTTCCGCGGCGAGTTCGAGGAACGGCTGAAGGCGGTCCTGAAGGAGGTCGAGCGGTCGGAGGGCCAGGTGATCCTGTTCATCGACGAGCTCCACACGCTGGTCCACGCCGGAGCGACCGAAGGGGGAGCGCTCGACGCGTCGAACCTGCTGAAGCCGGCGCTCGCCCGCGGGACCCTGCACTGCATCGGGGCCACGACGACCCAGGAGTACCGGAAGTACATCGAGAAGGACGCGGCGCTCGAGCGCCGTTTCCAGCCCGTGATGATCGCCGAGCCGTCCGTCGAGGACACGATCTCGATCCTGCGCGGGCTCAAGGAGCGCTACGAGCTCCACCACGGGGTCCGCATCCAGGACGCGGCCCTGGTCGCCGCGGCGACGCTCTCCGCCCGCTACATCCCGGACCGGCACCTGCCCGACAAGGCGATCGATGCGGTCGACGAGGCGGCGTCCATGGTCCGGCTCACGCTCGACTCCCGCCCGGTCGAGCTCGACCAGCTCTCCCGAAGGATCCGCCAGCTCGAGATCGAGCGGGCGGCGCTCCAGCGCGAGAAGGACCCGGCGAGCAAAGAACGGCTGCGCCAGCTCGAGAAGGAGCTCGCGGACCTGAAGGAACGGGAGGGCGCGCTCCAGAACCGCTGGAAGAAGGAGAAGGACCAGGTGGAGAAGCTACGGGCCCTGCGCGCCGAGCTCGACCGGGCGAAGGCCGAGGAGGAGCAGGCCGAACGCAGCGGCGACCTCGAGGCGGCCGCCCGGCAGCGCTACGGCACGATCCCCGAGCTGCAGCGGAAGGTCGAGGCGCTCACGAAGACCACCGAGGCCCGCTCGGGCGAGGCGCTCCTCCGGGAGGAGGTCAGCGAAGAGGACGTGGCCGGCGTGATCTCGAAGTGGAGCGGCGTCCCCCTGAGCCGGATGCTCGAGGGAGAGACCCAGCGACTCCTCCACATGGAGGAGGCGCTGCGCGAGCGGGTCGTGGGCCAGGACGAGGCGGTGGCGGCGGTCGCGAAAGCGGTCCGGCGCTCCCGCTCCGGCCTCGGGGACCCCAACCGCCCGATGGGGGTCTTCCTGTTCATCGGTCCGACCGGCGTCGGCAAGACCGAGCTCGCGAAGGCGCTCGCGGGGTTCCTGTTCCACTCGGAGAAGGCCCTCGTCCGCATCGACATGAGCGAGTACATGGAGAAGCACACGGTCGCCCGGCTGATCGGGGCGCCGCCGGGCTACGTCGGGTACGAAGAGGGGGGACAGCTCACCGAGGCGGTCCGGACCCACCCGTACACCGTCATCCTTTTCGACGAGGTCGAGAAGGCCCACCCGGACGTGGTGAACGTCTTGTTGCAGCTGATGGACGACGGCCGGCTCACCGACGGGCAGGGCCGCACGGTCGACTTCCGGAACACTCTCGTGATCCTGACGAGCAACCTCGGCTCGGAGCTCCTCGAGTCCGCGACCACGGACGAGGAACGACGGCGCATCCTCGAGCCGGAGCTCCGGACGCACTTCCGGCCGGAGTTCCTGAACCGGCTCGACGACGTCGTCATCTTCCACGCGCTCACGCCGAAGGAGATCACCGCGATCGTCGACCTCCAGCTCGCGCAGGTCGAAGCCCGTCTCAAGGACCGCCGCATCCGGCTCAAGGCCACCGAGGCGGCGAAGAAGCTCCTCGCCGAGAACGGGTACGACCCGCGGTTCGGCGCCCGCCCGCTCAAGCGCACCATCCAGCGGCTCGTCGTCGACCCGCTCACGACCCAGATCCTGGCCGGGGAGATCCGGGACGGCACCGAGGTCAAGGTCGATGCGACCGGCGGTACGATCACGCTTTCGTCCACCGCCGCGAAGGGCGCGGGGCGGTCGGCATGAGCGGCGTGACGGTCGCCGTCGTCGGCGCGGCCGACGTGGCGAAGGAGCTCGGCAAGAAGGGCACGGCCTCCGACGTGACGCTCTTCAACCTCGTCCACGACGAGCTCGCCATCACGCTAGTGGAGCCGACCCAGTTCCCCGAGAAGATCCCGCCGCTCCTCGCGTCCCTCGCGATGGCCGATGAGTGCCTGCTCGTGCTCGCGGAGCTCTCGAAGCCGGTCGCCGAGACGATCGCCACGCTCGAGCTCACCGACGTGCCGACCACGGTCGTGGTCGGGCCGACGATCGGCGAGACGGAGGTCGTCCGGCTCTTGAAGGGCGGACGGCTCGCCTCGGCCCCGCGCGTGCCGCTCGACTTCCCCCACCTGCGGGAGCTCGTGGAGGGCCTGCCCTCGCCGGTCCGTTCCGGCCCGGTCCGTGTGCCGATCGACCATGCGTTTCCGGTGAAGGGCGTCGGTGCGGTCGCGCTCGGCGTCGTGCGCCAGGGCACGCTGCACGCCCACGAGCGGCTCCGGCTCTACCCGACGGCGAAGGTCGCGGAGATCCGGTCGGTCCAGGTCCACGACGTGGACCGGAAGGAAGCAGTGACCGGCGAGCGCGTCGGGGTCGCCCTGAAGGGCGTCGAGGCAGACGAGCTCGCGCGCGGCCAGGTCCTCGCACCGGAAGGCACGCTCTCGGTCGGAAGCCCGCTCGAGCTCGGGCCGATCGAGCGGTGCCGGTACTACCGGGGCGATGCGGGGGCCGGAGCCCAGCTGCACCTCTGCCTCGGGCTGCAGGCGGTCCCCGCCGTCCTGGACGAGCTCGGCCCGACCGGGGCCCGGGTCACGCCCGACCGCCCGGTCGTCTTCGCGCCGGACGACCCGGCCTACCTTCTCGACCTCTCGGTCGGGGTGGGCCCCCGAATCTTCGGCCGGGCCCGGACGAGGGCGACGCCGTAGTCCCGGACGACCGGGGCCGGGGAGGAGCTCCCCGGTCTAGGCGAACATCGTGACCGATTCCTTGCGGAGCTCTTCCTCGCCGATGACCTTCTCTACGGCCCGGTCGAAGTCCGCCGCGGTCACGCTGTCCCGCTCTTCCCGGATCGCCCACATGCCGGCTTCCGTGCAGATGGCGCGGATGTCGGCCCCCGTGGCGCCCTCGCACCGGCTGGCGAGCGCCTCATAGTCGATGGGCTCCCGGATCGCCATGCCGCGGGTGTGGATCTTGAAGATCTCGGCCCGGCCCTGGTAGGTCGGCACCGGGACCTCGATGATCCGGTCGAAGCGGCCGGGCCGCAGGAGCGCGTCGTCCAAGATGTCGGGTCGGTTCGTGGCCGCGATGATCTTGACGTTCGCGAGCGGCTCGAACCCGTCCATCTCGGCGAGCAGCTGCATCAGGGTCCGCTGGACCTCCCGGTCGCCGCTGGTCGCGACCTCGAGGCGCTTTGCGCCGATCGAGTCGACCTCGTCGATGAAGATGATCGTCGGCGCCTTCTCGCGCGCGAGCTGGAAGAGCTCCCGCACGAGGCGCGCGCCCTCGCCGATGTACTTCTGCACGAGCTCGCTGCCGACGAGGCGGACGAACGTCGCGTTCGTGTGGTGCGCCACGGCCTTCGCGATCATCGTCTTCCCGGTCCCGGGCGAGCCGATCAGGAGGACGCCCTTCGGCGGGTCGACCCCGACCTTCTTGTAGAGTTCGGAGCGCAGCAGCGGGTACTCCACGGCCTCGCGGATCTCCCGGATCTGGTCGGAGAGGCCGCCGATCTCCGCGTAGGAGACGTTCGGCTTGTCGACGATCTCGCTCGCGGTCACGAGCGGGTCGAGCGACGCGGGAAGGACCCCCATCACCGCGAGGGTCTGCTTGTTGAGCGCGACGCGGCTTCCGACCGTGATCTTGCCGTGCTCGACCGTTTCGGCCGAGTTCACGACGAAATCCGGGCCGGTCGAGGACTTCACGATCACGCGTCCGTCGGTCAGCACGTCCCGGACGCTGCCGACGATGAGCGGGGGGTAGCGCAGGCGGTCGAGCTCGGTCTTGAGCCTCTTGACCTCGCGTTGGAGCCGAAGGATCTCGGCCTCCATGTAGTGGCGCTCGCTTTCGACCCGCTTGATCGCCTCGGCGAGCTGGGTATTGCGGAGCTCAAGGAAGTTCACCCGGTCGAAGGCGTCGTGGGAGGCCGCTGGAGCTTCCGGTTCGCTCATGGTGCTGAGTACATACCGCCCGCGGCGGTCGATGGAATTCTTAGAACATGGCCGCTTATAAGTAGTCGTAACTCGAACTCACGGCGGAGGCGCCGATGATCGAAATCTCCCAGCAGGAGGCCCGGGCGTTCGCCCCGGGTCACGTGACGGGGGTGTTTCGCCCCGACGCCACGGCCCGGGACCCTCGGGCGCGCGGCTCGGTCGGCGCCGGGGTCGTGCTCGAGCTGGGGGTCCGCGCGACCGCACGGTACAAGCCCCTCGGTCCGCGGCGGCTGCGGCTCTCGAGCGACGTCTCGGCCCCGTTGCCGATCTCCGAGACGGTGGCGCGCCGGCTGTTCCCTGCGTTGGGCGGCACGCTTTCCGTCCATCTCACCCACGAGCTTCCCGTCGGCCAGGGGTTCGGCATGAGCGCCGCCGGGGCGACCGCCACGGCCCTCGCCGTCGCGGCCGTGTTCCGGATCCCGAGGTCGCACGCAGTCGAGGTCGCCCACCTCGCCGACCTCTTCGGGGGCGGCGGTCTCGGGGGGGTCGCTGCGATCCTCGGGGGAGGCCTCGAGATCCGCCGACGCCCCGGAGTGCCCCCCTACGGCGACGTCGTGCACTCCCCGTTCTCCCGCGCGATCCTCGTGGGGGTCGTGACCCCGTCGATCCCGTCCCCCCGCGTCCTCGGCCAAGCGCGCTGGCTCCGGCGCATCGACGCGGCCCGCACGGCCTGGGCGGACCTCGGCGACCACCCCTCCCCCGAGGCGTTCTTCGAGGCGAGCGAGCGGTTCACCGACCGGGTCGGGCTCGCGCCGCCCCGGTTGCGCGCGGCCCTCCGAGCGCTCCGCCGACGGGAGGCCTGGGCTGCCCAGGCGATGTTCGGCGGTACGTTCGTCGTGCTTCCCCGGACGGCCGCCGGCCGGGACTCCGTCGTCGACTGGCTCTCGCACGCAGGGATCCGTGCGGTCGAAGTGCGCTCCGACCCGCGCGGAGCGAGACGCCTTCGGTCCGGCCAGACCGATGCGCTCGCGCCTCCCCGGCATGTCCCGGTCCGCCGGGCCGCCGCAACGCTTTTAGCGCGAGGGCCGTCTCGGCGGCCCCCATGACGCGCAAACCGGCCCGGATGTACCGCAAGGTCGAGGGCCAAGTCTACACCCGCCGCGAGTACATGGGCGGAGTCCCGAACTGCCGGGTCACCCAGTTCGACACCGGGAACCTTCGCCAGGCGTTCCCGCTCAGCCTCACCCTGGACACCGAAGAGGCCGCCCAGGTCCGCGACATCGCCCTCGAAGCGGCTCGCATCAGCGCAGTGAGAGTGCTCGAGAAGGTCGCCCCGAACGAGTTCCACCTCAAGGTCCGGCGCTACCCGCACCAGATCCTCCGCGAGCACAAGATGGCCACGGGGGCCGGCGCCGACCGTATCTCCGACGGGATGCGACGAGCGTTCGGAAAGCCCGTCGGCCACGCCGTGCGCGCCGAGATCGGGACCGCGCTCCTGACGGTCTACACGACGAACGCCCATCTCGCCGACGCGCGCGAGGCGCTCCGCAAGGCCTCGCACAAGCTCCCGGTGCCGACCCGGGTCATCGTGGCGCAGCGGGCGGCGTAGACGCCGTCGGGGACCGAACGACCAGCACCGCGCAGGGTGCGTGGTTGACCAGGGCCGTCGAAACGCTCCCCAGCAGGAGCCGTCGCGCGGTGGAGAGTCCCCGCGACCCGACGACCAGGAGGTCGCTCGGATGCCGCCCGAGGTGGCCGAGGATCTCGTCCACCACGACCCCCTCGTCGCAGAGTCCCGTGACGCTCGTCAGGCCGGTCGCCTCCGCGCGCTGGACGGCCGCCTCGACGATCTCTCGGTACCGCCCGAGCTGGCTCTGAGAGACGGCCGCCGGGACGAACGGTTCGGTGGTCGAGACGTAGACGGGAGGGAGCGGCGCGATCGCCAGGATGACGAGACTGCCGCCGTAGTGCCGGGCCAGGTCGATCGCCGCGTCGAGGGCCTCCTGGGAGTTCGGGGACCCGTCGATCGCGACCGTGATGCGCTGGAACAGGCTGGCCGCCATCGTGCTCCCGATGGAACGGCGCTACAAGGACGTTATGCCGCGGCCGAGCGGGGGAACGCGACCCGGACCGGCCGACGCAATCGTTTTTACGGATGCGCCACCTGCTGACGGCGGATAGGTGTTCCCAGTGGCTCCGGTGTGCACCAACTGCGGCGCAGGCGACTTCGTCTGGGTGAACGACCTCAAGACTGGGTCGCTCGGAGGCGGAACGCTTTCGATCCGATCCCGCGGAGAACTGGCCCTCGGCACCCGGGTCTGTCGATCGTGCGGCCACGCGGACCTCTTCATGAAGGACCCCTCGATCCTCCGCATGCCGCATACGTGGAGGCCGGGGGAGTTCGTTCCGATCCCCGCCCGACCTCCGGCCGCCCCGGCCCCTCCGGCCCCGGCTCCGGCCGCGCCCCCCCCGAGCGCGCCGGCTCCCGTGACCCCGACGGCGTACCCCGTGCCCGCGCCGGCGCCGACGCCGGCCGCCGCACCGCCCGCCGTCCCTGCACCGGCCGCGCCGAGCTCCCCCGAGGCGCCTCCCGAGTCCGCTCCGACACCGCCGGCCGAGCCGACCACCGCCTCCGCTCCGAGCCCTCCGGCACCGAAGCGTTCTCCGCGCCGGCGCTCTCCGAAAACGAAGTCGGCCGAGACCGCTCCGACCGAGGGATCGCCGCCCGAGAATCCCTAGCCCGGGGCGACCCGAGCACGCGTCCGGTCCTTCTGTGACGGATCGCGGCTTCCGCCGGTTCCGGATCTCGGTCGTGTTCCGCGCGCCGATCCGGTTCGCCTACGCGTGGTGCACCGACTACTCCTCCGAGGACCCGAAGTTCGCGCGAGAGGATGCGCGATTCCGGCTCCAGCGCCGCGTCGTCGAGCGGACCACTCGGCGGGTGGTCTTCGAGAACCTGTACGAAGAGGAGGGCGGATGGGTGTGGGAACGGCACACGGTGACCCTGTCGCCCCCGGACCGCTGGCACTCGGACGGCGTAGGCGTGTACCAGGAGAGCCATCTCGACTACCGGCTCACCGAACGGCCCGGTGGCCGAACGCGGCTCGTCATGCGCTGGCGGTCGAGGCCGACCGTCCACGATCGGGGAGCGAGACGGCCGAAGGCCGTGGTCGAGAGGTTCGTCCGCGAGCTATGGCGCCTCCGTGGACGCGCCCTGGAGCAAGCGTACCGCGAGACACTCGCCCCCCAGCGCGGCTCACCGACCCCTGGCACGGGCGCACGTCCCTCGGGGGGGCCTTTCTCACCCGGACGGGTTCCGAGCAGGTCGCGCGCTCCTTCTTTCGGAGCCCCGGGCCGTCCGAAGATGAGAACGCAGGCGTAGCCCGACCTCCGCGTCCGTGACCCCGTCCGCCCAAAGTGCCTTCGCCGGCGACGAACCGGCGCGAACCCAGCGCACGGACGACACGGGGACCTCGAGCCATCCGGCGATCAGGACCGCCACGGCACGGTTCGCCTTCCCGCCGACGGGGGGCGCGCGACAGGCGACGACCCAACGCTCGCGCCACGCGTCCCATGCGAGGGAATCCTCGGAACTACCGGGCTTCACCCACACCGGGATGCGGACCATGGGATCGAGTATCTACCGGAGATTCCCCCGGCGTATACGCCTTCTTCGACCACGTACCGATGGCGAGCCAGGTCCCTCAAGTTCCGTGCGAGGGCGTGAAACCCCGTCCCCGGATCTCTCGATCCGGGTTACGTTCCTCACGGGGCCGCACCCTTCGAGCGAATTCGACGAGGGCGGGAGCACGCGGGGGCCGTCGGTCATCGAGCGAGTCGTCCGCGAAGAAGGGAGCCATCCCGGGAGGGATAGCGGGGCATGGATTTGAACCATGGATCTACGGGTTATGAGCCCGTCGGGATTTCAGGACGGTCGGCGACGCCGGCCGTTTTCCTGACTACCCTACCCCGCTGCGGCGCCACGGAGGAAGATGGCCTATTTAGGCCCTCTCCCGGAAGGTACCGCTCCGGCGGGGAAAGGGCTCAGTGCGGGCGGCTCAGGTCCTCGCGCTCGCGGTGGAGCAGGCGCTCATAGTCGGTGCGAACCTGCGTCTGGATCGTGACCAGGTCGTCGCCCGCGAGGTGGCGGAACCGTCCCTGGGCCTTCAGGTAGTCCACGACCGGCTTCAGCTCGCCCGTCTTCCGGGTGATGTGGAGCTGCCCGTCCACCACCTCGTACAGCGGGAAGACCCCGGTGTCGGTGGCGAGGCGGCCGAGGGCGATCGTCTCGGAGGAGTCGAACTTCCAGCCCGGAGGGCAGGGGGCGAAGATGTGAAGGAATCGCGGTCCGACGATGTCCCTCGCCCGCTCGACCTTCCGGTCGAAATCCTCGGGGAACGCCGGGTTGAGCGTGGCCGCATACGCGGGACGGTGGGCGAGGACGATCCCCATGATGTCCTTCTTCGCTTCGGGCTTGCCGTGCAATCCTCCCGAGGTCGGGGTCGTGGTCGTCCAGGCGCCCCAGGGCGTCGCGCCGCTGCGCTGGATGCCGGTGTTCATGTACGCTTCGTTGTCGTACATGACGTAGATCGCGTTCGTCCGCCGCTCGAGCATCCCGCTCAGCGCCTGGAGACCGATGTCCGCGGTCCCTCCGTCGCCGGCGAACCCCACGATGTTCACGTCCTTCATCCCGAGGGCATCGGCCGCCGCGCGCAGACCCGAGATCGACGCTCCGGTCGCCTCGATGGGGTTGTCGAGCACGCCGACCCGCAGCGCGGTCGTGGGGTACGGGGTGCCGATCACGGTCCAGCAACACGCGGGGATCGACAGGATCGTGCGCGGACCGAGGCCCTTCAACATGAGGCGCATCGCGAGCGCCGGGCCGCAGCCCGGACAGGCCGCGTGGCCCGAGTACATCAGTTCCTGCGCCGGTATCGTGAGTTTAGCCATCGACCTTCACCTCCTCCTCGAGGTCCTCCCAGTGCGTCGACGGGGTAGCGCCCGACAGGAGCGTCTCGAACATCGCGTGGACCTCGTGCGGCGTGACGTCACGGCCGCCGATCCCCGCGAGGAAGCTCGTGAGGGCAGGGCGGTGCGAGGCGGAGTAGAGCGCTCCGCTCACTTCCGTCGCGGCCGGTCCCATCCGTCCGAACGTGTACGACCGGTCGACCACACCGATCCGGTCCACGGTCGAGGCCAGCTGACGGATCTCGTCGTCCGGGAACGGACGGAAGAGCCGGAGCCTGGCGAGCCCGACCTTGCGGCCCGACGCCCGCAGCTCGTCGACGACCGACCGGGCCGTGGTGGTCGCGGTGCCCATCGTGATGAGGATCGCGTCGGCGTCCTCGGTCCGGTACGTCGGGAGAGCCCCGCCGTGGTGCCGGCCGGTGGCGCGCTGGTACTCCTCTTCCACGATCGTGAGGATGTTCGGGACCCGCTCCATCGCGTCGGCCACGTGGCGACGAAACTCGACGTAATGGTCGGGGCCGGTGAACGAGCCGAGGCGGCTCGCGGTGCCGGGAGTGAGGATCGCGTGCGATTCGCGCGGCGGAAGGAACGCGTCGACGACCGATTGCTCCGGTACATCGACGGGCTCGACCGTGTGCGAGAGGTAGAACGCGTCCTCGGTGACCATCACCGGAAGGCGAACGTCGGGGTGCTCGGCGAGGCGGAACGATTCGAGCACCGTGTCGAGGACCTCCTGATTGCTCTCGGCGTAGAACTGGATCCAGCCGGTGTCCCGCTGGCTCATCGTGTCGGTGTGGTCCGCGCCGATGTTCCACGGCGGCGCCACGGCCCGGTTCACGACCCCCATCACGATGGGGGCCCGCATCCCGGACGCCCAGTGGAGGAGCTCGTGCATGAGCAGGAGGCCTTGGCTCGAGGTCGCCGTGTACGTCCGGGCCCCGAGCGCGGCCGCGCTCACGCAGACCTGGAGCGCGCTGTGCTCGGACTCGACCTTGACGTACTGGGCCGTGAGCTCGCCCGACGCGACGAAGTCGGCGAGCTTCTCGACGATCGACGTCTGCGGAGTGATCGGGTAGGCCGAGATCACCTGCGTCCGCGCGAGCATCGCCGCGTACGACTGCGCGTAGTTGCCCGACAGTACTTTCTGCGTCATCGTGCTGACCTCCTACACCTCGGTCGCGAGCATCTCGATCGTCTTCGGCGGGCACTCGGCGGCGCAGATCCCGCACCCCTTGCAGTACGCCAGCCGGATCCGCGGGAATCCCTGCGGGTCGAATTCGATGGCGTCGTCGGGGCAGAACTTCCAGCAGAAGTTGCACTTCGTGCAGCGTTCGAGGTGGATGACCGGCGTGAACGTCCGCCAGGCCGCCGTGTGGATCGACTCGCTCGATTCGACCGCGATCGGTCCCTCGGGAAACAGCCGGGCGGGGGCCCGGGGACCGGCGACGACCGGCAGCGGGTTCCTCCCGGCGTCCACCGTACGCACTCCCGCGAAACCGTCCCTTGCCGCGAGCCGGTTCTCCGTAGGATTCCGTGGAACGAACTGCTCGACCGCCCGGCACAGGGCCTCGAGCGAGACGACACCGGTCGCCTGGGCGAGGGCCCCCAGGACGGCGGTGTTGACGATCGGGAGCATCGGAGTGCCGAGCCCGTGGGCGAGCGCGATGCGCGTCGCATCGACCGCGGCTCGGTGGACGCCTTCGGGCGCCACGATGTCCTCCGCGCGGTGCGGCGTGTTGACCAAGAGGAGACCGTGGGGCTTGAGCCCGTCCGTGACCCGGGTCGTCCCGAGGAGTCCGGGGTCGAGGACGACCACGACGTCCGGCGCGACGATCGAGGTTCGGACCCCGATCGGATGGTCGTCGATCCGCGTGAAGGCGGTCACCGGCGCTCCGCGTCGTTCCACGCCGAAGAACGGGAAGCTCTGGGGCATCTTCCCGTCAAGGAACGCGGCCTGGGCGAGGAGCTCGGAGGCGATGACGGCTCCCTGTCCTCCCCGGCCGTGGAACCGAATCTCGAGCATGGTCTCTCCGAGGCGAACGAGTCTGTGGGAAGTTGATGAAGGGGGGGTCAGCCACAGTTGACCATCGCTTAATTCCGCACGCGGTGTCTGGGTGTTCCGTGGTGTAGACCATGGTCGGGATACGTGCGCTCAAGAAGATCTGGCTTGACGGCCGCCTCGTCGACTGGCCCGATGCGAAGGTTCACATCCTCACGCACGCCCTTCACTACGGCTACGCGATCTTCGAAGGGATTCGGTCCCAGGACACGGCGCGCGGGGCTGCGATCTTCCGGCTCTCGGAACACCTTGACCGGTTCCTCAACAGCGCCAAGGTCTACCGGATGAAGATGCCGTACTCGATGGCCGAACTTCAGCAGGCCTCGGTCGACCTCGTCCGCGCCAACGGCGTACCCGAGGTCTACCTCCGCCCGATCGCGTTCTCCGGCTACGGAGAGATGGGGCTCGACCCGACCAAGAGCCCGGTCCAGGTCGCCGTCGCGTCCTGGGAGTGGCCGGCGTATCTCGGAGTGGAAGGCGCCATCAAGGGAGTGCGCGCGACGGTCTCGAGCTGGGTGCGCATGGACTCGCGGTCGCTCCCGCCTCAGGCGAAGTGCGCCGCGAACTACGCGAACTCGGCGCTCGCGAAGATGGAGGCGACCGTGGCGGGCTACGACGAGGCGATCCTCCTGAACATGCAGGGGATGGTCGCCGAGGGACCGGGGGAGAACATCTTCCGGGTCAAGAAGAACGTCGTGAGCACGCCCCCGGCGAGCTCGGGAATCCTGCGCGGCATCACGCGGGACTCGGTCATCCAGTTCCTCAAGGACGAGGGGCTCACCTTCCAGCGGACCGACTTCACGCGCGAGGAGCTCTTCACGGCCGATGAACTGCTCTACACCGGGACCGCGGCCGGGATCACCCCGATCCGCGAGGTCGACGGCCGGCCGATCGGCACGGGCGACTTCCCGATCACGCGCCGCCTCCAGAAGCGCTACGAGGAGGCCATCCACGGCCGCACCCCGGCCTACGATGGCTGGCTCACGTACGTCCGCTGAGCGAGCTGTTCGCCCCTCCTCGCACGGTGGTCCCCGTCGCTAGGCTGTGACCCCGAGCGCCCGCGCCCAAGAGAAGCGGCGGACGGGCTCGGGGGCCGTTGCCCCTGAGCCCCGGCGCTCGGAACCGGTTCAGGGCGGGCTTCCGATGTGGGCCCACGCCGTGCTGATGCCGTAGAGGACCGAGGCGAGACCGGCGAGGAACACCGTGGCCATGAACAGGCCGATCAGGACCATCCACACCTTAGGGTAGGATGGATGCGGCTGGGACGGCAGAGGGTCCGCTCCCGGGACCTGGGGGCCCACGACGAACCAGTCCACGAAGAGGGTCACCGGGTAGGAGAGGATCGCCATCGCGCCGAAGGCCATGTACATCAGTAGGGTCTCGAAGGGGTCCTTCGTGAGGCCGAGCTGGTATGCTCGGAACCCGTAGAACAGGACGCCCAACCCGATGATCACTCCGAGCATTCCGACAAAGTGGGTCGGGAGCTTCATCCGGATCGTGACCGCGAACGCGACCAGGAGGAGCGAGAGCATGATCAGCACGTCGAAGAAGAACAGGTCGTACGACGTCGCGGTAGGGAAGCCGTTGATCGGCCACGTGATCTCGCCCCAGATCCCGAAGAACCCGAGCAGGAGACCCAACAGCCCGATGATGACCGCTCCCTCTCGGAGATGGCTGTACGACCGGACGTAATCCCTCCGGGAGATCTCGAACCAGACCGTCAGCGCGGTGTAGAAGATGGCCGTCGTGACCAAGATCAGCAGGTCCAGAACCAGGGTCAGGTCGTCGATGAACGCCATCGGGTTCCTCCTGAGACGACTACGGCGGCGCGGCCGTGCGTTCCGACGGTCGGCCCTCTCTCTCGAACGGTCGTTCCCCGAGGGTTACGCCCAAGAACACGGAACTGCCTTAGGGTCGCCGTAGCGTGAACTGGTTCATAAAGGTTCGTCAATTTCAATTCACCCTCGATAGGCGCCCCGCCCCTCCAGAAAGCGTCGAAGGACCGGCCCGCGTCCGGCCGGTCGCCCGGAGGGGACCGAGACCGGGATCCCTCCGGGCCTACGAAGAGACCGTAGGTCGACCGGGAGTGCGGAACATCCCCTTCCATTCCGTGGGTCGGGCTCATATGCTATCCCCGGGCTGGTTCGAGCATGAAACAGATCCACGTCTGGCCGAACCACATCCGTGTCCCGCACCTCGACCTCATCCTGGCCCGCCCGAAGGAGGAGCCGCTCGCCCACACCCTGCAGTCCCTCGCGCGGCTCGGTTTCGACACGCGGCCCGGGAACGTGGAAGTTCACGAAGGCGTACCGGCCAACTGATCCGATCCCCTTCCCGGGGTATCGAACCCCTTCTCGACCCGGGCCCCCGGGGAATCGACGAGCGCCGACGCTCCGTCAGTAACCCCAGGATTTCAAGCGTCGCTCGACCGGGAGCCCGGGGGCGAAGGTCCGGGACGCGGAGATGCGCTCGTAAAAGGCGAGGACCTCGGGCAAGGGCTCTCCCGCATCCCACTCGCGGCCCCGCGAGGTGTTCGTCCGTGCGAACGGGTCCGTTTCCAGGTCGAAGGTCTCGACTACCCCCGCGGTCGGACCTACGGTGACCTTCTTGTTGGCCTGGTATCCGACCGTTCTCAACCCGTCGATCGCCTGCCGAACCTGGGGAGACACCCAGCTCGCCCGTGGCATGCCGATCCCCGTGGAGTACGCGAACACGGGCCGACTCCATCCATCGTTGGCGACGTCCTGGATCGCCCTCGCGGAGGGCAAGGCTGTCGTATCGGCCCCGATGACCCGAAGGAGCGTGGGCACGATGTCGATGAGGCTCACCCACCCTCGGGGCGGCCGGGACCCGGAGGAGAGCCCGGGCGCGCGAATGTACATCGGGACCCGGAGCAGGGCCTCTTCGGTCCCGTGGGAATGGAAGAGCGCCCGGTCGGACCCGAACGCCTGGCCGTGGTCGCTCGTGAGCACGATGACCGGGTCGGGGCCGCGACGACACTCCTCGAGGATCGAGAGGATCCGTTCCAGCCGGATCCCGAGACCCCGGATGGCAGACCGATAGAGGCGCTGCAGCGCTTCCTGTTCGTGGGAGGACGGCGTCCACCGTCCGAGGAGCCATCCGGTCCGGTCCTGCCGAGGCACGCGCTCGCGAGGCATCGGCTTCGCTCCCCCGGAACTCGAGAACGGCGGATAGTAGGGTTCGTGGGCGTCCAAGAGGTTCAGGAAGCCGAACACGGGAGTATCCTCGCCTTGCCCCAGCAACCAACGACGAAGGGTGGGCTCGATCCAGGGGGCGATGTTCGTGGTGGGCGGACTCGACGGACTTCGAACCTTCTGGACCACGTGGCTGACCCACCGTCCGTAGGAGGGAGCCCGCGCCAGTAGCGGGGCCACATCGAGCAGGGGGTTCTGGCTCGGGGCCACCTTCGAGGAGCTCCCGTGAGCAGGGTCCGCTCCGTGTCGCGTGGTCGCGTTCGGGGGCCGGAGCCCTCCCGTCCGGACGTAGATGTCCCACCACCGTCCCCAGGCACAGGCGTCGAAGTCGTCGGTGAGACCCGTCAAGGGGGAGACCAGACAGTTGGCGGAAAGGCAACAGCTTCGGTAGCCGAGATCCCGAAGGAGGGAGGGCAGCGTTCGGACCCCGGGTCTCGCTATTCGAAACGGTTTCTCGGGGTCCGGGGAGAGCTCCCAGGGATACAGCCCGGCCAGGATGCTGGCATGCGAGGGAAGGGTCCAGGGCGCGACCGCCACGGCCCGCTCGAACTTCGCGGACTCGTGGAGGAACCGCTCGACCCGGTCGAGACCCTGGAACTGCTGCGCGACGAACGAGAACTCGTGCGCCGAAACGCAGTCGAGGACCAGAATGAAAACGTCCGGACGCCGTCCCATAGTGACGCCGGATTGCTTCGAAGGGGGACGGGTGTTAAGCGTTGCTCACGAAGGCGTGGTTCCGGGCGCAGACGACCCGACCGACGGCGACCGCATCCCCGGACCCGAGACGTCACGAGCAGGCGCAACCTCGCACGGGGGAACGGAGCAGCGGAGGGACCAGAATGCGTTGGACGCCGGCGGGATCGGGCCAGAATCGGAGTCGGGCGCAGGGCTCCTGGAAAGCGAAGCCTCGGGAGGGGCTGGAGCTACGGGTCCAAGCCCGTACCCGAGTCGGCGCGTCGGGGCTGCTAGCGGGCGATTCGGGCCCGGTGCCGTACCAACAGAAACACGACTGCCACAACCGTAGCGCCGAGCGCTCCGCCCGCAACCATGCCCTCAATGAAGATGGGAGCGGTCGGCGAGGAGGGTGCCGGACTGACCCCGGGACCGGGGGCGAACAGGCTCTGGTCCCCTGGGTACCCTCCTATGACGTAGACATCGCCATTACCGGGGTCGTAGGTGGGAGCATAGGTGAGGGGAGTGTGGGGTCCGGGGCTCACCGTCGAAACCACCTGAGCCGAGGCGAGGGAGACGACTTGCAAGGTCCCGTTGGCGGAGGCTTGGAACAAGTCTCCGTCCGCGGGATCGTAGGTGAGTTGATCGACGTTGAGCGAGGGAATACTGACTTGACGAACGACCTGGTTCGTGATTGGGGAGATCTCGTTCAGGGCAGGGGGGCTCCCGGTCTGGTACGCATATAGGTCGCCCAAGGAGTCGAGGAACAGGGGCCCCGAGAGCTCGGGAAGCGCCGAGCTTGTCGGTAGTCTACGAAGGGATACGTGACCCCGAAGGCCCCGATTCCCGTCGAGAGGGAGCTCGTTGACCGATTTCCAAGACCCGGTCCTTCCTCAAGGTCCTGGACCCGCGGACCCCCGGGAGTCTCCCCTGGGATCGTTGGGCGACCACGGAGCATCGTCCTGAGGAAAGTGGATGCGAGAGCCGCGGGAGGGATTTGAACCCTCGGCCTGCTCCTTACCAAGGAGCCGCTCTGCCAGCTGAGCCACCGCGGCGTCAGTCCCGACCCGAGGCTCCGGCCTTATTCCGTTTTCCGTGGGAAGGCGCCGTCTCGTCCTCCGCCCACGGGAAGCCGACCGAGGCCTCATTCCAATTGTCGCGCCCGGTCTCGGCGAGCGGCCGCTTCTCGAGGAACGCGCGCATCCCCTCCTTCTGGTCGGCCGTGCCGAACAGGCGAGCCCAGAGGTCGAGCTCGTAGGCCAGCCCCTCGTCGACGTCCGGGTCGATCGCGTGGAGCAGGGCGAACTTGGCCGCGGCCAGCGCGAGCGGCGGCTTGCCCGCGAGCTCGTGAGCGAGCTCGAGCGCTGCCGACAGGAGCTCGGCGCGCGGGACGACGCGCTCGACGAGCCCCTGGGCCTCGGCCTGGAGCGCGGGAACGGGGCGACCCGTGAGGACCCAGCGCCGCGCCCGGGCGGCTCCCACCCTGCGAGGAAGGCGACGGGTGCCACCCCAGCCCGGCATCACGCCAAGATTGATCTCGGGCTGGCCGAAGGTGGCGTCCTCGCTCGCGACGATGAAGTCGCACGCGAGGGCGATCTCGCAGCCGCCCCCGAAGCAGACGCCGTTCACGGCCGCGATCACCGGGAGCGGCAGCCGCTCGATCTGCCGGGTGATTCCCTGTCCCCGGGCCCCGTGCTCGTGCGCGGCGGCAGGTCCGAGAGGGGCCATCTCCCGGATATCGGCGCCGGCCGCGAACGCCTTCTCGGAGGCGCTCGCGAGAACGACCGCGCGGAGCTCGAGGTCCGCCTCGGCCTCCCGCAGCCGCTCGCCGAGCCTCTCCAGGACGTCCCGGGAGAGGACGTTGACCGGCGGTCGGTCGAGGGCGAGCAGGAGCGTTCGCCCGCGACGCTCCGCCCGAACGAGCTCCCGCGGGCCGTCGACCGCCATTGCGGCGGGCGAGCCGTGCCGGGCTATTTATGCGCGGCGCTGTCGCGTCGTTCGTGCGCGCGGTGGTCACGACGTGGTACGGCACGTTCCTCCTCGAGGGTGAGAGGGTGGTCCGTTCCGCCCTCGCCCCCGAGGATCCCGAGTCCCTGGCCGAACGCGCGCGCCAGCGTCGGGAGGGTGCGCTGACCGCCGAAGAAGAGACGATCCTCGCCGACCGCGGTGCGGAAGAATGGGTCACCCGGGACCGTCGGCTCGCCGACCACGGGCTCCGTCTCGACCTTCGGGCCTCCGGGGTCGTGGTCTCCGAGGCCCTGCGGTCCTCCCCCGATCGGCTGCGACCCGCCCTGCTGCTCGCGGCCGAGCGGGCGCTCGTCGCGGCGTGGGACCCGTCCGTTCACGTGGAGGAGGCGGTCCGGGCGGCGGCGGACCTCGACCGGGTCCGCAACCTGGTCGGGGAACGTCTCGCGAGCTGGGTCGCGCGCGACTCTCCGGAGATCGATGCATCGGACCACTCCGGTGCTGTCCGCGCCGCGCTCGACAGCGCCGGAGCGGAGCAGCTCGGGCCGGGGGACCCGAACCTTCGGGAGGCGCGCCGGCGCCTCGCCGAGCTCTATCGGGCCGTCGTCGCCACCCACGATGGGCTCCAAGCCGCCGTCGCGGCCGCGGCACCCCGTCGAGCCCCGAACCTCTCGAGCCTGCTCGGACCGGACCTCACGGCCCGCCTGCTCGCTCAGGCGGGGGGCCTCGAGCGGCTGGCGCGCCTGCCCGCGAGCACGATCCAGGTCCTCGGCGCCGAGCGGGCGTTCTTCGAGCACCTCCGGGGTCG
>Ga0326728_10011347_pt1 | contig 20401 bp, 12 predicted proteins | sample MB3enrmetagenome_FD_207602 | JGI IMG/M metagenome (GOLD analysis project Ga0326728, IMG submission 207602) | Lab enriched peat soil microbial communities from McLean, Ithaca, NY, United States - MB31MN | ecosystem: Environmental > Terrestrial > Soil > Wetlands > Peat | place: USA: New York... | reverse complement strand
CGCATCTGCATTGCCATATTTTGGGCGGGCGCCCTCTCCAGTGGCCGCCGGGATAAGACTTTTGATAACATTTCTGAACGGCAAATTGATTGAAGCGCTGCCCACCCTGGCCATTGTCGAGGTCAACGGCGTCGGCTACGAGGTGTTGATTCCCCTTTCTTCCTTCGATAAACTGCCCCTTCCCGGCCAGCCGGTAAAGCTCCTGACTCACCTCGTGGTGCGCGAAGACGCCCATGTCCTCTACGGCTTTGTCACCGCGGCCGAACGCGAAATGTTTCGCCTGCTCGTCAACACCGTCAGCGGCATTGGCCCCAAGATCGCCCTCAATATCCTCAGCGGCATCAATGTCACTGCCTTCCGCGGCGCCGTCGCCGGCGGTGACGTTCAAATGCTGTCGCAAATTTCCGGCGTTGGCAAAAAAACCGCCGAACGCATTGTCATCGAACTGAAGGACAAAATCGGACGCGGAGGCGCTCTGGAAGCCCTCAGCGCGCAACGCGCCCTTTCGGCTGACGAACAAAAAATCAATGACGCCACGCTTGCCCTGATGGCCTTGGGCTACAAGCCGGCTGAGGCGCACGAATCGGTCCGCGCGGCCCAGGCCGTATTGGGTCCGGCCGTCGGCATTGAAGAGTTGGTCCGCGCCAGTTTGAAAAAAGGAGCATGATGTCCGCTCCCGCGCCCAAGTCATCAGGCGTTGTCATACCCCGGCGCCTTCCCTGGCATCGCCGGCTCACGGCCTCCGCCGTCGCGCTGTTCTTTTGGCTTTGCATTAAAACCTGGCGCCGCATCTGGAAGGACACCGCGGACAATTCCCGGGCACAGGCCCCGGTCATCTTCTGCATCTGGCATAATCACCTGGTGTTGGCCGTGGCGAGTTACGATGGTCCTCTTCTGGAGAAATGGCACGAAAAGGGCCTCGTCACCATGGTCAGCGCCAGCAACGACGGCGCTTTCCTGGCGGCTGTGCTGGCCAAATTCGGCATGGAATCGATCCGGGGCTCGACCAGCCGCCGGGGCCCGCAAGCGCTCCTGGAAGCGACCCGCTGGCTGCGCAAGGGCTACAGCATCGCCATCACCCCGGATGGACCGCGCGGGCCGTCCCATCAAATCCAGGACGGCATTATTTATCTGGCGCAAGTCTCAGGCCGTCCCATCGTTCCGATCTCCAGCTTTGCCCGCTGGAAAATCCGCCTGCCCAGTTGGGACCGCTTCCAAATTCCCCTGCCCTTTGCCAGATGCGAATTTTACGACAACGACCCTGTTTGGGTTCCGCGCGACGCCACGGAAGCCGACCGCGAACAATTACGATCCAGACTCCAACAGGCCATGCGCGCCATCACCCCGGATTGAGGCGACTTCCGGTTTTGGGCGCGAGTCCGGTTTCGAGAGAGTGCTTTCAGTTTGAAAGGGTTCTGAATTTCTCAAGAAAATCGGCCCGGAAAAAACAGTGAAATTTTCGACATTTTGCAAAGTCACAACCAGTTGTCAGTAAGGACCTTACATAAGTTGCAATTATTTCTTATTGACAATTGCCAGGCTGCGGCGCTCCGACTGGCAGTCTGAGTGAAAGACGGCAAACCGTAGTTTCGCCCATTTGCAGGCTTGCGGATGCAATCGAGTCGGAGGAGGATTGGGAGCATGGTGCGGCAATTGCGAATCAAGCCTGGAGAAGATCAAATGAATGCAGATGAATGGGCAAAGCTATGGTACGACCCGACGAAAGTTTCAAAGAGATGAAGGCGCCTCTAAAACAACCGTGGGGGTCTTACTGTCTGGGGGGTGTTTTCGTTTTTGTTGGACTTGATTGGTTGAGCCAGTGGATCTCCCACCGGTATTTCACTGACAGGTTCGAGAACACATATACGGGCCCCAGCGCCATGGTCATGATGGGAATACTTTTCACGATCGGACTGGCTTTTTTCGGGATAGGGATCCGCAGGTCGATACAAATCCGAAAGATCAGGGCGGCACCGAAGGAAATCCTCATGCGTTCAGGAGAGTGATGGTGTTGTACCTTTACGCTTGTCATGCAATTTCGTGGGGTCTCGCTGGCGCTGTGTCAACCGCTTCGCTGGCTGTCACAAAACGGAACTTGGAGAAGAATCTCACTCCTGTGTGGCTGAATCAGACCAGCGGAGGTGCAATAGCGAACTTCGCCGGGCCTATTGCAGTACTCTCGATATTGTCGCAATCTGTATGGGCTTTCGAACATCTCAAATGGTACTCCTGGCTGATCTGCTTTTTTCTTGGCAGCGGCTGCTACCCAATGCTTATCAAGATAATTGATACCGCTACGATGCTCATTGCGGGCCCCCCGGCACTGCTGCTTTTGAATATCGTGCTTTGGACATCACGAGGCGCGAGCCGCGGCTTTTTCGCACATCCACCACCAGTTTGAAGCCATCGGTCATCAGGCTGCCAAAGGGCCGTGAAAGTGAAAGGGTCCTATGCATTTGCGCCATGTGCATTCGACATCAAAAATGCACAAAACCCTGCAAGCATTGTGAAAGAAGTCAAACCGGAATGGCACTTAGATAAGGAATATGATGTTTAAAATGTTGATTCACAGCATCTTACACAGCTCGCTTGCCGATCTTGCCGGAAAGGCCGGGAAATCACTTTGGTGGTTTTCCTCGGAGCAGCATTGCGACTCTGGCTCTTGATGCTTTTTGACCACTCATAGATCACATTTATGTTCAATGATTCACGCCTTATCTAAGTGCCATTCGAGTCAAACCGTAGCTTTGCCCATTTTTGGGCTTGCGGATGCAAAGGAGCCGGAGCTGGATTGAGACCATGGCGCGTCAATTGCGAATCGTAAAGGGGTTCTCGGAAGCAAGTAATTATTGGCTGGACTGCTAAAAGCGGGGCATTTCACCGGTAATGCTCGTAGCGCTTCAGGACGGACTGGACATAAGCTTTTGTGCCGGGAAATCCAATCTGGGCCATGAATGCCGCGCTGTTGGTCATCGCGCTGCCGGCGCGCCATTTGAGCACGTTGCCCCGGCCGGCGTTGTAGTCGGCCAAAGCGTAGGGCAATGGGTTGTCGGCCTGTTGATAGCGCAGCAGTGTTTTCTTCAAATACCAAGTCCCGGCCAGCGTGTTGGTGGCCGGGTCCAGACAGGCCGCGTGTTCGAACCCCGCGACATGTTCGGCCGAGGCCCATTCCAGGGCGGCGGCTTCGCGGACTTGCATCAGGCCCAATTCCCCGGCTCTGCCATGATCCTTTGGATTGAACCTGCTCTCCCGCCAGATGACGGCCTTGACCAGCGCCGGTTCCATCTGGTAACGCCGGGCCGCCGCCGCGATCTCCGCATCGAAACGGTGCTCGCGCCAATAAATCCAGCCCCAATACGCGCCCAGCGCCAATACCAGCAATAACAGGAAGCGACGGAGGTGCATCGCGCTCTTTTCTAACCGCAACGGGCGCGGAAAAAAAGCGCAAACCGGCGCAAATTTCATTGCGCGTTACCAATTCCCGTTTAGAACTGGCGCAATGCCGCCGCGCACCCTGATCGTTCCCGATAAACTCAAGGGCACTCTGACTTGCCGCGCCGTAGCCCGGCGAAGGCGGGTTCTGATCGTTCCCGATAAATTCAAGGGCAGCCTGACCGCCCATGCCGCCGCCTCGGCCATTGCGGCGGGCTGGAGCAAGGCGCGGCCCGGTGACCGTGTGGCAACGCTGCCAATGAGCGACGGCGGCGACGGTTTTGGCGCGGTGCTCGGTGAGTTGATGGGGGCGCGACGCAAACACACCCGCACCGTCGATGCAGCGCACCGGCCGTTGCGCGGGCTTTGGTGGCGGGATGACACCGGCAAAACGGCCATTATTGACTCGGCCGGAATCATCGGCCTGGCCATGCTGCCAAAGAAGAAATTTCATCCGTTCCAGTTGGATAGTTTCGGGCTGGGAGGAGTGATGCGGGCGGCGGCCAAGTCGGGCGCAACCAGCGCCCTGGTTGGCCTTGGCGGCAGCGCGACGAACGATGCTGGTTTTGGCATGGCGCGGGCGTTGGGCTGGAGGTTCTTCAACAAAAATCGGGAGGAACTGGAAGAATGGTGGCGCTTGCGTGAGTTGGCGGACGCGCGCCCGCCGGCCCGCCCCTTGATATGGAACGTTACGGTCGCGGTGGATGTTGCCAATCCCCTCCTCGGACCAAAGGGTTGTTCGAGGATTTACGGCCCGCAAAAAGGGCTGCGACCGCAAGATTTTGCGCTGGCGGAAAAATGCCTCGCCCGACTGGCATCGGTGTTAACGGAGCAGCATGGAATCAATGGCGCGAAGACCGCGGGCGCGGGCGCGGCGGGCGGATTGGGTTTCGGGCTGATGGCGTTTGCAGGAGCCAGGATGGAATCCGGCTTTGAAGTTTTCGCCCGGTGCGCGAGGTTGGATGATCGAATTGCCCAGGCCGATCTGGTCATCACAGGGGAAGGCCGAATGGACAGCCAGACTTACATGGGCAAAGGCGTGGCTCAAATTGCGCGGCGCTGCCTCGATTTGGGTGTTCCGTGTCTGGCCTTGGCGGGGACTGTCCTGGAACCGGCGCGCGCGCGCCGATGGTTCGCGCAAACGCACGCGCTGACGGACATTACCGATCTGGAGGGCGCGCAGTCGAAAGCCGGCCGGTATTTGCGGCAATTGGCCGGCCAGATGGCGGAAGCATTCGGAAAATGACAAATGATGCTCCATTCGTCCGACCCGTCCGATCCGTCCGACCCGTCCGACCTGTCTGATCCATCGGACCCGTCCGCCCCGTCCCTTTAGTCCTTGGGTCATTGGGACATCTGTCGTAGAATTGCCATCATGCATTTGGAAGATCATTTAGGCGACATCCTCCGCAAAGGGCGGCAGGCAAAAGGCATCTCAGCCGCCGCGGCCGCGCAGGCGGCGGGCTTGGCGGAACCAGCCTACAGCGCGCTCGAAGAAACAGGCCGGTTTTCCGGGCAAATTCATTTTCCGGCGCTGGGCGCGGCGCTGGGCTTGAACGGAGCCAAGTTGGAAGGCATCGCCAAAGGCTGGCTGCCGGCGACGCCGAACCTATCCTTGTGGCGCGAACTCCGGCAAATCACAACCGAGGCCAACGGCATGGAGGTGCATTGCTATCTGGCCTGGGATGAAGTATCGCGCGAGGCGGCTTTGTTTGACACTGGATGGGACGCCGCCCCGATTCTTAAATTGATCGGAGAAAACGGGTTGTCGTTGCGCCATCTTTTCCTAACGCACCTGCACGAGGATCACGTCGCGGGGATGGAAGCGATCCGGGAAAAATCTCCCAAGCTGCATCTGCATTCCAATTCGCGCAATGCGCCGCCGCAGCACCGCAACCGGCCCAACGACTTCCTGCACCTGGGCAGCCTGCGCATCACCAATCGCGACACCCCGGGCCACGCCGAGGAAGGCGTAACCTACATCATTGGCACCTGGCCCGAAGACGTGCCGCATGTGGCCATCGTGGGCGACGCGATTTTTGCCGGTTCCATCGGCAGAGGCAACCAATCATGGGACCTGGCCCGGCAGAAAGTCCGCGAACAAATCTTTTCCCTGCCGGACGAAACCCTGCTCTGCCCGGGCCACGGCCCGCTGACGACGGTGGCGGAGGAAAAAGCGCACAACCCGTTCTTTTAAGCCAACCTGCCCCGGTAAAGCCTCCAATTCACGTTCAAGAAGTGCCAACGTGCCATAAGGCCTTTTCTTTACAGCGACGGATCGTAGAGATTAGGGCTTGTCTCTAGTCGTAATGATAAACGACAAAGAAGCCGCGAAAAACTCCGTATTCCACGAACTCTTTTCCGGCCCGGGCCAGCTTTCGATCGCTTCTCAGTATTTTCAGACAAACCGCGGCCAATGCAGCTTCGTCGTTGTCCTGACCTGCGATCTTCCGTTGCAAAAAACTCAAGGCTGTTGCATCCAAAAGTGGCTCAGCCTCCTCTGGCAGATAAAACACATGAGCGTATTCTCCAAAAAGAGCGGTGTGAGAAATTGGCCCAATCCCGGCGCCAGCCTCATCGAGACGCAAGCCAGCGTGCAGCGCCTTCCGATACTGGATTACCGCGCGGGCAAAAATCGCATCAAGTGAAGAGGCGCCCGGCTCTGGCTGCATGGGGGTGGTCCTCGAATCGAAACGACATCCGGCCAGGAAGAAGAGTGCCGCCATCAGTCCGAAAACCAATCGGCGATAACACGCACGCGAGAGTCCTTCAATGATGGTTCGACACATATGCAGGGAACCGATCTTCCGGCGGTTTCAATGCATGGCGCTTTATTCGAGTTTCTTCGGAACGCCTCCATACGTGCGTGGATCCTTGCCTTTGATTGTTCCTGTGTGTGGCCCTCGTTTGGCAACCTCATCATTCTTCTCGCAACATTCCGAGCCGGGGGCGTAAACGATTTGCTCGGCGGTAAAGGCATAATCCAAGACACTGTCGGCGTCCATCTTTAGCGGAGCCATCCAACCAGGATTATCGTCTGTCGTAAATGTGTCAAGTGAGCGGTCCTTTGCGCCGTGATTATCGTCACGCGAGTAATTATCGTCATGCATCGGGCTGGTGTCCTGACTGAAGCCTTTGTTTGGTCCATCAGTAATCTTCGCGATTGTCATCACATTTTGCTTATATTCACAACAGGCGGGATCGTAATCGTCGTCCTTTTTAAATTTAATGGAGATATCCAACCGCAAATAAGGATGCGTTGCGTCGGCATCGGGCCCTTTCGACCAATTGACAACGAAAGATTTCACGCCGCATTTCTTCTTTTTTCCGCCGCTGGGATCGGTCGCGAACGTGGGCCGGCTGCTGACGTATTCGTACAAGTTCATTCCGTCCACATAACCTAGCGGATCTCGCTGCAAGAACCTTCCCTTCACCGGGTCGTAAAACCGTGCCCGGTAAAAGTAGATGCCGCTTTCCTCGTCAAACTGGCGGCCGGTAAAAAGGTAAAAGTTCCCGACTGCGCTGTGTGGCGTGCCCCAGGCATTGAGAGGCAGCGGATTATAGCTGCCGTCCATCACCGTCGGCTCGCCATAGGCGTCATAAGTATACCGTTCCACCGGAGTGCCGGTGGAATCCGTGAGGGCTTCCACGCTGTACAGCGCATTGGGATGATAATAATAAGTCTGCCCGCCACGGCTCATTGTCAGGACCTCGTCCACGTAATTGCCATACGCGTAGGTGGCTTCCGTCGTTCCGGCGGGGTTCTGCTCCTCGAGAATTCTGCCCGCGCCGTCGTAAAAGAAATAGTTGGTCGCGGGGGGGGCGGCGGGGCTGGCGATGGAGATGACGCGACGGCCGCGGGCGTCGTAGAAGTACTGGCCGACGAGCGCCGAGTCGCTGTCGCGCGTTACGGTGATGAGGCGGTTCTCCACATCGTAGGCGTAAGTATAACGCCCATCATTGATGAGGTTGCCGTTGCCGTCATAGGTCAACGGGTTCCCATTGATGTTCGTGATCTCATTGACGGCGTTGTGGGAGCGGAGTTGGGGCGTGGCATTGCTGGTGAAGCTGGTCCAGTTGCCAACAGGATCGAGTTCGTAGCTCTCCGCGATTGAAGGCGACGGAATGACGCCGCCGGAGAGAACGCCCACGTCATAATTGGTAAGCCGATAGAGGGCGTCGTAGGAGTAACCTTCGGACTCGGACGAGGCGGTTTGGTTCGATTGATAGGCTTTATTTCCTTCGCTATCGTAAGCGTACCCAAAGCCTGCGATGAGTGTTGCGCCATTCGAGTGAATCAATTGTGTGTTCCAACTATTGGGGTTGTAGGTATAAGCGGCAATTGTGCCGTTTCGATTGCTGCGGGTCAGCATGTTGTTATCCAGATCATAGGTATATTGGGTTATTGCGGGAGAACCCCCATCATTGACCGTGATCAGGCGCGAGCGCAGGTCGTAAAAATCGGTCACGATGATCCCTCCGGGATAGGTGATGGTCTTGATGCCGCTTGGAATAATGTAAGTGTAGATGACAAACTGGTTGGATTGGCCGGAGGTGAGGACGCGGTCAGCCCCATCGTAGGTGTAGCTGTTCGTCCACGCGTTCCGAGTCGCATTGGTCACTCGCCCGCCAAGATCATAGATGTACTGGTCGTTGGGGCCAACCGAATACTGGCGGTTCGTCAGGTAATAGAAATCGTTGTACTGGTAGGTGGTGGTCTGGCCGTTCTGGTCGAGGCGGGAAATCCGGTGGCCGGTGGCGTCATAGCTGTAGGTGCGGGTGTCGGAAGGCGTGTCTGGATACGTTTCCTGGATTCGGCGATTGTCCGCATCGTAAGTGTAAGTGGTCGTACGGCCCAGGGGATCGGTGGTCGAGATCACATTGCCGACCGGATCATAGGCCTTCGTGGTGGTGTCCGTCAGTGGATCGGTCATGCTGACCCGACGGTTGTCCGCGTCATACGCGTAGCTGGTGGTGTTTCCATCGCGGTCGGTCGTGGACACAACATTGCCGACCGGGTCATATGCTGTCCTCGTCGTGTGGCCGAGCGGATCGGTGCTTTGGATTCGCCGATTGATGGCATCGTAGGTATAGGTGGTGACGTTGCCATTGCCATCGGTGGTCGAGTTGACGTTGCCAACGGGGTCATAAGTGCCGGTGGATATCGACCCAATGCTGTCGGTGCTTTGGATCAAGCGGTTGACGGCATCATAGGTATAAGTGGTGACATTCCCGCGAGGGTCAACGGTCTGAGCGACGTTGCCCACAAAATCGTAGGCGGTTGTGCTCACGTCACCAGCGGCATTGGTCACGCCAATGACGCGGTTGAGGGCGTCATAACCCATCGTGGTGGTATTACTGTTGGGGTCCGTGACGGAAATGCGGTTGTTCTCCGCGTCGTAAGTGGTTGTGGTGACCGCGTCGCTCGGGGTGTTGACATCATTAGTGGTGCCGGACTTATGAACCTCCTGGACACGGCGGTTCAGTTCGTCATAATGATAGTAGGTGTACTTGCCGTCGGCATCAATGGTGCCAGTTAGCAGATCGGACCCCGCAGTCGCGCCACAGCAGGGCAGCCCGCCGATGTTGGCGTATTGATAAGTCGTGCTATTGCCAAGCGGATCGGTCGCTGAAATCCGGCGATTCAGGCTGTCGTACTGATAGGTGGTGGTGTGGCTGTCAGCGTCTGTTGTGGAAAGTCTGTTGCCGACCGGATCGTAAGTCGTTCTGCTGACATTGCCCAGCGGATCGGTTGCGGTGATGGGGCGATTGAGTGTGTCGTACTGATAGGTGGTGGTGTGGCCATCTTGATCCGTGCGGCTGAGCACATTGTTGTTGGGATCATAAGTGGTTTGGGTGGTGCCGCCCAAGGCGTTGGTCGTGTCTATCAGGCGGGCGCGCTGATCGTAAACGTAGGTGGTGGTGTGGCCGTTGGCGTCCGTCCTGGTAAGAGCATTGCCGGCCCCATCGTAGGTGGTTGTGTTGGTGTGGCCAAGGGCATCCGTGGTCTGGGTCAATCGGCTGTCCCCATCATAGTTGTAGGTAGTGGTGTGGCCGTTCGCATCGGTCGTGCTCAGGCGGTTGCCGACCGCATCGTAGGTGTAGGTGGTGGTGTCACCAAGCGGATCGACCGTCTTGATTAGCTCGCCGCTGGTGTCGTATTGGTATGTGGTGGTGTTTCCGCGCTTGTCGGTCGAACTCAAGACGTTTCCGTGGCTGTCATAAGTCCAGTATTGCGTTTGTCCAATGGCATCAGTCTCCCGGGTTCGATTGCCATTGCCGTCGTACGTGTAGGTCGTGACCCGCCCGTTGGGATCAGTCATGGTGGTCACTTGGTTGAAAACAGGGTCGTAGGTGTAAGTGGTCACGTCGCCAAGGGCATCGGTCATCTTGACGCGGTTGCCGTTGCCGTCGTATTGGTACGTGGTCGTGTTGCCGTTGGCATCGGTCACGGTGGAGATGGCGAGCGTGGAGGGGTCGTAAGTGTACCGGGTGGTGGAACCGTCAGGCGCAGTCGTTTGTGTGACGTAGCCGTTGGTGTCGTAGGAATACTGCCAGACATTTCCCCTGCCATCCGTGCTGGACGTGGTGCTTGGAATATACTGGCGCCGCAAGCTGTAGGTCAGGTTGGTTTGATCCACCGCCCAGTTTGCCGGATTCGTCATCGAGAACAACGGTTGTCCAAGGCCGTCCGCCACCATGAAGGGCTCCAGGCCCTTATATGTGTAAAAATACATCCGCCCGTCGCGGTCAACCTTGCGCGTCATCTGATACTGCGCATTGTAGGTGTACTGCGTGGTATTGCCCATCGGATCGGTGATCACTACCGGCATTCGCGACATCGAATCATACTGGAAGGTCGTTACCCGCCCCAACGGATCGGTGACGCTTGCAAGGTGGTTCGATGCATTATAGGTGAATTGCACCGTCCGGCCATAGGTATCCGCCACCGAAGTCAGCAGTCCGCTGGCATTATAACTCATCGTGTTGGTGTTTTGGTTGCGGTCTCCCATCTGGAGCAACTGATACACCGGCCCCGCGACCAACAAGGGCGTGTTCGGCACCGACCCAAAGCGCCACCAGCTTTGATACTTGTTCGTGACAATAAAGGTGCCGTCCGGCTGCTTCGTCAACGTCTCAAAATACCCCGTGTCCGAAATGTAAGTGCCGCCGCCCCCGGAGTAGTTCTGGTAATACTGTGTCACACGCCCGTCCGGACCCAACCGAAACATCTGTCCGCGTTGCTGGAACAGAAGCGTGTTGTAGGTGTGCGTCCAGCCGTAGCCAAGTCCGGTATCCAACTGCACCTTCGAGCCGTCGGCATTGTAGGAATTATAAGTCAGGGCGAAAGGCAGCGTGGCGCCGTAACCGCTCATCACCATCACGACCGGATAATCGTCCCGCGCGTTGCCCTCGCTCAAGCTGGTGCTTAAGGTGCCGCCCGGCTGTCGTGTGGGCTGGGCTCCGCAGGCCGGGCAAATGTCCGGCCTGTCGCTGCCGATATACTTCGCGTGCGCGGGCGCCGCCAAGCCCAGCATCGCGCCGCCTAGCAGCATCAACAACCCCCGATGCGCCGCCTTTTTGGCAGCATGGCGCCGTCGTGCCAAATAAATGAATGCCAACATCGCCAGCCCTTCCACCGCCAGCGAAACTTCACCCGGCTCAGGAACAGCCGCCACGCTTGAATTCACGACATCCGTTTCCGCATCCGCCTCCCCCACAAACCAATACGGAGTGTCCGCTGTCAATGTCATCGAGGCAGTCAGCGTTTGTGAAATACTCGCGCTCTGGGTTTGATCCGGGCCGATGGTCAATATCTGGTCATTGAAGAGAACTGGATTCCCATTCAACGACAGCACAAAATCCGACTCCCCTTGTCCATACACTCCGTAATCGTCTGAGGACAAATTGAGTCCTCCACCAATCGTCGCGGAAAACGTCACATTCACCGCCCCCGAAGTCCCTATAATCTGGAATTCACCGTTGATTGAAGCGCGCCCGGCGGAAGTGTCGAAACCGGCAGTTGTCCCGGGAATATATCCAGTCGCGCCGCTCGAACCATCGAAAGACGACGCCGAAGCCGAGCCTGTGCCCGTGGCCGATCCGCCGGGCACGGGAACGTCCGTGCTGTTGGCCGTGATGGGATCACCGGAGTTATATTGGGAGATCGCGCCGGCTTGAGAGTAAGCGGAACTCTGCGGAGTGCCAATATACATGACACTTCCCGATAACGGATCAATCGTGACACTTCCAAACGAGCTTGTGCTATCCACTGAAATGGTGGCGCGCGCAAGCTGGCCAGCCAAAAGGAAAAGACTGCACCCAAGTAAAAGGGAAGCACAGCGACATGAAAGAGTTTTCATAAATTTCATAAACTCATCATGGTGAGGGAATCACGAAGGCCGACAAAAAAGCCTGGCCGGCACCGTTCGCGCTGAAATCGTTCGTAGAGGAACAATTGCCGCTCATGTCGAACACATTGGTGGCTATCCGCGTCCACGCCGTCTTGGGCTGGCTGAGGTCGGCGGAGGAAATGATATAGCAGGGCGAACCGGGCGGTCCGGCGGTGAGCTGAAAGACCAGATTGCTTCCGGCCATGTTCACGTTGGAGAAAACCGGCTGGGATGCCGATGACACCACGGTAATCTGGCCGGTGGCCGGGTCGAAGCGCCAGCGCAACCACGGCCCGGGCGGCGGCTGGATGCTGCTGAAATTCCCGCTGGCTGGAGCGGAACCGAAAATGGAAAAGCTCTGGCCAAGCGACAATGCACCCGACAGATTGCTCACCACCAAAGTCCCGCCAAATGTGACGCTCGACAGCCCTTGCACTGCGGCATGGCCTGGAGCGGCGGCGTTAATCGTTACAATCGTCGTGCTGCCGGAAAGCAGGACAAGGGAATTATTTATGGTTAACGGCCCGAGCGTGTTGCCGAGAGAGAGTATGCCGCCGGAACCAATAACCACGGGGCCCATGATGGCGCCTGTGCCGCTCAACGTGGCGTTGTTAACTTCCACGCCGCCTGTTCCGACCGAGCCGGTTACGTTCAATCCGCCGCCGTTAACCAGCGTCTGGCCGGTGTAAGTGTTCCTGGCCGCCAGCACCAAAGTCCCCGCCCCGTCCTTCTCCACACCCCCTCCGCCGACCACGACGGCATTGAGGGTGACTTGCAGCGAAGGTGATGTCACCGTGATTTCAGGCGGTTCGAAAGTGCTGTCCAGGGTCAATGATCCGTTCACACCCGGGCTAAAACTCCAATTACCCGGGCCGCCTTGAGTCGTGAAGCAGAGATTTCCAATCGTTTGCGCCCCGTCGAGCGTAAAGGACGCATTTGGGGTGATTGATGCCTCGCGAACGAACCCGAAATAAGCCGTGTTATCTGCGCCTCCCGCGATGCCGTCAGCCGGGTCCCAATTCCCCGCGCTGGCCCAGCTTCCGCCGTAGCTGTTGATCCAATAACCGTCCTGGGCAGCCGCCCCCCCAGCGCAAAACAGCGCAGCCAACAGGAGGCTGTTAATCCGCTCCGAAAGTGTTCCAGCGGGGAATCGCCGCTTCCAAGATTTCTTTCCGCCATTCACCGTGTTCAAAATTAATGCACAGACTGGTTTAACTACATTTAAGGCAACGAACAAAAGTGAAAACAATGACAGCATTAGACTTCTCGCTCTCAAAGTTCAGCACAACTGATTCTTACTTTTAGCACACTCGCGATTCCTTGTCTATGGAAATTTGAAAATTTTTTTTGCGGTTCCCAGTTAAGGCGTAAAACTTTGTGGCTGAATAACTTGTATCTGTAGGAAAAAGCGAACAACCCGTTATCTTAACGGTGAATCGGGACAATTTTCAAAAGAATGACATCGTTTTCCCGCAGCGTCAGAGCATCGGTGAATTCGCCGGTGGAATTGACTTCAATCCGGCGGCTTGATTCCGGTTCGCCCCGGCTGGCGTCGCGCAGACTTTTTTCCTGAGCACGGGTCAGTTGCGGCGGCGCGCCCATTTCGAGATACGCGGTGTAGGCGTCGTTGTGGTGGTGGCCAATGCGCCAGAGTTGCAACTCATATTCTCCGCGCGGCACCCCGGTCAGTTTAATTTCAACCGCTCCTTTGTCCGCCGCCGGATGCGGCTGGCGGAAATAAACCTGGTCGGCAATCTTTCCGCCGGTCGGATGCGTCAAATCCCAAAGGAGGATTTGTGCGCCGCCCTTTTCATCGCGGCAAACCCACGAATGCGCGTCGGAGTTGTTCAATTCAGTTTTTCCGAGCTGGTTCAAAAATTGGAAGGCAAAGTAGGCGGGCTTTTTGATGCTGGAAAAATTCAGCAGGCCGAAGCCGCCATGAAACGGCGTCATCGGCGGGCCGTTCTCTTCAAAAATGTCGGTGAAAACCCAGTAGGAAAAAGAGGCGACGCCGTGTTCGGTGTTTTTGAACTGCTCCAGAATGTAGGGCGCGGAAAAATACGCGTCGTGAACCGGGTCGCGCGGCGAGTAGGACGTGCTCCATTCGGTGACGTGAATCGGCAGGTTTGGTTTTGCGCCGGCGTCAATGACCGCGCGCTGGCTCAAAGCCGTGTGGGCGGGCGCAAGCAGATTGCGGCTCAAATACAAAAAGGATTGGCCGTCGGCATCCAGCCCGCTGGGTCCGCCGCCCAGTCCGTAGCCGTGGTAACTGACAAAATCCAGCGGCACATTGCTGGCGGCGCAGAATTCGAGAAACGATTTCACCCAATCCGGCCCCGCACCCGCCGGGCCGCCGACAAGGTAATTTGCATTCACGCTTTTGACCGCCTTGGCGGTGTGGGCATAAAGCTCGAAGTATTCTTCATGGGCGCGCTGCGGATTTCGTGGCCCCCAGAAGCCGGGATAGTTCGGTTCGTTCCAGATTTCAAAATTCCATTTCGCCACCTCCTCCGCGCCGTAGCGTTCCGTCCAGTGTGCCACAAGGTCGTGGATGAGGCCGTCCCATTTTTCGTAGGATTTGGGCGGGGTGACATTGGCCTGCCACCAGAAGATTTTCTTGGAACCGCTGGCCAGCGCGGACGGCATGAAACTCAATTCGACAAACGGACGAATTTTCAGCGCGAGCAGCGCATCATAAAGCTGGTCAATGTATAGCCAACTGTGGCGCGCCTGCCCGTCGCCCCCTTCGCCATAAACCCCCATATCGTCCGAGAGCAGACCATGGAACCGGATTTGCCGGAAGCCGATTTCGTCCTGGCAAAGCTGCAACTGACGCTGCCATTCAGCGCGCAGCCCTTCATTCGCGCGCCCGGCCCCGATGCATTCGTGAAACAGTTGCGTAGTCGGCCCTTTGATTTGATTCCAATCGGCGGTGACGAGGCGATTGTCCGCGCCGCTGCAAACCGTGCCGACTAACAAGAACAATATCAACATTTTGCCGGAGCGCATGGTGGAATTTATCCAGCGGGCTTCTTCAACGACCATAGCGTGAAACCGCCGGTGAATCCCTTCATGGCGACACCGTCATGCCGTTCCCATTTCAATCGCTTGTGCTGCTCCGCTCCCAGCCGATCAATATCCTCCTTCGCCCGTTCGCTCAACCATATCTCCGCGCCGTTGATTGCCCCCACTACGCGAGCGGCGAAGTTGAGTGTGCCACCAAACACATCACCTTCTTCCACATTCATCGGCCCGATATGAATGCCAGCGCGGATTTGCACCTGCGGATGGCCGGTGCTGCTGAGCAATGCCAGCGCGTAGTCCAGTGCGCCTTCAGCGCATTTGAACGCAGCCATGAAACTGTCGCCGATGGTTTTGATTTCGCGGCCTTTGAACTTGTCAATCAATTTTCGACTTTGATTGAAGTGCGCCCGCCTGACTTCGTTCATGGCTTCATCCCTGATTTCCTCTCCTATTGCCGTCGATCCGACGACATCAGTGAACACAATCGCCAGCGTGACCCGCTCGCCGCCAGCCCAATCCTGGAAGCTCTTCGTGCTCGTCTCACCTTTTGCCGACACGACAAACGAATCGAAGTCCCGTTGCCTGTCGGCGGATTTCTCCATGGCCTCAACTTTCGATTGAAAGTGAATGCGCTCCTTCGGTTCTGCCAATGACACTGTTCCTCCACAAGGGCAGTTGAACGTCATCGTACCTTTTTCCCTGAGTCGCTTCACATAGCTATCAGGCACAGGGTCGCCACATTCGGGGCAGACGAAGAACCGCACGAGATCCACCGTGCCATCCAATGCACGGCGATTAGCGTGAGCTAGAACGAATTCCTCAAAGTGAAACCGTGTCTCCGTGCTGGCCTGTTTGTCGAAGAAAAGGATCAAACGGCCACGTCCCTCAGCGAACTCGTGCAGGAACAGTCCGCATTTGCCGCACGCCTTGGCGGCGAAGACCGCCGCATTGCGCCACATTTCCGCCCGGCCGGTAGTGAATAATCCGCTGTGACCCAAGCGCACGGCCAACGTTGAGTAGAGGCTCTGGACTGGCCCGTCGAACGTGATCGCGACCGCCTTGCCTTTCGGTTCGGGCGCATCTTCGTAATCGCGGTTGAACTGCGACGGAAAAACGAGATATCGTCCGTCGTCGGCGTTCTCACGCAAAGCAAGGTCGTCCCGAACCAGTTCCTCCACCGTCGCGTGCAACAACAACTGCTCCTGACCAGGGTCCTTGATCTTTTGCTCCTTTGGCACGAAAAACTTTCCGGCCAGGGCGACTTCTTCCGCGAGCGAACCGAGGCCGTCCGGCTCTTCCTTGGCTGTGTTGACCATTGCGGAGGCGTAGGCGTCCAGCAGTTCCGGCTGAAGCAGAACATAGCCACCGAATGTCAGACGGCGAATCAAGTCGCGGGTTTCCAACCGACCGATGCATGTGTCAAACTGTGCGCGCAGGTTCGGCACCTTCTTCGCCGTGTCAGGATGCTGGCGTACAAAGTCGTCGTATAACTGTCCTGGCAAAGCCAACAGCCGCCCGGTTTTTTTTACTTCGACCAAGAACGACTTGATTTCAGCGAACAACTGTGAGGACGAAACCTCCGGCAGCTTTTCCCAGGCGATTGAACGCTCGATGGCCATACGCAATTCCTTGATCTCCCAACCTTCCTTCGCGCTGGTCTTGAAATAACCGTCAAAGCCGAATTCCTTGAGGATCGCCTGCAGCCTCTCCTCCCCAATGGCCACGCCGCCGCGATCATTACGGGCGGACACCAGGAACTTCTTCATTGGGACGCCCGAAGTCCCCTGACGCTGTTGCGCCAAGCGCAATGCACGCTCCCAGTGACGAACCCCGGCCAGCGGATCGGTCTCGCTTCGTGCATCGAATACTACGACTGCGATGGCCACTTCGTTCAGGTGCAATTGATGGATGACGCGATAGCCCGGCTGTCCGGCCAAATCCCACAACAGCGTCTCCCGGGTTTGTGTAATGTTGCCACTGACTTTCACCTCGTGCGAATCAAACGTCCAGACACGCCTTCCCGGCGTGGAGTCCGTCGCCTCAAAGGGCTGGTTGTTGAGCACTAAGCTCAACCCGGATTTGCCCACGCCTGTGTCGCCAACCAGCACGATCTTTGCGTTGACGTAATGGGCGCTTGGTTGTGACTCTTGGCCAAGAAGAACTGCGATGTCTAGTTTAAAGATGCTGATGCTGCGGTTGCCCTGCGTTTTCGAAATGGCACTATCCTCCGGTTCGTCGCCCTTTTCAGAAACGACGGCAGCGAGGAGAGGCAGACGAGGATGAAATACAAGGCCGGAAACCGGGATGCAGAGGCCCGACGTCTCGCCTGGAACTTTGGAAATACAGACGTTGGTGTCCGTCCTCCACAAAGCAATCGCCCTGTTGCTGGAGACGCATCGTATTGCGAGTAGTTGACCATCCGGGGAGAAGGCGATGGAGTTTGCACAACCTACGTCAATTTCGAGCATGTGAGTTGGGTAGCCATGTGCGGTATTCCAAAGCTGACACATGCTCTTGGCTACGCTGGCTAGCGTTCCACCTTGTGGGCTAAACGAAAGACTCCAACATTCGGCATTACTATTTAAAACTCGAATCTTCTTCCCCCTGGCCGGTTCCCAAAGTATGATTGTTCTGTCATCTCCGCCGCTTGCCAGCGTATTGCTTGCTGGATCAAAGGCGACGCAATAGACGGGTTGATGGTGCCCCTCCAGCGTGCGAAGCAGCTTTCCGCTTGCTGGTTCCCAAAGCCTGACAGTGTTGTCATCACTCGCACTAGCCAAGATTTGGCCAGCGGGATCAAATGCGACGCTATTGACTCGACGCCGGTGCTCTTTGAGCCGCCGAAGCAGGTTCCCGCTAGCTAAATCCCAAACTCTGACCTCTCCATCACCACCACCGCTGGCAAACGTACACCCCGACGGATCAAAGGCGAGGCAATTGACCTCATTCTGATGGCCTTTGACCGTGCCTTTGAGCGTGCGCATGCACTCACCTGTCTCGACATCCCACAGCCGGATCGTCTTATCCCCCGAAGGCGACGCTAGAATCTGCCCATCCGGCGACCATGCAATTCGCCCGATCCAGGCAGTGTGTCCCCGCAATGTACGCACAAGCTTAACGCCTAGAGGCAGGTTCTTCCGCACCTCATCATCAGCCTGCCGCCATTGCTCTTCCTGATTCACTTCAGGCATAAGATGGCCTCCTGCCCTTCGTCGAACCAGAAGCGAAAACTGGTCGCCGCAACCGCTCCGCTACGGGCAAGTACTTCACGCGGTCGTTGAAGACGGCATCATATTGGTACTCTGAGAACATGGTCTGATATTAAGGCTGAAGAGTCTCAGTTGACAAGGATATCTCAGCCCATGCAAACGACATTCAAGCGGGAGCAGTTTCACCGAACCAGAAATCCTGCGGCACCCGCCAACTTGTCCGCCGAAGTTTCAACGAAGGGGGAAGCTTCCAAGCGACGGCGGGGCCATCCGGTAAAAATTCTTCGGCTGTATAAACCTTTGCCGCGCAAGCATTTAAAGGCTGTTTGGCCGGAAAATGAAGTTTTCTTGAAAATTCTTTCAAAAATCAGTTGACGATATGATATGTTAACTGTATGGTTCGTTTAATGAATAATGAAATAAAGGCTGAATTATGAAGGAAGAATTAAGAAGCAAGTCGCAGGCAGAAATATGGACGGGCAGGAAAATCAGGAAAAGCCCGTTTTTATGCCCAATTCATCTTTTAGCCATCTCTGATTGGACCGTCAACGTCGGCCTGAATTGTTCGACTGAATTCAAAGTGATTCAAAGTGTTTCAAAGTGATTCAAACCAAAAAAAGAAAAAAAGCCCCACGGCCGGTCAAAGCGGGCCTGTCGCGGCGAAGCTGCTGCGGCGAAGGCGCGTCAAACCGATGTCAGGGTTCGACGGCTTGTCTCGCCGCAGCTTCAGCGAAGGCGGAAGTCTCACCCTGCCGCCATTTTATTTGCAAATGCTTTACAATGAATCACTTGTGCAATAAACAGCCTGCAATCCAGTCAAAGTCAGTCAAAGTGAATCAAACCGATTCAATCGGCTTGCAATGGCGTTGCCGGCGGCGAAATCATGTCTGAAATGAGCCAGGAAACAACACCGAGTCCGGCGCAGGATCTGCCGGGCTATCTCCCAAACCTGTCGTTTCTGCGCGGTTACCGGCGGGCATGGCTGGTGGCGGACCTGCTGGCGGGCATCAGCGTCTGCCTGGTCATGATCCCCTCGGTGATTGCTTACGCCGGTTTGATGGGGTTGCCGCCCCAATATGGCCTTTACGCGGCTCTTGTTCCGCTGGCGGTGTATCCGTTCTTTGGCGGTTCGCGGCAGGTTATTGTCGGGCCGGACATCGCCATCTGTTTGCTTATCGCCAGCGCGGTGAGGCCGATGGCGGGGGGCGATGCCAGCCGCGCGGCGGCCCTTGCCGGAACGGTGGCGGTGTTGAGCGGGTTGCTGCTGCTCCTGGGCGCGCAGGCCAAAGTCGGCGCGGTGGCGGATTTCTTTTCCAAACCGGTGCTGGTCGGTTATATGACCGGCGCAGCCCTGATCTTGATGGCGTCGCAATTGGATAAGTTTTTCGGCGTCGCGTTGCAAAGGAACGATTTTTTCCCGCGCCTGTACGAATTGTGCGGCAAGCTGGACCAAGCGAACCAAACCACGGCGATATTCGGGTTCAGCCTGCTGGCGCTGTTGCTGGGCCTGCGCCGGTTCGCGCCCAAAATTCCCTCCGCCCTTGTCGCGTGCATTGTGGCCGTTGTTGCTTCAGCCGGGCTGGGATTGGAACATCGTGGCGTGGCCGTTGTCGGCTCGCTGCCGGCCGGATTGCCGGCTTTCACTCTTCCGCAGTTCGAATGGCGGGACTTGCAGTCGCTGCTGCCGGCTGTCATCGGCATCGCCTTGCTCAGTTACACCGAGGTCATCCTGCTGGCGCGCGCCTTCGGGGCGAAAAACGGTTACGAAGTCAACGCCAACCAGGAACTGGTCGCTCTCGGTGTGTCGGACGTTTGTACCGGATTTTTTCAAGGCTTCGCAGGCACGGGCAGCCAGTCTCGCACCGCGGTCAACGATGCGGTCGGGGGTAAAACCCAGGTGGCCGGCTTGGTGGCGGCGGTGATGCTGGCGTTATTCCTGTTGTTTCTCACCCCGGTGGTGGCACGGCTGCCGGTGGTCGCGCTGGCCGCCATTCTCGTCTATGGCGGTTGCACCCTGGTCGAATTCGACGTGATGAAGCGCATTTACCGGTATTATCCGCGCTCCGCCGCGGTGGCGGCGCTGACGACGTTGGGTGTGCTGGGGGCCGGGGTGATTCCGGGCATATTGGTCGGGGTGGTTCTTTCGCTCCTCGGGCTGATCAGCCGCATCTCCAATCCGCCGGACGCGGTCCTGCGCGAAGTGCCGGGGCACGGCTTCCACGATTTGGGCGACACCCCGGGCGGGCAAACCCTGCCCGGCCTGCTGGCCTACCGGTTTTATGCGCCGCTGTTGTTTTCCAACGCGGCCCACTTCGCCGGGCGGGCGCGACAACTGATACTTGA
>Ga0326728_10011346_pt1 | contig 20401 bp, 19 predicted proteins | sample MB3enrmetagenome_FD_207602 | JGI IMG/M metagenome (GOLD analysis project Ga0326728, IMG submission 207602) | Lab enriched peat soil microbial communities from McLean, Ithaca, NY, United States - MB31MN | ecosystem: Environmental > Terrestrial > Soil > Wetlands > Peat | place: USA: New York... | reverse complement strand
TTTGCCACAAATCGTAGCGACGTAGCATTTGGAGGGTAGGCTAAGTGGGCAGGATTCTTGTTGTTGACGATGACGCGGAGAGCCGGGACCTGTTGTGTGAGGTCTTGGAAGCCAATGGATATCCCCAGGTGGAAGCCGTGGCCGACGGGTTGGCGGCGCGAGAGGCTCTGGCACGGGATGGTGACTGCCCCATTATCATCGCTGATCTGCACATGCCCAACGAGTCGGGCTTAGACCTGCTTCGAAATCTTCGAAAACAAAATGCCAAGCACGAGATCGTTCTAATGTCCTCCTTCTTCAGCGCTATGGAGAGAGAATTAGCCAGAGCATTGGGCGCCTCTGCATTGCTCGATAAGCCCTTTCGCCTTTCCGAATTGCTTCAGGTTGTCTCCCAACTGGCGGGAAGGAATCCCATCGGCATTTCCACCTAGGAACATGGAAAAGCACGCCTCCATGTCAACAAGGAGCAGAAATGGATACAAGCCAAAAAGTAATTGAGATTATTGCCCGAGAACAGCACCTGGACCCGGGCAAAATCACCCTGGATTCGAGTTTTGCGGAGCTGGGCATTGATTCGCTGGACGGAGTCAATATCCTCTTCGCCCTGGAAGAGGAATTCAAAATCGATATCCCAGACTCGGTCGCGCAAAACATGAAGTCGGTCCGCCAAGTGGTGGATAGTCTGACACGAGTTCTGGAAGGCAAAGACATCTCCGATCTGGTGGCGATGACCAAGGGTGAGGCCCCAGCAGCCACGGCCAGGTAATCCGCTCCCAAGGGAGACAACGTGCGAAGAGTTGTCATAACCGGCGTTGGAGTCTTTGCTTCGGTAGGAAAGAACGCCGAAATCTTTTTCAAGAACCTGCTCGAAGCTCGCTCGGCAGTTCGTCGTATTTGCCAATTTGATCCCTCTGCCCTGACGGTCCAGGTTGCCGCCGAAGTCCCGGACTACAATCCAGCCGATTACTTTTCCCCCAAGCGGCTTGATTTGCTGGATCGCTTTAGCCAGTTTGGATTGCTGGCCGCGCAAGAGGCTATGACGTCGAGCGGGATTGAGGTGCGCGAGGAAGAGCGTCCGCGCTTCGGGGTTGTAAGCGGCACCGGCATGGGTGGCGTAAGTACCCTTGATAGGGGCTATTTCAGCCTTTATGCTAATCAGGCGACGCGGCTTCATCCCTTTACCATTCCCCGCATGATGCACAACGCCGCCACTTCACAAACCTGCATGGAATTTGGGGCGCAAGGGCCTTCGTTTACAGTCGCCACGGCCTGTTCTTCCTCAGGCCATGCGATTGGCGAGGCCTTCCACCTCGTCAAGTACGGGATGGCGGATGTTATGCTGGCCGGAGGCTGCGAGGCGCCGATTACCTACGGCATGATTCGCGCTTGGGAGTCAGTCCGCGTCTTGGCGACAGGGAACGGCGATCCCAGCCGGGCCTGCCGACCCTTCTCGGCGGACCGGGAGGGTTTCGTCCTGGGCGAAGGGGCCGCCATGCTCCTGCTCGAAGACCTGGAACACGCCAAGAACCGCGGGGCTAAAATTCTCGCAGAAATCTCCGGTTATGGCCTGAGTTCAGACGCCGGCCACATCACCCAGCCTTCCGTCGAGGGGCCGGCCCGCGCGGTGCTCATGGCCCTCGAAGAGGCCGGGGTGGCTCCGCACGAAGTCGATTACATCAATGCTCATGGTACCGGGACGCGACTGAACGACGTGACGGAAACGCAGGCGGTCAAAAGGGTATTCGGAGAGCACGCTCGCAAGCTGGCGATTAGTTCCACAAAATCCATGCACGGTCACACCATGGGGGCCACGGGGGCGATCGAACTGGCGGCGACGATCATGGCCACAGAGTGCGGCCTCATCCCCCCCACGGCGAACTACACCCAACCGGATCCCGAGTGCGACTTGGACTATGTCCCCAATGAGGCGCGAGAGAGACCCATACGGGTGGCCATCTCCAATTCCTTTGCCTTCGGCGGGCTCAATGCGGTGCTGCTGGTTCGAAAATTCCAGTGAGGAGTCAGAAGTTAGGAGTCAGAAGGTCGGAATATGAGCACTCGGGAGCCCAAGAACCGCGGAGATGGATTCCGGAGGCCCCGCCATAATTGTGGGATTCTGACTCCTGACTTCTGACTCCTGTCTTCTGTTTGCCGTGAACACGAAACGCATTTTCATATTGACCTTGAGTGTCGGCACCGGGCATGTGCGCGCGGCGGAAGTCCTCCAGCGCGCGCTCTACGACTGCATGGACCCTGTCGAGGTTCGCCTGCTGGACGCCCTGAAAGTGGCGCGCTCCTGGTTCCTTTCCTTGTACGTTCACTCTTACTGGTGGGTGCTTCGGCGCGCTCCGGGCATTTGGCGGTGGCTCTTCGAACGCCGGCAGAGGAAACTCCACCGCGCCACCGCCCCGCGCTGGGTATTTCGCCACGGCTGCAAGGCGGTCCTCGAGCAGATCAAAGCTTATGCTCCTCATCTGGTTATCGCCAACGAAATCGGGGCGGTGGAAATCGCCGCCCTGGGCAAGCGCGAAGGGTGGTTTCACGCCCCCATTCTGGCCGTGCATACGGATTTCCAGACCGAGCCTCCCTGGGTACAGGCGGAGGTCGATGTTTATTGCGTGGGCAGCGAGGAGGCGCGTTCTCAGCTGGTGAACTGGGGAACCTCACCCAACCGGATTCTTGTTTGTGGCATTCCCGTTGATCCCGTTTTTGGCCTGGCCCTTGATAAAAGCGAACTCCGGCGGGCCCTGGGTTTGGATGCCCAGCGGCCTGTGGTGCTGGTGATGGGCGGAGGCATGGGCCCGGCGCCGCTGGACGCCATTGTCGAGCGCCTGGATTTGTGCCGTTTTCCTCTCCAAGCGCTGGTGGTGACCGGTCATGACCGCATCCTAAAGCAGGCCTTGGAGCGTTTGCGGCGAAGGGTCACGCTTGACCTTCACGTCTTTGGCTGGACCGACACCATTCCGGAACTGATGGCCGTCGCCGATCTGTTGATCACCAAGCCGGGTGGTCTGACCACCGCAGAAGCGCTTTCGGCCGGCCTGCCCATGATTCTGACCCATCCTATTCCAGGACCGGAGGAGCGCCACGTCTCTTACCTGGTGCAGCAAGGCGCGGCAGTGCAGGCAAGAACCCTCGAGGAGATTCCTCGACTGGTAACGCAGATGCTCAGCAACCCGGAGAACCTGGCTGAGATGAGTCGCCGGCAAAAGGATATTTCCCGGCCCGATGCCGCCCATGCTATCGCGCAAGTTAGCCAGGCGCTGCTCGAAAAGAGCACTTACATTGACCTGCTGGCGACGCCCCCCTCGCGTTCCGGCGAATCGACGTATCTGATGTGAAGGAAGTTGACAGTCCTCAGTTTTCAGTTGTCAGTGCTTTTCACTGATGACTGAAAACTGACAACTGAGAACTGAAATTTGAGAATGCTATCCCATATTCGCAAATTTCTTGAGCGCGCGGTGATCGGCGAATCGGTTCCTGGCCTTGTCCGCTGGGGCAAACATGTTCCGCGCCCCGTCATCCAAGGCCTCCAGCGCGATTCGTTTCGCGAGCTGGTGTGCTACGCGGCGCAGCGGCAAAGGTTTTTAAAGCGCAAGTTACGTGAGAACGATATCGAACCGAGCGGAGTCCGCCGCCCGGAAGACTTGGGGAACATCTTCACCACTCCTGAGGATTTGCGCAACCTGCCGGCAGAAGATTTCCTTTGCCGTGAACCGCACCTGGTGTTTGAAACCACCGGCACCTCGGGAGGTCCCAAGCGCGTTTATTTCACTTACGACGAGTTGGAGTTTTCGGCCCGTTACGAGGCCGCGGCCTTGTGGGAAAACGGCGTGCGGCCGGGCGACCGGGTAGTCTGCACATTCGACGCCGCGTATTGGATCAGTAGTTGGGTCACCTTTTTCGCCTGCAGGCGCATGGGAGTTTTCTGCTCGGCGATCGGCAAACCGCATCCGCGGGAGCTCTATGCGCGCCTGCCTCTCTACAAGTATAACGTCATTGCCGCCGACCCGACCTGGTTGGTGAGTCTGAGCGAGATTGCGGAAAAGGAAGGCACCTTTCCTCTCAAGTTGATCGTCGCTGCCGGAGACCGCATGACGGAGGTGTACCGGAGCTATGTCGAGCGCCTCTGGGATTGTCCCGTAGTCCTCGGTTACGGCTCCACCGAACAGGGCGGCGGAGCGGGAATGGAGTGCCGGCGGCGCGATGGGTATCACCTGGACGAGTACAACTTCCTTTTCGAAATTGTCGACCCTGACCCTGCGGGCTATGGAGAACTCGTGGTGACCACACTATCGCGGCGCACTATGCCGCTGATTCGTTACCGCGTGCGCGATGTGACAAGATTCATCACGGAACCCTGCCCTTGCGGGATCACCCTCCGCCGCATGACCAGAATCCGTGGCCGGCGTGACGAGATAGTGGTGATGGGCGCCGGGAATATGTACCCTGAAATCTTTGAGCGCGTGCTCCACGACGCGGAGGGAGTTTCCGAGAATTGGCAGGTGGCGGTTCGGCAGGAAGGCATCCACGACATTCTGGAATTCCGGCTCGAATTGCCGAACGGCATTAATCCCACGACGGCTGAAAACGCTGTCCGGAAGAACCTCGAAGCTCGCTTCCCGGATGTTTGGGCAAACCACCTCTGCGGCATGTACCGCCTCGAGTTTCGCATGTTCCCACCGGGGGGGTTGGGGCATGGCCGGAAGCCTCGGAGGCTAGTGGATGAGAGGAAGGGATAGACAGAAGGACGGAATTTCAAATGGCAAATGGCAAATAGCAGGGCATTTGAATTTTGTCATTTGCTCTTTGCCATTTAAAATCGCCTTACCGTTTTGGCGGGCCTTATTATGGTCAAACACACGTCAGGGAAGACCGACACGCCGCTCAGCCCGATTGTCTTTACGGATTTCGATGGGACGATCACACAAACTGACGTAACGGACGAAATCCTGGCGCAACTGGCCCATCCCTCCTGGCGGGAGGTCGAACAGGAGTGGACACGCGGATTGATCGGTTCACGAGAGTGCCTGGAGCGGCAGATCGCCCTCGTGCATGCCTCGACACAAGAGCTCGATGCCTTAATTGATGCGGTTCCCATTGACCCCACCTTTGCCCCCTTTTACCGCTTCACCCGCATGCGTGGTATTCCACTCTACGTGCTGAGCGAGGGATTCGACTATATCATTGTGCGAATCCTAAAGCGGGCCGGCGTTAACGAGCCGCTTCGGAACGGCCTTCACATGTTCTCAAGTGCCTTGCGGATCGAGGGCCGCCACCTGATACCCTCTTTTCCTCACTCGCTACAGCCCTGCGAGCATGGGTGCGCCACTTGCAAAGCGGCGCTACTGCGGCGGTTCGGCAAAGGAAAGCACCCCATCATCTTCGTGGGCGACGGGCTCTCCGACCGATTCGCCGTGGACGAGGCGGACGTGGTCTTTGCCAAGCGCCTTTTGCTCGCTTATTGCCAGGAGCACGGCAAGGCGTGCCATCCCTTCCAGACCTTTGCGGACGTCGAGCAGGCGGTCGCGGGGCTGATAGGAACCGTGTAGCGCGGACCCCCGGTTTTGGGGTCCGCGGTTTTTCTTTTGGAGTGCGGCCCGCCGCGGCGGGCTGCCGCTTTTCCCCGCGCGAGCTTGCTCGCGCGTGCGTCTGTGTGTGCAAGTCCAGGCGGCCAGCAAGCTGCCGCACTCCAAGGCGCAGGCCTTTGACTGTCGACTGTTGACTGTCAACTATCCACTTCATTTTTCCCGGAGGCAATGATCCTTTGGCCATTTCCAGCGCAAGTACGAGAACCGAAGAACTATTACAACTCGAACGGAAGTATTGCTCCTTTGGCGATACCGTCCATTACCTGGACCCTCCCAAGGTTTTTGTCGATTGTGAAGGCAGCTACCTTTACGACGAGCGCGGCACGCCCTACCTCGATCTCCAGATGTGGTATTCAGCCGCGAGCTTCGGCTACAAGAATCGCCGGCTGGGCGAGGCCCTAAAGCGACAACTGGACCGGCTTCCCCAGCTTGCCTGCCAGTACCTGCACGCGGAGAAGGTGGAAGTGGCGGCGCGCATCGCTCAATACTGCGAAAACCGGTTCGGAGTGAAAGGGCGGGTGCAATTCAACGTGGGCGGCTCACAAGCCATTGAGGACTCGCTGAAGATTGTTCGGAATTATGCCGGCAAGAACTTGATGTTCGCGTTTATGGGCGGCTATCACGGACGCACCTTGGGCGCTTCCGCCATCACCTCGAGCTACCGCTATCGCCGCCGCTACGGCCATTTCGGCGACCGCGCCCACTTCGTTTTTTATCCCTACTGCTTTCGCTGCATTTACGGGCTCAAGCCCGAAAGCTGCAACCTGTATTGCCACGACCAGTTCTCGCGCCTCTTCGATAATGAGTACCACTCGGTGTGGGACGCGAAGGCGCAGAGCGCCGAGTATGGGGCATTTTATATTGAAGCTGTTCAGGGGACCGGCGGCTACGTGATTCCGCCGCGCGCATACTTCCAGCGTCTTAAGCAGACCTGCGACCAGCGCAAGATTCTGATTGTCGATGACGAAATTCAGATGGGCTTCTACCGCACGGGCAAATTCTGGGCCATTGAGAATTTTGGTATTACGCCCGACATTATCGTCTTCGGCAAGGCCCTCACCAACGGGTTGAATCCTATCTCTGGCATCTGGGCGCGCGAGGAACTGATCGCGCCGGAGGTTTTTCCGCCCGGCTCCACCCACTCGACGTTTTCCTCCAACACACTGGGCACGGCAGTCGCACTCGAGACCCTCAAGATGCTCGAGGAAGAAGACTACGAAAAGTTGGTGAACGAAAAAGGCGCGTATTTCCTTGCTGGGCTTAAAGAATTGCAAAACCGTTTCCCCGGCATCATCGGAAATGTGGATGGCCTCGGGATGGCGCTGCGCATCGAGGTTTGCAAAGAGGACGGCGTGACGCCGGACCGCGATCTCACTGACCGCATCTTTGCGGAGGGACTGAAGGGTGATCTCGAGGTTGGCGGACGTAAGTATGGCCTCGTCCTCGACGTGGGAGGCTACTACAAAAACGTTTTCACCCTGGCCCCTTCTTTCACCATCACGCGCCAAGAATCGGACCTCGCGCTCGAGTTGCTCGCCCAACTCTTCCGCCGCTGCCGCCAATAGTGTACAGTTCTTGCAGATTCGGGACGGAAGAAGCCGCAGACTTCGAAAAGCACGAAGTCTGCGCTTTGCCTCCTTGCCAGCCGGATTGACTGGCTGGGAAGAAAATGCCAAAATGGTTTTTTGGGGGCATGACGGGACCGGACCGCGTTGGTTTCCCTCCTGAACTAAGCCCCATCCCATTCTACTTGAAGGATTTCTCTCATGAATGCCAATGATCTGCGGCCGGGTATGGTCATCAAACACAACGGCGAACTCTTCACCATTCACAAGGCTGAGCACCGCACGCCCGGCAACCTCCGGGCCTTCGTTCAAGCTCGCATGCGCAACCTGCGCACCGGCGCGCTCATCGATCACCGCTTCCGGTCAGAGGACACGGTCGAGAAGGCCAACCTAGATGAAGTCGATATGCAGTATCTGTATTCCGACGGCGATTCTTTTTTCTTCATGAACACGCAGACCTACGAACAGATCGGCCTGCACAAGTCCGTGATCGAGGACAGGGCGTCCTACCTCGTTCCGGATGTTGTCATCAAGGTGATGTTGTTCGAGGGAAGGCCGGTGGATATCGAGCTGCCGGCGACTGTGGACCTGAAAGTGGTGGAGACTGAGCCTGGAATCAAAGGTGCTTCCGCCACCAATGTCACCAAAGCTGCCAAGCTTGAAACCGGCCTCACCGTGCAGGTTCCGCCGTTCATAGGTGAAGGCGAAGTCATCCGCGTGGACACCGCAGAGGGCAAATACCTGGAACGCGCCAGCAGCTAAGTCCTTCGCGGCGCTACCCACCTACTTGCTGGCGGGCCCGCAACAACAGGTCGGAAACGCCGAGCTCTCTTGCCCACTTTTCCAGATAGGCAACGTCGAGTCGCCCCGGGCGGCGCATACGCAGCGACGCTTTTTGCCGGGATGCGTGCGCCACGCAAGGGAATTGGCCCCCTCACCCGACCCGCCTCCCGATGAAGTGCATCGGGATCCCGGGCCACCCTCCCCGATTTCTGGGGTCCGATGGACGCCATCGGAGAGGGTTGAGTTTCAACACATACTCCAAGAGAGAGGGCGATTAATCACGCGCTGGGGGCCGCGCTACTGCGTTCTCCCAGCGCTCCAGCGGATGGCGTTGTGGACTAGCGTCCGATAACCGGGGTACAGGTGCGCCGATTCGCCGTGGCCGAGTTGAATGTACACTACGCGGGACTTTGGATAAGGACTGACCCAGGCCACGGGACCGTCGCTCGTGGGATTGTCGCTGCGGAGAAGCACCTGGACATCCGGCGAAATCCACATGCCCTTGTAGGTTTCATCCCACAGGTGCATGGTTCCCAGGCGCGCCGTAACGGGGTGTTTTGCGACCACTCGCACGCACTGCTCTTCACCATGAATGTACGTCGAAGCGGGCATGGCGCCTTCCGCCTTGAGCAGGTATCTGCCGCCCACCACGTCCTTGTACCACCACTCCCACGTCTGGTAATCCGCGATGGCATGATGGAGAACCACAACCCCCTTGCCGCCTTCGACAAAATCGCGCAAGTGAGTCTTCTCGGTTTCGCTTATGTCTTGGGAGAAATCGTACAGGACGAGCACGTCGTACTTGCTCCGTATGTCATCTTGGAACGCCTCATGGTTGGAAACCGCATGGTCCCAGTGCAGGTCATCCTCCCCCTCGAAAACAGTGTAGAAGGTGGTAGCGTACTCGTGCCCGCCCGTGACCACGAGCAACTGCAAGGGCTTCGGCCCAGTCTTGGCGGCGCCGGCATCGGCAGGGAGTGTGACGGCGCCAGTCGCAGCCCATTCGGTTCCGCGCAGAAACGTGCTCAAGAATCCGCCTTCCTGCATGGCGGCAACGTCGTGGCCAAGCGCCATGTACATGGATCGCCCCTTGCCGTAATTGACCGTCCAAATCATCGGCTCGTCCTTGCCCGTGCCGCCGTTTGTCGGATCATCGAAAGCGGTCGCCAGGACGTGAGCTTGAGGTGACATCTGGTGGCTGTGGTAAAGCTCGTCCGAGACCACAAATGATTCCTCCATACCTTTGGCGATGGGGTGGTCTCGGTCCACGAATTTCACGGTGAAGCAATGGCGCGGCGCGTGGTCGGTCTTGGGCGGGCCTTCGGTCCACCAGCCTCCAATCATCTCCAGATACTCGGGCCAGGGCGGCTCTTTGAGGCCCATGTGCCGATGATTGTCGCCGAGCAATTCGAGGCCTGTGAAGGCGTAACTGGCGGCGTGAATAGCCACCAGCCCTTTGCCCGATTTCACAAAATTCTCGATGGCCTTCTCGGTGACTTCTCCCCACCGCGGGCCATCGTAGTCGAGCACCAGAACATCGTAAGCTGCCAGGGTCGTGTCCGTGATTCCCATGGGCTCTTCTTCCACGCGGACATCAAAGCGCCCGCTCTCGACAAGCGTCTTCCGCAGAAAGGGAGTGGTGGTCCGCCAATCGTGGTTATTCCGCCCGGAGAGGACCAGCACGCGAATCTTCCCTGGCTGGAAAAAAGGAATCGTCACCTGCGCGGTGGCAGCCTTCGAACAGAAAATAACGACTGCCATTTGTAATAAGACTAACGTTTTGATCAAGGAGTGACCCTTCATAAGTATTCCTCGATGTAACTCAGAGAGATTCACCACAGAGGACACAGCGCGGCAGAGCCGCAGTTCAAAATTCAAGATTCCAAATTCAAGACAAGGTAACGAGAACGGTTCCTTGCAGAAATCTCTGCGCGCCACGAAGAAACTCGCCGATACTTGTACAGAGAGCACAGAGAAGAACCGCTTCTGCTCTTCTCTGCGAACTCCGTGTCCTCTGTGGTGAGCTTCCCTTATTCTCCCAGCACCGTGTTCAAATGCCTCAGGCTGCGGCGAGCTTGTTCTTCGCTGCCGCACTCGACAGACAGCACGCCCTCGAAGCCTGACTCGCGCAGGATGCTGACCACCTTCTTCCAATCGATCACCCCGTCCCCGCACGCGCATCCCACCGGCGTGCCGGTCACCTTCCCTCGTTCCGCTTCCGAATGTTCGAGGGCGATGTCCTTGGCGTGGACGTGTACGAGCAAGTGGCCGACAGCCCGCAACCCCTCGTATGGGTCCTCGCCCGCCAGGTAGGCGTTCCCTGTGTCGTAGTTCACGCGCAGGTAGGGCGACTCCACCAGGGTGGCGATGCGCAGCAATCCTCGCGTCGACCTGGAAATGCTCTGGTGCGGTTCGATGCCGATGTAAATCCCATATCGTTCCGCCGTGCGGAGCACCGCGCTGAGTGTGTATTTCATCACCAGGAAGGCTTCGTCCATACTCACCCAGGGAGGTCGGATACCTTCGTCAGTATTCACCACCGGGGCGCCGACGGCAACTGCGAACCGGACGGCCTTTTGCAAGTAAGGTACGCTGATTTCCGGCCGCATCAGGGGACAGTGGGCGCTGAGACCTGAAGCTCGAACTTCATATTGCTCCAGGATGTCCTTCATCTCGCCCGGCTCGTCATCGAGGGAGAAAGAATGGAAGTAGCCCGCTTCGCTGAGTAATTCCCGCCCGTTGTGCACCATCGGTTCGACAAAGCGATAGCCGAGCCGCGCGGCGCGCTCCACCCCTTCGGCAAAAGACTTGTCCTGCGAGCGGATGAATTCCATATTGACCCCGGGTTGAATGCTCATACCTCCCACTCCTCTCGCCAGACCGCCTGGCTCTTCTGTTTGTAAGCGATATTCCCGATATGGCAAGCGACGGCGCTGTAATGACCCGCCACCACGTCAGCATTGGGTTGGTGGCGCGTGCGCATGCAGTCGAGCCAATTCGCCACGTGAGTGTCATTCGTAGGCCCGCTCGATATTTCGCCGAGTTGGGCGTTCTCTTTGCCGGGGATGAATCGGTAACCATAACGGAAGATGGAGAGCCTGCCGCCCGTGCCCATGAAGACTATGTCTGCCGCCCCGGCAGGGATCATGTCCGTCAGTGTGGCCTCGAACGTCACGTTCAGCTTCTCAGGGTACTCGAGGGCGAAGTTGAGGTTATCCGGAGTGTCCCGCCCATCATCGTAAAGGTAAATACCGCCCATGGCCACCGCGGCCAAAGGACGCTGGATGTTCATAAACCAATGCACTACATCCACCATGTGTACGAACAGCCCGCCGCTTTGCCCGCCTGTGGAAAAGTCCCAGTAAGCAAAACGGTTGAAGTAGCGTTTCGCATCCCAGGGGATCTTGGGCAACCAAGCCAGGCAAGCGTCCCAATCGAGTTCAGTGGGTTTTTGCTCGAACCCCTTGGGTACCGGCGTCAAGTAACCGCCGTTGGCATTCCAGATGGTGCGCACCATATTCACTTTTCCGATGAGCCCACTGTCAAAGAATTTTTGTTTCGCCTCGAGGAAATGCGGCGTGCTTCTCTGTTGCGTGCCCACCTGGACAATTCGGTTAGTCTCCCGAACAGCCTTCACCACTTCGGGCCCCTGCTCCGGCAGCGACGTCATCGGCTTTTCGACGAACACGTCCTTACCAGCTTGGCAAGCATCAATGGTGATCTGGGCGTGGACGTGATCGAAGGTCGCCACGATGACGCCGTCAATATCCTTGCGCTCCAGCAGTTGACGGTAGTCAGGATACTTATCCACCTTCCTGCCGGCCGTATCCTCACCCTGCTCGCGCCGCACATCCCAGATATCTGAGACGGCCACCCAATCGAGATTACCCGCCTCATTGGCGCGCTTCATCAGGTACGTTCCGCGCTGGCCTGAGCCAATGATGCCCAAACGGATGCGGTCGTTGGAGCCCATTACGCGCAGGGCTGCAGCGGCTGTGGCAGCCCCCACCATGAAACTTCGCCGCGATAATCCTGTTGACATGGTATTCCACCTCGTTATAAATGCCTGGCTTCCTAGAGGCGCGCTTCAGCGCGGCACGTTGCCAATGCACACCCAACGGGAGTTGCCCGGCTGAAGCCGGCCTCTACGTGGGCAGCAAGCATACCAAAAAATTCCGGGTTGCAACACATAAGGTGCTCAAGGGGCGGCGTCCGAAGACTCCGGAGACACAAAGGGCTCGGCGCGGCAGGGGCGCAAACCAAGCCCGGATTTCAGATTCCAGATTTCAGATTGCTCAAGCCCGGAGGCAGGGAGAGCTGCAGCGAAAGGACCAATCCATCTTCTCGCGGATCGCTGTAGTAATCCTTTCGCCGGGAGCGAAGGCCAAACCCTGCGGAGTAGTAGAGCCGCTGGGCTGAGAGGTTCGAGGCGCGCACTTCCAGGTAAATCCGCCTTACGCCTTGTGCCAGCAAGCGCTTCTGGCCTTCTGCAAGGAGTTCCTGTCCCAGGCCTTGCCGCTGATGGGCTGGGTCGACGGCCATGTTTCTGAGCTCGGCCTCATCCATGACGTAATGAAATGCCGCGAATCCCGCCAGGGTGGGCGGGCTGATCCTTTCGAGCTCGACGACCAGAATTAATCCCCAAGGGTCGCCGGCCAATTCTGCGTAGTCCGCTCGACTCCATTGGGCGGCTTGGGGAGTCTTCTTCTGGAGGCTGACTATAGCTTCAAGATCGTCGTGAGAGGCTTTGCGAATGCTCATGGCCCCACCCGAAAGTCGAAAAGCGAAATTCGAAAATCAAAATTCGAAAATGAAAAACAATTTCAGCCTTTGGTTTTCAAGTTTCGCTTTTCGGCTTTCGATTTTCGCCTCTCGCCGGCAGTTCCGCATCCGGCCGGCGAATGTAATAGGCATCAAGGTCGCCGGCTCCCTGCGGTTTCCCGTAGTCTCGCAAGCCGAGGCGCGCCACCGACTCGACCAGCATCCCCGTTACCACCTGCCACTGCAATTCTCTGGAAAGGTCTTCACGAAGGGCCAGGGCTGCCCCATCGTGCCCTCTGATCACGCACGTTGTCCCCACCCCAGCGGGCAGGCGGGAAGTGAGGAAGGGGCCCAGCTCTGCGCGTTTCAGCAACCAGCCTTCAGCAGCGGGCACGTAGCAAGCTCGCCCCTGTTGTTGGGGCTGTGCTTGTGGCCGCACTGGGCCACCATCCTCCCCCTGCGGGACGCCTAAGGCGCGCCGGAAGAGCCCCACAAAGAATTCTCCCCGGCGCGCATCCAGGATGGGCATGGCCCACTCCGTCTGTATTTGAGCTGCATCGACCAGGGCTTCCAGCACGGAGGCCCCTCGAACGGGCAAGCCGAATGCCTTCGCCCAACCCTGTGCGGCGGCCAGACCCACCCGGATTCCGGTGAAAGATCCCGGCCCGGAGGCGACCGCGATCAGTCCCATGTCCGCCAGCCCTCGTACAGGGACGCCATGCCGCGCCTCAGCCTCTTCAATTGCCTGGTCCACCATGGAGAACAGGCTGATGGAGTAGCGGTTTGCAGGGCCGTCATTGGCAACACGCGCCAGACATTCGTGGTCACGAAAAATGCCCACGCCTCCGACTTCGCTGGTGGTATCAAATGCCAGAATCAACATCGCAAACCATTATACGTGGGTCTCCCGTTGTAGGGGCAACCCTTCTGGTCACCCGAGGCCGGCCACAAGGGCCGCCCGCCCCTACACCGAACGGCTGAGGAGAAGCGTATGCTACAATGGCCTTCAGTCGTTTACCGCCTGTTATCTTTATGGCTGACGCAATCCAATCCGCTTCCCGGCCGCTCGAGCTGACAGAACTCCTTACCTTGATGGTGGAGGTGAACGAGCGGATCAACTCCACGCTGGACCTCGACGAGCTGATGGCCCGCATCGCCGAGATCGTCAAACGCGCCATTGACTACGAGGTCTTCGCCATCCTTTTACTCAACGAAAAGACCCAGGAGTTGAGCATCCGCTTCAGCATCGGCCACCCGGACGAGCTGGTGCGGACACTGCGCATCAAAGTCGGCGAGGGGGTTGTGGGGCGCGCAGCCCAGACTCGCCGCCCCGTCCTGGTGAATGACGTGCTTAAAGACCCTGGCTATATTCAGTCCTTGTCCCCAATGCGTTCGGAGTTGGCGGTCCCGCTGATTACCAAGAACCGCCTTATAGGCGTGATCGATCTGGAATCACCCTATACGAATTTTTTCAACGATTCGCACGTCAGCCTTCTGGAACTCCTCGCCAGCCGTATGGCCATGGCGCTGGAGAATGCCCGGCTCTATCGCCGCAGCGTGCGGCAAGCACGAACTCTCCAGTTACTCAACGAGATCAGCCGGGAAATGAGTTCCGTCCTGGTCTTGAACGAGCTCTTGCGCAAAATCGGCACGCTCACCAAGCGCTTGATTGACTATCAGCGGTTCAGCATCCTGATGGCCGATGAGCAAGCCCGGACTTTCAATGCCGTGATCTCTCTAAAACTGGATGAGGACCAGACTGAAAGGGGCATGGTCCGTTTTGGTCAGGGAATTGTGGGTGCGGCCGCCGGTCTCCGCCAGACGGTGGTAGTCCCGGATGTCTCCAAGGACCCCCGCTATGTCCTCGTCAACCCTGAAACGCGCTCGGAAATGGCGACCCCGCTCATTTACCGTGGCCGCGTCATCGGCGTGGTGGACCTCGAAAGCCCGCAAGTAAACTACTTTAGCGAAGAGCACGTTCGCATTCTCTCCACTCTCGCTCCCCAAATTGCCATTGCCATTGAAAACGCCCGCCTTTACGAACGGGTGGCTCGAAGCGAGGCGCGCCTCGAACGCGACCTGCAACGCGCCCAGGAAATCCAGATGCATCTCATGCCGGGGACCTCGCCGACCATCCCGGGCCTGGAGGTGGCGTTATCCTTCTATCCCGCGCGGGAATTGGGAGGCGATCTCTACGATTTTCTGACTTATGGAAAGGAGCGCCATGTGCTGGCCGTCGGTGATGTGAGCGGCAAGGGGGCTCCTGCAGCCTTGTACGGAGCTATGGCCAGCGGCATCCTTCGCAGCCTGGCCCCCCAAAAACTCTCTCCCCCACAGTTATTGAAGAGGCTCAGCCTGATTCTTCTCGAGCGCAAGATCGAAGGTCACTTCATTACGCTGACTTACGCCATCTGGGAGCCGCGGGCAAAGACGCTACGCCTCGCCAATGCGGGAATGCCTTTACCTCTGCTGGTGAGAAAGGGTCAGAGCCGGGCCATTCGCGCGGAGGGGATTCCTTTGGGCCTGCTGGAGCACGCCCAGTACCAGGACGTGCTGGTGAGGTTGGAGTCCGGGGATTTGGTGGCGATGTTTTCGGACGGGATCGTCGAAGCCGCGAACAGCAAGCACGAGGAGTTCGGGCCGCGACGGCTGGAGAACGTACTGCGCCGGAATTCCCATCGCGCCCCTCAGGAAATCATCGTGAGGCTTTTCGATGAATTGCGCGAGTTTGAGCAAGGTCGCCCACCGCGCGACGATCAGACGATTGTGCTGATCAGGGTCAGGTAGCGGGGCGAAGGAGAGTGTAGGGTGTAAAGTCTGAAGTATGATCGGGTGATCGGATGAACAACCGAAGCGTTGGGCTCGGCGGTCGGTTGGCTGACGAATTCACCGGATCTCCCGATCACCCGATCTCCCGATTCAGGACGACGGACAACGGACCACTGACGACTGACTACAGACCGAGAACCTATGGACGGTTTTCGCTACCAATCCCGCCAACTATTCTGCGAGAATGTTCCCCTCGAGTCGCTCGCCGAGCGTTTCGGGACGCCGGCCTATGTTTACAGCCAAGCCGCCATTTTGGACAATTTTGCTGCCCTGGAGCAAAGCTTGGCGCTGCTGCCCAACCTCATCTGTTACTCCGTAAAAGCTAATTCCAATCTGAGGATTCTGAACCTGCTCCGCCAAGCGGGCGCCGGCTTTGACGTAGTCTCGGGAGGGGAACTGGCGCGCGTTTTGCGTGTCGGGGCGGCTGCCGATCGCATCGTTTTCTCGGGGGTGGGGAAGACCGAGGCGGAAATTGACGCCGGACTTAGCGCGGGCATCGGGATGTTCAATGTCGAGTCGGCAGGCGAACTGGAACTGATCGAGCGCCGGGCCCGCAGGCTGGGGAGGCGTGCTTGCATTGCCATTCGTGTCAACCCTGAGGTTGAGGCGCGAACCCACCCCTACATTTCCACCGGCCAGATCATTCACAAGTTTGGCGTCCCGAAGGACGAAGCTTTGGGGCTTTACCGCCGTGCTGCGGCCTCCAGCTATCTGAAGGTTCACGGAGTAGCCTGTCATATCGGATCACAAATCCTCGCGGTTGAGCCCTTCCTTAAGGCCCTGGATGAAATCCTGGGCCTGGCGGCTCAACTTCAGGGCGAGGGCACGCGCGTCGAATGCCTCGACCTCGGCGGCGGATATGGAATCCGGTATGCGGATGAGCAACCCCTCGACTTCGACGCGCTGGGACGCGGGATCGAGGAGCGTCTGCGAGACGCGCGCTACCGCCTCATCCTCGAGCCAGGCCGCGCCCTGGTGGGCAACGCGGGCATCCTGCTCACCCGCGTGCTCTACGTAAAGCGAAACCGCCAGAAGAACTTCATCGTGGTGGACGCCGGAATGAATGACTTGATGCGCCCCGCGCTCTACGGTTCTTATCACGAGATTATTCCTGTCCGCGACCATCCGCGGGATAAGCTGGAAGCCGATGTGGTGGGCCCCCTATGCGAGACGGGCGATTTTCTCGCCCAGGACCGGGAAATGCCGGACGTGGAACCCGGTGAGTTGTTGGCCATCCTCGCCGCCGGCGCTTACGGCTTTGTGCTCTCCTCCAATTACAACACCCGCCCGCGCCCCGCCGAAGTCCTGGTCCACGGCGACGAGGTAGAATTGATCCGGCCGCGGGAGAGGGTTGAAGATTTGATGGCAGGGGAACATGCCTGAGAAATTCTCCGTCCGAGTGCCCGCAACCTGCGCCAACCTGGGCTGCCTTTTCGATTGCGCCGCGCTGGCAGTGAACCTCCACCTCGACTTGCACGTGAGCCCGCGCAACGAGGGGGACGTCTCCCTCCACTATACGGGGGTCAACCCCGAGCGGGTGGCCGACGGCCCCAACAACCTCGTCGCCCGCGTCATGGAGGAGACTCTCCAAAGCTGGGGCAAAAAGCGAGGCTTTGCCATCGAGATTCACAACCAGATTCCGGTGGGTGTGGGTCTCGGATCGAGTGCCGCGGCCATTGTGGGCGCCTTGGTGGCCTGCCACTGGCTCGCGGGCCGCCCGGTCTTTGATGAAGAGCTGGTGACCCTCGCAAGCTTGCGCGAAGGGCATCCTGACAACGTCGCGGCGGCTTGGCAAGGTGGGTTCACGGTGGCGGTTAACGTCGGGGAACAGGTGATGGCCTATTCGTGCCCGGTCCCCGAGGATCTTCAACTTGTCCTGGTTGTACCGACTTACGCCCTGGCGACGAAAGAGGCTCGAGCGGTCCTGCCCAACCAATATTCGCGCGTCGATGCAATTCACAATTTACAGCGCGCCACGGCTCTCGCTGCGCAGTTCTTTTCCGGCAAGTCGGATTTCCACCCCGAGTTTTTTGCCGATCGCTGGCATCAACCCTACCGGTCCCCCATGGTGCCTGGCTTGGCTGAGGTGCTCAGCCACAGGAGCCCTGACGTCCTCGGGATATGCCTAAGTGGGGCGGGACCTTCCATCCTAGCGTTTGCGCGGGCCAACGCTGCCACGGTCGGCGAACTGATCCAGCAAACCCTTGCCCAACATGGCGTTGAGGCCCAACCCTGCCTTCTCACGGCCGATAACCGGGGCGCCAAGGGCTGGATTCTGCCCGCCTAGGCAACCACCCCAAGGGTTCTTGACGCAGAGCCAAATTAGCGGCTATACGAACAAGGAAATAGCAAAGAAATTTGCCCTCAGCGAGCCCTACCGTCAAGCATCACCTCACCAACCTCTTTGACAAGCTGGGGGTTGCCAACCGCTTGGAACTCATACTTTTCTCCATCCAACATCATCTGACCAAGAGCCTCTAGAAATCCTGGAGTGCAAGAATCACTTTTCACCGAGGCGTTGTAGGGGCGATCCGTCAGTTGACGGATCGTTACCCGCCGGGCGCCCATAAGGGCCGCCCCTACGTCGTGGGTTTTTCCCACCTTTTTCCGCCCTGGGCCAAAACCTTCTGCTACTGAGGGGGCCGCAAGAATGGCGCCCTGGAGAACTATGCGCCTCCGCCCTCGGTACTTCAGGAATAGTACCGTCGGTCCATTGTGGGATTCCTGGAAACGGATAAATTGGTACACAGAGTCTCTGCAAGAATCGGGGCCGGATCTTTGCTAGAGAAGATCCGGCAAGGATCGGATAGAACGGATCGAGGTTCCTGAGGGGAGGCCGAATTGACAACCAAGAACCGTGCTCAGCGCTTTGGGATGCAAATCCACCTGCGTTATCGCCGAAGCGGAGAAAGCAAGTGGTGGAAAGGGACCACCGAAAACATTAGCCGTTCAGGAGTGCTGTTCCGGGGAGAAGAATTTGCCGAGCCAAATACTGCTCTCGAATTGAGTTTCGTGCTGCCCAAAGAAATCCTCGGGGTGCGACCTGCCGAAGTCGTTTGCAGGGGAACGGTGGTATGGGCCGAACGCCCAAAAACTGCAGGGGCTTTCCCCACTCTCGCCACTACGATTTCACATTACCGATTGATTCGGCCATAGGATCGAAAGTATTAGCTGGCCGATTAGATCATGCCGGGGCAAGGCGTCGCCGCGTTGTTATCTGCCCTAAGGCACGATCTCTCCATTACGCGTCCCGCCTTTGCTAATTCCAAACTTGTGCAGGATATCGAGCGAGAGCCCACGCAAGAAACTGTAGGCGGCTCCAATGCCAGCTTGGGACAAATACGCCATCAATGATCTCGTTGACGCCAATGTTGACGGCCGGCGAAAACAAGGCCCTCAATGGGTTGGTTGTTCCGGGTGCATTTCAAGTAGAGGGCGGGCATAAAAATTTCTTTTGGCAGGCCAAAATTCCTCTTGCATTTGCTTTCGGCGTGGAGTACCATGGTTGATTGTAGAAACGAAGGTGAAGCTAGTGTTAAGGCGACCCCGGGACTGTGACTCGAGGTTGCACGCAAAACTTCTCATCGTCTCGCATAGGTTATACGAGGAGGTCGGTACGGTAAAGGCTTCGGGATAGGGGTGTGAAGCAAGTGGGCCCTCTGCAAGAAAACGTCCCGCCTGTATTCACCCTCCTGAATAGAGAGTAAACGAGCTGGCAACGCAAAGATGCGCAGGGCGCTTTGCGGCCTGATGCGTATCGTTAGGGTTGCTGAGGTTGGTGTTTTCCGCGAAAGCGGTGAGGATCAACCCCAGCAACCTGGGATTCCCGGATCGAACGGGAAGACAGGCTGGAAAGAGATCCACGGAGACCAAAGTCCACCGGGGATACTCAACGATCTTTGAAAACTGAACGGTGTGGCGTCTACCTAGTAGAGCAGTAGTCAGTAATCAGTCCTCAGTTTTCAGTCAGAGCGTAATGTCTCTCGGCTGAGGACCGGAGGCGCTGAAAGGCTGACGGCTGCACTCCCGCTCGGGATTGGATCCGGGCGGAGTTAGAAAGGCGAATCTGCGAACTGTTTTTCGTGTGTTGAGCAGATTTTGTGGTCAAGCTACTAAGGGCGTACGGTGGATGCCTTGGCGCTAGACGGCGATGAAGGACGTGGCTACCTGCGATAAGCCTCGGGGAGGGGGAAGCACCCTTTGATCCGGGGATCTCCGAATGGGGAAACCCCCCCGATTGAAGATCGGGGACGGCCCGCTGAATTCATAGGCGGGTACGAGCGAACCCAGGGAAGTGAACCATCTCAGTACCTGGAGGAAGAGAAAGCAACCGCGATTCCGTTAGTAGCGGCGAGCGAAAGCGGAACAGCCCAAACCCAGCCTTCCTTTCAAATTTCAAATTTGAGATTTGAAAGGAGGGCTGGGGGTTGTAGGGCGCGCGTCGGTGTGGAGCCAGAGAGTTAACAATCCGGCGGCTGGTCGAACGGCTTGGAAAAGCCGGCCATAGAATGTGATAGCCATGTAGGCGAAAGCTGACCGGACTCTCACGCGCGTTCCTGAGTACCGCGGGGCACGAGAAACCCCGCGGGAAGCTACGGGGACCATCCCGTAAGGCTAAATACGTTCTAGCGACCGATAGTGAACCAGTACCGTGAGGGAAAGGTGAAAAGAACCCCGGCGAGGGGAGTGAAAAGTACCTGAAACCGTATGCCTACAAGCAGTCGAAGGGCTACGCTTGGGTGGCAACATCCAGGCAGGCCTGACGTCGTGCCTATTGCATAATGAGCCGGCTAGTTATTGTCCGTCGCAAGGTTAAGCGATGATTCCCGACTTGTCGGGAGGAGCGAGCCGTAGCGAAAGCGAGTCTGAACA
>Ga0326728_10011345_pt1 | contig 20404 bp, 16 predicted proteins | sample MB3enrmetagenome_FD_207602 | JGI IMG/M metagenome (GOLD analysis project Ga0326728, IMG submission 207602) | Lab enriched peat soil microbial communities from McLean, Ithaca, NY, United States - MB31MN | ecosystem: Environmental > Terrestrial > Soil > Wetlands > Peat | place: USA: New York... | reverse complement strand
CAGATTTCAGTTTAATAATTCAGTTAAAAAATTCAGTTTAATAATTTCAGGTCGTGTTCATGAGTTGTTGAAAATCATAAACATTAGACTATCTATGCATTTTCCAAAAAATGGGAGAAATACTCGTTTTCCAGATTTAATCAATGATTCAAGGCCACAGCTTAATTTTAATAGGAATTAAAATTTTTCTTTTAATTTATAAATCACAACGTTGAAGATTTTAAGTCCAATAGGGTGAGAATTCATGATATCTGAGCTAGCATTTGAGAAGTCCAGACAGATGTATGAGAAAGCAAAGATCCTTATTCCTGGTGGGGTAAGCAGTCCTGTGCGCGCAATTAAGCCTTATCCTTTCTATACAGCTTCAGCTGATGGTTCCAAAATAAGGGATATTGACGGTAACGAGTATATTGATTACTGCATGGCTTACGGCCCTTTGATACTTGGGCATAATCATCCCGTAATAAAGGAAACCATTAAATCCCAATTGGATAAAGGCTGGCTTTATGGGACTCCCACAGAGCTTGAAGTAACATTGGCAGAGAAGATTACAGAGTATTATCCAAGTATTGATATGCTTCGTTTTGTTTCTACAGGGACCGAAGCAACTATGAGTGCCCTTCGCCTTGCCCGCGGCTTTACAGGCAGAAATAAATTTGTCAAAATAGAAGGTGGATTTCACGGTGCCCATGATGCTGTTCTGGTAAAAGCAGGTTCTGGAGCTACAACCATGGGAAAGCCTGATTCCCTTGGCATCCCTACAGATTTCACGAAATATACCCTACAGGCTCCTTACAACGATATTGAAGCAATGGCTGTGCTTGTAGAAAAGAATAAGGACGATATGGCTGCAGTGATAATAGAACCCATGCTTGGAAATGTGGGCCCTGTTCTCCCTATGACTGGATACCTAGAGGAACTAAGGAAACTCACTCTGGAAAATGATGTACTTCTTATTTTCGATGAGGTTATTACAGGGTTCAGGCTCGCAATGGGAGGGGCACAGGAATACTTCGGCGTCACTCCGGATATAACCACTATGGGGAAGATCATAGGTGGGGGCTTGCCTATAGGGGTTTTTGGAGGCCGTCGGGAAATTATGGAAATGATTTCCCCATCTGGGGCTATCTACCAGGCAGGAACTTTCAGCGGAAGCCCATGTTCGATGGCTGCTGGTATTGCAATGCTTGATTATCTTAAGCAGGAAAATATTCATGAGAAACTAAATTTAACAGGCAATTATCTAAGGGATTCTCTCTCAAAAATTGTTGAAGATTTAGGTCTTGATTATAATGTGTGTGGGATTGCTTCCATGTTCAAGATTTTCTTCGGAGAAGAACCTCATAACTACCAGGAAGTCCTGAAGTGTGATAAGGAAGGATACCTTGTTTTCTTCCACAGGATGCTTGAAAGTGGAATTTTCCTTCCTCCCTCTCAGTTCGAGACTAATTTCATCTCTGCAGCTCATAGTAAAGAAGATATCGAAAATACTCTCGAAGTATACGCTGAAAATCTCTTAATAGATTCGCGTCTTTGAAAAAGAGGATTCTAAATGATCATAGGTACGCGGGGTAGTAAGCTTGCGCTTGCACAGGCCGAAAAAGTTGCTCACCTTTTGAAAGACTTGGGGTTTGAAACCAGATTAAAGATTATACATACTAGTGGAGATCGATTTACTAACCGTCCTTTGCACGCTGTATCAAGTGGATTTGGGGCTTTTGTCAGGGAGCTGGATGATGTTATTCTGGCAGAAAAAATAGACATAGCTGTCCATTCAATGAAAGACATGCCCACAGTTAGTCCCAAATTGCTCTCAACGGCTGCAGTTCTAAAGCGTGATACACCGTTTGATATTCTTCTCACTTATGATGGGACTACACTTGATGAACTATCAGAGCAGTCTATTATAGGGACCAGTTCTCTGAGAAGGGCTGCTCAAATCAAGCGCTACAGACCTGATCTTATCATCCAGGACTTAAGGGGTAATATTGATACAAGGCTCAGAAAGCTCAGGGAAGGACAATACGACGGTATACTGCTTGCAAAAGCCGGGATCGAACGCTTGGGCTGGGAGGTTGAAGGGGAAATTCTTTCCCCTGAACTCTTCTGCCCCTCCCCCAACCAGGGTACGGTTGCAGTAGTCACAAAGGAAGGCACTGAAGCCGAAATTGCCGTTTCTAAACTTGATCATCCAGAAAGCAGGATTGTTACTGAAATCGAACGTGTCCTGATTTCAGAACTTGAAGGTGGCTGTACTACTCCCTTAGGTTCCTATGCCGAAATTGCACCTGATGGAAAACACGTTAGTGTCCGAGCTGAGGTTCTCTCCCTAGACGGACAGGAGACTGTCAGGATAGATGACTTAATCTCTATGTTCGGCGTCATTGAAAAAGCCAGGGAACTTGGACAAAAGCTTGTGAAGATGGGCGGCAGGAAACTGGCTGAGGAAGCCCTCCTGCAGCTTTCAAGAGATTCGTACAACTTTGGCGATTCATGCGACTAAAGATATAAACTGCAAGATCAGGAAAGGAATTATAATGTATGCTCTTACGGGACTTAAAATGAAAAATCCGACCATTCTTGCAGCTGGCATTCTTGGCACAACCGGAGCATCTCTGTGCAGGGTTGCACTTGAGGGAGGAGCAGATGCGGTCGTGACAAAATCAATAGGTTCTATGCCTAAAGAAGGACATTCAAATCCGAGCATTGTCCAGCTTGATTGTGGTTTTTTGAATGCTATGGGACTCCCAAATCCTTCCTATCAGAGCTTTCTACAGGAACTCAAAATTGCAAAAAAGGATTCCAGAGTTCCGGTAATTGCAAGCATCTTCGGCGGAAATGTAGTTGAATTTATGGAAGTTGCTGAAGGCTTGCTTCCTGGCAAACCCGATGCCTTCGAACTTAATGTGAGCTGTCCTCATTCTGAGGGATATGGGGCTGCTGTTGGCTCTAATCCATGCCTTGTAGAAGCAATCACAGCTGCAGTAAAGGATATAGTGAACGTACCTGTGTGGGTTAAGCTTACTCCCAATGTTTCTGATATTACGTGTATAGGGACTGCAGCTGAATCTGGGGGTGCGGATGCTGTTGTTGCAATAAACACTTTAAAAGGAATGGCTATTGATATCGAATCAGGGTATCCGATCCTTGGAAATCGTTCAGGAGGGCTCTCAGGAAAGGCTGTCAAACCTGTAGCTGTCAAATGCATCTATGACCTCTACGCTACTCTCAAAATTCCTGTAATCGGAGTAGGAGGGGTTTCTTGCTGGCAGGATGCTGTAGAAATGATGATGGCAGGTGCAGCAGCTGTACAGGTTGGATCTGCAGTTTACGAAAGGATTGATATATTCTCTGAAATTAATAAAGGGATCAAAGCTTTTCTGCAGAGGAAAAGTTATTCGGATGTAAAGAAATTAATAGGACTTTCTCATGAGATGGTCTGATGCTTCCTCTTAATGCTACAATACTACAAATAACTGAAGAATCTCCTTCTGTCAGGACATTTTTCTTTGATCTTCATTTCGAGACTATGGAACCAGGCCAGTTCGTAATGGTTTGGGTAAGGGGCGTAGATGAGGTACCCATGGGGCTCTCCAGGATAAACTCTATAACTGTTCTGAAAGTGGGGGAGACAACCTCAAAGCTTTTTGAGCTGAAGGAAGGGGATTCTTTTGGACTTCGGGGGCCTTTCGGGAGAGGCTTTTCTCTTCCTTCTAAGAACGAAAAAATTCTAATTATTGCAGGTGGAGTCGGAGCTGCTCCTCTTTCTCCTTACGCAGAAGCAGCTTACGCCGCTGGCTCTGAGGTACATACGATCCTTGGAGCCAGAAGTGCAGATGAACTGATTTTTGAAAAACGCTTTTTAGGAGCAGGAAAGGTTTATATTTCTACGGATGATGGATCAAAAGGTATAAAGGGATTTGTGACCGATGTTCTCAAGGGGCTCGATTTTTCGGCTTATGACAAGATTGCGGTTTGTGGCAAAGAATTAATGATGGTCTCTATCTTCAGGCTTATTAAGGATAGAAAAATTCTTGAGAAAGCGGAATTCAGCCTCCATCGTTATTTCAAATGTGGCATCGGAATCTGCGGGTCATGCTGCATAGATAGGTCAGGGTTCAGAGTTTGCAAGGACGGACCTGTTTTTTCAGGAGTGCAGCTTCTTGATTCTGAACTCGGAAGATATGAACGAGATGCCAGTGGTCGAAGAGTTAAAATTTAAGTTTCGATGTATCCCTTAAAAATGAAAACAGACTAGGATATTTCAAAAAGTAGGGGAATTCAAGGATATGATTGGAAAGTTCAGATCAGGAGATGAGATTTTTTATGGAGAAATTGACAATGGACACGTATACCCGAAAGGAGATATTCACATAGGGATCTTCGAACTTTCGGAGCTTCGTGTACTACCTCCTGCATCTCCGTCGAAAATTGTCTGCGTTGGCCTTAATTATCTGGATCATGCCAGAGAGCTTTCCATGGAGATACCGGAAAATCCAGTCCTTTTTTTAAAGCCGCCGTCGTCAGTTATCGGGCACGAAGACAAGATTATTTATCCGGCATCCAGTTCAAGAATAGATTACGAGGCAGAACTTGCAGTTGTTATCGGTAAGCGTTGCAAAAATATTTCAGCTTCAAAGGCTGAGGACGTAATCGCGGGGTATACATGTTTTAACGATGTGACTGCGCGGGATCTCCAACATAAGGATGGACAGTGGACAAGGGCAAAAAGTTTTGATACCTTTGCAGCATTCGGGCCTTACCTGGCATCTCCAGAAGAGCTGGATGTTAAGGATGCAAAAATTACCTGTAGGGTAAATGGGGAACTCAAACAGGAGTCTAGTACCTCAAATCTTATTTTTGACATTCCTTACCTCATTGAATTCATAACTGAAATAATGACCCTTGAAGTAGGAGATCTAATTACAACAGGGACTCCCTCAGGCGTCGGAGAACTGCAGCGGATGGATACTGTGGAAGTGGAAATCCAGGGAATCGGAATACTTAGAAACGAGGTTTTATGATGCTGTTTGAGCGTATCGGAGCTGAACTTGACCTTACCGAACGCCACCTTCTGGTGCTCAAAAGAGTGATTGAAGAAGCTCCTATCGGAATTCTGAAACTTGCAGAAATTACCGGAATGCAGAACCATAAAGTGCGCTACTCCCTCCGGGTCCTTGAACAAGCTAATCTTATCAAGCCCTCGGCCCAGGGTGCAGTACCAGGGGATGCTGTCCAGAATTTTTTACAAGAGTTTGAATGTGAGCTTGATAAAATCAATAGCAAAGTTTCCCGCATCCTGGAAATCGAAGCTTCCATTCAAAAATAAGGCTCTTACTTGCAGAATACACTTCAAAAAAAAGCATTATACATATATATTTTGCTGGGGATTTGAGTTTTCGGTGACTTTTTATAATTTTATTTACATTTTTTCCCGCAATCATTGGATTCAACTTATGAAATTGTCTCATGGAATATTTACTTCTTCGTTAGTTTAACTCAATTGAATTTAGCCTACATTCTTATCTCATTCAATCTACTTTTACTTTGGAGAAACTCCTATGACCTTAAGTCCTGAAGATCTCGAAACAATAGAAAAATACGCCTTACAAAATGCTGTAAAATATGGACAAGCACCACAGCTCAAATCTGTTATGGGCAAGTTAATGGGGGAGTTCCCTCAACTCCGATCCGATCCCAGTGCAATGTCTGAAGCTCTTGAAGGCATCATTTCCAAAATAGTAAAAGAAAACCCGGAAGCCTGGGAAGCCAGACTTTCTGAAATTGCACCTGAACTGATCGAAGCTCTGAGCATGAAGAAAGATCCTTATAAAGGCTTAAAACCCCTGGAAGGAGCCGAAATGGGTAAGGTAGTAATGCGTTTTGCCCCAAATCCCAATGGACCAGCAACCCTGGGCAGCGCAAGAGGCATGGTAGTTAATTCCGAATATGTAAAGATGTATATAGGGAAATTCATTCTACGTTTCGATGATACCGATCCTGACATAAAAAGGCCGATGCTTGAAGCATATGAATGGTATCTGGATGATTTCAAATGGCTCGGGGTTGTGCCTGATCAGGTGATCTATGCTTCTGATCATTTCCCACTCTATTATGATTATGCTAGAAAGCTTATTGAAATGAGCAAAGCCTATGTCTGTTTTTGTAAAGGAGAAATTTTTAAAGAATTGAAGGATGCCAAAAAAGCCTGCCCGCATAGAGGAGTGGACCTTGAAGAAAATTTAAGGCACTGGGAGAAGATGCTTGCTGGAGAATATGAAGATCACCAGGCTGTGCTGCGAATAAAAACTGATATCAAACACAAAGATCCTGCTTTGCGAGATTGGGGGGCATTCAGGATAAGAAAGATGGACCATCCTAGATCTGTAATCGGAAATAAATACTTTGTCTGGCCACTTCTGGATTTTGCAGGAGCTATAGAAGATCATGAACTAGGTATGACCCATATCATCCGGGGAAAAGACCTTATGGATAGCGAAAAAAGGCAGAGCTATATCTACAAATACTTCGGCTGGAGGTATCCAAGGACAACTCATTGGGGGAGGGTTAAAATCTATGAATTCGGCAAATTCAGTACTAGTAGTCTCAGAAAAGCTATCGAAACCGGAGAATACAGTGGATGGGATGATCCCAGATTGCCCATTATTCGGGCAATCCGCCGCCGCGGAATAATGGCTGAAGCCCTTAAAAAGTTCATGATAGATATGGGGGTCGGAACTACTGACGTAAGTATAAGCATGGAATCTCTATATGCCGAAAACCGCAAAATAGTGGATCCAATTGCAAACCGTTATTTCTTTGTTTGGGATCCCATGGAGCTGGAAATTACAGATTCAGAACCTACAGTTGCAAAACTTCCGCTTCACCCCACTGACCATGCGAGAGGTAAAAGGGAAATTTCTGTAAGGAAGAAGGTGTTTGTCTGCAGGGAAGATGTCGAAAAGCTGAAAGTGGGTTCCGTTCTTCGGTTAAAAGATTTCTGCAATATCGAAATTACTTCTCTTGTTCCCTTTCAAGCAAAACATTCAACAGTTTCCCTCGAAGCCCATAAAAAATCGAAGGGGAAAATCATCCATTGGGTTCCAATTGATGGAATATCGGTGAAAGTACGCAGTCCCTATGGTGATATAGAAGGGATTGGAGAACATGGTATTGCAACCGAACTTGATAAAATAGTGCAATTCGAACGCTTCGGTTTCTGCAGGGTTGATGCTGTAGACAAAGAAAAAGTTGAGGTATACTTTGCCCACAAATAATTTTGAGGAAGAAGGTTGTTAGTAAAATGTTTACTTTTTTGGATTTACTTCAAGTTTTCGTTTTTATTTTTCTTGCTTCTTGTCATGTTCATGAGTTATTGATCAAATTTGGATAAAATTCAATTATTTTTTCAAAATTTAACATGAACCAGAACAAGAAATTGATGCTGGGTTAAACATGTTTGAGATATTTACAGGAATAATGTTCATTCTGGAAGACTGAACAGTTATTAAGACTGGCATCAACAAATTTAATGTATTTATTCAATTTCAATATTGTGTGTTCCTTCATTTTTTGTGGGAAGATATAGGGATATTTTATGGCACAATGTTTATAAAAATATAAGAAAATGCACAACTTAGGATTTCTACAGAGCCAAAAAACTTTTGTGAATGTCAAAACTCGGGAGTTATGAATTATTTCTGATAGTTTATACCATTCAATTTGTTTGGGCAATGGGATTGACTAAAAGGTTAATTTGGCGTCCGTGATTACAGTCACATTTGAACCTTCAATGGCAATTCATGGATTCGTTTTGAGCGGTTTTGAAAAAAACAAAATTTGTAAAACCTCCACCCAAGGTAATGATTAATCAATAGTCAAAAAAAATGAAATGAGAAGTATTTTCATTTATTTGTGCCTGTTATCTGAAGAATTTAATTTTTTAGAGAATTTCTACATTGATATATTTTTTATATTATTCGGATTTTGATATACCTCTGATTTTCATGAGTCATTTATATCCTATTTATATATATATAACGAAATTTAGTGGTTTATCAAAATCTTCTTCAATTTTTAGTATTTAAAGATGATAGCCCATAGACGATTCTTACGCAACATCTTGATAACGTTTTGAGGATGAGTGAACAAAATTTTTGTTGACCGCCATACTCACAAAGGCACTAAAATATCTTAGCTCGTAAGTGAACCAATGATTTTGATATTTACATAATATTAGAGATTGTAACATAGAATTGGTATATTTTATGACCTCAATTTCAATTTTGTGACCATACCTAGCTTTATATGACAGCATAATAGAAGCGTTCTCACCACGCATAAATATATGAAGGAGTCCTCCTGGAAATGAAAATTAGTGAAGTTCTTAAGTTAGGTATTAATAAATTATGGCTGTGAGCCTAACGAAAATATTGGATTAAGGCAAAGATAGAAGAAAGAAATTGTCAGATAAAAATTATCAAAGTTGTCTAAATTCAAGTGAATATAGTTGTAGTATATGCAAAAATTAGTTTAGTATGACAATGTCAAGGTAAATATAGGAAAAACTATGACAAAGTCAATTTAGGGTTTATTCTCATAAATTTCTATGTTAAGTGAGTCGTAGATCTTGTACGCAGAATAACTGCTCCGAGTAAATTTGATAGAAACTGGCACTTCATCATATTTTCGTTTATCCAGGTCCAAAGACTTCGAAAAGGTGGTTACCATAAGATAGAAAGGTTCATTTCTATTTGGACTTTCTAAGGGGAAATCCACTTTTGAGTCACTTTTGAGTGTATAAATTGGAAGCCTTTGCCAGGCCTCCGCAAACTCAGCAGATCGGTACGAGTTATTACTAAAGTTTCCTGTCAAGGAATTAATTTCTTCTTTCTCTCCAAATGACATGATGTATGGGTAGTTTTCTTTTACCTCGGATAACCAGTGGATTCCTTCCATCTCGTTTTGTGAAATTGCTTCAGAAATTCCGCCAATATAAGGTGAACTGAAGCAATTGAAGAATCCCATAGTCCAGAGAAGGCCGAGAATCAGGACTGTTGAACCAAGGCCAAAGGTGTATCCTTTCCTGAGAAAAATTACGTAGAGAGAATACCCCAGCAAAGGAATCTGTGCAAAAATGATTAAATTCAAATTTGCAAATTTATCCAGAGGATAAGGAATAAAGGGGTTAAAAAGGAAGGCAAGTTCCAGGAAAAAGGTGAATATGTAAAGAATCAAAAAGCGGGGATATCTGTGGACGAAATGATGACAAAATCTTTTGCGATTCTGCCACACAATTATTGAGTTGATCAAAATAAAGATTAGTGGAATGTAATACTTGCCATAATAGAGATTGAAAAGATTTATGAACTTAAAAAAATTGTTCGATGTGCCAGCTATCCTAGGAAAGCCTTCAGTTATTAGTGCCTTAGTGTGCCAGGCAAGAGTTGGAAGTAAAATATCAATAAATTGAGAAGCGTATCTTGCACAGAGTAGAAAAAATACAAAAATTAATGACAGGAAGATGGATAAATGAATTTTTTTTCCTCCAGAATGGGGGAATCTCGTGGAAATAAAATTAAAACTCAGGATTTTACAGAGAAAACTGGACTTTAACGTTTTTAGCGAAAAGGCTAGAGATAAGAAAAAAAAAGTTATATATATAAAAATAAATGGATGTGCTAATGGAATCAAAAGTATCATCAACAAAGAACAAATATAAATGGCTCCATTTTTACCAGAAAGTGCATTCCTCAGCAAAAAGAGATAAAGAGGCACAAGGCAAAAGCACAGGTAGTAAGAAGATGTTGAAACCTGGAAATGCCCAAAATAAGGAATAGTCGATGAAAGAAAAGCTACTGAGATCAATTTTTCTCGGTTCATGAATATTCGATAAAAAAGGAACATTCCTGTGATAAATATAATTGAAAAAAAAACAGGCAAAAAATAAGAAAGCACCCACTTCTCCAATCCTGTGATCAGAGCTAAGGCTGAGATGAAAAGAGAACCAGTTGGAGAAAGATTGGAAAAACCAATAAGTTCACTTTTTCCTACAAGTTCTATATATATATATTCACTGCCTCTGCTTGGCGAAACATAGCCAAGAATGTAAGGAATGATTAGCGCAATAATGTGAACAAGTAAAAGTATAAGAACTGCACTGATTTTTCTGTATGCAAGAAGTAGAACGCAGGCTGACAGATAGCAAAAGAGCAAAGTTAAATAAAAATGGAAAGGAAGCTGCTTATAGATGTTAATTACATACCCTTCAGACGGGATCCCTCTGATAATATAAGTACTGTAAACCAGTAGTAGCAGAGAAACCGAGGTTACCAGCTCTAATATATTATTAGTTATTTTAGACAATATGTCCCTCGTCCTTTATGAAAATTATATATCCCTTTTTTTGTACCCATCTATGGAACTATATATAATTATCCCTGATGCAGCAAGTTTTAGTCCAATTGAGTTTCGTTTTCACGGACATCTTAAGAGATCATAAACTTTAGTCCTCAATATGCCCATTTTTCTTATATCTTTGTCTTATTTTTTTGTCTTGTCCATTAGTTATTGAAAATTATAATATCCAAATCTCTCAAAATTCTCCAAAAAATAATAAATGTGCTCATTTTTCATACTTGATCAATTAATCAAGACAATACCTATTTTTCTATTATCCAATCGGCTCAACAAATAATTAATGATCTTGAATGGAACGAGGCTGATATACTTCTCAACCTAATTAATGTTTTCATGAGTTCAGTAGGTTCGATTTCCTGTAGTCTGAATGACTAATCTTATTCAGGTACGATGTTTTTCCTCAAAGGTTTACAAAAAAATTATCGATAAGTCTTAATTCAATTTTTCTGTAATTATCTTCGATTCGTTTATATATGAGTGTCTTTGCTTCCATAATATATATTATAATTGAACTCAATAGCAGTGTCTTGAAACTGGATTTTAACTCTAATCATTTTTTTCTCATTCATTTTTGAGAATAACGTTACTATTAAAAAATTCTTTATTCATATATATATGGTTCTTACTTTTTCTTTCGTTATCCCAATGTTTCTAAATAAGTATTTCAGAAGAATCTAATATTCTTTATTTAATCTTTTTATGCTAATAACGTCAAATGTAGCTTAGAGCTGCCAATTATATCTAAGATGCAGAATGAATACTTTCCGTTCTTAGGTTCTAATTCACTTATACATGGAGCATCTCTGGTCCCATAATATGGAAATATCCTGAAAGTAAACATTAATATCTTGAACCTTCGTTTTTAGGATATGTCATCTTAAAAACTTCACTATGTAATTGTAGATTTGAGAGAATTGGTAGAAGATATTGCAGCGTTAAATGAGTCATAAATAATTTATTGATAGTGTAGTTTGCTTCATCAGGTAAAGTTATTTTATCAATGATACTATATAATTTATGAGATAAAGGCAGTAAACTGGCTGGAGCTATACCAAACGTGGAGTTATGTTTCGCTGTGATAATCAATAATTTATCACCTTATATTATTTGTTATAATTTTCTAATTTTAGAAATTGTTTTGAGACTGACTAAATTCGGAAATACTGGATGAATCTTCGCTACAAAAAATATGAAATAAGCCATCACTCTGGTTTGTTTTGTCAAAACTTAAATTATTTACAAATAAACTGATTGTGAATGTATAAAGCTAATGTTTTCTATGTTATGAATGGGTACAAAGACTAAAATTTTAAAGAGAATCCGAAAGCAAAAAATGTATGTGAATTTTTCGAAAGAATAAAAGAGAAAATACTTATGATATCATATTTGTACTGAATAACTCAAAAATATATCATGCAGACATTAGGTTTAAAAAAAGGCAGAAATTTGGATATGATGTTAGCATTTCTGCTACCTCATTCGCTTGATCTAGATCCACTTGAATTTATCTGAAAAGTGTAAAAAAAGAAATTCAGAAATAATAAATTAAGATAAGTTTATAAGCCCCAATTTTTGGCTATTGTATATAAATCCTATATGAGCAATTTGTTGGAATCGGAGGTTTATCGAAATTATCTTAAACCAATTACTAGACTTAAAAAGTTGATTGGTTATAAATATACAGAATTAGCTAAATCAAAATACTTTGCTAAAAATTGGATGATACTATTTGATGAACGAATAAGAGTGTAATTAATTTCTGACTTGACTATCCAATATTTAGATGGAATAAAATTATGAGAGCAGTGGTAAAAATAGGGGGAAGTCTCATCAAAGAAGCTCCCGAACTTGTGGATAGATTGATGCAAGAATTTAATTCCGAAAATACGATGGCATTCGAAGGAAGGCAAGCTTATGGGAGCTTATCCATTTCCATTCTCATCATACCTGGAGGTGGAAAATTTGCTGATACCGTGAGGTCAGCTGACAAAATTTTTTCTTTTGGGGCAGATGCTGCTCACTGGATGGCTATACTTGGGATGGAGCAGTACGCCTACTACCTGCAGGATAAAAGCAGCATTGTATCCACAGACTCACTAGCAGATATACCTCAAGGAGTGTCTATTTTTTTTCCTTACAGGCTCCTCAAAACCGAAGACCCCCTTCCTCACACTTGGGATGTGACCTCTGACACCATTGCTGCCTGGGTTGCAAAGCAAGTGGGCGCAATACTCTTGAAGGCTACGGATGTAGATGGAATATTTAAAGAAGGGAAGCTGATGAGGGAGATTTCTGCTACTGATTTTGAGGGAAGTTGCGTAAGCTGCATTGACCCTGCCTTACCACCATTTCTGCAGAAAAACAGGATGGAGTGTTTTATTGTAAACGGAAAATATCCCAAAAGGGTTATTCAGGCGTTGTACGGAAAGCCTGCATTTGGTACGACTATAAAGGGGAATATTTAAATTGTATATCGCATATGATAGGGGAGAAGCAAAGCGTATCCAAAAAGCATCATTCAAATTCAGATCATTAAACTCGCTGAAGTTGATAAAGGTTTGCAGGTGCAAAAAACCAATTCTAAAGCAACTGATTAACTGGTAACTCGTTGCAAATTTGCTACATGAAATAACTTTAAGGAGAAAAAAAATGTCATCACAGAAAGTTGAGTACTGTACTTCATGTGGAATTCGTCTTGTTGAAAAGGGCTACGTAAAGTTCCCTTGCCCTCAGTGTGGAGTAGAGATCGGAAGATGTGCAAGTTGTAGGCAGCAGGGCAACGTATACACCTGTCCCAAGTGTGGATACAAGGCTCCATGATTTAAGGCAAAGTCCTAAATCATATAGATACGCGTAATAAGAATATCAAAAATGAACTTGATCAACAGAATTGGCTAAAAGATGAGAGGTCTCAGAATGGGTGAAGTTGCAGCAAAAATGAAAATCATGCCTGAAAGTGTTGATACTAACCTTGTAGAGTTAAAAGAAAAGATCAAAGGTGCAATTCCAGCAGGTACTGACCTTCATGGGGAGATTATTGAAGAACCTATCGCTTTCGGGTTGAAGGCTCTTATCGTTACTTTAATTGTTAATGACAGAGAAGGTGGAACCGAAGCTGTAGAAGAGGCATTCGCAAAAGTCCCAGGCGTCGAAAACATCCAGGTTCTTGAAATCTATCGCTTCTAAACAGAAAAAAGACCCGGCAAATATTCCCGGATAAATCATTTTTATATAATTCCTTTCCTTAAAGGGCTCGTAGATCAGGGGAAGATCGTTACGTTCGCAACGTAAAGGCCACGGGTTCAAATCCCGTCGAGTCCATTTGAAAATCTTTAATAGTCCTAACAAACACTACCTTTGTAAATTGTGTACACTTGTTCACAAAGTATTAGCTGGATTTAAAAAATTCGCGCCGCTGCTCTGGTTATGAAAGAAATATTTTGAATCAAATATTTTCATTTGCTTACATGATTTTTTCTTCCTAGTTTTCCTGATTTTCAATATAGCTTTTAATGCTATTTGAAGTTGTACAACCATAAAAGGCTCGAATAAGATCCCCTTCACTCCACAGCTTATCATCCTATATCTTTTAATTACATAGTATTCTTTAAAGATTTTTATCGCTGCGATATTTTGTTTAATCTGTATCATTCTTGATAGATAATATTTTGGTTCAGCACTAACGAAAGGATATACATGACCGCCATCATTATCGGTTATATCAACCTCAAAACAGTATCTTTTACCAATTTCAATGTAGATATATTTCAAATAGTTGATGATATCATTGTCTAAGAGAGTTTTTTTACAATACTTCATAATAAACAATATGATGTCTTATTTTTATAGACAAAATGGTTCCCATCACGTGGTTCAATTTATAAAATTTAAAGATAGCTTGAAATGTAAATCAGTTAGTTAATAGTGGTTCTATAGAAAGTTTTCTATCCCCTCAGCACGCGGCCGGGTATTCTACTGAAATGAAGCATGATGTGTCTCTGTTCATTTTTGTCGTAAGAACGAATGGTTACCTTAGTAGCATTATACGTAAAAAATGGGCTAAATTATGATTGAATTAATATAATTATAACTAGTATAGCAATTATTTATTATATTTGAGATAATTAGATATTTTAAAAATGCAAAATATACCTCAAACAAGTTATGTACTCCCATATTTCAAGCACATATTCCCAAGTCTACAAATCTGTCATTTCAGATGGTTAAGTGCTGAATTCCAGCATTTAGTTCATGTGTTGAAGTTTCATGATGTCATTCTATATCAACGGAAGCTTATGTGTCTGAAAAAGTGGAAATTTTGATGAATAATTACCCGATTGGTAGAAATAGTTCAAAATTTAGTTATGATTTTTAAATTCCATCATGTAGAATGGAGGAAATTATGAAAACTTATAATATTCCAGAGATTTCCAATAATGTTTTCAGTGTCGGGGCAAAAGACTGGACCCGCAGGATGTTTGATGCTTTAATTCCTCTGCCAGATGGCACGAGCTACAACTCATACCTCGTGAAAGGTGAAAAGAAAACAGCTCTAATAGATACGGTGAATCCGGGTTTTGAAGAGGAACTCGAAGCAAAAATCAATATGACCTCAGATCTGGAAAAGCTTGATTACTTGATTATGAACCATGCAGAACCGGATCACTCCAATGCGATCAGATTTATCCTAAAAAAAGCTCCAAATGCCTTATTCATCACGACCGAAAAAGGAGTAAGTATGGCAAGGCTCTACCATGAGCTGCCTGAAGCCCGGATCAAAATAGTTGCTGACGGAGACAACCTTGATTTGGGTGGAAAGACTCTTCGTTTCATAGAAGCACCCTGGCTTCATTGGCCTGAGACAATGTTCACATACCTATTTGAGGATAAAATCCTTTTTTCATGTGATTTTTTCGGGGCCCATACAGCTCAGGGAGTCTACGATGAAGATATAGAAGAACTGATCCCTTTTGCAAAACGTTATTATGGGGAAATCATGATGCCTTTCGGGAAAATGGGGGTAAAAGCTCTTGAAAAAATAAAGTATCTTGATATAAAAATTATTGCGCCGAGTCATGGACCGATTTACACAAATCCAAACCGTATTATGAATCCGTATGTTAAATGGACTGCAGGAGAGACAAAAAATAAAGCTCTTATCGTCTATGTGAGTATGTGGGGATCCACTCGAGATATGGTTCGGACAATTGCAGAGACCATTCTAAAAGAAGGTGTAGATGTTAAAATGTATGATCTTGCAGTCTCAGATATTGGAGATGTTGCAAGGGAGCTAGTTGATTCCCGTGCTATTATTATTGGAGCGCCTACAGTTCTTGGAGGTATGCATCCACTTGCTCTTTACGGTACTTACCTCGTAAAAGCTCTCAATCCACCGGCAAAGTATGGTGTTGTACTCGGGTCCTTTGGATGGGGCGGAGGGGCGGTCAAACAGGCCGAAGAGATTCTTACCCCTTCAAAAATGGAGGTTGTGGGAAACCTCCAAGTGAGAGGTAGAGCCAGCGATGAAGATTTAAAAAAGGTTGAGAAAATAGGTCGAGAGCTGGCTCAGAAAATGAAGGCATAACTTGAAGAATTACTTCATTAAGAAGTTAAAAAATAATAGGTTATTCCTTTGGATCCTTTCAGTCTAGTCAGAGACATTTAATCTGGCTGAGAGGTTTCAAGAGAATTTCTAAAAAATCCAATTATTTGATTGGGTGGTTGTAAAGAGGATTCCAATAAATCCCATATTTCGTAGCATTCTTATAAATGGAATATAAATTACTCTTGAAAATCAAAGTTTTATCGAAATCCTCTAAAATATTCTCTTGGCTTTATTATAGGCCCTGGCTGGCTCAAATCTGTTCATCTGTCGGGATTTAATGTATTTAATCAACCCTTTTTCTAGTTCTTGATCTTGATTTAATTTTCTACACAATTATAGGTTTAGTGGCTGGGTCACAGCTTCTGCCCTACTCTGGCTTTTAGTTGTCATCTCATTAATCCCCAAGCTGTTAACTGCTTTTTTATACCTCTTATCTCATCATCAGAAAAAGCGAGCCCCTGGTAATGGCGCATTGAAGTAAGTGAATCGTGTCCCTGGCGCAAACACACAGTGGATTCAATAACTCCGGCGGCTATCATCCATGACTCTATAGTTTTCCTTGTAGTTTTAACTGAAAACCCATATGGGTTGATGCCTGCATTCATAGCCCATCTTTGGATATTCTTGTTCCATGTCGGCTCTAGAGGCGGTCTTTTCCCTTCCCAAAAATCTCTGAGAATGTAGTTAAACATGCTAGGTAGTGGATGGATAGTTCTTTCAAGCTGTCTTCTTTTATGTTTTCTCTGAGCTCCTTCAGGCAGGTGGATTAGATTCCGCTTATCATTATACCATTCTCTGTGGTCGTAAAGCCTAAGCATCTCAGCATATCGCATACCTGTAATTAAAAGGATGTCTAGTACTGCTTTATGGGAGTCTTTCGGGATTGCAGCTTTTAAGGTTTCGTAATCCTTCGGTGTCAAGATCCTAATATCTTTTACGTATAAGTGTAGTGCTTCTGGATCTTTTATGTATCCTGACATTTTGTATTTTTCCATAAGGAATCTCCAACAAAGCATATACATAGATTATATTTTAACATATGTATTATGGTAATAGTGTAGAAATAATTCGAAATGTTCCAAAAATTCAAGAGAATGAGCAGGTTTAATTTAAAAAACGGTGTCCTTTTTGCGTTATTTTACAGCTATCGGATGGAGTATGAAACAATGCTCTTCGAGGAATCGTATATGTATAATTATTCAAACAATACCAGATCATGTGAGAAGCATGACAGTAGAATACTATCCTAGCTGGAAGAATAGAGTTAAAAGAGTGATGAATAGTGAAGTATACTAATTCAGAGTGCGAGTAGGAAAAAAGATTTCCTACTTTATTTTTATTTCTTAATTTTGGTCGTTCCCTATTAATTGATTAATGTTTTAAAAGATCTAAATGTCAGTAGATTTCTTGATATCCAATTTGGATCTATAGCCCAATTTGTCTTGCGGGTATATTTTGCATTTAACTTTTTTTCATCTAATTTTCTAATCAACCGTGATCTCTACAGAAGTTAAGTGGGTGCATTAGATCATCGTTCTACTTATTCAAAAATCTATATTTTTTCTCACTAATTCTAGTCTTCCCTTATTTTTTATTCGACAGCTTCAATCTTAAATATAACAAAATTTGAGTTTTCATGGTTAAAAACATGTGGCATATAAGGGAGTCCCTTTGAGGAATCCCACGAAAACTATAGTCATAGAAAGTACACCTCAATTTACCAATTTTTGTATTTTCTCTGCATTGAAGATATTGCAAAGCACGTAAAACGCACTTTTTGTGCCAACAAAATTTGACTTCAAGTATAGTGTTTCTTGTATTGAGAAAGCTCTTTGTTGTAAAATGTTTCAGAAAAATTTAGTATGATTAAAACTATTTATTCCGTAACAGATTAATAAGCCACTCTACGATTTTTTGATGACAAAGTCCAGATAAAACTTCTTTCAGGGGGGACTCTTCATCATTTTGTGAATTGCAGGCTCGGAGAGGAAGGAGTCAATAAGATAAAGATGTTACTTGGTGAAAAAATACTCAAGCTTTCACAAGAACAAGAAGCTAAGATAGATTCAATTCTACTTGAAGGTTCAAGAAACTATAAAAACATGCTAATTATAATTAAGTATTAAAGTAAAATGGTCAGGGCGCACATCACAATGATTGGAACTTACTAACAATATAGAAGCTTTACAAAAAAAAGAATATTTATCTATAATTATATTTTGCTGAGAGGGGTTATTATTCGTTCCTTAATCATGCATATATATGGTTCTATCTTATAAAGAAAAACCAGTCATGTCTTATACATCAAATGCTGTGATTAATAAGGAGGTGAAGGTTCTGAAAGTAGATCACTGAGCTAATAAAATGTGGAAAAGGGGAGGATACATCAACGCAAAAATGGAAGCTAAATTCAGTTCCATGTACCAGAATGGAAGAATGGTACAAATTGGAATGTATATGAGAAACTAAAAAATTAGAGATTATTCGTTCAAAGAATTCTACAAAAAAGAGCGGAATGCGAAAAGATACATGGCAATATTAAGGATGCAGTAAAATTTGAAGTCAAAATGATCAAAAAGGAGAGTAGGAAATTCTACTCACTCCTGAACTTCATTGTGTATTAAATATTGGTGCTTATGAAATTACAAAACAAGGTTCAAAGCAAAAATTCATTTGGAGGATAATTAAAGAAACAATTTTTAAATTAGATCACGGATTCTAAGAGTTTATAGAAATTATCTATAAACTATTTTTTTTTCGAGGAAAATTCCATCATAATATCTATAGATTTTGATATTATAATTTAATTATTATCCTTATTTATTTTCCTTCTTTTCTTTATGTTCGATTAGTTCAAAGCAAATAATTTTCGCGGCTCTTGCGAGCTTTTCGATGTATTGTAAATTAAAGATAACGTTTAAATATAATAAATACAAAGTCTAACAGAATATGCAAACCTTATGCAGACAGTTGCTACGGTTATCACTCTGTAATTACTGTTATTGACATTTTATAACATGACAATTTTAGGAGTAACATTAGTTCTTAGTTTTTGACCTATATATAGGAGGAATAGACTATTAGCAGTGAAATGGCATACTATTCTGGGCTCTCAGAAACACTCAAGATGACGTTTGTTCAGGTAATGATATTCAGCACAATAGCTATTGTGATTTTCTTATATGGTATGATAAGTACCCTCCAGAAATGGGGGTCCGGAGTAACAGGTTATGCCCTCGAACCTCAGGTAGGGCAGAAGGGGAGTGCTATCAGGTTCTTAAAAACATGGTGGAGCCAGGTCACTGAAGTGGCTCGTCACGGACATGGAAAGCCTATCTTAGAGGTTCTAATTCTTGATATTCTCTTCCAGAGAAGAATTCTTAAAAGGAGTTCTTTTCGTTGGTTCATGCACTTCTGTATTTTCGCAGGCTGGATGAGCCTCTTTGCCATGTCAGGAATGATGTTTACAGTCGAAATGACCGAAAAGTTAGGACTCATGCTGCCGTTTACACCTGCTGAATTTAGAGATATCCTCTCTTTCCCAAACTACGTTTTCGGGTACATCTTGCTTATCGGAGTCCTCATTGCAATAGTGAGAAGACTTTTCGTTACAGAAGTCAGGCAAGTTTCCATAATGTATGATTGGATTCTTCTCGCAGGAGTTTTCATAATCACAATCTCCGGCTTTATTGCCGATGGTATTAGGAACGACGTTATCTGGGGCTTTGGACTTAATCCAGCATCAGCTCCACCTGCAGCTCTGTTCCACTCCATAATTTCCCTGCTTTTCTGTATTGCATACGTTCCATATAGTAAATACATTCATGTAATTGCTACGCCACTTGCAATTCTTGCAAACAAAGGAGGCGAATAAAAAAATGGCAAAACGTACCCCTTCAATTGATACGAAGAATCTTACCGCAGTTCAACTTATGGAGCTCGACTCCTGCACACGCTGTGGTGAATGTGTTAAATGGTGTCCAACTTATGCTGCCACCGATGGGAAACCGGGCTTAGCTCCCAGAGACAAGATCCTACGCTGGAGGCAGTACATGAACAAATCCTATGGGATCAGAGCAAAGTTTTTTGGTCCGCAGGAAATCCCTCAGTCGGAACTTGAGGAGTTTAAAGATGATGTGCACAGCTGCACAACCTGCGGTATATGTGGGACTGTCTGTGAATCCGGCATCAACACTGTAGAACTTTGGGAAGCTCTGAGGGCAAACCTTGTCAAGAAAGGTATTGGCCCATATGGAAAGCAGAATATGTTCCCGAAGCTTATTGGTCAGTACCATAACCCTTACCTGCTTGACCAGAAAGATAGGCTTGCCTGGGTTCCCGATGATGTGAAAATTGAAGACAAATCAGACATTGTCTATT
>Ga0326728_10011344_pt1 | contig 20406 bp, 18 predicted proteins | sample MB3enrmetagenome_FD_207602 | JGI IMG/M metagenome (GOLD analysis project Ga0326728, IMG submission 207602) | Lab enriched peat soil microbial communities from McLean, Ithaca, NY, United States - MB31MN | ecosystem: Environmental > Terrestrial > Soil > Wetlands > Peat | place: USA: New York... | reverse complement strand
TAATAAGGGAGGCAGGAGACGACCGCATCCACGAGATGGGACTCGAGAAAACGCTCGAGCGCTCCGCGATTCGTTGCGTCCACGGAATGGACCGTAACATGGCTGCAGGCCAAGGCCTCGGTACGCCGGATCACTTCTTCATCGGAGTCGCCGACCTCGAGCTGGTAATCTCCGGTTTCCGACAGCAGACACGCGATCAGGGATCCGACTTTCCCGGCCCCCAGCATCAGGATTCGTTTCATGTCCCCTCCCACGGCTCCGATGGCATCTTACCCCGGGGTGGTTCCTGACAAAAGCCCTTTAAAAGCCTTTCATTGAGCCTAAAGATAGAGATTGTGCTTTTGCATCAGCAACCGGGATTGGAATGGCAGCCGTGGTTCTTTTGCTGCGCCACGCAAGGAGATGGCATTGATGGATGCCGAAAAGTTCGACGTTGCGATTATCGGCGGGGGCATCGTGGGGTTGGCTACGGGCCCCGGCCCTGAGATCCGGCTTCCCACGCCACTCGCTGGCCCGGCTGGGGAAAGAACCCGAGCTGGCAGACCACCAGACCGGTCACAACTGCGCGGGGCTGTACTCGGACAGCATTGCGCACCCGATGGGATTGCGCCCCGAGGTTCAGCTCATACCGTTTCGTGGAGAGTATTACTCGCTCGTGCCGGATTGCCGCCTGGTTCGGGCACTCGTGTGCCCCGTGCCGAACCCCGAGTTCCCTTTCCTGGGCGTCCATTTCACGAAGCGTATCGACGGTGGCTACGAGGGCTACAAGTTCTGGGACGTCAGCTTGCAAGACCTGAGGGCAATGCTGGGATTCAAAGGCTTCCGGGCCATGGCGCGGCGGTATTGGCGCACCGAAGTCTACGAACTCTACAGGTCTTTAAGCAGGCGCGCTTTTCTACGGGCTCTCTAGCAGCTGATCCCGGAACTCGAGGACAAGGATTTGTGTCCCGGAGGATCCGGCGTGCGCGCTCAGATTGTGACTGCCGAGGGCCCGTTAGTGGATGACTTTTTGATCGCGGAGGCGCCCGACGCCATCAACGTCCTCAATGCCCCATCCCCGGCCGCGACCGCTTCCATCGCCATCGGCAGGCATATCGCGAATCTGGTCTTCCGTGGTTAAGAATGGCAGTTCTTGCAGGGCTGCAGGTTCCTCATGTGGTGACAGCCTTCGAAGCAAAACTGCACATCCTGGGGTTTGACCACCGCCGACTTATCCTTCAACGGGATCTCGTGCTGGGTATGGCATTCGGTGCACTGCGGAATGTCCTGGCTGTCATGGGGGACGTACCGGTGAGGACTCAGGGTTTCCCCGCTGGGCGCCTTCCACTCGGCCGTAGCTTTGATGATCTTTTCATACGGCCCGTGACAGCCCAGGCATTTCTCTTTGTCGATTTTTGAATCCGCCTTCTCCTGTGTCGCCAGGGCAAGGCCTCCGAAAACCAACAAGGCAATCAAAACGAACAAAAGCAGAAATGACCTTTTCTCCATAGACCTTCCTGACCCTGATTCAAGCGCCACGGATTTCACGGATCAAAATAAGTGAAAGCCGTGGCGTTTTTGTATTTATTTATTTATTTCCGCTGCTCTCGAAATCCAAACCCGCAAGCTGCTGATAGTACTGCTGGCGCGCCGTGATGTCATCCTGGGCCAGTTTCAACAGCCGTTTCGCCTCCTCGGGATTACTGAGCGTCAGCATTTTGTAGCGCGTCTCCGCATAGGCATAGTTCTTTATCGGGATTGAAGGCGGCCCGGAATCCAGGATCATGGGATTTTTCCCCTCCTGGGCCAGGCGCGGATCGTACCGGTACAACAGCCAGTGGCCGCAGTCCACGGCGGCCTTCTGCTGCTGATTGCCCTTCGTCATATCGATCCCGTGCGCAATGCAGTGGCTGTAGGCGATGATCAGCGAAGGCCCCTTATAAGACTCGGCGTCAAGGTAGGCTCGGATGGTCTGGGCATCATTCGCCCCCAAGGCAACCGTCGCCACATAGACGCTCCCGTAGTTCATGGCGTGAAGACCGAGGTCTTTTTTGGCAACCGGCTTCCCGCCCGCGGCGAATTTCGCGACCGCCGCCCGCGGGGTGGACTTGGACATCTGCCCGCCGGTATTGGAATAAACCTCCGAATCCAGGACCAGGACATTCACATTCCGGCCGGACGCCAGAACGTGATCCAACCCGCCGTAGCCGATATCGTAAGCCCAGCCGTCTCCGCCCAGGATCCAGACGCTCTTGTTCACAAAGTAGTCCGCGAGGCTGACAAGGCTTTTCGCCTCGGACGAGTTCATCCGGCTCAAGCGATCCTTGAGAGCCTTGACCCTTTCTCTCTGCTCAAAAATTCCCGCTTCATCCGCTTGTTTGGCACCGAGCAGGCCGCTCACCAGTTCGTCGCCGATTTCGGGGGCGAGCTTTTTCAGGAGGTCCCGCGCGAGACTCGTGTGCTGGTCGATCGTCAAACGGTATCCAAGCCCGAACTCGGCGTTGTCCTCGAAAAGGGAGTTGCTCCAGGCGGGCCCGCGTCCTTCTTTGTTGTGTGCGTACGGAGTCGTCGGCAGATTTCCGCCGTAAATGGACGAACAGCCGGTCGCGTTGGCAATCAGGGTGCGGTCTCCAAACAGCTGTGTCAGGAGCTTGATGTACGGCGTCTCGCCGCAGCCTGCGCAAGCCCCGGAAAACTCGAAGAGCGGCTGCAGGAGCTGGTTGGTTTTTACGCTGCTCAGCCGCACCAGGCGTCGGTCGTACTCAGGCAGATTCAAGAAGAACTCGAAATTTTCGCGCTCCTGCACCCGGATCGGGCTTTGCGCCACCATGTTAATGGCCTTGAGACGCGCTTCCTTCTTGTTCCGCGCGGGGCAAACCTCCACGCAAACTCCGCAGCCCGTGCAGTCTTCCGGAGCGACCTGGATCGTGTAGTTCATGTTCGGCTGGAAATCGCTCCCCTTGGCTTTCATGTATTTGAAGGTCGGGGGTGCCTTTTCGAGCAGCTTCTCGTCATAGACCTTGATCCGAATCGTCGCATGCGGGCAGGAAATAGAGCATTTCCCGCACTGGATGCAGATTTCGGGGCTCCAGGAGGGGATTTCGAGCGCGATGTTGCGCTTTTCATAGGCGGCCGTTCCGGTGGGGAAGGTTCCGTCGACCGGGAAGGCGCTCACGGGTAAGTGATCCCCGTCGCCGGCGATGATGCGCGCCGTGAACGACTGAACGAAATCGGGTGCATACGGAGGAACCGCGGGCGGCCTCTCGACTTTGCTGTCCGCCTCGGCTGGAACTTTGACCTCGAAGAGGTTGGCAAGCGTCTCTTCCACGGCCTTGAAATTCTTTTTGACGACCTCTTCCCCTTTGGCCCCATACGTCTTTTTGATCGAATACTTGATGGCTTCGATGGCTTCATCCCTAGGCAGGACACCGGAAATAGCGAAAAAGCAGGTCTGCATGATCGTGTTGACCCGCGCGCCCATTCCGGTCTTCTTGGCGACTTTGTACCCGTCAATGACATAGAACCGGATCTTCTTGTCGATGATCTGCTTCTGAACGCTTCGCGGAATTTTCTCCCAGACCTCGTCGGGGCCGTAGGGGCTGTTCAGGAGGAACGTGGCGCCAGGGACGGCGTCCTTCAGCATGTCGTATCTTTCGAGGAAAACGAACTGGTGGCAGGCGATGAAGTTAGCCTTGTCCACAAGATAAATCGAGTGAATCGGCTTGGCCCCGAAGCGCAGGTGCGAGACCGTGACGGTGCCTGACTTGCGGGAGTCGTAAACAAAATAGCCCTGAGCGTTGTTGGGGGTATCCTCGCCGATGATCTTGATGGAATTCTTGTTGGCTCCAACGGTCCCGTCCGCGCCCAGGCCATAGAAGAGGCAGCGGGACACGTCGCCGCCGGTCGAGAAATCAGGATCGTAACTTATGGAATTGTTGGTCACATCATCCTTGATCCCGACGCTGAAGTAATTTTTCGGATTTTCCTTCTGCAACTCGTCGTACACACCCTTGATCATTGCCGGCGTAAATTCTTTCGAGGAGAGGCCGTAGCGACCCCCGACGATCTTCGGGAAAGCTTTAAGGGGCAAGCGGCCGGCCGTAAAGGACTCGGCCAGGGCCGTGACAACATCTTTATAGAGCGGCTCGCCCGAAGCGCCCGGTTCCTTGGTGCGGTCGAGCACGGCGATGGTCCGGGTCGTGGGCGGAAGAGCGCGAACCATGGCCTCGCCCGAGAATGGGCGGAACAGATGAACTTTCAGCAGCCCGACTTTTTCGCCTCGGGCATTGAGCCATTCGGCCGTTTCCTGGGTGGATTCCGCTCCGGATCCCATGAGGATGATGACCCGTTCGGCATCTGGGGCGCCGGCGTAATCAAACAGGTGGTATTGTCTTCCCGCGATCGACGCAAACTTATCCATGGCCTTCTGGACGATCTTCGGCGCGGCAAGATAATAGGGATTGCAGGCTTCCCTGGCCTGGAAGAAAACGTCGGGATTTTGGGCTGTCCCCCTCAAGACCGGGTGATCAGGGGATAACCGGCGCATCCGGTGGGCACGAACCAGGTTGTCGTCGATCATGTTCCGCATGTCGTCGAACGTCAGTTGCTCGATTTTCATGACTTCATGCGAACTGCGGAAGCCGTCAAAGAAGTGCATGAAGGGGACGCGCGCTTCCAGCGTGGCTGCCTGGGCAATCAGCCCGAGATCCATGATTTCCTGAACGGAATTCGAGGCGAGAAGCGCCCAGCCGGTGGTCCGGACAGCCATGACGTCGCTATGATCGCCGAAAATGGACAAGGCGTGGGTCGCGATTGTTCTGGCCGTAACATTGAAGACCGTCGAAGTCAGCTCTCCCGCGATCTTGAACATGTTGGGGATCATCAGCAGAAGGCCCTGCGAGGCGGTGAAGGTGGTGGTCAGCGCTCCGGTCTGAAGCGCGCCATGCACAGCACCGGCAGCACCCCCTTCGCTCTGCATTTCAGTCACCGAGGGGATCATGCCCCAAATATTCCTTTTGCCTTCAGCCGCCCAGGCATCCGCCCACTCCCCCATGGCGGAGGAAGGTGTAATCGGATAAATCGCGATGACTTCGTTGGTGTTGTACGCGATGTAGGCTGCGGCCTCGTTACCGTCAATGGTAACCATCTTTCTGTTCATGTTTCACCTAGAGATTAGTTCAAGGATATTAACGACTCATTCTATTCACGCAAAAAACTGATTATTTTAATGCATTCGAAGGGCGATGGCCAGAAGTTTTCCCGCCAGCACGCGCTGAACGTGTCTTTGCTCTCGGGGCCGAAAGAGACGGCGTCCCACCCAAGGTTGTGCAGCTTTCAATCGGAAATCGCGCCCGAAGCGGGCTTGGGAGTGCGGCAGCGGGCTGCCGCGCTCAATTTAGAATTCATTAAAAACTCTTATCGTCAGAAATCTTTGCTTCAATACCAAGCGCGAGCAACCTGCGCGCTCCCCGGCGGGACCCTAGCCGAGTCCACTCGCTATTTTCCGGCCGGTTTCGAGTGCCTCCCGGTTGCCTTTCAGCATCCCCGGCTTGATGCCATGCTCCGCAAACGCCGACAGGATGGATTCCTGATCCACCGCGCGGGTCACCTCCAGATAAGCCCCCAGCATAACCATGTTCGCAGCCTTGGGATTTCCAATACTTTCGGCGGCGTCATACGCGGGGATGCGGACAATCCTGATATCCGATCGGTCCGGCACATCCTGCACCATCGACGAATTGACAAAGAGCAGGCCACCCGGCAGAAGTTCGCGAGCAAATTTCTCGATGGAGGGCTGATTGAAAGCCATCAGGCTTGATGGGCGGCTGATCCAGGGCGAAGCGATCGGACTTTTTGAGAGGCGCACATGACAATGCGCGGTTCCGCCCCGCATTTCGGGCCCGTAGGATGGGATCCAGGAGACCTCCAACCCTTCCTTGACCGCGCCCTCCGCCAAAGCCACTCCGGCAAACAGGACGCCTTGTCCGCCAAACCCGGAGAGCGTCAGGGCAACCTCCTTGAGCTCGCCCTTCGCCACGGCTCCCAAGACAGGCGGCGGCTGGACGGCCGGTTCCCCCGATCCCGCCCCTTTTGACACGGGCATGGGTTGGGCAGGGACATGATGGATTTCGGGACTCCGGTCGACATCCCGGAACGTCTCGAGCGGGAAGACGGGAATCATGTGCTGCTCCACCCAATGAATCGCTTCCTGAGGTGAGCATTTCCATCCGCTCGGGCAGGCTGTCAGGACCTCGACAAAAGAAAAACCCCTGCCGTCGATCTGGTTCTGGAACGCTCTGCGGACCGCCTTTCGAGCGCGCATATGCTGCTTGGCATCCGTCAAGGCGACACGCTCAATGTAAGCCGGACCGTCCAGGGTTGCCAGGAGCTCACACATGCGCAGCGGGGGACCCTCGACTCCAAATGCCCGCCCCCTGGGGGAAGTCGTTGTTCTCTCGCCCAGAGGTGTCGTCGGAGCCATCTGCCCGCCGGTCATGCCGTAGATTCCGTTGTTGATGAAAAAGACGGTGATGGGCTCCCCCCGGTTCGCAGCATGCAGGATCTCGTTTCCGCCGATGGCAGCAAGGTCTCCGTCCCCCTGGTAGGTGAAAACGATCGCGTCCGGGCGAACCCGCTTCACTCCGGTCGCCACGGCTGGAGCCCTGCCGTGGGAGGCGGAGATGTTGGCAACATCCATATAGTAGTACATGAACACGGAGCACCCGACCGGGCCGATCAGGATGCTTCGGTCCTGAATGCCGAATTCGTCGATGGTTTCGGCAATCAGCTTGTGCAGAACTCCATGACCGCAGCCGGGACAGTAGTGGGTTATTTCGGTGTCTCCGCCCTTGCGCTCGTAGCGGTCATAAAACGAAGCAGCCTTCTTATGCGTAATTTCCCACACGCTCTTTCTCCATTTTCTTTATGGCCTGCACCACGTCCTCGGCGGTCGGCATCATGCCGCCGGTGCGCCTGAGGAGTCGCACCGGCGTGATCCCGCCGACGTGCAGACGGACATCCTCTATCAATTGACCGCTGCTGAGTTCCAGGACCAGGATCGAATAGGCCTTCCCGGCCAGTTGCCTCAGCCGGGTCGCGGGAAATGGATACAGGCTGATGGGCCGAAGCAATCCCACATGTGTGCCCCCCTCGCGGGCAAGCTCGACGGCGGCTCGCGCGATCCTGCTGCTGATTCCATAGGCGACAATCAGAAGCTCGGCATCCTCCGTTTGGACCTCCTGCCACAGGACCTCTTTTTTCTCGATTTCCGCATATTTCTTTTCGAGTTCCGTGATGAGGATTTCCTGTTTTGCATGCTCGAGATAAATGGAGGTGATGAGGTTCTTGCGGGTCGCGGCGTTGCCGACCACGGCCCAGGGTTTATCGGGCTCCTTCGGCGCCGTTTCAGGAATCACGATCGGCTCCATCATCTGTCCCAACGCGCCATCGGCAAGTACGATCGCGGGCGTTCGGTACCGATCGGCCACTTCGAAGGCGTGCATGGTCAGATCACACATTTCCTGGACACTGTTGGGCGCGAACACCGGCGTATGATAGCTGCCATGTCCCCCACCTTTGACCAGTTGGAGATAGTCGGATTGTTCAACGCCAAGATTTCCGAGCCCGGGACCGGCGCGCATGACGTCGACGATCACGCCGGGGAGCGAGGCTCCCGCCATATAGGAAATCCCTTCCTGCATCAGGCTGATCCCCGGCCCGGAAGACGCTGTCATCGCCCTGACTCCGGCCGAAGCCGCGCCGAAAGTCATCTGAATGGCGCCGATTTCGCTCTCCGCCGGGACAAAGATCCCGCCGGTTTCCGGCAGGAGCACGGAAGCCTGCTCGGCGATTTCGCTCGCCGGGGTTATCGGGTAGCCGAAGTAAGCTTTGCATCCCGCGGCTATTGCCCCTCGCACAACCGCCTCGTTCCCTTTACATAGATGGCGCATCAATCGACTCCTGTCAGGATGCAGGGAAATACGGTAACAGGCTGCTCCATCCCCCAGCCCTTCGCGTTATGGAGAACGGCTGAATTGGGGAATGGAGCAGCCTGTCACGGTCTTTTCCTACGCCGCTGGTTTAGTCTTTTTCAGCTTACGAATAAGAACCGTTATCGCACCCGGTTCCGGACAGACGTAGAAGCAGATGCTGCAGCCGGTACATCCCGATCCTTTATAGGAAACTGCATAATATCCCTGGCGATTCAAAACCGTGCCCTGGATCAGAACCCCGGAAGGACATGCCGCAATGCACAGGGAGCATCCCTTGCATAAATGGCTGGCCACTTGAATTTCGCCTCGATCAGATTCTCCCACAATTTCCTCCAGAATGTGATTTGCGCGAGGACCGATTGATAATCAAAAACAACTACTCTAATCCCGTTTGATCACGGAGGCAATACCTGTTCGCGAGCTTCGCCTTGGGGGGGCCGCAGCCAAAAAAGAATCTTCGGGTGATTCAGCCTGAACGGCGCCCCCTCCGGCTGGTGATTTTGAATGATTTCGGGGGCTATAACCCGCTGCGGCGCATTGGCACAGGGCGCCCGTTCCACAGGCGGGGCAAAAAAACGGTTCCCTGATGATTCTATCCCTTTGTTCCAGTGCACTTAACGGGAAAACGCGCCAGCGCCGGCAGAGTGCTGCGAAAGTTGGCAAGCGAGTTGCATTCTTGCCGTCCAGGGAAAGTGTTATGGAAAGAGAAGATATCAATGTGATGGTGGTCGAAGACGACAAGTTGCTGAACTGGTCGCTGGCCTCTTCTCTTTCAAAATGGGGATTTGAGGTCCAGCCTGTCTTTACCGGGAATGAGGCTCTCGCTCAGATCGAGAAATCCGGGTTCGACGTAGTCCTTTTGGATTACAGGCTGCCGGATCTGGATGGCCTCGTGATCGCCAGGACGGTTCGCGAAAGGCAGCCGGACACCGTCATCTTTCTTCTTACGGCATTTCAGCTGAACGAGCTCCCGGTCGATGCCGGCCTCATTGACAGTTACTTCAATAAACCTCTGGATTTGCAGGAACTTCACCAGGCTCTCGAGGAAATTCCCAGACTCCGCGCCAAGTAGCCTGCCTGAAGGCCGAGAACTTTTAATCCAGATCGATGTCGCGGGTCGGCTTGGTGACGGGCGCGTCCTTGTTTTTCTCCAGTGCCGCCTCGAACTTCCGTTCCAGCAGCTGAGACTGGATCTTAATGTCTTCGGAGCTCTGCTTGAAGATCGCCTCCCGTCTCGCGGCCTGCTCTTTCAGTAGAGCGGCGGCATGATCCAAGTCCAAGGCACTGCGTTTCGGTGGAGGCGCCTCGTGGCTGACCACCTTCCGAAGCATCGTATCGACTATCAGGGTCGCCCCGCAGCAGGGGCATTCCACTGACACGTTGTTGCTTTTTGTCTGGGCCATCATCGCACCTCGATGGATACAGGATACAGGATAAGGGATCGCGGAGCCAAGCGCTTCGCGTCCCTATAAATCTAATGCTTTCTCTTATCTCGGATAAGGAAAACTTGACTAAAACGGTCGTTTAAAGGTAACTTTTTACGTGTCGTTACTGCAGGCAGGCTTCAGTTTCGACACGCCTGAGCAAAGCAATTGTGACAGACCAAGAATTCTGACGACAATCCCTTGAAAATCAAGTGTACGTCAGGCAGGTCGAGAGCTCTTGAGGCACAAGAGGAGCGCTGAACCTAATTCAATGTCGATGTATCTGGCTGGAAACCCTGGTGTAGCCGCTCCCTATGCAAATTCGGTCCCAGGTTCGCTTTCCGCTGGCCGATTGCATCCTTCGGGGATGCGTTAAAGGATAGTTCCGGGGTCGCTCCCGGGTTGTTGCCATGCCGATTTCCGAACAAGACAATGTCATCTTTGTCATCGACGACGATGAGATAATCCGGCGTTCCTGCGAACAAATCCTCCAAAAATCGGGCTACAGGGTCGAGACCTTTGGAAACGGATATGAGGGCATTGAGCGCCTGAAGCAAGTCAGGCCTCCGCTTTTGGTGGTCGACATCAAAATGCCCGAACTGGACGGTTTCGAGGTCATCAAAATCGTCCGGAACATCGACCCGGATCTCGTGATTGTGGTCATCACCGGGTACGCGACCATCGAAACTGCCGTCGACGCCATGAAGATGGGAGCTTACGATTTCATCCCCAAACCTTTTACCCCCAGTGAGCTTCGGCTCATCATCGACCGCGGCTGCGAGCGCTGGCGCCTGGCCAAAGAGGCCAAACTCCTCCGGAAGCAGAAAGCGGAGGTCGAACGCAAGTTTGTGACGCTGGTCTCGCACCAATTGAAGGGGCCTCTGGGCGCCGTCAAGCAGTACCTTGATGTTTTGCTGTACACCTGCCATGATCAGCTTCCCGGGGAGACTAGGGAATGGATTATCCGCTCGCAGGCGCGCATCGCGGAGATGATCAGTCTGATCCAGGATTGGTTGATGCTGGCAAAGCTTGACCGGGGTGCGCTTTGCGACTGCGGCGCGTCATCGGATCTCGGCCAAATCGTCGAGGGGGTGCTGGAGGAATACCGGCAGCTGCCTTCGGCCGCCAAAATAGAACTGAGCGCTGAAATGGCGCCTGGGCTGGCGCCGGCCTGCGGGGACGCCGTCAGCCTCAATATGCTGGTTGAGAATCTGGTGAGCAACGCGGTCAAGTACAACAAGCCGGGCGGGAAAGTGGCGGTTCGAGCCAAAGCGGATGACGAATGGATCACGCTCGAGGTGCGCGATACCGGAGTCGGGATCCCGCCCTCTTTCCGTTCGCACCTGTTCGAAGAGTTTTACCGGGCCAAGACGACTGAGACCCAGAACATTCCCGGGACAGGACTTGGCTTGGTCATCTGCAAGAAAATTGTGGATGAGTTGGGCGGTTCGATTGAAGTCGACAGCAAGGAGGGTGAATACACGATATTCACGGTGCGGCTTCCGATCGCCGAGCGCAGGCAGGAGGATCAAGGGATTCATGGTTCCTGACTCCAGATCGGAAATCAGGAATTGGGAATCAGCAATCAGGAGTTAGGAATCTAAAACTGGTGAAAATGATGAGTGAACCCAAGACAGTACTGATCATCGATGATGATAGTGATTATGTGAGAGCGATCCAGGCCCTTCTGGAGTCTTCCGGGTACAAGGTCCGAAGTGCATCGAACGGCCGGGACGGCCTGCAGTTGGCCAAGACTCTGGAACCGGACCTGGTTCTGCTCGACGTCATGATGTCGGAGAGAACTGAGGGCTTTTTCGTGCTTCAGGAGATGCGCCGGATTCCGGCTTTGACCGATACGCCGGTCATCGTGGTATCCAGCATCTACTCTGACGAACCGGCGTTCCGAGTGGACCCAGAGGCGGGCTGGCTGCCCGCCAGCCTGTTCCTGGCAAAACCCATGGAACCGGCGAGGCTATTGGCTGAAGCAAAGCGGTTGACGACCAAGCCCTCAGACTCAAGCGCAGTCGCGGCCGGCGGGAGGTCACTATGAAGATACTGAAAATGGCAAAGCGGGATCTGGACCTTTTCGCGTCGGTTCTCCCTGCTTTCGGCGAGGTTTATGCCCCGGTCCAGCGCGGCGAAGGATTTGCCTTTGAAAAACCTTCCCTCTGGTCGGATGTGCGGATGAACTACACGCGAACGATGCTGCCGCCCAAGAAGCTGCTGCTGCCGCCGCGCGAGACCACTTTCTCTTTCAATCCGGACAGCGGTTTCAAGGACCTCGTCGCCGAGGCTTCCAAACCCATGGTCCTGTTCGCCGTTCACGCCTATGACATCTACGGGCTGAACATCTTGGACCGTGTTTTCGCGCAGGCGAAATTCCCCGACCCGTACTACATCGCGCGCAGAAAAGCGACGGCCGTTGTCGGGGTGGATTTCGTGCCCGACGATAAGCACACCGCCGGCTCGATGAATGCGGACTTCGTGGACCACGGGTTCGATCTCTTCCTCAGCGATATCGGGGAAGACTACCTGGTGCTCGTCGGAACGAGCCGCGGCGATGATATGGTCGTCATGAGCGGCTGCCTGATGCAGCAGCCCACCGAGGCCGATTTCATCGAGTACAAGAAGCGCTCCCAGACCCGGCGCGCTGCCTATAAAACCCGTCTGGAGTTGGAAGACCTGCCTGAGATCCTGGAGATGGAATACCACAGCAAGGTCTGGGACGAGTTCGGCTCCAAGTGCCTCTCCTGCGGATCCTGCAGCATGGTGTGCCCAACCTGCTATTGCTTCGACATCGGCGATGAGGTGGAATTGGGAAGCCGCGCGGGACGGAGAGTGCGCTCGTGGGATTCCTGCCTTTTGAAAACCCACGCGCTGGTCGCCGGCGGCGAGAACTTCCGCGGCGCGCGCTCTTCAAGGGTGAAGTTCCGTTTTTATCACAAGCAGCGCGGCTTTGTCGCCGAATACGGCCGGCCCAGCTGCGTCGGTTGCGGCCGGTGCGTCGCCGTTTGCCCGGCCCAGATCAACATTATTACAGTCATTGAAACGATTCGAGGTGAGCGAGATGGAAACGCAAGCGGTGCAACCGCGTCCTCCTGAGCACATAGACAATCCGTACCTGCCGCATATGGCACGCATCGTCCGGATTCACCGGATGGTGCCGGACAATTACCTGTTCCAGCTACGATTTGCTGACGACGCGGTCGTTGAGAAATGGGAACACCGGCCTGGCCAGTTTGTCGAACTGTCGGTGATCGGGACCGGAGAGGCACCGATTTCAATCTCCTCGCCTCCTACGCGCAAGGGGATTCTGGAACTCTGCGTCCGCCGTGCCGGCCGGGTCACATCGGCGCTCTACCGTCTGCCGACCAACGCCATGGTCGGGATTCGCGGCCCTTACGGGAACGGCTTTCCGATTGAAGAAATGGAAGGGAACGATCTGCTGATCATAGCCGGCGGCCTTGGCATGGCGCCCCTTCGGTCGCTCCTTTGGTACGCGCTCGACAACCGGGAAAAATTCGGGACGGTCACCTTGATGTACGGCGCCCGGAGCCCGCAGGAGATGCTCTTCAGGGAAGAATTGCTGTCCCTGACCGAAGTGAATGATCTGAATTGCCTCCTGACCGTGGACCGGGATCCCGCCGGAACGTGGAAACACAATGTCGGCCTGCTCCCCAGCCTGTTCCAGAAGGCGAAATTCGATCCGAACAGGACCTATGCCGCCGTGGTGGGCCCCCCGATCGTCTACAAGTTCGTGCTCGCCGAGCTGCTTAAACTCAACTTCCACAAAGACCGCATTCTGATGAGCCTCGAACGGCGAATGAAATGCGGAGTCGGCAAGTGTGGCCACTGCAGCGTCGGCTACAAGTACACCTGCATCCACGGGCCGGTATTCACCTACTGGGATGCAATCAATCTTCCGGAAATCGTGTGAGGTGACCTGTGAAACCCAAAATTGGTATATACGGATTGAGCGGCTGCTGGGGCGAACAGATCGCCATTCTGAATTGCGAAGATCAGCTGCTGGATATCGTCGGAGCTGTTGATATTGTGGACTTCCTGGGCGGATCCTCCGTCAACGACACGGAGAGCCGGCTGCTCATTTCCTTCGTGGAAGGCTCCGTGGCCAACGCGCGTGAGGAGGCCAAGCTGCGGCAGGTCCGGGACCGTTCGGATCTTCTCGTGGCGGTCGGCAGCTGCGCCTGCTTCGGCGGCATCAGCGCCATGGACCCGCCAAAATCACGGCCGGAAGCGATCCGGGCCGTTTACGGAAAGAACGGGCCGGCAAAGTCCTGGGACATCGGGCCGCACCGCCCTCTCTCCGATTTTGTCAAAGTTGACCTGGCAATTCCCGGCTGCCCCATGGAAACCACTGAGTTTGTGCGGGCCGTTTCCGCCCTTTTGAACGGCGATGTGCCGTTGATGCCCACCTACCCCGTCTGCCTGGAATGCAAGATGAAGGAACAGGAGTGCCTGCTGGTCGTGCGCGGATTGCCTTGCGCCGGTCCGGTCACTCTGGCCGGATGCGGCGCGCGCTGCCCCGGCTACAACATCGCCTGTATCGGTTGCCGCGGCCCTGTTGATGAAGCCAACATGGACTCGATTGAAAAGATATTTCAAGAGAAAGAGCTTCCCAAAGAACAAATCAAACTCAAGCTCCGGGTCTTTGCTGCTCCGGTACTGGACAAAACTGAGCATAGGGGATAGTCGATGACGCGTACCATAACAGTTGAACACCTCACAAGAGTGGAAGGACACGGAGGCATCACCGTGGTCCTCGACGGAAACGAAATCAGCAAGGTCGATTTCGACGTGTTCGAGGGCATTCGCCTTTTTGAAGGGCTGGTCCGCGGCAGGACCATCGAAGATGTCACGCAAATCTGCTCCCGCATCTGCGCCATTTGTTCCCACGGCCACAGCGTGAGTTCGCTGCAGGCCCTGGAAAATGCGCTGGGCGTCACCGTCACGCCGCAAACGCGCAGGCTCCGCGATCTCGCCTACCAGGGAGCCAATATCGAAAGCCATGCCCTGCATGTCTTTGTTCTGGCGCTGCCCGATCTCATGGGTCACAGTAGCGTCATCAGCCTGGCAGGAGTCGTCCCGGATGCCGTGAAGATGGCTCTGCGCCTGAAGAAGCTCGGGAACACCATTCAGGAAATTGTCGGCGGGCGGGCGATTCACCCGATCAATTATGTCATCGGCGGATTCGGCCGGGTCCCGTCGACCGACGAACTGCTCTCGCTCAAGCCCCAGATCAGGGAGGGACTTGAAGACTGCAAACGCGCCCTCGAAGTTCTGCGCACCGTTCCGGTTCCCGACTTTGTCAATGAACCGATCCGCTGCGCGGCCGTGGCTCCCGAAGACGAAGCGTTTTTCTTCGGGAACTTCATGGAAATTCTCGACGGCGGCAAGCGGAAACGCATCCCGGTCGGCGATTACCGGACATTCACCAACGAGCACCTGGTGTCCTATTCGCATGCCAAGCACAGCCTCTACGAAGGCCGCTCGTACATGGTCGGCTCTCTGCCGAGATTGACCCTGAACGGCGACCGGATTTCCGGTCTGGCCCGACAGGTCATGGATGAATTCCTGAAGTTCCCCTGCGCCAACATCGTCATGAACAACATCGCGCAGGTTGTGGAAATGGTCTATTCCGTCGAGCACGCTCTGCATCTCATCGATGAGATGTGTGAAGCCGGATATGGCCCGGAAAAACCGGTGCCTTACGAGGTTCACGCCTGCTCCGGTTCGGCAGCCACAGAAGTGCCCCGCGGGACACTGTTCTATTCCTATGAAATCGACTCGAAGGGATTGATCGCTTCCGCGGATGTCATCACCCCCACTGCCCAGAACCTCAGCAATGCCGAGGATCAGCTGCGCGCCACGGTGAAGCAGGGATTAGGGGCAGGGGCATCGGACAGCACGATTGAACAGCGCCTCGCCATCGTTGCGCGCGCGTATGATCCCTGCATCAGCTGTTCCGTGCACGTGATGCGCGTGTAAATGGAATTGCGAATGACGAATGACGGGCACACGCTGAGGCCGGATTCCCATTCGTCACCCGTCATTCGTCATCAGGGGCTTATCTATTCCGCTTATTAACGATATGATCAGCCTCCTCCGCGATATGTCTTTGCGCACCAAGATCACGATCAGTTTCGTGCTGATCGTGATCTGCGGCACCGCTATTTCCACCTTCCTCGGCTCGAAAATCATCACCGCAGCCATGCTCGACGAAGCGCGCAAGCAGATCCACCAAGGGTTGAAAGCGGCGGATATGGCCTATGCAGCCCGACTCGAGACCGTTCGGAAATCCGTCGCGGGAGCCGCGGAAACGGAGCAGTTGGCCATTGCGCTGCGAGAGAAAGAGAAGAACCGTCTCCCTCAAGTTCTAGCGCAGCTGCGCGACAACAATCGCCTGCACTTCCTCACGTTCATCGACGCCGGCCGCCGGGGGCTTGCCCGGGCTTCCAGTTCGCGCGTCGAGCAGGCCGAGGCGGCACCAGCCGCAGTTGCGGATCTCGTAAACAACGCTCTCTCGGGCAAGATAACGGCCGGGACGGAGTTGTTCGCCCGCGAGGCGCTGCTAGAGGAAGATCCGGCTCTCGCGGAGCGCGCGCGGATCCCGATCACCCAGGGCGGCGCTGGCTCGGGAAATGCTGCCGGGCAGGGAATGGTGTTGATTGCGGCTGCGCCGGTCCGCACGGCTGCCGGTTTCACGGGAGTGCTTTATGGCGGCATCCTTCTCAACCGAAATGACGAATTGGTCGATCAGATTGGCGAGTTCGTCTTCGGCGGAAAGGAGTACGACAGCGGCAGCGCGGGGATTGTCTCGATTTTCATGAAGGACCTCGAGATAGCCGCCAATACGCTCTCGAGCACCGGCCGCCATGAATTGGGCGCCCGCACGGCGTCCGACGTCCAGAAAGCGGTGCTTTCCCAGGGCAGCCGTTATTATGGGCGCGCCGATATTGCGGGCACCCGGCATCTGACCGCTTACGAACCGATCCGCGATCATTCGGGCCACGTCATCGGCATCCTGTATGTCGGGGTGCCCGAAGACCCATTCCTTGCGGTCCGCACTTCGATGATGCTGACGTTCCTGCTGGTGGCCGGGATAGGTGTCTTGGTCGTGCTCGCCATCACCTACTTCATAACGCGCAGCATGATTCTTCCACTCGAGGAGATGGTCAAGGCGAGCAACCGGATCGCGGCCGGAGACCTGGAACAATCCGTCAGCATTGCTTCGCAGGACGAAATCGGCATCCTCGCCAACTCGTTCAACAAGATGCTGGCCAGCATCAAGACCATGAAGCTCGAGCTGGAGGAGTGGGGGCGCACGCTCGAGGAAAAGGTCAATAAAAGAACTGAAGAACTCGTGGCGGTTCAAACCCAGATGGCCCAATCGGAGAAGCTGGCATCCATCGGCCGCCTCGCCGCCGGGGTCGCTCATGAGATCAACAATCCACTGGGCGGGATATTGACCTTCAGCATGCTGGCCCTGGAAGACTGCGACGATGATCACCCGATGAAGGAAAGCCTCGAAGTCATCGTGAAGCAGACGCTCCGCTGCCGGGAAACGGTGAAAGGCCTGCTCGATTTCGCGCGCCAGTCCAGTTCGACCCCCGCGCTGACCGAAGTCAACTCGGTGGTGGACAAAACGCTGCTATTGCTGGAGAACCAGGCGATCTTTCAGAATATCCGGACGGTGCGCAAATTCAGCCCGAACCTGCCGAATGTGCTCATCGATGCGGGACAACTGCAGCAGTTGGTCATTAACCTCGTGATCAATGCCGCGGACGCCATGGAAGAAAACGGCGTCCTGACGCTCGAGACCTCCAAGGCGCCGCGCAGCGAGGAGATCCTGTTGCGAATCAGCGATACGGGCAAAGGAATCCCGGAGGACATACTCCCGCTCATCTTCGAACCTTTCTTCACGACCAAGAAGGTCGGGAAAGGGACAGGGCTCGGGCTTTCGATTGTCCACGGGATTGTGACGCGCGCCGGCGGCAAAATTGAGGTCGCCAGCTCATCCAAAGGCGCCACCTTCACGATCCGACTCCCGATTGCCCGTGAGGAAAGCAAAGTTGAGCCCGAAAAAAACACTCCTGGTAGGATTGGGCAACCCGCTGAGCGGAGATGATGGTTTCGGCCCGCGCTTGCTGAAGCATCTCTGTGAGGCCGGCAATCTTCCACACGATGTATCCCTGGTGGATGCGGGCACAGACCTGCTGAATCACATCGAGAGCTTTGCCGAATACGGCCGCGTGGTACTCGTGGATGCGATCCTCGACCCGGAGCAGAAACTGGGACCGCCGGGACGTGTCGCGCTGCTGGAAGAGCAATCGTTGGTATCCTGGTCCGAAACCGCGCAAAGCGTCCATCAAATTTCCCCTTTGGTCGGCATCAAGCTGTTTCGTCTCCTCAATCCCGAAGCCCGGGTTGAAATCCATCTTGTGGGTCTGGTTGTCGACCGGCTCTCCCACTCGCCGGTGTATATGACTGAGGAGCGCCTGGCAGAAGCAGTGAAAGCCGTACTCTCTCTTCTCTAAGGCTATGCCTCTGAGGGAATCCGTTTTCTTTCAGAAGCAGTATTCTCATGACCAGATCGACGGGGATTATGGCTTCAACCGCAACGGGCATCCACGTTAACGTGAGGAGAGATTCATTTTCTGAGTGCTCGACCGGAAGCGTGCCGGTGGCGAGGCAGGCGCGTTGGACCAGACTTTTGTCGTTCCCCCTCCCGTGACCGCCCGATAACGGCGCAAACAAGAGAGGCACCGGGGGGCTAGGTGATCATCGCCTAACTCTTCGCTCACGTGGCGGGAAAAGATGGCCAAGGGATTGTTCATTCCCAGCGGATTTATCCTTGAAAAGCGGCCGGGAAGTCAGCAAAATGATGGGCCTGTTGTTTTGATCTGCTGCATATGGGGCGACGTAGCTCAGTCGGTTAGAGCGTGGGATTCATAACCCCAAGGTCGGTGGTTCGATTCCACCCGTCGCTACCAATAACATAAATCCATATAAAATAATAAACTACGCGACTATTGAAAGGAACCTTCATCTGGAGTTTTTAAACGATGTCTTAACCGGCAACCCCATGGTCTAAAATAGGAATCGTGATTTTATCTTCACTCGTCTCTCTATAACTCTACTTTTTCTGTTAACTTCTGGACATGCAAATTTCTCAAGTGTTGCGGAATCTGGGCGGCATAAAACGGTTTTAAACTGCTACACTGCTTCGCCTGAAGTCGGGAAGTTCAGGTGTTTCCGCTTGCGAATGTCCGAGTTATGGAGAGATACTATTTGAACTGCTCACTACATTTTTACATCGGAGGTGGCTAGACGATTATGTCGTGCTAGGAGCACGAAGGTCACCTGCCGGGGTGCGATCCTATGCAACTGGATACGTTAATAGTCTACCTAGAGACCTCGCCAGCGATGAAGCTCCTGCGTTCTTCAAACGCGGCATACATCCTGGACTTCCTCCATAAGCAGTTCAAGGATGCTGGCAAGATCACAATCCCTATGTCGGATCTTCAACCAGCACTGCTGGATTATCAGGAGCGACTCCATGAGACACACCCCGACGCGCTTATCGATAAGGCGGAATCTTACCTTTCGACCTGGTGCAGCGGCGATAATCGATGGATCCACCGATTCCTTGAAGCCAACCGCAATGAACCCGTGTTCCAGCTGACGTCGCATACGGAAGACGTCTTCGTGTTCCTGGATCGCGTTCTGCAGCAGGACCTTGGGTTTGTTGGTACGCAGTCTAGGCTTCGCTTGGTTATAACGACATTGGTCGAGCTAATCGGCGGGGCGTCCGATGATCCCAATGTTCGACTTATGCAACTTCGTGAGGAGCGAGCACGGATCGATGACGAGATGGCCCGGATCGAGCGTGAAGGAGTAGTGGCCAAGCTTGAGCCCGCTGCTATCCGAGAGCGATTTGCCACAGCAGTAAGTCTGCTCAGGCAGGTTCTGGGCGATTTCCGAGCCGTTGAAGACAGGTTCAAAGAGATCACTCAAGAGGTCCAACAAAGGCAGATTGCCGGCAAGCACCCGCTTGGCAGCATCCTGCAGTTTGCTTTGGACTCAGAGGATGTGCTCAAGCAGGATGATCAAGGGGTGAGTTTCCACGAATTCGTACGGTTCATTCTATCACCGACACAACAGGAAAGGCTTCAATCGATCATTACAGATCTGGTGCGTATCAAGGAAATCGCCTTGCAGCACGATGGCTTGGCTACCGTAAGACGCATGGTCCCCTTGCTGCTTGCCGAGGCTGAGAAGGTAATGCGCACCAACCAACGCCTTACCGCAACCCTTCGACGGCTTCTTGATTCTCGTTCCGCTTCAGAGCGCAAGCGTCTCGCCCTACTGCTGCAGGAAATCCGTGGGCTTGCCGCGTCAATGGCCGCTGATCCACCAAATGACGTCGGCATGCAAGTAGATATCGGCATTCATCTATCATCTTGGTTCTCGCGGACTTTATGGCATCAGCCGGCCGAATTTGAGGCGATTGACCTGACCGAGCATCATGCTGACGAGGAAACGCGGCAGCGAATGTTCCAAGCTCTGGCCCAGATGCATCGCTTGGATTGGAGAGCGATGCGCGACCATGTTCGCCGTCTGGTAAACGAATACGGAAGCGCAACGCTCAAGCAGATTGCCGATGAGTTCCCTCCCTCGGTGGGAATCGTGGAACTGCTGGGATACCTGCAAATCGCGCAGGACGATGGCCATCTCATCAGTAAGGACGAATCAGAGGAAATCATTCTCCCCTCTAGGGATGGCCGGAAGCTGAAGGTAACCGTTCCTTTAACATATTTCATGCCGGTGGAGAGGCAACACAATGGGTAATTCTGGTTCATTCTCGCCGGGAGATTTCCGCGAATGGAGCATCCCTGCCGTCCGTCTCCTCCAAGGCGTAGTCTATTCGGACGAAGCAAAGACCTGGGATATTTTGCTGCGTTCCAGAAGTTCTCTGGAAGGCTACTTTGCCC